>SMVA01223032.1_pt1 | contig 123540 bp, 118 predicted proteins | sample 2456451 | NCBI WGS metagenome assembly SMVA01 (sample SAMN11095933, study PRJNA526329) | marine sediment metagenome | biome: Marine sediment; feature: Surficial sediment; material: Deep marine sediment; isolation source: Hadal surficial sediment | place: Pacific Ocean | collected 2014-05 | depth...
GTTGACAGTTGACGAAGACTACAGCCTCCGCGTCGAAGCAGAGGCGCAACGGCTGGCCGACGAAGCAGAAGCTCAACGCCAGGCCGCGCTGGAAGCTCAACGGCTGGCCGACGAAGCAGAAGCTCAACGCCAGGCCGCGCTGGAAGCTCAACGGCTGGCCGACGAAGCAGAAGCTCAACGCCAGGCCGCATTGGAAGCTGAGCGTCTGGCCGACGACGCAGAAGCTCAACGCGGAGTCGTATCGGAAGCTGAACGGCTGGCCGTCGAAGCAGAAGCTCAACGTCTCGCCGCCGAAGCAGAGGCTGAACGCCTGGCAGCACTGGAAGCCCAACGTCAGGTCGACGAAGCAGAAGCTCAACGCCAGGCTGCACTGGAAGCTCAGCGTCTAGCCGACGAAGCAGAGGCCCAACGTCTCGCCTACGAAGCAGAATCGAGAGCGATTGTTTTGCGCGGCCACGACGACGCAATCTGGGCCGTCGCCGTCAGCGCCGATAACCATTGGCTAGTCACCGGCAGTTACGACAACACGGCCCGGCTGTGGGACCTGACCGCCCCCGACCCCGCCACGACTATCCGCGTGTTGCGCGGCCACGCGGCCGACATTAACTCCGTGGCCATCAGCGCCGATAGCCAGTGGTTAATCACCGGCAGTGCCGACGACACGGCGCGGCTATGGGACCTGACCGCCCCCGACCCCAGCGCGACCGCCCAGGTGCTGAACGGCCACGACGACGCGATCTCGGCGGTAGCCGTCAGTGCGAATAGCCATTGGCTAGTGACCGGCAGCTACGACGACACGGCCCGGCTGTGGGACCTGACCGCCCCTGACCCCGGCGCGACTGCCCAGGTGCTGCGCGGCCACGACAGCGACGTCTACTCCGTGGCCATCAGCGCGGATAACCAGTGGTTGGTCACCGGCAGTGCCGACAACACGGCGCGGTTATGGGACCTGACCGCCCCCGATCCCGGCGCGACCGCCCAAGTGCTGCGCGGCCACACGGGCGCGATCTCGGCGGTAGCCATCAGCGCGGATAACCATTGGCTCGTGACCGGCAGCTACGACGACACGGCCCGGCTGTGGGACCTAACCGCCTCCGACGTCAGCGCGACCGCCGAAGTGTTGCGCGGCCACGGGAGCGACATCTACTCCGTGGCTATCAGTGCGGATAACCATTGGCTCGTGACCGGCAGTTTCGACAACACGGCGCGGCTGTGGGACCTGACCGCCCTCACCCCCGGCGCGACTGCCCGAGTGCTGCGCGGCCACGGGGACGGGATCTGGGCCGTGGCCATCAGCGCGGATAACCAGTGGATAGTCACCGGTAGTTACGACAACACGGCGCGGTTGTGGGACCTGGCCGGCCCCGATCCCGGTGCGACCGCCCAAGTGCTGCGCGGCCACGCGGGAAAAATCTACTCCGTGGCCATCAGCGCGGATAGCCGTTGGCTCGTGACCGGTAGCGACGACAACACGGCGCGGCTGTGGGACCTGACCGCCCATGGGCCCGCCACGTGGTGAGAGTAGCGGCTAGGAAGACCTGGTCCATCGTGTCCACCGGCTTTGCGGCCCTCGGGGGGAATGCTAGTAGAATCGACGCCAGGAGCCACTGTCGGGGAAGACGCTCGTGAGACCTACGATGACTGTTGTTACTGCGCTGGCGCTGGCCTCGCCCGTATTCGGCCACCATAGTGATGCCGGCTTGGATATGGAGTCGCTTGTGACGTTCGAGGGTACGGTAATCGAACTGAGCTGGCGGAATCCACACGTCTACTTCACCGTCGAGACCACGGACGGGAGCGGTGCCCAGGTCGAATGGGCACTACAAATGGGTTCGACACTCACCGTTGGACGCATGGGCTGGACTCGCGACTCGCTATCGATCGGGGACCGGGTCACGGTCGCGGCGCATCCCGCACTGAACGGGCGTCCCTATGGGTTGTTGAACTCGATCGAGAAGGAAGGCGGTATCGTTCTGCCGACAGCATTCGACAGAGACTCTGGGGAACCACGATTGGCAGCGCCGATCGTCGCCGCCACGACGTCGACGCTGGAGGGCAGATGGATGGCGGACGCTTCGAAGCTCGTCAGCTATCCCGGCGGCTTCGACGGATTTTTTCGAGCTCAGCTCCGCTTTACCGAGAAGGGGCAGAGCGCTCAGGCTACGTACGACGAATTATCTTACGAGAACCCTGAGTCAACGTGCGTCGGACGGCCCACACCGGGCATGATCGTCTCCACGACCCTCTATCCGCTCGAGATCCAGATCTACGAAGACGAAGAGACTATCGTGATTCGAACCGAGTATTTCGACGAGGAGCGGACGGTCTATATGGACGGTCGCGGGCATCCGGAGGGCGGCGAGCGACCTGTCACGGGTCACTCGATCGGCTCGTGGGACGGAGATGTTCTGGTCGTGGATACCAGGAACTTCGCGGATCATCGGTCGCCCTACCAGATCGGCGTTCCATCGGGGGCTCAGAAACATGTCGTCGAGCGCTACCGGCTGACCCAGGATGGTACCCGGATCGTCGTCGAGTTCATGCTCGAAGACCCCGAGTACATCGTCGAACCGATGACCCATACCAGAGAGTTGATCTATTCCCCGCAGATGGAAATGTCTCGATTCGATTGCGATGCGGAAGCAACGAGACGCTTCGTGCCCGAACTGGGCTGAAGCGAGGCGAGAGAAGCTGGGCGCCTGACATCTGCTTACGGCCGTCAGCAGATGTCCTAGAATCGAAAGGTGTAACTCACTTTCGCCGTCAGATCGGCGCGGCTGGAGTGAAACGTGCCGTTCTCGTCGAGGTCCTGCAGATCGTGATTGAGGACCAGATAAAAATCTCGGCCGGCCTGCGGTACCCAGTGCAGCCGGCTGTTGATCCCGAGGATATCCGAGCCGTTGTCCCACTGAATCAGATTGACCCACGACAGGGTGGACGAAAACACCACCTCGGTAGTCAGCTGAGTCAGGCGCGTGGTAAAGGCGCCGTCGAGTACATCGATGTCATTGACCTGAGACGACAGGCTGAGGGAGAAATGCTCGGAAGGCCTCCACCTGAAGTTCGCTTGAGTCGAGACACGGTCTCCGTCATAGAACTCCCCGCTCTGGTAGGTGAAGCCGGCGGCGAACTTGCGTTGATTGCCGGATTGAAAGTTTGCTCTACAGCTGTCGAATTCATACAGGCCCGGTTGGATGACGACATTCATGGCCGGGGGGCGTGCCCGCAAGATCGTGAATGGGTCGACCAGACCCTCCTTCTCGCGCTGGCAGCTAAGGCTCAAACGTTCGCTGGTGTGATTAAAGAAGCTGAGACTAAAGTTCAGGGACTCGCTCTGTAAGCTGCCGTCCGCGAGGCGTTCACTCCGCGAGAAGGACAACGACGGGAAAATGGCCCGCAAGTATCTGTCCCGAGGCCGATGAGCGTAACTAACGCCGGCCGAGTATTCACGGATGCCTACGCGATTGGCGAACCCCAGTGCTGGATTGAAGTTGTCCTGTAACTCCACATACTTCAGGTCCCCGCCAAATTTGTCGAGAGAGTTTATTCGAAGTCCGATGCCAAAGGCCGAGTCGTCTCCGTCCAACCCCGGCGTATCGCTCTGTTGATACCAGGCTTCACCGTTCAGCGTGCGTCTGCCGGGGAGGCGCGTATTGAGGTAACGAAAGTCTACCCCGATCAAAGTATTGTCCAGATTCGATTGGGGATCGCCGTCGGTTACGATCACGCCGACGTTCGACTCGTCGAGCACATTGAGCACCGCTCGACCGACGAAGAGATTGGTGGCATCGACACCCGCGAACTCCTCTTGCCGGATATCGAGAACGCCCAGGCTCCAGGGCCCGACCCGCCCCGTCAACTTCACGCCACCGTCGACATCGACGGGCTGACCCTGGCTCAACCCGATCGTGCGAGAGAAAAACGGCCGACCGTTCTGCCCACCACCACCACCGCGAAAATTATTGCGCCCTCCGATGCGACCGAACTCGAATATGTCCGCGTCCTGCAGGAAGAAGTCGCGTTTCTCCGGAAAGAACAGGCTGAACCGAGTGAGATTGACGCGGCGGTCGTCGACCTCCGTAGCCGAGAAGTCCGTATTGACGGTCAATACCCCGGTCATCGACGGCATAAACTTATAGAAGATGTCGACGGACGGATCGGATTCCGTCGCGGTCGTGCCGGGCATGTACTCCTTGGTCCCTTGCATGCTCCACGAAGGCACGATATCGAGTCCCCGCCCCTGCTCGAGGCCGGCCAGGCCAGTCACGATGCCCGCGACCCCGGGGTTCTGAGCGCGGGTGCGAGACACCCAGCCGATGGTTTCGTTACTCCGCGCGATCTTCCGGGTGAAGTTAATACCCCAGGTATCGTTGGCGGGGTTGAAGGAGAGTGTCTTGTACGGAATGGCCATCTCTAACGTCCAGCCATCCTCCGTGGTTCGGGCCGCAGCCCGCCAGATGCCTTGCCAGTTATTTTGCGTTTGCGTCGTGTTCTGGTAGATGGCTTCGGCGCGGACGCCGTTCGAATTGACCTGAAAGCGGTAACCGCTGCGCCGATCGTGAAAGGGATCCAGGATCACGGCGAAGTTGTCGTCATTCCCGACGCCCGATCCCTGTCTCAGGATCTGAGCCGTGATATCGTCGGCCGCCGTGTCCCAGAGCTTGGCGGCGATGTACAGGTTGTCATCGTCGAAGAGCACGAAGACCTGGGTCCGTTGCGAGGGTTCTTCATACTCGTCGGGGGTAATCTCGTGGAAGTCCTCCACCACGTCGGCTAGAGCCCAGATTCCCTCATCGAGCCGGCCATCAATGACCGGCGGAGTCACGGCTCGCACCGCCCGGAGAGATTTTTCCGCGTCGCCAGCTCGCGTCTGCCCCAGTGCCGATGATGCGGCGGCGACAAGCAGACAGATACAGACAGTGAGACGGCGTATCAAGAAGTGAGCCCCCAAGCAGTGTCGATGGAATCTGAGCGGCTGCGATTATCGCACTAGATACCGCGATTTCGATGGCTTTCCCGGCCAGACTACCGTATCTAATGATTTCTTCACATCCCTCGGTGGCGGGCTGCACGTTCTCGTCGGCCGCTGAGCGCCTCGTTCTTTATGTCAAGTTACCGACCCAACGCGTTGTAGCCTGTGTATCGTGAAACGTAACGAACAAGAACTCGACCCGATAAAGGCAAACTCGGGACAACGATCGGAACTGCATTCGCACATAGGGAACATTAATAATGAAAAGCAAGAGCGCTTTTGTGAGTCTGGTAACCGGAATTCTGCTGTTGTCGTTCGCGACGCTGTCTGCGCAATCGTCGGAGCGGTACAAGGACGGCATCCACGACATGGCCGAAGCCAGCACCAACTTGATGCGGCTGCGTCCGGTCACCTTTCACTATAAAGAGGCGTACGACGCTGGTGACGGTCAGTTGCAATACGGGTTGATTGCCGAGGAAGTGGCGGATGTGTTTCCCGACCTGGTTGTCTACAACGAGGACGGCACCCCGGAGACGGTCAAATATCACTTGCTTGCGACGCTGTTGTTGAATGAGTTGCAGAAGCAATACCAGGTAAATCAGGAACAGGCGGAGGCGTTTGCCAGGCTCGAGCAGCAAGACAGGAATTTAGAAAATCAGGTGGCTGAGCTCGCAACGCTCGCAGCGCAGGCGCAGGAGCTGGCCGTCCTCAAGGCCCAGACCGCGATGCAGTATCGGACTGCGCTTGCGGCCGGCCTGGAGGCATCGGGTACCGTACCCGTACCGGCCCCCGACTCAGGCAGGGAGCGACCCATGGAGCGATTCCCAATCCGAACTCACTGACGCCGCGTAGGGCGGTCTTTGTCTATCAGGAATTCCCCCGCCCATCGTGGCGGGGTTTTCTCTATAGGCGGAGATTCAGCGATGGCGTCCCGAGCGCTAACGGCGAGATCTGCGACCAAACAGCGAGCGAACAGTCAAATTCAGTGCGGTATCACCATCATCCAGAGTCAGCCCGCCGCCGACGGTGAGCGTGTTACTGAGAAAATAGCGGCCATTGACGAATAGCGAAGTATCCGAGGCCCCCACACCGGAATAATTTATACCCGCATCCACCTCTACATCGGGCCGAACGCGGCCGCGAACACCGCCCATCAGGCCTAAACCGCCATCGTCTCCACCTCCATTCATGTCGAGGCTCACATACGATAGCTGGCCGATAAAATCCCAGTCCCTATTGAGAACCTGGCTGATCCCGGCACCGAACGATATTGTGGTTGAATCTATGCCGAAATCGAAGCTCTGGTCGACATACTTTGCGATGAAGTGAATCTGGTCGTTGAACGCGTAAGAGCCAGTGAATTGAACGCCGTCTCCATTCGCATCGGAACTGCCTACGTTGATTTCAGAGCTTATAAAGCCGCCCTCGACGAACGTGTAATCGAATCCGTCCGTAAACCCCGCGACCGGGAACAATGACAACATGGCAATCCCTGTTCGAATCTTCATTTCCGTAACCTCTGCAGATAAGCGTGACTATCGAGCCCGGATACTAGAGTTCGGCGATTACGAAAGCTGAGAGCTGTGTCACGCGAACCCGATGCCAGCTTCTTGGCCGTTCGCAGACGTTCATCGACAATGACTATGCAGGCCTTTACATAATGAGTGTGTGTAGGTTTATAGCTAACGTTGCCGCAACTCGTACTGGGCCACGATGCTCATTACTGTTACGCTCCTCCGGAGGATCGGCCGACCGTTCCCAGAGGTACGACATGCGCCCGATTATTCTTCTCTCGCTGCTCGCATTGGCTTGCGGTGGCTGCGCGTCGACAGGTGCCCGCGGTACTAGCGAGGTCAACGACCCATTCGAAGGGGCCAATCGAGCGATCTTCAAGTTCAATCGGACGGCGGATCGATTCGTGTTGAGGCCCGTAGCCAGTGGGTATCACACGATCACGCCCGATCCGCTGGAACGAAGCATCGGCAGGTTCTTCGTTAATCTCTCTTCGCCCATCGTTATCGTCAGTGACTTACTACAGGGCAAGTTCAAGCAGGCCGGCGCGGATACCGGGCGCTTTTTACTCAACTCGACCGTAGGCCTGTTGGGATTTCTGGACGTTGCCGCCCATGTCGGCCTGGAGTTTCATGACGAAGATTTCGGGCAGACCCTGGGACGTTGGGGCCTGGAGCAGGGACCCTATTTTCTGGTGCCGATCTTCGGTCCCTACACGCTACGGGATGGTGTCGGCCGGATACTAGAGTTACCGTTCGAGCTGCTCAACCACTACGACAACGACGACGTCCGCCGAAAGCTCGTTCTCTTGTACTACATCGATAAGCGTACGGGGCTGCTAGCGATTGATGATGCGCTGGCGAATGCTTTCGATCCCTATCTTTTTGTGCGCGATGCTTATCTGCAACGTCGCCGTTATCTGGTATACGACGGCGACCCGCCGTTTTTCGAAGAAAACTTTGCGGACGAGTACTCCGAGGAGGAGTTTCTCCGCGAAGATTCTATGCCTGAAGACTAGTCGGGCCGGAGTTATTCGGTCGCTCGATGTCGGCCGGCGTCCAGGAGATCGGTTACCTCGCTGATCTGAGCTATTGCCAGGATCTGCTGCGGAATATTCTCGTAGACGATTTCTCGGTCGAAATGCCGCGCCCAACTGACCCATTCGAGTAGCAGCGCCAACCCGGCACTGTCGGCTTCCTGGACGTCGGACATGTCGACGCTGATGCGTTCGAAGTCGGCGAACAGTCGCTTGCTCTGCGCGAGAATAGCTGTCGCGGACTTGAACGTCAGTTCGCTTCGCACGGCGAATCTTCCGCCTCCCAGATCTACCAGCTGGGCGTTTTCATTACTGTCCCGGTTCATGTCAGTCAGGCGGGGTCCTGCTGAGGCCCAGCGCGATAGGCTTCCAGCCTCGCGATAACGCTGTCGAGTCCATTTCGTTCGATCTCGGCGCCGAGTTGACTACGGAGGTTGCGGACGTAGGAGATGCCGTCGAAAGCGATGTCATACAGTCTCCATCCCGCACCGCCGAGGCGCAGGAGGTAATTGACCGAGATTTTGCGGCCGTCGTCCAATATGACGAAAGTCCTGACGGTCGCTCGCTCCGCCCCCGGCGTGCCCCGATACGGCAGGATCTCTAGCCGATCCGCTGTGAACGAGAGCAAGCTATCAGCGTAACGGCTCAAGATGTAGTCGTAGAGCGCTGTCGTGAACCGAGATCGCTGGTCCGCGCTGGCCGACCTAACATGACGGCCGAGCACGAGGTAGGCAGCATAAGCCTGGTCGAAGCGCGGAAGAAATACCGAGTTGACTAGCTCCTGCAGTTCGTCCGGATGTGCTTCCAGGTAGTCTCTGCGAGCGGCGATCGAATCCAACACCGACTCGGCGGTGCCACGAACGACGTCCTCGGGAGTCTCGGTTTGCGCAACCGCTTGGGAATTGAGACCCAGACCAACAAGCGCCGCGGAGACGACAGATCTGAGGAAGCGCCTGCGCTTACTGACCGCCATCTCCGGCCCTCAGTAGATATCTCCCGACCAGGTCCTCTAAGATGATTGCCGACTGGGTCAGCTCGATCTCGCTGCCTTCACGGAGGACATCCAGTGAGCCGCCCGGATTCAGGCCGATATACTGCCCGCCCAACAATCCGGACGTGAGTATGCTCGCGTCCGAATCCTCCGGAAGCTGGTCATAGCTCGGCCCGATTCGAAGCGTCACGATGGCTTGGAATTGCAGCGAATCGAACTCGATACCTTCGACTCGACCGATCGTCACGCCTGCCATCGTTACCGGCGCTCGAACGGCAAGCCCACCGACGTTGTCGAAGCGTGCGGTCACACTGTATCCAGAGGTACTTAAGTAGGATCCGAGGTCGCTGGTCTGTGTCGTCAAGAACAGCAAAGCGGAGAGTCCCAGTAACACGAATAGCCCGGTTCCCAGTTCAACGGTTCGCGATTGGTGCATCGGAACTCCTTGTTAAAGCGAAGCCGAAGTAATTAGATAGTCCAGCACGAGTACGCTGACGGCACTACTGACGACCGTGCGAGTCGTCGCCCTGCCTACGCCCGCCGCGGTCGGTATGCAGGTATAGCCTTCATAGACGGCCAGCAGGCTGGCGGCGACACCGAATACCAGACTTTTAACGATCCCTTCGGTGACGTCGCCAATATCCACGTTGGCGAATAGCTGCGACCAGAATACACCAGAATCCACGCCCATTAGACCGACCCCGACCAGATAAGTCCCGGTAATGCCGATGGCGTTAAAGATTGCCACCAGCAACGGCATGGCGATGATCCCGCCGAGGAACCTCGGCACGACGACGCGATCCATCGGGTCGACCGCCATCATCTCCATTGCCAGGAGTTGATCGGTAGCGCGCATCAATCCGATCTCGGACGCGATGGCGGTCCCAGCCCTGCCCGCGAATAGCAGCGCGGTAATGACCGGGCCTAGCTCCTTGAACAGAGCAAGCGCTGCGACCGCTCCTAGAGACTGCTCGGCGCCGAACCGGGACAGGGAGTCGAAGCCTTGAAGGCCGAGCACCATGCCGACGAAGAAGCCCGAGACCATGATAATCGTCAGCGACAACGTGCCGGCGTTATAGATCTGGGCGACGACAAGACGAAATCGCCGCACGAACGTGCGCGGCGAACGTGACAGGAGATCCACGAAAAAAATCATTATGGCGCCGAAGGTTTCCAGAGCACTCCGCACCGTAAAGGACAGATCGCGGATCCAGACAGTCATTCTTCGACGCGCTCGAATAGCTGCTCGGCGTAGTCAGCTGCCGGATAGTGGAATGGCACTGGGCCATCGGCCATGCCGCGGATAAACTGCTGCACGAACTCCGAACGGTCCGCTTGCAGCTGCTGTGGACTGCCTGACGCTACGACCCCGCCGTCGGCAATGAGATAGCTGTAGTCGGCGACGGTTCCAGTCTCCCTCACGTCGTGGGACACGACGATGGTCGTGATGCCGAGGGCATCGTTCATGTGCCGGATCAGGCGCAGCACCACGCCCATCGCGATGGGGTCCAACCCACTGAACGGTTCGTCGTAGATCAGCAACTTGGGATCCATAACGATGGCTCTGGCCAGCGCCACGCGGCGGGCCATCCCACCGGATAACTCGGAAGGGAGCAGTCGAGCGGCGCCTCGAAGCCCGACCGCATGCAGCTTCGTCAGAACGACATGGTGAATCAGGCGCTCGGGTAAATCAGTATGCTCGCGCAGGGGAAACGCGACATTCTCGAACACATCGAAATCCGTCAGCAACGCGCCTTGTTGAAACAACATCCCGATATCGCGACGCATCTCGTAGAGTTTTACACGTGGCAGTTCATGCACGACCAGGCCGTTCAATCGCACCGTTCCGGTATCCGGCGTAAGTTGTCCGGTGATAATGCGGAGCAGTGTCGTTTTGCCCGTGCCGCTTGGACCCATGATCGAGGTTATTTTTCCGCGACGGATCTTGATGTTCAGATCGTCGAATATCTGTCTCTGGTCGCGAGCGAAGCCCAGATGATCGATCTCGACGATGTAATCCTCGGCTGAATCAGGCATCGTCAGCGGAGACTCCCGAGTCGGATAGCGTTCCCCCCATGGTGAATCCTAACTGCCCAAGCGTGGTCATCAGTGCAGCACGCTCGGTTTCGCTCAGCGCGCAGAGTGGCGGACGCACGGTACGCCACCCCGGCGCCTCGTAGAAGTCCGCAGCGATCGCTTTCAGCGCGGGTATCGGCGCATAGCCGTCGAAACAGCGGCGCATGCGCGTGATACCTTCCTGCAGCGATTCGGCGTCTGTTTCCTGCCAGCGCTCGAAGATCCTTCGGATACCTGCGGGGTTGACGTTGCCGGTTGCAGTGATCGAGCCTGCGCCGCCGTTGCGCAGGGTCTCGAGCAGATACTCCTCGGAGCCGCAGAACGTCGCGAGCGCCGGGTATTCCTTCAGTATTACGGCCGTGTGTTGCCAGTCGTCCGAACTGTCCTTCAGTCCGACGATCGTGTCCGCATACTCATCGAGCAGCCTGCCGATAAGCTCGAGCGAGATCCCGACCTGTGCGATAGGCGGAATGTGATAGAGATAGATGTGCAGTTCCGTCGCGCCGACGCGCTGAATGACTTCGGAGTAACTGGCGAACAGGCCAGCGTCGCTGACATCCTTATAGTAGAACGGCGGCAACATGAGCACGCCTGCGCAACCGTGGGATACTGCGTGAGCAGTAAGGCGTACCGTGTCGGTCAGGGCGCTCGTACCCGTGCCGGGCATCAGGGCACTGCCGGGGATGCCATTGTCGAGTAGGTGCTCCAGAAGCTTTATGCGTTCCTCGACGCCGAGCGAATTGGCTTCGCTCGTCGTGCCGAATACGACGAGACCATCTGCGCCCTGCTCTAGAAGCCAGCGGCAGTGATGAAGTAACGCCCCGGCATCCGGACTGAGGTCGGGTTGAAATGGCGTCAGGGCCGGTACCAGTACACCCCGAAATGTAGGCTGCGACATTCGTGTTCCATGCTGACTTGTCAGAAATCGTGGGGCCAGTCAGATCCCCAGAGTACACGTTCCGGTGCCTCCCGCACCAACCGCCGTGCGAACTCGGCTACGCTCGAATAGGGCAGATCGCTGGTGCTGAGATCCGGGCGGAGATCGCCCAGGTGGCCGACGACGACCTCTACGGCCAAGTCACTCAGCAGCGTGACCAGGTTGGGGTTGTCGGTCAACGCGACGATTACTGTCTGTCGCTCGACGCAAGGGAGTTAAGTTGAGTCTGCATAGGTCGGCATCGTTAGCCGAGGCCCGGGAAGTATAGCCAGGGAATCGTGATCGTGCCGGTGGCTAGAACTCGATCGTCACGATTGGCGTGTCCGAATACAGGCCCGGCGGCGGATCCTGACTCGCGAAGCTGCGGCCGTAGACCGTGTGGTCCATGTTGAAGGCCATGCCCATACCGCCCATACCGCCCATACCGGGAAACGGCTGCACGACCGGTAACGTGCCCGACGTGCCGTCGCCCCAGATCGTCGTGTAGGCGGCATCCTGGTACAGGTTGTAGTTAAGCTGATTCGGGCCCGAGGGCATATAGCGATTAGCCGGATCGCCGCTCGTGCCGCCGTCGATGCGCAGCGTGTAGAAATTCGGCTGGGCGGGATCCGGGTCGCCGACACACGCGACCTGAATCAGGGTAGTGGCATCGACCGGCGTTGGTGTAGCGGGCGGGTAGATGCCGAACGGCAGCGGGAACACCGTGATGGTGCAGGTTCGAGCGGCGTCGAGTTGCGTAGCCACCAGCAGCAAACTCGCTGCGACGACGGCCGACAACTTTCGAGCGCCAAGCCTCGACGTCTTCGTACCCATGTTCGACACGCTGTCCACTACGGCACCGCGACGCAGACGAATGCGCCCAGATGAGGCAGCGAGTCATTCGCTTCGGGCAGCCAGACGTTGAAGCTGCAGCGGCCGTCCCTCTGTTCCACGACGATTTCCTGTAAGGCCTCCGCGCCTGTGACGTAGATAGTTCCGTTCATGCCTACGACCGAAGGGTCGCTACGGCCGGGCAAGAACACCGCGGACCCTTCAGGCACGGGCTCTCCGTTGGGGAGCACCGCCCGAACGAGCGCTGAACGTGGCGTTGTTACGTGGAACTCGATCACCAGGCCGCTGCGAAACGACGGCGCCACTTCGACCGCAACGTTCGGCAGTACGGCTGACAGAGGCAGGTCCAACGGCTCAATCCGGATGCGGTTCGTCTGGTAAGGCCTCAATCTCGGCAGCAGCAGGCGTCCGTGGGAGTCGGACCGCCCGACCTCCTGATTCTCGACATAGACGCGGACGTTCTCAAAAGTGCCGATCTTCGCGACGGCGAACCCTTCGTTGATCTCGCGCGTGAAATAGGGTCGCCCTGCGAGCCACGCGACCGAGCCCGTCGCTGACATTCGCCATGAGGTTTCACCGGAGAGGGACTCTCCTTCGAGGGAGTAGCGACCGTAGTCGGTTTGCCCGACAACGCTCGCGTCAAGCTGATCTCCTCTGTCCATCGCAGTGCCGACGCGATAGCCGAAACCTGGACCGGCCGTCAGGCTGTGCTGGGTCTCGACTCTGAGGCGCGTATCACCGTCGCTATGGGAAGCGTAGGCACTGGCGCTGCGCCCGCGTCCGAGCGGCCGGCTGACGGTCAGGCCGATGCTCAAGCTCGAATTCTGATCGCTCGTGTGATTGGCGAACAGCGACACCGAGTACTTGTGGAACAGCGTTTGGCTGTGGCTCAGTGTCACGATGCGGCGGCTGACGCCATCATGATAGTCCTGCTGCACGAAGGGTCAGCCCGATCGAGCCGCGGATCCCGCCGCTCCAACCGCCGCTCAACATGATCTGCGTCTTCGGCGGTGCTTGATAAGGGTCCACGCCGATGAGTTTGAAGTCGCGGCTAGTGCCTAGGGCTTGCGCACTCACGCGAAACCTGGGCGCGACATACTGGTAACCGAGATTCCACGCTACGCCGCGGCCGAACTCCGACCAGCTGAGGCCGACGCCGGCGGTCAGGACGCCCGTATCACGCGGCGACCAGTCTGCCGTGCCCGAGACGTGTTGCCGATCGCGACCGAGTTCCGCTCGCGCGCCGGCGGTCAGTCGGTCGTTAACGCCGTAACGGTGTGTCGCGAGGAGGGCAGCCTCGCCGTAATCGTTGCTCGCAGAGCCAAAGTTCTTCCGGATCGCGCCCAGCGTATAGGAATACTCCGACAATCCGGTTCGCAGCAGTTGTGGGCTCGCGTAGAACTCCTGTGTATATGTATGTTCCCGACCCAGGATGTCGGTGACGACCATCTGCATCTGGCCCGATCCCGTAACGACCGGGATGTCATCGATACGAAACGATCCAGGCGCCAGGTCTTGTTGATAACGTAGTCTGCCGTCGACATAGAGATCGAGCGTCGACGGCAATCGTGTTTCCCCAAACATGCTTGGAACCGGGAACGTTACGAAGCTCGGTTGAGTGGCGAAGTTGGATGCGATCTGTACGCCGCCGATACGCAGTGCGCCGCCCCAAGGCCCCGATCTACTGACGACATCGCCGACTCGCAGGCTGCGCATCTTCTCCGGAAGATCCCTCGTGAAAGTCGTGTCCAGTCTCACCCAGGGATCGGCGAGTTCGGGGTCTGCGAAAGAAAGGTCATAGCCACGGTAGAGTACCTGGGTATGTAATGCGCCCAACGGGCTGAAGTATGTCGGCGCGATGAGCCCGGTCGAGTAAGACTCGTACTCTTCGATATACGACCAGTCGTAATCCAGATACATACCGGTACTGGAGGCCGGTGATGGCGTGTCGAGACGGCGCACACTGGCGTGCTGCAATCCCAGCAGGCGCGACGGGAATTCCAAGGCAATGCTGGCCTGGCTGGAGTCATAGTCGACCTCGATACCGTCGATCGAGCTCAGCGGAGAATACTGTCGGCCCATGTATTCGATCAGGTCGTGGTACGGGCCCTGTACGCCCCATTTCTCGAGATCGAGCGTGCTGGCGAGATAGCGGTCGTTACCGTCGGACAGGAGCAGCGAGACGCCTTGATGGCGGTAATTGACCGTGACATCGACGAGCAGAGGAGTCTGCTCCGCTGCCGCGACGTCGAACATGAGTAGCGCGGCCAGGAACAGTGCGTCTATAAGTCGTCGCCGCCACATCTCCCTCTCCGACCGCCCTGTCAGTCCGTAGGATCTGCTGGAATATCGCTCGCAAGATCGTCCAGCGCTTCGTGCAGCTGTGTTATGACGCTGGCCGATAGGCCTATGTGTTGTCGGAGTTGCCGCCTTGTTTGCGTCTTCGAACGAGAGTGAGAGACTAGGCTTGTACCCATTTGCCGCGTGTAACGGCTCGGATCCCGAACCGTCGGCCCGCTGGCCGTTACCGTTGTGGGCCGATCGTAGTGGAGCACGCCGGCTTGCGGGGCTCCCGTCCCGGTAGCCGAATAACTGGCGCAGGGACGAGGTCAGGCCTGATTGGCAGGACCGTGCAATTTTCTTTGTTGTATCGAACATTCTGTTTCACTCCATCGAGTGTCGACTCGCGAGACCGCTCAAAATTCAACGGCTGGCCAGTCCGACATCTGTGGGCACCACGGGCGCGCTAAGATCGATTTCATACGTCTGGATGCCCAGTTGATCCGTGACGGCCTGTATCGTGGATACGGTCGTGCCTGCGGGCAGATCGACTAGGAACTCTTGACTGGCACTGGGCAGGATGTATCTGGCTGCGTTGGACCGCGGCTTATCCGCCAGCTCGTCGACGTACAAGTCGGCCACACGGATGTGCGTGTTGCCGGGATTGTGCAATCTGACCCGCAACTGGTCGCCCTCAACTCGAGAGTCGACGAGCAACAGGCCCAATCGTGGCGGGCTCAGCGGTGCCGAGAAGACCGGGAGGCCGATCCGCAAACGCATTTGCAGCGATGTTCCCCGCGCGTCGGTGACCGGAGGCGGTAGCTCGGTCAGATAGAGCCGATAAGCCTGTTCCTGTTCGGCGGGATGCGCGGACATCAGTCCAACCCTGACCAACTGGGATTTCCCCGGTTGAATCGTGAAAATCGGGGGAAAGGCCAGAAGCTCTGTGGTGGGCTCGTACCGATCCGTACCGTCGTCATCCTGATGCCAGCTCATGACATCTGCCTGCATGCCGATCGGGGAGTCACCGGGGTTGGAGACTTCAATGACCGCGGTACGCGTCTCCGCATCGAGGAAGACACGTACCGGGGCGATACCAACCTTTCCGGCTAACACCACCGACTGAGCGAAGAACGGGAAGACAACGAGCAAACAAGCTGTCGTACGGAATTGAAATTTGCTGACCATGGTGCCGATTCTCTCCGAGGGCCTAGTTGACGGTGATGGTTACAGGGTGATGGTTACAGTGACGACGTCACTGTAGGCGCCTTCTTGCGCATCGATGTAGTCTGCGGCGAGGATCTCACCGAACACAGTCTCTGTCGTGAACGAAGTCATGCCTACTCCTACGACTCCCACTTCTTCTCCGACACCTCCCCACTTGTTGCTATGGGCGACCTCTTTATAGAGCTCGTATGCGATTTTGTCGGCACCAGGCCCGTCCATCGTGCGGTCACCGTTGCCACCATCGTCGATCGCGATGTCGGCCGTCGTACCATCGGAACAACGCCACTCTATCGTGCCGGTCGCAGATGCGTCGCCACCGCCGGGTGTAAGAGAGCCGAACGCGGTATCGGTAATCGTGCCAAGTTCGCAGACTTCGAGGACCGTTGCTGTGACGTTCATCGGATCCGCGTGGATCGTCGCGAACGGAAAGGTCGCCAGCAGGCCCAGTAGTGCCGTGGCGGATTTCGTGAGTCGGAAGGCTGAGTTGGTCATGTCGATTCTCCTACAAAAGTTTTTCTCTACGAACTAGGAGAATGCAGACACCGTGCCAATTGACATAAAACTCAAGCCTTCCGTAGGGCTCTTGCAGTTCGGCTAATGCTACGAGCGTTCCCGGCGGCGTAATGCAGGCTGCGCCGCATTTTGCCTGACGATTTCGCAGAATGCGTTGTCGTCCCAACTGCGTCACACAATCGATCCGGTGGCCATGCCAAGATCAGCTCACTCCGATCGGGCAACGTTTGCGGCGCAATCACGCTGCAGGGGCTATCGGTTTAGATAGAGGTGTCGAAGGTATGGCCGCTGCTGTCAGGGAACGGATCGCGTCGACGGGACCACAGTCGCCCGGCCGGAGGGTTGGTGCCTATCTACTGATCGCCGCCGCGCTCTTGGTGGGTTATGCGGCGTTATCCGACGTGGAATGGCAGGGGACCGCTCAGTTACATACCGTCATGGAGGTGGTCGCCACTGTCCTGGCCTTATTCGTCGGGGTCCTGGCGCTACTCAGATACTATAGCTTTAAGCGCGGCGGGCTCTTCTTCGTCGGGGTGGCCTTTATCGGGACCGGCTTACTGGACGGCTATCATGCCGTCGTGACGTCGGAGTCTTTCTCTCCTTAATGCTGTGGCTTGGTTGGGTAGCATGGGCCTGCGAGGAGCGCTTCGGGGAGCGCGGTCGAGTCGGTGAGGCCGTGATCTATGCTGTCGGCTTGCTTCTGATGTCGAGCAGCTTCCTATTCTTCGCTTTCGTCCCGTTGCCGGCGGCCTACTATCCCGACGTTTTTTTCCATCGTCCCGAGGAGTTCGTGCCGGCCCTGTTTTTCTTGCTGACGCTGATCGGCTATCTGCACAAGGGCGACTGGCGCCAGGATGATCTCGAGCATTGGCTGGTGTTGTCACTAATCGTCGGCGTCTTGGCACAGGCGGTCTTTATGTCCCGTTCGGGAGAACTGCTCGACGCCCAGTTCGATATCGCTCATTTGCTGAAGAAGGTCAGCTATCTCCTGGTACTCGTGGGTCTCCTGATCAGCATGTTTCGGCTGTTTCGTGAGGCGGACTCCAATGCCATACGACTGGCTGGCGCGAATCAGGCGAAGTCGCGATTCGTTGCGATGATCAGCCACGAGATCAGGAATCCGCTCCACGCGGTACGCGGAAGTCTCGGGTTATTGAAGCATGCGAAGCTTGAAAAATCGGAACGTGAGTTGGTACAGGTCGGCCAGGACTCTGACCGACACCAGGCCGGTGCAGATCGTCGACAACGTCGTGTGGCTCACGGCGATTCGCGCGCTACGCGATCGAATCAAGACCAGCAGCTTTATCGATCCGCGCGTACCCGCGCTGATCCTCTCCGATCCCGCACGTCTACGTCAGATTTTGCTCAATCTCGTGGACAATGCGATCAAATTCTCGTCCGGCGGCTACATATCGATTAGCGTCGGCGTAGCGGCCGGACCGAAGCTGAGGTTTGAAGTCGCCGACACCGGCTCCGGCATCTCTGCAGTAGACGGCGCGAAGCTCTTCCAGGAATTCAGCCAGGGAAGTACCGCGACCTCAGGTTCTACCGGGGGGACCGGTCTGGGTCTCGCGATCAGCAAGCGTCTGGTCGAATTGCTTGGCGGTACGATCGGGTTCACCAGTGAGGAGGGTCATGGCAGCACATTCTGGTTCACCGTCCCGTACGAGTGTCCAGAGGAATCCTATCGGCCGGCTTTCACCAGGAACTGGTACGCGGGCCTGTGCGTACTGCTGGTCGGGCCGGATACACCGTGGCGCTCGGCCCTCGCGCGACAGATCGCAGCCTGGGGGATGGACATCGAGTTCGCTACGGAGGAAGCGCTGGAGGCGAGTGGAACTCAAGCCCGGCAGAGATACGGCCACTTCGACCTGGTCATCGCGCCGGGAATTTCCAGTTCCAACGACGCCGGTATTGATCTGTTGGGCGTCTATCGTTCGTTGAGCGACAATCTTGCCGTATTCAGCCCGACGTTCGGCGTCGGCAAGGCGGACAAGATGCTGGCCGAGGCGGCCGACTACACGCTCGGCATACCGGTCCTGCAGGAAGATCTCTGGCGTTGCCTCGGTTCGATGACGGGGCGGAACGCCGATGAACCGGAGCAGGGCGACTGGCGACTGGATACGTTCGAGCGCTCGGCCGTTCCCGACGGCAGCCGAATACTGCTGGCGGAAGACAGCCAGGCCAATCGGATGGTGGGGGTCGCGATGCTGCGGCAGTTCGGTTTCGGCGTTGACGCGGTAGCGAACGGCATCGAAGCGGTCGACGCCCTGCGCACACTGCCTTATGACTTGATACTGATGGACCTGGAAATGCCGGAGATGGATGGCTTCGAGGCAACGCGCAGAATCCGCCAGCTCGACGATAGCAAACGGGACATTCCGATCATCGCCATTACTGCGAACGCGATGGCGGACACGGCCGAGCAATGTCGAGCGGTTGGCATGAACGACTATGTGACCAAGCCGATCGATGCGGAGAAACTATTCGAGGTCCTGGTTCGCTGGTTGCCGGCGGCCGAGGCGACAGCAAACTCGAAGCAAGTAAGCGAACGGGCTGCGGAAGATGAAGAGGCGGAGTACGACGAGCGTCTGGATCGAGATGCGTTGGCGCGCCTGGCCAAGGACACCGCCGGAGTACCCATGCGGACCATGCTCGAAATATTTGTCGCAGAGCTGCGCGAGCGTGCGCAAGCGTTGACGCAGGCTGCAGCGGCCATGGACATGTCTCGGCTGGCAAGCGAGAGTCACGCACTCAAGAGCGGCGCGGCCACTTTCGGTGTCCGTCGCGTGGCCGCGCTGGCGACGGAGTTAAACTCGGCCTGTAAATCGAATAGCCAGATCAAAGCACTGGAGCTAGTTGAGCTCCTGACGGCTGAGACCGAGCCTGCGATCGCGGCGCTCGCGTCTGCGTACGGCCTCGAGACCGAGCCGGCAGAGCACCCCGCCATGGGATCGGCACGCCGGTCTGAGTCCGGGCGACAATAAATTGAGCGCGTCAGCACGAACGATCGATACGGCCGCAAGCAGCGTTCAAGCTCAATCGATCCTGTTGGTGGAGGACAGCGCGGCGCAAGCCGCAGCCTATACCGCATATCTGTTGGAGGAGCCGTACCGGGTAGACCATGTAACGAGTGGTGAGGCGGCGCTGGAATACCTCGAGCATACGGTCCCGGGGCTGATACTTCTGGATCTCGGTCTTCCGGGGATCGATGGCCTGGAGGTACTCAGACAGCTACGTCAGGAAAATGTCGCCAGCTCCGTCATCATCATCACCGATAACGACTCCGTGGATATCGCCGTGGAGGCAATGCGCCTGGGCGCCGAGGACTATCTAGCCAAGCCCTTCGACGCCGAACGTCTCCGGGTAACGATCCAAAACGCGACCGAGCGACAAGAATTACTCCGGCTCGTGGAATCCTATCGCGAGACGATCGACCGGAAGAGTTTTCACGGCATGATCGGCCGATCCCCGCAGATGCAACAAGTTTACGAGACGATCTTGAAGGTCGGTCCAACGAGCGCGTCCGTATTCATCACTGGAGAGAGTGGCACCGGTAAGGAGCTGTGCGCCGACGCGATTCATGTGGAGAGTCGGCGCAAGGACCAGCCGCTCATTACGCTCAATTGTGCCGCGATACCGAGGGAGCTCATGGAGAGCGAGATATTCGGCCATCAAAAGGGCGCGTTTACCGGCGCGGATCAGGCCCGCGACGGCGCCGCGACGCGTGCCGATGGGGGCACTCTATTTCTCGATGAAATCTGCGACATGGACATCGATCTGCAGGCCAAGCTGTTGCGCTTTATTCAGGCTGGGACGTTTCAGAAGGTGGGCGGTGACGAGACCCAGCGTGTCGATATCCGGTTCATCGCCGCGACCAACAAAGACCCACTGGAAGAGATTGCCCAGGGCCGCTTTCGTGAGGACCTGTACTATCGATTGCACGTCGTGCCTATGGTGATCCCACCGCTGCGTGAGCGTCGTGGCGACGCGCTGCTGATCGCCTACAATTTCCTCGAACGCTTCTGTGCCGAAGACGGCAAGCACTTTCGCCAGTTCACGCCGCGAGCAGAGAAGCTCCTGGAGGGTTACGGCTGGCCGGGGAACGTCCGCGAACTGGAGAACGCCGTGCGGAATATCGTCGTGCTGAATACCGGTGACACAGTCACACCGGAGATGTTGCCTGCGACGCTCAGCCAGCGAGGTCCGGACGACGCTGCCACTCGTGACCCGAGCGATACGATCGTCGATCTTCACAAGTTGCCCATGGAAGCGACGCTAACCGAGCAGGACATCGAACCCCTGGCTGTCATCGAGCAGCGGTATATCGAGCGCGGGATCGCTGCCTGCGGGGGTAACATCTCCAAAGCAGCCGCCCTGCTCGGGGTGAATCCCTCCACGCTCTATAGGAAGAAGCGTTCCTGGCCAAGCCAATCTTGAGGCCGTCAGTGATCTACAATGAGCGCCTCTGGCGTCGCCGCCCCGGGAACAGCAATGACAGACGCGACACTGATGAAGCTCAAGGATCTGCCGATCGTGAAACGGGGGGATGGCGTCGAAACGACATTATTGGTTGGCAGCGATCGTTGCGGTGCCGTCAAGTTCACCTCCGGGCTCACGCGATTCCCGGCAGGGAAGAAGGTCCCCTTTCATCACCATAATTGCGACGAGCAGGTCACGTTGCTGGAAGGGGTCGCGGAGGTCGAGATCGACGGCGAGCGGACAAGGCTGCAGCGCTACGACACGACTTACATTTCCGCCGGGACACCGCATCGCTTCGTCAATGTCGGCGACGGGCCCATGCTCATTCTCTGGGTCTATGACACGGATCAGGTCACCCGGACCTTTACCGAAACCGGGCAGACCGTCGCGCATCTGTCCGCGCAGGACACGACCCGCCCGGGTTGAGGCTCGATCGGCGACCGCCAGCCGACGCCTCAAGAGCCTAGAGCATGCGAACGGTAACGGTCGATCAACTCGAGCGCTTTATCAGGCGTTGTCTAATGACCGTGGGCATATCGGAGCCGGAGGCCCGGGTCGTCGCCGAGTTAATGTCGGAGGCGGATCTCAACGGGTCTGATGGGCACGGCGTGTTCCGTTTGCCGCAATATGTGACGCGCATCCAGAGTGGCGGCATCAACGTACAGCCCGACATTCGTGTGGTGAAGGATGCGGGCGCCATGGCGCTCGTGAACGGCGACGATGCAATGGGCCATCTCGTGATGCGTTACGCAACCGATCTCGCGATAGAGAAGGCGGCACGGCGTGGTGTCGGATGGGTCGGTGTCCAGCATAGCAATCACGCTGGCCCGGCCGCGCTCTATGCGAAGATGCCGATGCGGCGGGACATGATCGGCATCTACGTCGCCGTGGGTAGTGCCAATCACCTGCCGCCCTGGGGCGGCACCGAGTTGCTGCTCAGCACCAACCCGATCGCCGTCGGTATCCCGGCTGCCGAGGAACCGCCAATCGTGCTCGATATGGCTACGACCGTCGCATCCTACGGCAAGGTAAAAATCGCGGCACAGCGCGGCGAGCAAATGCCGGAGGGTTGGATGATGGACAAATTTGGCAAGTCCCTAACCGATCCCACCCGCGCCGCGGAAGGTTTCCTGATCCCGATCGGCGGCCCCAAAGGCTATGGCCTCGCTCTGGTGTTCGGGCTCCTGGCCGGGACGCTCAACGGCGCCGCGTTCGGCAAGGAAGTCGTCGACTTCAACGCAGACTCCGAATCGACAACGAATACCGGTCATTTTATCGTCGCCCTGTCGATCGAAGCATTTATGGACGTCGAGACGTTCAAGCGCAACGTCGACGACGTGATCCGTTCCATACACGCATCGCCGACGTTACCGGGTGTCGATGCCGTCAGAGTGCCCGGAGAGCGCAGCCGGCAGATTCGAGTTGAGCGCGAGCGGAGCGGAATTCCGCTCCACCCCGGGCTTGCGCAGAAACTCGACGGGTTGGCGCGAGATCTTGAGACGGAAGGTCTGCCTGAGGCCCCGTAGATCGCGGCCGAGCTGCCCGTTCGGCGCGTCGGTAGCGGCCGGTCGAGTTCACCACGGCCTCGGAAGATCGCAGATCTTTCCAGGAGATGGCAGAACTTAGGGTCAACTAAGCGATATTCGTACAGCTGCGGCCCGTGCCAGGCCCTCTGCCACCACGCCGGCCGCGCTCCGGCTTTACAAATCTTCAGCGCCCGCCCGCGTCGATTCGAGGTATCGTTCCAGCCCTCAGTCTGCGGTGCAGGACGACGTTGCCGATGATCAGAACCGTCCTTTTCCTGATCCTGGGCGTCGCAGCAGGATTCGCCTTCGCGACGTTTCAAAGCCGCGGCCCCGCTACGCTGGCCGGTTTGTCTGGCGATCGCCCGGGCGTGTGGCAGGCGAGCCGCCCGGCCGCTGAGTTCTCGCCGCTGGCGGAACGGCTCGACCTCTTGGAAGCCGCTTTCGATGTAGAGGTCGCGCTGCGTCAGTCGTTGCAGGCCGAGCTCGCGGCCATCACCGAGCAGATGACGGAGCTCCAGGTCGACGACAGCGGGGATGACGCGCGGGAAGACCCGCGCCGTCAAGAAGTTGCCCGCGCTGCGATCCAGGAGCGATTTGCTGCGCGATTCGGCGACCGTACGAATAACGGGCCGGATCGGCGCCTGAACCAGCTCGTCGAAGCCGGCTTCTCGCCCGACCAGGCACAACGCATTACCGAGCGCGAAGCGGAGCTTCAACTCGAAGGTCTCTATGCGCAATACGACGCGGTTCGAGAAGGGGAGCCGTTCGATTCACGGACGGCCCGCTTCGATCCGCAGGATCAACTTCGTCAGGAGTTGGGCGACGCGAGCTACGAGAGATATCTCGACGCGACCGGCCAGTCGACGAGTATCGGCGTGCAGCGGGTAATGGAAGGTTCGGCGGGACAGGCGGCGGGCTTACAGGCCGGCGACCAGGTGATCGCCTACGCAGGCGAGCGCGTCTTTCGCACTTCCGATTTGAACAAGCTCATACTGGAAGGCACACCCGGGCAGAGCGTCATCGTGGATGTGCTCAGGGACGGTCAGCAAATTCAAGTCTTTATGCCGCGTGGGCCGATCGGCATTACGAGCGGCCGCGGCGGCGGCAGGGGCGGCGGCCGTTAAGAAAGCCTGAGTTCCTCACTCTAATCCAGACGGATGTACGTTGTGCGAGTGGTAACGCCTGCGTTACTCGTTGCCGTCGTAATGAGTTGGTCGCCCTCGATTCGGTACTCGAGTTCAGGACTGGATCCGACCCCACCGGGATTTCGAGCCAGCGTCAGGTGCAACGTCAGCTTGGAACCGGACACTTCATAGGTGCCGGCGTTAGCAACGAAGGTTGCGAATGCGGCGAGTCTCAGTTCATCCGTCGCCAGCGCGTCAGATCCCGGAGGGACGTCGGGCCGATCACCGGAGTTCACGAACAGGCTGTAGTGTCCGTCGGAAAATATAAGCAGGCCTAGACCTGGATCGATGTTCGTACGGGCGAACGCGCCTCGACTAACCGTGACCTCATACACCTGCCATGCCCCTTCCACGGAGCCTTGACCGTGGGCAGATGCAGCCAGTATCAGACCGGCGAAACCGATTGCCAGCGCCATAAGTTTAGTGTTCACTGATTTTCCCCTGATCGAGTCCACGGCGTCGTGTCGCCCCGTTAACTCGCTGCGCTTCATCCAATCTCAATGCCGGCTGCTTCGAGCTGTTTCTTGATCGGCTCCAACCTGTCGCCATAGCGCTTCCATCGGCCCACGGCACCAGAATAAATAGGCTTGCGCGCCTGGACGGCGCTGGCCGTCGCGATGGGCGCCTTGTTCTCGTGAAAATCAAGACACGCGTCTTCCCATTTCAGATCGCAGAACGCGAGCAACCGACGGGTCTGCTGCTCCTGATCGTCCACCAGCCGCTCATACTGAAGCTGGAGAATCTTGCCGGGCAGTACCTCGTCCCAGTGAGACATGATCCGATCGAACATGATGTAGTACTGCGCGATATCCGACAAATCGCAGGCGTAGCCGTAGTAGGATTGATCCAGCCTGAACAACTGCCGGAAGTTGCTGACACAGGTGTCCAACGGGTGGCGCCGCACACAGACGATCTTCGCATTCGGCAGTGCCAGTAGGATGAAGCCGACGTACAGCAAGTTCATCGGCATCTTGTCGACGAAGCGGGGAGTTTCGCCGGTCGCCGGACGCGTGCTGGCCAGGTAACGCTGGCCGAGTTCCACAAAATCTACGCGGGCGCCTTTTTCAACGGTGTCCGCGTCGAGGATCCTGTTGGAACGTGACCCGGACGCGCGTTTCAGCGCCAGGCCGAAATCCTGTAACTCACCGGCCGAATAGACCTCGGAGTGGCTCGAAAGGATCCGCTCCACCAGCGTGGTCCCCGTCCTCGGCATTCCGACGACAAAGATCGGTTCCCGGCTCGGGTCTCCCGCCGGGGCGCGATCGATAAACGCTTTATCGAAGAGCCCCTGCATCGAGTTGAACAACACACGATCCTGGTCGCTGGCGTACCCTATCGACTCGCGTTTACGGGCGTTAGCCTCAATCAGATAGTCGAGGGCCTTGCCGTAGTCGCCTAGATCTTCCCACTCCTTGGCCAGGGCGTGGGCGATATAGAGAGCGCCATCGACGTCAGATTGTGCGGCTTCGAGTAATTGCGTTAGGCGCTCGATGTGGTTGTGTTCGGGAGTGGCTTCTACGAGGTCGGACAACGCCCAGTGGCCGCGATAAAACTCGGGCTGCAGCGCGACGGCCGCCTCGTAGCTCGCTTCGGCCTGTTTCAAGTGACCGAGGAAAAGATGCGCCGACGCGAGGTTGAAGTGAAACTGTGGATTGTTGGGATTGGCCTTGACGGCGAGAGCCAGCACGTCGGCCGCAACTTCGTATGCTCCGACCCGGCTCATCGCTACGCCGATGGTATCCAGCGTGAGTGCCGAATCGGGCGCCAACTCGAGCGCACGGTCGGCAGCTTCGAGCGCTTCGGCGTCTCGACTCATCATCGCGAGACACTGAGCCCGACGGGCAAGATATTCCGCGTTGTTGGGGACGCGGGCGATCGCGCGATCGATCAACGCCAGCGCTTTCGCGACCCGACGCTGCTCGAACGCGATCATCCCCATCAGGAAATGGGCATCCGCGTGTCCGGGCTCGAGCGACAGGATCCGGGCACAGCACGCGTGTGCCTTCTCGTGGTCGCTACTGTTTATCGCCTGTTGAGCTTGACGATGGAGCGAGACGACTTCTTCGCGGATGGTCGATTGCATGGCCGGAACCAAAGAAGGGCACTATACAGTGCCCTTTTTCGTTGGCGAACGGACTCCGAGGTCAGAACGAATACGTGAAATTTACGCCGGCGGTTCTGGGTCGCGAGACATAGTGGCCGTAGCTCCTCAGTAGAAATCCGCTCGTGTTATCCGGCAACGTAGAGAACATGCGGTACTGCTCGAGCAAACGTCTGCTCGTACGCGTCCCGACGATGGCATACTCGTCGGTCAAGTTGTCGATATAGACCGACGCGCGCCACTGATCGCCGGACAACGTCGCCGTCAGGTCGTGCAGCGTATAGCTGGGGATCTCCTCGCCGCGCCAGGGCAGAACGGTGGGTTCTTCGGTCGCCGCGATGCTGTTCAGCACACCGCCCATGTAGACGACGCCGTACCTGACATCCAGGCCCAGGCCGTTATTTAAGGTCGTTGCGTAACTGAGGCTTAACGACCCCTGATGTTCCGGAGAGCCGGGTAGTCGCGACCCCGCCGGCGTGAGCAGGTCCCCTGTCAGAGGTCCGCCCAGCAGCGCGGACGTCGATTCGGTCAACTTCGCCTGGTTGTACGCATAAGTACCCGTCAGGCCCCAGTTGCCGTTGATTCGCCAGTTAGCGCTGACTTCGAAACCCTTGCTCTCGGCCTTGCCGCCGTTGCTCGTAATAGGCAGGGAGCCGTTGATCGTCGTGTCGTCGACCTGGATATCCGCCCAGTCGATATAGTAGACCGCGGCGTTCAAGACCAGGCTTCCGCCCGCCAGGGTGCTGTGAACTCCCACCTCATAGTTCGTCGTCGTGTCCGCCTTGATGAAGACCTCATCCGGCAGCGCGCAGAGTGTCTGGGTCCCTGCCGCTATCTGCGCCGCGGTACACTCCGGCACGGTGTTGATACCGCCAGCACGATAGCCTTCCGAGACCGTGAAATAGCCGAGAACGTCTTCACTGAAATTGTGGGAGATGTTGACTTTGAAGAGGCTACCGTCGTCCTTTCCGGTGTTGGAATCTAGATTCGGATCTATCAGGTCCTGCGCATAGCCGAGATAAACCGTGTAGTAAAGTGGTATCGCGAAACCGCTGGTGACCGACGCCTCGAATTCGTAGAGCCGCGCTCCGAGAGTGACTTCCCAGTCGTCCGCGAAAGCGTAGCTGATCTCGCCGAATAACGCCGTTTCCGTCTGATATGTATCGTCGACCGAGTAGTACTCGAGGGAATCCGGTCTCAGCTGTACGCCGCCCAGACCAGAGGCAGGATCGACGGCCCACTCATCGAAGCCGGGGGTGAATTCTTCACTCGTGGCGTATTGCTCGAACTTGTTGTAGTAAAGGCCGCCGATCCAAGTCAGCGGCCCGCTGCCCGTGGAGACCAGCCGGATTTCCTGCGTCAGTGTCTGCTCGTCGTTGATCTCCCGCGTGAAGGACGAGAAAGTCGCAAAGGTCTCGTAAAGATACTCGAAGTTCAGTAGCAGATCGGTCTGGTCACGCTGGCCTCGGTCGAAGTAGTCCGAGACTCCGGTGGCCGAGGTCAGCTCGGCAAAGCCCAGGTCCGCGATGATCTCGAGGGCGAAGAGCTCGTTGCGGATGTTGTTAGGCTCTTCATAGCGCAGGCCGGACTCGTACCGGCCGGTGCCGAATGCTTCCACGTTGGCGATACTTCGCCCCTCGGCTTCGACGTCCTGGTAGTAATACGTCAGCGTGGCATCCACCATGTCGTTGGGGGTCCAGCGTAACGCGACTCGGCCCGAGAGCGTCTCCTCGCCATTGGCATCCTCGACACGACGAAGGTTCGCCGCCACGTCGGCAGGGTCGTTGAAATCCGGCTGTGGGTTGGAGATACCGGCTTGCTGGACGACGAACCCGTAGTCGATGTAGCCCGGATCATCCAGGTAGTCCACCGACGCACGGAACGCGAAGGTGTCATTGATCGGAAGGTTTATCGTGAAACCCACGTCCGCTCCAAAGCCGTCGCTGTGACCGATCGCGAACGTGTTGACGCGGACCTCCGCCTCGAACTCATTCTGAGGCTTGCGCGGTATGTAACGTATGGCGCCCCCCAGCGTCCCCGAGCCATAGAGCGTCCCCTGAGGTCCGATCAGGACTTCGACGCGCTCCATATCGTTGGTCTTCAGATCCACCGGTAATGGAATCTCGCCGATGTACGTCGCTACGGTGTCACTGCTGAACCCGGGACCCAGGCCGCTGGTGTTCAGCCCGCGGACGACGATATCGGTGACCTCGTCGCGCGGGCCACGGTCGATGACGTGAAGGCCCGGTACGAGCCGCGCGATCTCGTCGAGTCCGACTAGGCGCCGGTCGCGAATGGTCGTGCCGCTGATGGCCGTGATGTTGATGGGGACTTCCTGGACGGTACTCCCGCGCCGGAGTGCCGTGACGATGATTTCCTCGGTCGGGCCCTGGGCGAGCGCATTGGCGCCATAGCTCGACCCGAACATTGCGGCGACGGCTGCGGCGACAGGACAAACGGCACGGCGTGCCGGCCAGGACTGCTTGCGCTTCATAGTCATTACCCTTAGTTCCCTGTAGGTGAATGCCTGATGAATTTACAATTCTAGAGGAATTGTTCTGTCGAGTGCACTCCTGTTGCCGGGGCCTTCAAGCAAATCCCCCGAGATCTCGCCCAAAGCGAGATAAAAGTGGCCTGAAGACAACACCCTGGGACACGGACGACCTCGTCCATAACCTAAGGGAATATGCCCGTGAAGCCGCGCCGTCAGCCACGATGCTACCGTTGCGGCGATCGGCTCCTCGATGGCGGCCGCCGGCGCGTACGCCGTCGGCCGACGACGAGTCGAATGGGGCGGCTCAGTTACGATATGCTGTATGTGCTCGTGGGTGCTGCCCCTAACGTGTTCACCCAGGACGAGTTCGCACGGGGCGTCTGGGCGGGTCGCCTCGCCACCCCGGACACAATGACCCAGAGGGTCGGTGATTGATGAATTGGCCAGACGTAGCTGCCGTGGCGGTCACGCTGTTCTTCGTCATGGATCCGCTGGGCAACATTCCCGCCTTCAACGCAATACTCGCTCGATACGACACCAAACAACGGTCGCTGATCGTTGCGCGGGAATTGCTTTTCGCGCTGATCATCCTGCTGGCATTTCTGTTCGCCGGTACGGCGATCCTGGACTTTCTGGGTCTGAGTCAACCGTCATTGAGCATCACCGGCGGGGTGCTGCTGTTCATCATCGCCCTGCGCATGATATTTCCCAGACCCGCCACCGAAGAAGCGGACTCGAACGAAGACCCGTTTATCGTTCCATTGGCGATGCCGATGGTGGCGGGCCCTTCCGCGATCGCGATCCTGCTGTTGCTGAGTTCCAGCCAGCCGGATCGAATCTGGGAATGGTGCGCAGCGTTGATAATCGCCTGGTCCGGCACGACAGTGCTGCTAACGACCTCACCCTTCTTACTGCGGATCCTAGGCGCTCGCGGCCTCCGGGCTTTGGAGCGTTTAATGGGGATGCTTCTGGTGCTGTTGGCAACGCAGATGCTGTTGAACGGCATAGCGGCTTTCGTGGGAACCCTCTAGGCTTGCGATTCAGTCCGAATAGCAGCGAGACCCGAAGGAGCCGATAACGGACGCTCGAATGATGTGGCCTTTGATCCTTCGGACATTCGTCTGAGCTGGGGTAAACTCAGCCGCTTTCAACGTTGCCAGGCCTTATGTCGTTACAAGAAAACTTCGTGAAGCTGGAAGCCCACCTGAAGAAGCTCGTGGTGGGCCAGGAGGTGCTGCTGAACCGGATGCTGGTGGCCCTGCTGTGCGACGGCCATCTGCTGGTCGAGGGTGCGCCTGGGCTCGCCAAGACTCGAGCCATTAAAGTCTTGAGTCATAGTGTGGAAGGGGACTTCCAGCGCCTGCAGTTCACGCCGGATCTTCTTCCGGCAGACCTCACCGGTACCGAGATCTACCGTCCGCAGGACGGGTCGTTTGTATTCCGGAAGGGCCCGCTGTTTCACAACCTGGTCCTGGCCGACGAAGTCAATCGGGCGCCGGCGAAGGTCCAGTCGGCACTCTTGGAGGCGATGGGCGAACGCCAGATTACCGTCGGCTCCGTGACTTATCCGCTGCCCGAGTTGTTCATGGTCATGGCGACGCAGAATCCGATCGAACAGGAGGGCACGTACCCGTTGCCCGAGGCGCAGCTCGATCGATTCCTGCTACACGTCTTCGTGGACTATCCCGATGCCGATGGCGAGCGGGCCATACTGGAGCTCAATCGCAGCGAAGCCAAACGCTCCGTCGGCGACGAGGCGCTGTTTCGGCCGCTCGACGTGTTAACACAACAGGACGTCATGGCGGCGCGCCTGGAGGTACTGGACTTGCACCTGGCCGAGGCTTTACAGGAGTACATCATCCAACTCGTGATCGCCACCAGAGAGTCCGAGCGATACGGTGAGGACCTGAAGGGCCAGTTACAGTATGGCGCGAGCCCCCGTGCGACGATCGCGCTCGATCGCTGTGCTCGCGCACATGCCTGGCTGGCAGGCCGAGACTTTGTCACGCCGGTCGATATACAAACCATCGCGCACGATGTGCTGCGCCACCGGATCATCCTGAGCTTCGAGGCGGAAGCGGCGGGACGCACGCCGGATCAGATCGTGGACGTTCTGCTGTCGCGGGTCGGTGTACCGTGATGTCTGCGTACACGCTCGATGCCATCGCGACGCAGCGTTCGCCGGCCCGAGTCGCATTGTCCGAGCTGATCCAATTGCAAGCTGGAGGCGAGTCGCTGAATCTGGCCGCCGTTCGTGCCCGCGTGTTAGGCGCGGGTGGTCACGTGTCACCGTTCAAGGGGCGCGGCGTGGAATACGACGAGTCTCGTCCCTATCAGCCGGGCGATGATCTGCGAACCATGGACTGGCGAGTCACCGCCCGGACCGGAAAGCCGTACACCAAGGTCTTTCGCGATGAGCGCGACCGGCCGGTCATCGTCTGGCTGGATCTTCGCCGACCCATGCACTTCGCTACACGCGGCGTGTTCAAAGCGGTGCGAGCGGCGCAGGCGGCCGCGCTGGTCGCATGGAGTGCGGTCGCCAACGGCGACCGGCTCGGCGGGCTCATTTTCTCTGAGCGCGAGCATGTCGAGCTGCGGCCACGCCTGGGCCGGCGTGCGGCCCTACGGTTGTTTCAGGCGCTGACCCGGGATTCGCTGTGGGAACCCCCGGCGACAGCCGGGAGCGAAGGACACGGCGATGCCGAGCACACCCTCGCACGCCTGACCCGTGTCGCTCGCCCCGGCAGCTTGATCTTTCTCCTGAGCGATTTTCGCAATCTAGGCGAACGGTTCGAGCGAAATCTTCGCCAGCTCGCCGGTCACTGCGATGTCTTCCTGTTTCATCTGTTCGATACCGTGGAGGTCGAACTGCCGCCGCCCGGCCGCTATCGGATTCAGTCCGGCTCGCGCACCGTCGCAATCGACACGGACTCCAAAGCAGCCCGGCGACGCTACGGCGCTCAATTTCAACAGCGACACGCGCTCCTTGAAAGGCTCACCAGATTTCCTTCGGTCCATCTGTTGGAATGTGCGACGACGGAGGAGCCCCGCACGGTTCTTGCAAAGCGGTTTGCAAGTCGATGAACCCCAGCGAACTCGGCTTGCGAGACATTCATCTTCCCGGTGACATCACCTGGTGGCCGCCGGCGTTCGGGTCGTGGCTGCTCGGTGCCGCGCTGCTCGGCCTCATCATCATCATGTCACTGCGCTATCGCCGGCTCAGGCGTCACCGCGCGGCCTGTAGATCTCTGCGAGAGACGATCGACTCGATCAAGGCCGGCGCGGATCCAGGTACCTGTGCGCTACAGGCGTCTACGACGCTGCGGCGCTTCGCGATGACGATCGCGCGAGACTCCGCCGAGGTGGCCGGGCTCGTCGGTGCGCGCTGGCTGTCCTATCTCGACAGTCATTGGGATCTTTCTTCATTCAGCGACGGACCCGGCCGACTGGTGCTGTCCTCCCCCTATCAGGCCTCCGGAGGACCAGTGGCAGAAGATTCCCTCGAGCTCTGCCAACTGTGCGTCGCCTGGGTGAAAGCCCAGCCGCCGCGGAGCTGAGCGATGTGGCAGCTGGTCTGGTGGTGGATGTTGTTGCTCACGCCGCTGCCGTGGTTCGTGCGTCGCTTCATGAGGCCCGAGCACCTGGGCAAGGACGCGGCGCTCCGCGTGCCGGTCGCGGCCGAATTCGAGGACTTGTCCGGTGCCGGTATCGGCCGAGGCGCCAACAGGCGGCGTCTGCTGTTGCTCTGGTTAATCTGGATGTTGATACTCCTCGCGGCGGCACGACCCCAGTATGTCGGCGAGCCCCAGTCTCTACCGATGACCGGCCGCGACCTGCTGCTGGCCGTCGATCTCTCCGGGAGCATGGAGGAACAGGACTTCCAGCTCGATGGTCGGTGGGTCGACCGCCTGACTGCGACCAAGGCCATCGCGAAAGAATTTATCGAACGGCGTATCGGTGATCGTATCGGCCTGATTCTCTTCGGCCGAGAAGCCTACCTGCAGGTCCCGCTCACATTCGACAGGGCCACGATCCAGATATTGCTCGACGAAGCCGTCATCGGCCTGGCGGGACAGGAGACGGCGATCGGTGATGCGATCGGTCTCGGCATCCGGACGTTGAGCGATGCGGAGATTGCGGAGAACCGCCGCGTGTTCGTGTTGCTGACGGATGGTGCCAATACGGCCGGTTCGATCGACCCGTTGAAGGCGGCTGAACTCGCACGTGACCGCGGCATGGTGATCTACACCATCGGGATCGGTGCCGATTCCGTGATGGTGCAATCGTTGTTCGGCGTCCGCGAGGTCAACCCGTCTGCGGATCTCGACGAGCGCACGTTGACGACGATCGCCGAGGGGACGGGTGGCCGTTATTTCCGGGCGCGAGACACCGAGGCGTTCGAAGAAATCTACGCGATACTGGACGAGTTGGAGCCGGCTGCTTCTGAGGAGAGCGGCTTTAGGCCAATAGTGGAGCGGTACCACTGGCCGCTGGGCGTCGCGCTGTTCCTGGGAGTGCTCTGGGCACTGGCCGGTCTTCGCGGCACGCTCAAGGGTTCGTTCTTCGCGGCAGCAGACCATGGCTGACTTTCATTTCCTCAGGCCGTGGTGGCTGTTGGTGTTGCCCTTTGGCGTGTGGCTGAGTTGGCAGCTCACGAGGAGCGGTACTCTCGGTAGCCGCTGGCGAGAGTTCGTCGACGAAGCCTTACAACCGTATGTGCTAACCGGCTCGAGCATGTTGTTCCGGGAGCGTCGCACGGTCCTGATCGCAGCGGTCCTCGCGTGGCTTCTGACGACATTCGCGTTGGCAGGGCCCACATGGGAGCGACTGCCGGCCCCCACCGTGCGTTCCGATGAGGCGCTCGTCGTCGTGCTCGATCTCTCCCGCTCCATGGATGCGGTCGATATAGAACCATCGCGTCTGGCGCGCGCGAAGTTTAAGCTGCTGGCGCTATTGGCACGCCGCGAATCTGGCCAGACCGGCCTCGTCGTCTTCTCCGCGCACGCGTTTACCGTAGCGCCTCTGACATCCGATGTGCGTACGATCGCGTTACTCGTCGCGAGTCTCTCCAGCGACATCATGCCAAGCCGCGGGAGTTATCCGGAGGCCGGTCTACGGAAGGCCGCCCAGCTGCTTCGTCAGACCGGGCTTGTTCGAGGAGAGATCCTGCTTATCACCGACGCCCAAGTCTCGCCGGAGAGTCTGTCGATCGCGCAGGATCTCTATCGAGAAGGCTACACCGTGCACGTACTCGCGGTGGGTACCGCGGACGGCGGCCCGATCGTCGAGCCCGGGGGCGGGTTCTTGACCGACCAGACCGGACGGGTCGTCATTCCGCGGCTGGACTCAAATCTGCTGCAGCGCCTCGCCAACCGTGGCGGTGGCCGATTCGCCACGTTGACCGTGGACGACCGGGATCTGGACTACTTGCTGCCGCCGCGCTTGGGCGTGGCGGGTGACGTGGCTGATTCGGGCACGACGGATCCCTACCAGATCATTGCCTGGCGCGACCGGGGGCTTTGGCTCGTGTTGCTCCTGATACCTATCGTGGCCCTCGCGTTTCGCCGCGGCTGGGTCGTGGTCTGGGCGGTCTGGTTCGTGTTGCCGATGCCGCAGGCTCATGCGCTGACCTGGGCCGATCTCTGGCAGACACGGGATCAACAGGGACGGGAAGCGTTTCGCGCCGAAGAACACGAGCGCGCGGCCGGATTGTTCGAGGACCCGTCCTGGCAAGCCGCGGCCCAGTTCCGGGCCGGCGACTATCAAGACAGCGCTGCGACGCTGGATGGCCTGGAGACACCAGACGCTCAGTACAACCGCGGCAACGCGCTGGCCGGCACCGGGCAGATCGACCTGGCGATCGCGGCCTTTGAACGGGCGCTGGAACTGGATCCCGAGCATCAGGATGCCCGTTTCAACCGCGATCTGTTGTTGCAACAACCGCCGCAGAGCCAATCGGATCCGGGCGACTCCGACGGCCAAGACTCCGCAGAGAACCAGGCGGAGAGTTCGCCGCAGCCCCCGAACGCGGAGTCCACCGACAATGATCAATCCGAAGATGCCCAGGCCCCCGAGCAGGAGCAATCCGGCCAACCATCTGCCGCCGAACAGGCCGCCGCGGAGCAAGCGCTGGCACAAGAGCTTCCGCAGGGCGAGCTACCTACGCCGGGTGAACTCGAAGAGTGGGCGGACGAGCAGGCCGCCGAGCAGTGGCTGCGACGGGTTCCTCAGGATCCCGGCGGCTTGTTGCGCCGAAAGTTTCTCTATCAATACCAGCGGCTCGGTATCGATCAGGATGGCAACTTTGTTTGGCCCGGCGATGAGCAGCAGCCATGGTAACTAGCGCCGCTGACATGTGCCGATTGGCTTTGCTGTTGATTGGCAGCCTCGGGCTGTCGGCCGTCGCCGCACAGGATGTCTCCTTGCGGGCCAGCGTCGATCGCCCGGTCGCGCGGGTAAACGAGTCTTTCACCTATGTGCTGCGCGCGGAGGGGCCTGCTCGCGGCGAGCCCGATCTGTCGCCGCTGGCGGTCGATTTCGACATTCTGCAGCGCTCGCGGACTACGAATTTTCAGATGGCCGGCCGGCGGAGGACGCAGACCACCGAATGGAGCCTGCAACTGATGCCCCGGCAGACGGGGAGCTATACGCTGCCGCCGATCGTGTTGAACGGCTCGTTGAGTAACCCGGTGGATATCGAGGTGCTGCCCGCACCCGTGACCTCGGCATCGGGAGACATCTTCATCGAAGTGAAGGCGGCACCGCTCGATCCCTACGTTCAGTCCCAGGTGATCTACACGATGACGTTGTTCCGGGGTATCAGTACGGGCCGGTCTTCGTTGACGTTACCCGAGGTCAGTGGCGGCGAAGCGATCATCGAGAAACTGGGGCAGGACCGAGAATATCAAATTGTGCTTGACGGACGGAGTTTCATCGCGCTTGAGCGGCGTTACGCGATATTTCCGCAGGCAACCGGTCCCCTGACGATCGAGCCGGTCACGTTCGAAGCGGTCGTAGTCCCGCCCTTGGGATTCTCCAGCGTCCAGCGCTACCGTTCCGAGCCGTTGTCCCTCACGGTGCGTTCGGCGGTGCCACCACCGGTTGCGTACGCCGATGCGGCGTGGCTGCCGGCCCAGGCATTGACGTTGGACGAGCGCTGGAGTGCAGGCGAGAGTGAGCTGACCGCGGGTATACCGCAGACACGGACGCTGACTATCAATGCCGAGGGGGTCTTGGAGACGCAGCTGCCGGAGCTTGAACTGCCGCAGTCGGACGGTATCCGGCAGTATGCCGACCAGCCGGAGTTGAGTCGCGAGGCGGAACAGGCCGGCATCCGGTCTCATCGCCGGGAGCGTTTCGCCGTACTAGCCCAGACGCCGGGTTCACACGTCCTTCCGGCAGTCGAGCTGCCTTGGTTTAACGTTCCGGCAGAGCGCTGGGAAATTGCGAGGACGCCCGCAAGGTCCGTGTACGTTCTCCCGGGTTCCGACCCGGTGACGCCGGACAACGTGTCCGAAGTGCCGCCCGGCGCGACGCTTCCGGTTGCGCAGACGAACGATCGAGTCTGGCGAGGCCTCAGCGTCGCGTTTCTCGGGGCCTGGCTGCTGACGCTGGGTCTATGGTGGCGCAGCCAGCGACCCGTCAGCGCAGCCGCCAAGACCGTGGAACAGGGAACGCCGAGACGCACGGCCAATCGGCGCCTGCTGCGCCAGTTACGCGGCGCGTGTGATGAGAACAACGGCCGTCAGGCACGGCAGTTGCTGCTGGCCTGGGGGGAATCGCGGTTCCCCGACGCGTCACCACGCAACCTCGGAGCCCTGGCGGCGCTTCTGCCGCAGGACTTCGCCGACGCGTTACAGGAGCTCGAGCGCGACCTCTACGGGCCGGAGACCGGTCACTGGAGCGGCGAAGACTTGCGTGCGGCCGTCGCACGAGTGAGTTCGGTAAGCCGGTCATTTGACATAACGCCCGACGAAGACCTGCTGCCGCTGTATCGTTAGCGTTCCGTCAACACCGCCGCCGATCACCACGATCGCGCTCGCGAATCGAATCCTGTGATCTGCGTTGGGGAATTTCCCCAGCCACTAGCCCACACTTTTGATCTCGCATGGAGCATGAGCCTGCTTTTGTGGATTTACTTGCACTCAACTCCCAGACCGGCAGCTCCCCCTTCGCATCGCAACTCAGAGAAGGCTTTGGGAACTTAAGGTTTAGCGGCTTCCTGGAGAGGGACTTTCGCGAGCTTCTCGTTCGACAGAACCTCGTCCGCAGCCGGATCGCCTCGCTGATTCTATTGGCCATATTGGTAGCCGTTTCTACCCTCGACTGGGTGGTAGCCGGGTCGCCGGCCGTCGAGTTGAGCAGCGTCCTGAGAGTCGGCGTCATCCTGCCCGGCCTGGTGCTGCTCGTGCTCGCCACCTGGCATCCTTCGTTACAGCCACACTACACGCGGATTGCCGCTGTCTGCGTTACGTTGCTTGGGCTCGTCGTGGTCTACGACGGTCAGGTTGCCGCCGCCGGTGAGGAGTCCGATATCGCCATCGGCCTGATTCTCGTGATTCTCTACGTCTTCTACGTTTGCCTGTTCCCGGGCCTCAGGTTCAGAGTCAGTACGACGATCGGGCTCGTGTTGGTCACGGCGTACCTCGCACTCGGTCTGTCGATGGGCGTGCCTGCGCAGCAGCTCTCTTACGCCACGGCTATGCTGTTCGCGGCGGTCATGCTCAGCGGCCTCGCCAGCTACAATTTCGAGTTCGTGCTGCGCACCAGTTTCCTGGAGACGCGGCTGCTCAATGAGATCGCCGAACGAGACGGGTTAACCGGGCTCTACAATCGGCGGATGTTCGATGACTTCATGGGCCGTATCTGGCGCCAGTCACAGCGTGAAAAACTGCCGCTGGAGATCGTTATGGTCGACATCGATTATTTCAAGATCTTCAATGACCTCTACGGGCATCAGGCAGGCGATGATTGTCTGCGGAAGGTCGCCGGGTGCATCGGCAAGTCCGCCAAGCGGCCTTTCGACTTTGCCGCGCGTTACGGGGGCGAGGAGTTCGTGTTGGTGCTCTATGGTCCGCCAGATGAGCACGAGCGGTCGATTGCCGAACAGATTCGCCTCGACGTCATGAACCTGGGCATCCCTCACCAAGGCTCGACGATCGACAACGTGATCACCGTCAGCGTCGGTGTCGCGCTAGCGTCATGCTGGTCGGGTCGGAGCCTGGCCGGAACCATCCAGGTCGCGGACGAAGCGCTCTACGAGGCCAAGCTCGCAGGTCGAAACCGCTTGGTCTATAGAGATACCGCAGAAGTCGACATAGAGACCGGCGTCTTCCGGACCGGGGTCGCCTCCCGTCAGTCGGCATAACCGCCAGAGCGGAACTAACCCGGCTCGTGGGGCCCTACCAGATTCCGGTACTCTCCATCGAACTCCAAGGCTCCGCTTCGGGCAGGGCGTCGCCTTTCTGCAGAAGTTCGATGGAGATGTTGTCCGGCGAGCGAATGAAGGCCATCCAGCCGTCTCGGGGCGGTCGATTGATCGTGACACCCAACGCCATCAATCGCTCGCAGGTCTCGTAGATATTGTCGACTTCATACGCGACATGACCGAAGTTTCGCCCCTCGCCATAGTCCGCGGGATCCCAGTTATAGGTGAGCTCCAGAGGGCATTCTTCCTGACCTTCCGGTGCCACGAATATCAAAGAGAATCGACCGGCTTCATGATCGACACGACGAATTTCCTTTAACCCGAGCTTGTTGCAGTAGAAATCGAGAGACGCATCGAGGTCCCTCACTCTGACCATTGTGTGGAGATATCGCACGACCTATCCTCAGGCAATGTGTTCAGCTCATTCCTGTCGAATTATACGGGGTCCCCCGGATAAAGACCCGCGAAACGACCGGTGAACGGTTTGAGATCTCGAAGAATAATATTCGTGCCGGGTATGAAGCCCAAGCCACCCCGGGAGGTTCATCAGCGTGAGCTGTGCAGGACGATTTCAGCAGGACTTGCCCGGGTGCAGCCGAGCCTCGCGAAAGAGTTTGCCGCCAATCCGGAATGCCTGACTCTGGTGCCCTGGACCTATCCGTTCTATCGTCGGCACGCAGACATCGAGCTCGACAGGCCGGGTATCGACGCCTTATTGCAGAATCCGGACCCGTCGGCGGAGGACATCGCCGAGATCGACTCCGTTGCCAGGAAACTCGCGCGCTTGTTCCGCGTACTCGGTGATGCGTCGCCGTGGTTCGGACGACTAATCGCCAAACCTGATATCCGCTTAACGATGAGAGAGGCTCGTCGCTATCTTCTAAACCGCAGAGGGCTCGCAACCCTGGTCAGAACGATGCTCAAAGAGCCGTTACAGGAAGCGTGGCGCAATGGAGAATGCGTGTTGTTGATCGGCCACAGCATGGGGTCTGTGATCGCCTATGACACGCTCTGGGAATTGTCGCACGACGACGAGCATAGCGGGACAATCGATTTGTTCATGACCTTAGGAAGCCCGCTCGGAACTCGCTTCATCAACAAGCGGATCCGCGGAAGATCGAGTCACGGGCGTCGGCGGTATCCCACCAACATTCGCCGTTGGGAGAACTTTTCAGCGAGGGCGGAGATGACCGCCCTGCATCCCGAACTCCGGCCCTACTTCAAAGAGATGCTCGAACTCGGCGTTCTCGAGTCACTGACGGACCACGTGGATCTCTACAATCACTTCCATGGCGACCTCGGGCTGAACGTCCACAAGTCATACGGTTATCTAGCGCACCCGGCGGTGGCCGAGTGCCTCGCTGCCTGGCTGGATTCTTAACCCGCTGCGATTCCAGAACGACGCTATTCGAGCTGAGGCTCGATGACGATATCGATTCGTCGGTTACGCGCCCGGCCTTGTGGCGTTTCATTGTTAGCAATCGGGCGAGTTTCTCCATAGCCAACAGCGCTGATCCTGTACGATGCGATATTGAGCTCAGTGTTGAGATACTGACTAACGGCCTCTGCTCGGGAACGAGAGAGCAACAGGTTTGCGCCGTCGCTCCCATAGGCATCGGTGTGGCCTTCGACGATCACTTGCGAGCGTGGGAACACCGCCACAGCAGCTCGGACTTTCGTCAACAAGGATCGATATTGGCCGCCGACGGTAGCCCGGCCGCTCTCGAATGTCAGTCCTACCAGGCGAATGATGATGTTATTTCTCTCCCGGGAGACGCGTGCTTCGTCACGGGCGAACAACGTCTCGATCTGCGTAAATTGCTCTCTGATTCGCGCCTCGGCCGCGAGCCTCTTAACGAGTGCCACTCGCTCCTGCGAGACGCCGCCCAGGCGCTCGTCGAGATCTCGAATCTCGTCTTCCAGACCGGCATTGCGTATACGGCTTTCGTCGAGGTCGATCGTTTGCTGATGGTCTCGCAGACGCAGGTCCTCGATGTAGGCGACGAGTTCTTCGGTGACGGGCCCTGTCCCCGCGTCGAGTTGCGCTACTCGGTCGGCCGCTGCAGCGATCTGCGTAATGGGTTCTTCATACGCGAGTATGATTTGCTCCTCGGTCCAGTCGTCAGCTCGCAGGAGCCGTACGCGCTCGGAGAGGAATATGGCGTGCCGGGCCTCGTAGTTCGCCTGTCGCGCGAGGCTACGTGGCAGATCTGTATCGTAGCGGTTGTTGTTCAGTTCTTGCTCGGCCTGCGCGAGTAGTGCAGTCGCCCTGTCGAACGTGATCGGTGCGTATCTCGGCACCCGTGCCCGTTGGGCTTGTGCGAGCAGAGCTCGTGTCTGACTCAAGTACTGTGCCTTAATCGCGATTAATTCGGCTTCCCGGTACTGCGCTTCGGCTTCGTCAGCTCGACTCCGGGCCCCTCTGATGTTTCCTGACTCTAGACGCCGCGTTGCGCTGCCGAACCTATCTTCGGCGTCAGCCCACAAGTCTGCCGCAAAACTGTCGGCCTGAGCTCTGAGCGCGTCGTCCCGTGTCTTGATCACGGCTGCCAACGTGATGGTGGCTATCTCCGACGCCTCGGATGCCTTTAGAAATGCGTCGACCGCGAGCGCCAACCGGTTTCTGATTCGGTCCAGGTTTCGGCCTCGCTGCAGATCGGATTCTGCGTCGGCGTAGGCCTCAAGCCCGTCGGCGAAAAACCGGGGGGCCAAAAGAGCGGCATTCGCATTCCGCGCGTCTTCCAGCAGCCCATCCACTTCGGCGAAGAGCGTATCGCGAAGTCCTTGCGCCATAGCGCCTTGGAAGAGAGCTAATCCGAGGATTAGCGGTAGCCAGTGTCTCATCAGTCCTACTCCGAGCGATTTCAGTATGCCTCTATATAGCTTGGGTAGAATATGTCAAGGACTTCGTCGAGATTGGCCGCTTCTCTCGGTATTTCAGAGATATTTTTTGTAGGCGAGTTCACGTTCTGGTGCCCTCAGACAGGGTTAGACGACAAACTGTGGAGCTAGTCACAGCGTTCGAGAAACGTCGTCCCTAGACTGCCTTTCATGGGCGTCAAATACTACACGCACTTTGTATTGACCGACGAGGCTGAGATGGGGTCCGGCCAGGAATTCAGCGGTGTCGTGGAAGTGAACCAGACGACGGAGAGTCGTTTCGAGGCGCAGGAGATCGAAGCGCTGTTGGCCAAAAATTTCGATCTCGATTCAAGCACTGTCTACCTGATCAATTGGGCCCGGCTGCAATAGCAGCCGTTGTTTTCGGAGTTTCCTCCTGTAATTCGCCCGGCGTCTCGCCGGGTTTCTTTTTTCGGACAACACCCACGATCATCTCTATCTCGACTGACGCCAGTCGGCCTAGCGCCCTCGGCGCGTTATGACTTGATCGGTGGATAATTAATCTCGATGATCGAGTAGCGAGTCTCTCCGTCAGGAGCTGCTACGAAGACGTCCTCATGCAATGATTTCCCGATGACGGCCTTTCCGAGGGGCGAGTCCATGCTGATGTACTCTTCAGACTGATCGAATTCGTCTGGACCGACGAGGCGAAATGTCTGACGTCTACCGTCTTCGTTTTCCAGTTGAAACCAGGCGCCGAAGAATATTTTTGTCGTGTCGTCCGGAATCTGATCGCTGATGTAGATTCCTTCTAGGCGTTTTCTAAGGTGCCGCACACGGCGGTCGATCTCGCCGAGTTGTTTCTTTCCATAGATGTACTCGGCATTCTCCGAACGATCGCCCTGCGCGGCAGCCTCTGCCACGGCCCTCGTGACCTCCGGTCTCTTGGTGCGCCAGAGATAGTCCAACTCTTCTTTCAGAGTTGCGGCTCCTTCCGGGGTGATGTACTTGGAGCCCGGTGGACTTGGCGGCCGGTATCGACCCATAGGACGCACCTCGGAATCCATGAGATAATGCGTATCCGTCAATAATAAGCGAACAACTCGTATTGTGAGCGATTTCCGTGGCATCCCCGTCGTCGAGACCGGATCAAAATACCTGACCAGCCAGGGGTTTTCCGCCATCAGGAATGGTGTCAAGTTTCGCGTGGGCCGGCGGCCAGACCCTGCCGGCCGTAAGCCGTCATGGCTGAAGGTCAAAATTCCGGTTGGCGAGAAGTACGCCCAGATCAAGTCCACGGTTCGCGAGCATCGGCTCGCGACAGTGTGTGAAGAGGCGATGTGCCCCAATATCGGCGAGTGCTGGTCGAGAGGCACCGCGACGCTGATGTTGATGGGGACGGTCTGCACACGCGCGTGCCAGTTCTGTGCCGTAGATACCGGTAACCCGCGTGGCTGGCTGGATCCGCTGGAGCCTGAGAACGTGGCCCGCTCGGTCGAACTGATGGGCCTTCGGTATGTGGTCCTCACATCCGTTGATCGTGATGACTTGTCCGACGGCGGCGCGAGCCACTATGCTGCTTGTGTCGCCGCTATCAAAGCGCGTTCCCCGGGCACGGCGGTGGAAGCGCTAACGCCGGACTTCGCCGGAGAGCTCGCGAGCGTCGAAACAGTATTGGATTCCGGCGTGGAGGTTTTCGCGCAGAACCTCGAGACGGTAAAACGCCTGACCCATTACGTGCGCGACCCGCGCGCCGGGTATGCGCAGACATTGCGTGTACTGGCCCATGCGAAACGCTACCGGCCGGAGGTCCTGACCAAGACTAGCTTGATGCTCGGATTGGGAGAGCGTGATGAAGAAATCCGTGAGACGATGGACGACCTCGGGGCAATTGACCTCGACGTCGTTACCCTCGGCCAGTATCTGAGGCCGACCGTCAATCACCTACCGGTAGAGCGCTACGTGTCACCACAGGAATTCGAGCGTTACCGCCAGTGGGGCTTGGAGTCCGGGTTCCTCGAAGTGGTCGCCGGCCCACTGGTGCGCTCAAGCTACAGGGCGGAGCGCGTGCTCGAACGGAACAACGTCGGTCTTTAGCAGGTCGTTGAAAGAGGCTCAGACGGCTGTGTGTACCGCAGACATCACCCGAGAGAGTCATGCTCGAGTTCCTCGCTGATTACGCGCTGTTCCTGGCGAAGCTGTCGACGGCGGCCGTGCTCGTGCTCGCCGTGGCTGGGTTCATAGTCGCATCGACGAGACGCGGCACTCACCAAGACGGGCTCGACGTAGAGAATCTGAATAAGCGCTTCGAGAATCTCGGCGACGCCGTGCGTCGTGTCGTGCACGGTAAAGAGCAGTTTAAAAAAGAGTCCAAAGGGCGGCGCAAGAACGAGAAAATGATTGCCAAAAAGGGCTCGCAGCGACAGCGAGTGTTCGTTCTGGATTTCAAGGGCGATATTCGTGCGTCTGCTACCGCTTCATTGCGCGAAGAAGTCTCCGCGGTTCTCGCTGTCGCGACTAAGGACGATAAGGTCCTGGTGCGCCTTGAGAACGCCGGGGGGGCCGTACACGAGCATGGTCTCGCCGCCTCTCAGCTCATGCGCGTCAAAGCGCATGGTGTCCCTCTCTTGGTATCCGTCGACAAAGTCGCTGCCAGCGGAGGCTATCTGATGGCGTGTGTTGCGGATCGGATCATGGTGGCTCCGTTCGCGATTATCGGTTCCATTGGAGTAATCGCCCAGCTGCCCAATTTCCATCGTCTTCTCGAAGAGAAGGGAGTGGACTTCGAACAAGTAACCGCCGGTCGTTACAAGCGGACCTTGACCATGTTCGGAAAAAATACCGATGAAGGCAGAGAAAAGATCAAACAAGAGCTTGAGGATGTACACGAGCTGTTCAAAAATCAGATCTCCGAGCATCGCCCGCAGATCGATCTTGAAACGGTCGCGACAGGAGAACACTGGTATGGTGTGCGCGCGATGAGCTTAAATCTGGTCGACGAAATCCGGACCAGCGACGATTTCCTGCTCGAAGCGGCCAACGACTTTGACCTTTATAGCGTTACTTATAAGCGCCGTCGTACGCTTCCCGAACGGCTATTGGCCGGGGTGGAGAGTTTGCTGTCGTATTAGCTTGGCTGGTACGGTATCGCTCAGATGATACCCCTCAAAGACGATAACCCGACTTCGATCCGGCCCATCGTTACGGTGTCGGTCATAGGACTGTGCATCCTGGTATTCCTGTGGCAGCTGTCGCTCGGTCCGCGAGGCGGTCAGGCAGCAATCTTTGCGCTCGGCTTCATCCCGGCCGTGCTTTTCGGCGGTGCGGAGCTTCCGGCCCAACTCGCCTGGGTGCCACCTCCGGTCACAATCTTCACGTCGATGTTTCTGCACGGCGGCTGGCTGCATCTAGCAGGGAACATGCTCTATCTGTGGATCTTCGCAGACAACGTCGAGGACAGCATGGGCCACGGTCGGTTTGTGGTGTTCTACGCGGTGTGCGGCGTCGCGGCCGCGCTTGCGCAGGCCGCGCCGGAACTCGGCTCCGAGATACCGATGATCGGCGCGAGCGGCGCCGTATCGGGAGTCCTGGGCGCCTATGTACTGCTTTATCCGCGCGCCAGAGTCCTAGTCGTCGTGCCGTTACTCGTGGTCCTGTACACGATGCGACTTCCGGCAATCGTCGTGCTCGGAATCTGGTTCGCCCTGCAGTTGTTAAACTCGCTGGCAGCGCCCGCGGCCGGGGGAGGAGTCGCATTCCGAGCTCATCTCGGCGGCTTTATCGCCGGCCTGCTGTTGATTCGGCTGTTTGCGATCCGGCAGCCTGCTCGCAAGGGGTTTTTCTGGTAGAACCTGCCTGTCGACAGGCAGGGCTGCAACTTCGCCAGGGGGCGGTTATCATGGGCCTTTCGCAGTCACGAACATCATGGCGGTCGAATTCTCCGACTCCTCCACGCTAGAGCCTGAGCGCAAGTTCGGCGGTAGCCGTCCGATTCCCGTCTTCTCCGTAACCGTCACCGCTTTTATCGGCAGAACGCAACGCGGGCCGTTAGACCAATCGATTCAGGTTGGCAGCTTCGAGGAGTTTCGCCGCATCTTCGGTGGGCACAGCTCGTTAGGTTATCTCAGCTATGCCGTGCAACACTACTTTCAGCATGGGGGAGCGATTTCGCTGATCGTCCGGGTAGCGAACCGAGCGATCCGAGCGTCGCTCGAGCTTCCCGCCGGGGATCAGGTTCTATATCTTCAGGCGCGCGAACCAGGAACGCACTCTCATCTCCGCGCATCGGTCGACTACGACGGAATCAGCGAAGACTCAACTCTGTTCAACCTGGTAGTACAGAGATTAGCGCGGCCTGGGTCGCAACTCGTAGAGGACCAGGAGTTTTTCCACTCGTTGTCTATGGACGAAGACGGTAAGAGATTCATCGTCGACATCCTGGAACACTCCGCGCTGCTTCGGCTTGCCAGGCCTCTTCCGCGCCAGCGACCGGACGCGACACGGGCGACGCATCCCGGTCAACCCATTCCATATGTGGAGCTGAGATCGAACGGCTCCGACGGGGATGATCTGACCGACTACGACATTATCGGCTCCAACGAAGAAGGCACGGGATTGTTTGCGTTGGACGCCGACGAACAGGTCGACCTGCTCTGCATACCTCCGGCATCATCGGGTCGTGATCTTGGGATTACGACTTTCCTCGCTGCCGAGCGTTACTGCGAGAAGCGAAAGGCGATGTTGATCTGGGATCCGCCGTCGTCCTGGACCTCGCCCGAGGCCGCGCTTATCAATTTACGTGATTCTGGTTTCGCCAGCCAGAATGCAATGACTTACTACCCGCGGATTCGACTCAGCGAACGCAGTGGCCGCATACAAGAGGGCGTTCCCGCCTCCGGTGTGGTCGCCGGGCTGCTGAGCCAGCATGACCGAGCCGGCGTGTGGCGTAGGCTGGAGGAAGGCGATATGCAGCTGAAGGGCGAGTTGTCGTCGGCCGAAAGCATCACGGATCAGCAAGTCCTTATGCTTCAGCGCAACGGCATCAATTCGTTTACGCGTACCGATCATGGCACGGTCGAGCTTCGCGGAAATATCAGCCTCGCGGGGCCTGGAGCCATCTCGCAGCTCTGGCAACGATTGGACCGAAGCCGTCTGACGTTCTACATTCTCGGCAAGCTCGAGCGGCATACCTCTTGGGCTTTAGCTCGGCCGCGGGACGACGCGTTGTGGCAAAGTTTGTTCCACCAGGTCAACTCTTTCCTGACCGAGCTGTTCCGGCAGGGTGCGCTCGCGGGCCAGCACGCGGACCAGGCCTTTTCCGTGAAGACGGGACCGGCGCTGCAACGGGACGACGACGAGTTGGTGTTGCGAATCGGCTTCGCTCTAGAAAAAGCTGGGGAGTTCCAGGTTTACGATATCGTCCATCGTGACGACGGCAGTGCGACACGACCCGCGTCGCCGCTGGAAGCCGCACAGCAGGCTGGTTGATCTGCGCGGTCTAGTTTCTAGGGTGCCGGGCGGCCGTTGACACGCTCGCGTCGGCCTCGTCGTGACGCTGCGCGGGGCCATACCCGCCGCCGCCGGGAGTCTCGATGACGAAACGGTCTCCGGGCGCGAGTGCCACTTCGGCGGTAGCGCCGAGCTCCTCCACCTCGCCGGACGACCGGATCAGATAATTTCGCCCAGGTTCGCCGTCCCCGCCGCCGCGGAGGCCCGCTGGTGCGACGCGTCGCCGGTTGGAAAGTATCGCAGCGTCCATCGCTTCGAGAAATCGTATCTCCCGGATCACGCCATCGCCCCCTCTGTATTCGCCATCGCCCCCGGTCCCCTCCCGAATCTTGAATTGTTCGACCCGGACGGGATAGCGCCACTCGAGTACCTCGGGGTCCGTCAGACGGGAGTTAGTCATGTGAGTGTGTACAGCGCTCGCCCCGTTGAAGCCCGGGCCCGCTCCCGCCCCGCCGCAGATGGTTTCGTAGTATTGGTAACGGTCATTGCCGAACGTGAAATTATTCATCGTCCCCTGAGCCGCGGCGCAAGCGTTTAACGCGGCGAGTAAGGCATCAGTGACGCACTGAGAGGTCTCTACGTTTCCGGCGACGACTGCCGCAGGGTAACGCGGGTTGACGAGGCTCGATTCCGGCAAGCGGATGGTTATCGGTATCATGCAGCCCGCATTCAACGGAATTTTTCTTTTTACCAGGGTCCTGAATACATACAGTACCGCAGCTCGCGCGATCGACGCCGGGGCGTTGAAGTTGCTCGCGCTGGTTGCGGAGGTGCCGGAGAAGTCTACGACGGCCGTCCGCTCTTCGGCGTCGATCTTGATGGCGACGCAGATCCGCTCACCGGTGTCCAGCGCGATCGACGCTCGGCCGTCACTCAGAGTGACGATGGCGTCCTGCACGCACTCTTGCGCGTTTGCCTTGATGTGATTCATGTACGCATGCACGACTCGCAGACCGAAACGTTCTACCAGTTTCTCGAGTTCCCTGACCCCTCTCGCGTTAGCGGCGATCTGAGCTTTTAGGTCGTCGATATTCTGATCCGGATTTCGCGCGGGATAGGGTCGGCGCCCGAGAAGTGCCCTGATTCGTTTTTCTTGGAACTCGTTGCCTTTCACGATCGCGACGTTGTCAAATAATATTCCTTCCTCTTCGATCGACCGGCTGGTAGCCGGCATGGAGCCTGGTGTGATTCCACCGATGTCCGCGTGATGGGCCCGGGACGCGACCGTAAAGATCACTTCATCGCCTAGTCGATCGAAGATCGGCGTGACGACCGTGATATCGGGCAGATGCGTGCCGCCGTTGTACGGTGCGTTGAGCATGTAGACGTCCCCCGGGCGCATGGGTTCATCTCGCTGTTGCAGGACCGTACGGATACTTTCGCCCATTGAGCCCAGGTGCACGGGCATATGTGGCGCGTTGGCGATTAGATCTCCGCTAGCGTCGAAGACTGCGCAGGAGAAGTCCAGGCGCTCCTTGATGTTCACGGAGTGGGCCGTATTCTCGAGAACAATGCCCATCTGCTCGGCAATGTGCATAAAAAGATTATTGAATACCTCAAGCATGATGGGATTGCGTCGCGTACTCAGCCGTTCCATCGTCGCTCTCGGAGCCAGGCGTGAGATGACGAGGTGACCGCGATCATCGACGTTACCGTGCCACTCGGGTTCTATAACCGTCGTAGCGTGGTCTTCTACGATGACTGCCGGGCCGGGAATCGATTGGCCGCAGGGCAATCGATCGCGGCGGTAGATCGGTGTCGCCGCCCACGCTCCTTCGAACCAGATCTCGCGCTCACAAACGGCTTCTAGCGGCCCATCCCAAGCGTGCCACGGCGGTTCTTGCGTCTTCGGCACCGTGCCGATGGCCTCAAGCTCCAGCGAGGCGACGATGAGCGAAGCGTGGTGTGCGCCGAAACCGAAGCGGTCGACGTGAGCCGAGTGGAAGCTCGCGGTCATCGAGTCCGATGAATCACTCCACGGTACCTTGAGCGTCGTGTCGGAGCCTTCGGCCTTCAGCAGGACTCGCCGCTGAAACTCGATAAGTTCGGCTTCGGTGCCTTGTTTGCGTAACTCTTCACCCGCCCCTAGCTCCAGCTTCGCGAATTCCCGGGCGAGCAAACCGAGGGAGGCCTGCGTCAGAGGTTTCTCGACGGTGCATTGTCGTAGCGACCGCAGATTCGCCAGGCCCATGCCATATGCCGACAGCACGCCCGCGAGGGGATGGATGAATATCTGTTCCAGGCCGAGGGCGTCCGCGACCTGACAGGCATGCTGGCCACCGGCGCCGCCGAAGCAGACGAGCGTGAATTCGGTGACGTCGTGTCCTCGTTGCACGGAAACTTGTTTGATGGCGTTGGCCATTCGCTCGACAGTGATTCGCAGGAAGCCGCTGGCCAGATCCTGAGCGTTAGTGGACCGGCCCGTTGCGTCGGTGATCGTGTCTGCGAGAGCGGCGAATCGGTCGACGACTACCCCGGTATCGATGGGCTCATCTCCGGTCTGCCCGAATACCCGAGGGAAGAAGTCCGGTTGAATCCGCCCCAACAGCACGTTGGCATCCGTGATGGTCAGCGGGCCGAGGTTGCGATAACACGCCGGCCCCGGCATGGCGCCCGCCGACTCCGGGCCAACCTGTAAGCGTGACGAGGCGAATGTCAGGATCGAGCCGCCACCGGCGGCCACCGTATGAATTCGCAACATCGGAACGGTGAGCCGGATGCCCGCGATGACGTTACTGGACGTTCGCTCGAGTTCACCGTCGAAAAGCGAGACGTCGGTGGACGTGCCACCCATGTCGAAGCCGATCAGCTTGTCGAAGCCAGCGGACCGTGCAGTCTCGACCATACCGATCACACCGCCCGCCGGCCCCGACAAGATACTGTCCTTGCCCTTGATGTAATCAGCCTGTACCAGACCACCGTGGCTCTGCATGAATAACAGAGGCGCCGTCTCGAGCATATCGGTCAGCCCGGCACGGACTTGCTCGATGTAGCGATCGAGGACCGGCGATAGATACGCGTCTACGAGCGTGGTGTCGCCGCGGGATACGAGCTTCATCAAAGGGCTGATCTCGTGGGACACCGAGACCTGGTCGAAGCCCAACCCGCGGGCTATTTCGGCTGCGCGTCGTTCATGTTCGGGATACCGGTAACCATGCAGAAACACGATCGCGACGCTCGTGACTCCTTTCCGGCTCGCGAGTTCCAGATCCTTCCTCAACCGCGCCTCGTCCAGTGGTTGGACGACGTCACCTCGTGCCGACATTCGTTCCCGTGCTTCCACCGCGACCGTGTAGAGCATTTCAGGGAGTTGGATATCCAGTGCGAAAATGTCTGGCCGGTTCTGGTAACCGATGCGCAGCGCGTCACGGAAGCCCGCTGTGATCACCAGCGCGGTCACGGCTCCTTGCCGTTCCAGCAGCGCGTTGGTGGCTACGGTTGACCCCATCTTGACGACCGCGATCTTCGTGGACTGGCCGGCGGCCGCGCGCATCAGGTTACGGATGCCGTAGACGACCGCGTCCGGGTAACGCCTGGGGTTCTCCGAGAGGAGTTTTAACGCCGAGATCTGCCCTTCAGGGTTAGCCGCGACGATATCCGTGAATGTGCCGCCGCGATCGACCCAGAAGTGCCATCCGTGTTCATCGGCGGCATCCATGTCACGGATGGATCTGTCCCGTCGAGTCGAAGTCAAGCCTCTGACGCTGGACGAAATTTACTCTCGAGCTGTTTCTGGACTGGCAGCGGTGCCGTCTCATAGTGGTCGAACTCCAGCGTGAACACGCCTGCTCCGCCCGTGAGAGACTTCAGCGTTGTGTGATAGTCGCCAAGTTCAGCCAGGGGTACCTGTGCGGAAATCCGAACTCGGTTGCCGCTGATCACGTCGCTGCCCGCGATCCTGCCCCGGATACCCGAAAGATGACCGGTGATGTCGCCTACCGATTCGTTCGGTGTCGTGATCTCTATTTTCGCCACCGGTTCCAAGACGATCGGCTTGGCTTTCGAAATCGCGTCGACGAACGCGCGTTTGCCGGCGGCGACGAATGCGACTTCCTTCGAGTCTACGGGATGATGCTTGCCGTCGTAGACGATGACGCGCACATCCTGCAGCGGGTAGCCGGCAACCGCGCCGCCTTCGAGCACTTGTCTCACGCCTTTCTGTACGGCCAGCATGAATTGACCTGGAATCGAGCCACCAACGACCTTGTTCTCGAACTCGAACCCTGCGCCCCGAGGCAACGGTTCGATTCTGAGGAACACTTCACCGAACTGACCGGCTCCGCCGGTTTGCTTCTTGTGCCGATGATGACCCTCCGCCTTACGTGTCACGGTTTCTCGATAGGCGATCTTCGGCGTATGAGTGGAAATCTCTACCCCGAACTCACTCTTTATGCGCTGCAGTACCAAGCGCAGATGCAATTCCCCCATCCCCCGCAACACCGTCTCGTTGGCCTGGGCGTTGAACTCCACGATCAGGCTCGGGTCTTCTGCCGTGAGCTTGTGCAGCGCGTCAGACAATTTCTTCTCCAGCCCGCGCTCAGGCAATTCAAGCGCTACGCCGTGCATCGGCGGAGGAATGCCCGCGGAGCGCTTATGCACTTCGTCCTCATCATGGTTCGAGTGCAGCACGTCGTCGATACGAATGTCGTCAATCTTGGAAACCGCGCATAAGTCGCCGGCCACCGCGGCCGCCATTTCCTCCAAGCCCTTTCCTTGAACTCGATAGAGATGCGCCAGCTTTATACTTTTTCGTCTCTCGCCGATGAAGACTTGGTCGCCGGCCCTGATCTTGCCCTGATGCACGCGGAAAATAGCAAGGCGGCCGACGTAGGGATCGACGCTGACCTTGAATACGTGACCGATAAAATGAGCAGCCTCGTCGCCCGCATCGAGTTCGAACGACTTTTCTTCACCATTCGTGGAATAGAACTCGGGGGGGTTGCCCTCCAACGGACTCGGCATGAGCTGCGACATGATTCTTAGCAGTTGTCGCAGGCCCGCGCCGGTCTCGGCGGAGACGAAACAGACGGGGATCAGGTGCCCGCGTCGAAGCGCACGCTCGAACGGGTCGTGGAGTTGGTCGAGCGAGATGTCTTCACCCTGCTCCAGATATTTCTCCATGAGATCGTCATCAAGTTCGACGACCTGATCGAGGATCTCCGTGTGGGCCGCCTCGACGGAGGAGAAATCGGGCTCTTCATCGGCGGGCTCGAAGAAGCAGTCCGCTACGGCTTGACCCTGTCGAGCCGGTAGATTCAGCGGCAGGCACTGACGCCCGAAAGTCTCCTTGATCTCATCGAGTATCGATTCGAGCTGGACGCCTTCGGCGTCGATCTTATTGACGATGATCAATCGGCACAATCCGTATTCGGCGGCATAATCCATCATCCGCTGCGTGACGAGTTCGATGCCGGCCTGCGCATTGACGACAATGGCACTGGTCTCTACCGCAGGGAGAACACTCAGGGCGCGGCCCATAAAGTCGGGGTAGCCGGGCGTGTCGAGAATATTGATGCTGATCCCGTCATGATCCAGGTGGCAGACGGCCGCGTCTAGAGAGTGACCTAGCGTCTGCTCCCGCTCGGTGAAATCGGAGACCGTCGTTCTGTTTTTTACGCTACCTTGCGTACTGATCGCGCCGACCTTGTGCAAGAGTGCTTCGATCAGCGTCGTCTTGCCGGAGCCGGCGTGACCGACCAACGCAATATTACGGATACTCTTGGTGTTGTGTGCTGAGGCCACAGATTCCCTCCTTAATTATTCTAGAATTTGAGTTCTTCTGAAGAGGTATTTCGAGATGCCTATATCCTAGCTCTAAGCTGCGCCCTGTGCGCGAGATTCCACATAAAATTCGCCGTCGAAACGCTCCGGTCTTCCGGGACGATTCCTGGGTCGAGCCGGAGCCCGTCGCGTTGGGAAACTAATTAATCTATATTTTTTAAATACTTAACCTATCCCAAGGGTCCTCCGAACCCGGCGTGTGGCCGCCCGGGCTCGCTCGCGGCGAGATCAGCTTGGCCACGCGGCTGCGGATCGAGATGGCTATACTGGCGCGATCGCCGAGGCGGGCGGTTGACCGAGGGAGAGAAAAACAATGACGTATCGGCTCGCGAAGGCGCTCAATTTTCGGCCTGGCGAACTTTCACTAGCAGCGCTGGCTGCCTGTTTCTATTTCTGCGTGCTCTGCGGTTACTTCTTCCTGCGACCCGTGCGCGAGGCGATGGGTGTCTCAGGCGGTATGGGCGCGTTGTACTGGTATTTCCTGTCAACCTCAGTCGCGTCACTGGTCGTCGTGTTTTTGTTCGGCGGTGTCGTCAGCCGGTTGGATCGCAGACGATTTATTCCGTTCGGCTATTCATTCGTTATCGTGTGTCTGATCGGCTTCGCCGCTTTACTCGTAGCGGACGCCAGAGCCGGTGGTGGGGTGATCGGTTCTGACCTGGAGACGGGCCTGGCACGCGGCGTTGGTTATACATTTTACATCTGGCTTACGGTCATCAACCTGTTCGTCAACAGCCTGTTCTGGGCATTCATGGTCGATCTATTCAATGTCGATCAGGGTAAGCGCATGTTCGCGTTTATCGGTGCCGGTGGAACGCTCGGCGCGATAGCGGGTAGTTGGACAGCGAGCTTTATCAGCGGGTTGACTGAATCGATCTATTTGCCGGTCGGCTTGATGCTGATCGGCGCGACATTCTTCGGGCTGGCGATCGTCCTGATGCTGACGCTCGATAAGGTCGCGATCGGCTCGGAGCATTCGCGACTCGGAAGAGGCAGTACAGTCCCGATGGCGAAGGTCGGCGAGCGAATCGGCGGCAACTTCTGGGATGGGGCGACGGCGGTGGCGAGATCCCCCTACCTCTTGGGCATTGGCGCGTTCATCGTGCTGTTGGCGATTTCCAATACGCTGATCTACTTCATGGTCGCGCAGGGCATGTTGGACAACACAGGCACCTTCAGCCAGCGCGTAGCTGGCTTCGCTCAATTCGATATGCTGGCCCAGATCGCTACCCTGATTACGCAGATTTTTATCACGACACACGTCTTGAAGCGGCTCGGAGTCGGTTGGACGCTCTCGATATTACCGCTGGTGACGGTGGCAGGGTTCGCCGTGCTGGCTGTCTGGCCGCTCTTCGGAATTCTAGCGATCTTCCAGGCGCTTCATCGCGCGACGCGCTATGCGCTTTCGCGCCCCGCGCGTGAGACGCTATTCAGCGTCGTGCCGCCCGCAGAGAAATACAAAGCGAAGCCTTTGGTGGATGTTTTCCTTTATCGTGGCGGTGACGTCGCCGGCGCGGGTATCGACAGCGCGTTGCGTGCGCTGGGGCTCACGGTTACCTGGGTCGCGGCCGCTACGGTGCCGTTCGCCATGGTCTGGGGGGCACTGTCCATCGCCCTGGGTCATGCACAGCAACGTAGAGATACCGCCGATGAGACGACATCGGCGCAGACGCAGACGACATAAAAACGCGCTATGTACACGCGCGCCGCGCTTATTTGAGTCGATTCTTAACGAAGTCTTGTGCCGTCTGAGGGGATTTGAACAGCCGGCTAATCGCCGCTCGCACGATTACTGTATACAACCATTAGCACTGCCGTGCTCCGGCAGCGAGAGACCCGGTGGCGAACGAGTCGCCCTCAGGCGTTCAGATCTGGAATTCGGTCACTCTCCAACTGGGTGATCATGTCTTTGATCATGAGCTTTCGCTTTTTCAAGCGCCGCAACATAATTTGATCCACTTGCGGATCGATCACAAGCCGGGAAATTACCTGATCTAGATCTTGGTGCTCTACGCGCAACTCTTTGAGTCGCTCCACGTTTTTGAATACCTCGAGTTCGATCTTGTCTGTCATTGAGCGTCACTTACCGCTGCCAGCCAATCGCGGTCAGGGTCGCCAAATGCCAGAAAGTACGGGTTCAAAAAACCGTCCTTCGTGTTATATCGTAGCGCCTGGCCGACTGGATCCATCATACTCCCTCCAGCACTCTCGAGGATAGCGTGAGCGGCCGCAGTATCCCACTCTGATGTCGGACCGAGGCGTGGATAGATGTCCGCCTGGCCGTCAGCGACGAGGCAGATCTTCAGGGAGCTTCCCATGGGCTTAAGGTCGTGCGGCCCAAGGCGTTTGAGGTAGGCGGCCAGCGCGCCACTCGGGTGGCTCCGGCTGCAGACGACCCGAACCGATCCGGTTTGACTTAACGTGGCGCGGATTTCCTCCAGGGGCCCGTCTTGAACCCGTTTCCACGCGCCCAAGCCCAACGCGCCGGAATACTCAATCTCCATGGCCGGGGCCAGTACGACTCCCATCACGGCACGATTCTGCTCGATCAATGCGATGTTAACGGTGAACTCCCCGTTGCGTTTCACGAACTCCTTCGTGCCGTCCAGAGGATCCACCAGCCAATAACTATCCCAGGTCAGTCGATCTTCTAGTTCTTCATCGGTGGATTCTTCTGAGAGTATGGGCAGCGCCGGTTCGAGTTCTGTCAGCGCCGCGACGATCAGCTCGTGAGCCGCGCGGTCCGCTTCAGTCAGTGGCGACTGGTCGTCCTTGAACTCCACGACGAACTCACTGTCATAGACGCGCATCACCGCGTTGCCTGCCGCCGCCGCGATGGTTCTCAGCTCGTCCAGAAGCGCTTGTTTCGTCTTTCGTTCCATTCATGCGCCTTGAGTATCATAGTGACACGATGCAGGTAGCTCGTCTCTAAGATGCCCGTTCCGCCGCGCCGGATCATCCCTTGGGACCACATCGATACAGTGATGGTCGATATGGACGGCACGCTGCTTGACCTAGCATTCGATAACTTCTTTTGGCGCGAGCTCGTCCCTTCTCGCTATGCAAGCCATCGTAACCTACCCGAGGAGGAGGCCCGACAGGAGTTGGCTGGTCGGTACAAAGCATTGGAAGGGACCCTGGAGTGGTATTGCATCGATTATTGGAGCGAGACCCTGGGATTGGATATACGAGCCCTGAAGTGGGAGCATCGTGAGCGAATTCAGTATCTTCCGAAGGCCACCGAATTCCTGGCAGCGGTTAGAAGGCGCGGGAAGCGCCTGCTGCTGGTGACAAACGCACACCCGGAAACACTTGCCGTCAAGGTGGCACAGACTGGCCTGGATCGCGAGGTGGATAGCTTAATCTCATCGCATGATTACCTTTCCCCAAAAGAGAGTCAGGCGTTTTGGCAAAGATTTCTCGCAGGCGAAGACTTTGACCCCGAGCGCACGGTCCTGATAGAGGACAGTCTGAGTGTCTTGAGGGCTGCGCGTACCTTCGGACTGAAATTCACCGTAGCCATTCGACGTCCCGACTCGGGGCAGCCGCCCCGTCAGATATCGTCATTTCCCGCCGTCGACGGCGTTTATGAACTCAGTTGACGGCGGGATAATTCCGTCGACTTGGCTGCGGGCGTCGTCTGAGAGCTAGCCCGCCGAATCACTGTTGCCGTTGGTAGTCAGGGGCGCTTGCGCCCGGGTCGTCCGCGCTTGCTCGACGGACGACCGTCATGGCTTCGAGGCTTCCTCGGGCGTCTCGGCGGCTTCTTGATCCGCACCAGGCTTTCGGCTTCGATCGTCTCAACCGGAATCTTGTGCCCGAGAAAGCGCTCAATGTCGGGGAGCGAGATAGCGTAGTTTTCGCAGCCGAAGCTAATCGCATCGCCGTCTGCGCCGACGCGCGCCGTGCGGCCGATTCGGTGGACGTAGTCCTCAGGGTCTTGGGGGAGATCATAGTTAAAGACGTGGGTTACGTCGGGAATGTGCAATCCTCTCGACGCGACGTCGGTGCCGATCAAGACGGGCAACTCACCGGAATGGAACGCCTCTAGCATTCTAAACCGGCGGCGCTGGGGCACATCACCCGATATCGCTCGGCCGTGGATGCCGTTGTGCTCCAGGTAGCTCTCTAGCCGATCGGCTTCGCGACGTGTATTGACGAACACCAGCGCTCGAGGGGAGTCCAGCTGGTTCAGGAGCGTGATCAGCAGAGGAATTTTTTCGTCATTCGATGGGAAGTAGATGCACTGTCGGACTCGCTCGACGGTTTTTTTATCGGGCTCTATCCGAATCAGCTCGGGGTCGTTCATGTGCTCGTAGGCCAATTCCAAGACTCTGTACGAGAGGGTCGCGGAGAAAAGCATATTGAGCCGTTTCTCCGGGGCCGGTAGTCGCCGCAGTACGTAACGGATGTCGCGAATGAACCCTAGATCGAACATACGGTCCGCCTCATCCAGCACCAGAACTTGAACGTCACGTAAGGTGAAAACCTTTTGTTTGTGAAAGTCGATCAAGCGGCCTGGCGTAGCGATCAATACATCGACGCCGTTCGCGAGTATGCCCCGCTGTTTGTCATAATCCGTACCGCCGAATGCCAGACCGAGTCTGAATGGAAGGTGCTTGCCTAGCTGGACCGCGTCCGTGTGAATCTGCACGGCGAGTTCCCTGGTGGGAGCTAGCACCAGCGCTCTGGGCCCAGACTGCTTCGCCTGGGTTCGGGCCGTTTCCAGTAGGCGGCAGAATAAAGCCACTAAGAATGCCGCGGTTTTGCCGGTACCGGTCAGCGCCTGCCCGGCGACATCACGTCCGTTCAAGGCCAGCGGCAAGGTCTTGCTCTGGATCGGAGTACAATGACTGAAGCCCGCGTCAGATATGCCTTGAAGCAACTTTTCCGGGAGCTGCAGCGAGCTGAATTCCAGCTCCGTCAGGTGGCCCTGTGGGTGTGCGTGGGTCTCAGCGTCAGGCGTCAAGACTTGCAAATTACGTTCTCAGCGGTTAAAAAGGCAATTATCTAGGCGAGAGTTCTCGCTCCTCAGATACCCACGACGTTCCCGCGAGTTTCATAAGGAAGCATTCAGCAGCGATATTGTGCCTGACCGGGCAGGCGGCGTCACTTTAGATTCAACCCCCTCGGCGCCATGTACGGTAGCTATCAGGGCAGAGACCATCGTGAGACGGAACAAGTTTGAAGGAGTCGGAAGGTGACTGATCAGGTTGAACACACAACCGACGGCGGTTTCGAAGCGGATGTCGTGAACGCGGAACGACCGGTGTTGGTAGATTTCTGGGCCGAGTGGTGCGGGCCCTGCAAGATGATTGCCCCACTATTGGAGACGATCGCGACCGACTACAAGGACCGTCTCCAGGTCGTTAAGTTAAATATAGACGAGAATCCACTGACTGCTCCGAAGTACAACATTCGAAGCATTCCGACGTTGCTGTTGTTCAAAGATGGAACGGTCGCCGCCCAGCAGGTCGGTGCAGTGTCCAAAGCACAGCTGACGGCATTTCTGGACGAGAATATCAGTTCGGATACGGAAGCGGGATAAGCATTTTCAGTAACCTATGGTAAAGATTTGTGAGGGGATACTTGGGTAATTCAGCACGCGCCCGGTCGAAGGACGGGTCGAGGCCGCAACGAGACGGCGACGGTAAGAAACGGACTTCCCGTCGTAAGAGAGCGCCTCGCGAGGAATTTCCGGATGACGAGGCGTTCGAAATCATTCCCGCCGATGAACTCGAGCAAACGAAGTCGGCAATGAATCTCGGCGAGCTCAAGATGCGGCCGGCGGCAGAGTTGGTCGAGTTTGCCCAGTCCATGGGCCTTGAGAATCTAGGTCGCTCGCGCAAGCAGGACATCATCTTCTCGATATTGAAAGCCCATGCGAACAAGGGCGAGAACATATTCGGCGAGGGCGTTCTGGAGATTCTGCAGGACGGCTTCGGTTTCCTGCGCTCGCCGGACAGCTCTTATCTGGCGGGACCCGACGACATATACGTTTCCCCGAGTCAGATACGCCGCTTTAGTCTGCGGACCGGAGATACAGTGTCCGGGCTCATCCGTCCGCCGAAGGACGGCGAACGCTATATGGCGATGCTCAAGGTTGGTCAGATTAACCATGACTCTCCGGAGGACGCTAAAGGTAAAGTTCTATTTGAGAACCTGACCCCGTTGTTTCCAACGGTTCGGCTGCAGCTTGAGCAAGGCAACGGCAGCACGGAGGATTTAACGGCCCGTATCATCGATATGATCGCTCCCATCGGGAAAGGCCAGAGGGGCTTGATCGTTTCACCTCCGAAGGCCGGTAAGACGATGCTGTTGCAGAACATCGCCGCATCTATCGTTGCCAATTACCCTGAATGCGATCTCATCGTGCTGCTTATCGATGAGCGACCGGAAGAAGTCACGGAGATGGAGCGCACCGTGCGCGCTGAGGTCGTCTCTAGTACGTTCGACGAGCCGGCGACTCGGCATGTGCAAGTGGCCGAGATGGTCATCGAAAAGGCGAAACGCCTGACCGAACACAAAAGAGACGTCGTTATTCTGCTCGATTCCATTACCCGTCTCGCGCGAGCCTACAACACGGTCGTGCCATCGTCGGGCAAGGTCCTGACTGGCGGTGTGGATGCGAACGCATTGCAACGGCCGAAGCGGTTCTTCGGCGCAGCCCGGAATATCGAAGAGGGCGGGAGCCTGACGATCATCGCCACCGCACTGGTCGATACGGGCTCGAAGATGGACGAAGTCATCTACGAGGAGTTCAAGGGCACTGGGAATCTTGAGATACACCTAGATCGGCGCATCTCGGAGAAAAGGGTGTTCCCTTCCATCAATATCAACCGATCCGGAACGCGCAAGGAAGAGCGGTTAATCGATCCCGATGAGCTGCAGAAGATCTGGGTGCTGCGTAAGGTCCTACACCCGATGGACGAGCTGGCCGCCATCGAGTTCCTGTTGAATAAACTGCAGGACTCGAAGACGAACCTCCAGTTCTTCGAGGCTATGAAGCGTTAGCACGCTCTCGCGCGATCGCTCGATAGCCGATATCTCGTCGATAGAAAGCCCCGTCCCAACCGATTTTTGCCGCCGCGCCATACGCTAGTTCGTGTGCCTCACTGACACTGGCGCCGAGCGCGACTGTGCAGAGCACACGACCGCCGTTCGTCAGTGTCTTGCCATCTTGCGTGCGCGTGCCCGCGTGAAAGACCTTGATATCGGCGCCCAGATCCTGATCGAGGCCGTGAATGACGGCTCCCGTCTCGTAGCTGCCCGGATAGCCTCGACTGGCCGTGACGACCCCGAGTGATGCACGTGGGTCCCAGGACACATCGGCACGACCCAACGAGCCGTCGCAGGCATTCAGGCAGAGCTCCACGATGTCGGAACGGAGCCGGGCGAGAATGGGTTGTGTTTCGGGATCGCCGAAGCGACAGTTGAACTCGATGACCTTCGGTTGTCCGTCCGCATCGATCATCAACCCAGCGTATAGAAAGCCTCTGTACGCCGCGCCTTCGCCAGTCATGCCTTCGACGGTCGGGACCATGATCTGCTCCATGATCCGCCGGTGAATTTCTGCGGTGATGACCGGTGCCGGCGAGTACGCTCCCATGCCGCCGGTGTTGGGTCCCTTGTCGTCCTCATCGCGAGTCTTATGATCTTGTGAAGTCGCGAGTGGGAGAATTTCGGTACCGTCGACGATCGCGATAAAGCTCGCTTCCTCACCGCGGAGGAACTCCTCGATTACTACGGTGGCGCCGGCGGCGCCGAATGCGTTTTGCTCGAGCATGTCCCTGACGGCATCTTCGGCCTCCTGGTCGGTCGCGGCGACGATCACCCCCTTGCCGGCGGCCAACCCGTCCGCCTTGAGGACGATCGGGGCGCCGTTCGCCCGGATGTAGTCCAGGGCCGGCTCGACGTCTGTGAACGTCTGATAGGCAGCGGTGGGAATATCGTGCCGAGCGAGGAAATCTTTCGTGAAGGCTTTCGAGCCCTCCAGGCGTGCCGCCGCGGCGCGAGGTCCGAAGCATTTCAGGTCTGCGGCCTCGAAACGGTCCACGATCCCGGCCACCAACGGCTGTTCGGGGCCGACGATCGTCAGTGCGATCTTTTCGGATTCGGCGAGATCGAGCAACCCGTCCAGATCGGTGGCGTCGACCGGCACATTGCGCGTCTTGGGTTCGGTCAAGGTCCCCGCGTTGCCAGGAGCGACGAGGACTTCGGTCACCAGAGGCGACTGGGCCGCCTTCCAGGCCAGCGCGTGTTCACGGCCACCCCCGCCCACGACCAGTACTTTCATGGAACGCTCATCCGCTCGTAACGCTGGTCAATGTCGGAAATGCCGCATGCCCGTCAGGACCATGGTCATGCCGTGCTCGTTTGCCGCTTCGATAACCTCATCATCACGAATCGACCCCCCCGGTTGAATGACGGCCGTGATGCCGTACTCAGCGGCGATGTCGAGCCCATCGCGGAATGGGAAAAAAGCATCGGACGCCATTGCCGCGCCGCTGATCGCATGCCCCTCGTCGGAAGCTTTCATTGCAGCGATGCGGGAACTCACGACGCGGCTCATCTGACCGGCCCCGATACCCAGTGTCCTGCCGTCGCGCGCGTAGACGATTGCGTTCGATTTCACGAACTTCACCACGGTCCAGGCGAAACGCATATCGGCTAGCTCCGCGTCGGATGGTTGACGCTTCGTCACGACCTCGAGCTGGATGCCGTCCAGGTCGCCGTCATCCGTGTCCTGGAGAAGGAGCCCCCCTTCCACCGAGCGTAGGTCCCATCTTGACTGCGTATCACCAGCGGCGCCGGAAAGATCCCCGACCTCCAGTACGCGAGTCTTCTCTTTCTTTGCGAGCGTTTGCCGCGCCGCCGGTTCGACGCGCGGAGCGATGATGACCTCGACGAACTGTTGGTCGATGATTGCGGCTGCGGTCGCGCCGGCCAACGGCCGATTGAACGCAACAGTGCCGCCGAACGCGGACGTCGGATCCGTGCTGTAAGCCGCTCGATAGGCCTCCAGCGGGCTCGACGCAATGGCGATACCGCACGGATTGGCGTGCTTGACGATGACACACGCGGTCTCCTGAAAAGCTTTCACACACCGGAGCGCTGCGTCGGCATCGGCGATGTTATTGAACGACAATGACTTTCCTTGAAGCTGCTGAGCGCTCACGATCGTTCCGCTGCTATCATCCGCATTGCGATAATAGGCCGCTGTCTGGTGAGGATTCTCGCCGTAACGAAGCGCCGTCACTCGCCGCCAGCCCAGAAGCAAGAGGTCCGGGAAGTTCCCGCCACTCTCAGTTTGCTGTCCCAGGTAGCGGTTGATTGCCGCGTCATATTGGGCCGTGTGACCGAAGGCGGTGACCGCCAGGCTCGTCTTCATGTCGGCCGGCGGTTCGCCTGCCAGGTAGGCGTCGAGTACACGTTCGTAGTCGTCGGGGTTTACAACCACGGTGACACGAGCGTGATTTTTCGCCGCGGCTCTCAGCATGGCCGGTCCGCCGACATCGATATTCTCGATAGCTTCCTCGACGGTGCAGTCGGCGCGGGCGACCGCCGCTTCGAAGGGGTAGAGGTTGACGACGAGCAGGTCGATCCAACCGATGCTGTGCTCAGCCAGGACCTCATCGTCTGTCCCCGCTCGAGCCAATAACCCGGCGTGAACGGCCGGGTGGAGCGTCTTCACGCGGCCATCCATGATCTCCGGGAAGCCGGTGATGTCGGCGACGTCGATCACTTGCAGGCCAGCGTCTCGAAGGGTAGCGGCTGTGCCGCCGGTCGAGATCAACTCGAAGGAGCGGTCTACCAAACCCTTAGCGAAGGGGACGAGTCCTGTTTTATCGGAGACGCTGAGTAGGGCTCTGCGGTGCGGGCTCACCAGCCGGTTCATCTACCCAGAAGTTGATAGGTCTTCAGTTTCTTGCGCAAAGTGCCTCGATTAATGCCGAGAATCTCGGCCGCTTGGCTTTGGTTGCCATCCGAATATTCCATCACGGTTTTAAATAACGGTTTCTCGACCTCGCGCATGACGAGTTCGTAGAGCGCCGCGGGCTTATGGCCGTTGAGGCTTGCAAAGTAGCCGCGTAGCGCTTCGTCGGTCAGGGCGCTAAGCGGCTTGTTTCGCACCCCCATGGCGGGAGAAGCTGCGGCTGGCTTCTTCTTACTTGCTCTTTTTTTTCTGCTGCTGATCGTCGCCACCGCGTTCCCTCCCGGAACGCACACGTTCGGCAGAAGCCTCGCGTGTAAATCGATTACAAAACACCCGCGTAAGTTCGAGTTGTTCTCGAGCCGTCTCGACGCGCACTACCCGATCGCGAAAGCTATCCGCTCCATCCTGATGCTGCGCGTACCAGGACAAATGCTTGCGACCAACGCGAACCCCTGTCGACTCGCCGTAGAAGGAGTAGAGACTGTCGAGGTGGCTGAGGATGATATCACGGACGGACGGTAAGGGAAGCTCTGAGTTTTCGTCTCGCTGTTTCGAGAGGAACGTTTTTATCTCCGAGAATATCCACGGTCGGCCGCGGGCAGCGCGTCCGATCATGATGCCATCGGCGCCGGTGTAGTCGAGCACAGCCTGCGCTTTCTGCGGCGAGTCGATGTCACCGTTGGCAACGACCGGGATACTGACAGTCCTCTTGATGTCGCGGATGGTGTCGTATTCTGCATCGCCTGAGAATCTGCAGCTTCGAGTTCGGCCATGGACCGTTAGTGCTGCGATACCGCAGTCCTCGGCAATCCTCGCAATCTGTACGCCATTACGCGACTCCGTGCACCAGCCGGTCCGAATCTTCAGAGTCACAGGCACGCTGACGCGTTCGACTACACGTTTCAGGATGCGGCGCACGAGGGGCGGATCCTTGAGGAGGGAGGAGCCTGCGAGTCGCCGGCAGACTTTCTTTGCGGGGCAGCCCATATTGATGTCAATGACGGCAGCCCCTTGCCGCTCGGCACATTCAGCCGCCTCTGCGAGCATCTCGTCATCGTAGCCGACGATCTGGATGACGCGCGGCGAGCTTTCGCCCCATGCTCTGAGGCGCTGCCGAGATTTGCGGCTCGTCCACAGCCTGATATCGGAGGTGATCATCTCGCTCGGCGTTATGCCTGCCCCGAGCTCGGCGCACAGTCGTCTGAACGGCGCGTCCGAGATGCCAGTCATCGGCGCCAATGCGATCGGGTTAGGGAATTCGAGTGCGCCGATTCTCATTTGCCGGAAGGCAGCGCTTACTCGAAGACGGCGTCGGATTTGCAGGTGATACGGCCCGCTGCCGCGTCGACGCAGACGTCCAACTCGAAACCGTAAGCGTCTTCGTTCCGGTCCACGACGTCCAGCCTCGCCGGTACCGTGGTCCCTGCCGCCATCAGGCTACTCCCGCGATGGTCTGTCGGAAGGTACTCTGCCGGCTCGAACGAGCGGCGGCCAACCGTCTGCTCCCAGCGGTCTTTGAGTTCCAGGCGGATGTACGGATACGGCTGGTCTGCCGGTCCGTCGTTGCGAATCCGCGCGGTGATCGTCAGCGTATCGCCGCCGCCCACGCTTGGATCGGTCGTCGCGGTCCAGTCCAGAATCTTGTATTGCTCAAGATCCCACTTGGGCGTGATTTCCGATCCCAAAGCGCTGTAGCCCGAACGCACGAGCGGGCCGATCACAGGCTGATTCGCCAGCTCGGCTCGAAAATGATGGGTCGCCTGTAGCGAGAGAATGACGATCAGCACCATGGATCCGGCGAGCCATCGATGCGGCTTCGCGTGTAACTGAGCAGAATCCTGTGAGCCGTCTAGGTCGGGCGAATCGAGTTCCCTGTCTTCTAAGATTACGAAGCTGTCCGTGCTCCACTCCGCTGCCGCCGGCTCCGTCGCTGGTGACGACTCGGGTAGTCGCTCGGGTAGCCCGTCGAAAGCGTGAAAGACCGAATCGCAGCGGCCGCAACGGACCTCGCCATCCGCTTTACGCAATTCATCGGCCGTGATGCGAAATGTGGTCTGACAGGCTGGACAGCGGGTAAAGAGCATGAGCGTATAGCTGAGGATACATTCTATCCGTTCTACCGCCTATAGGTATTGGCTGGTCTTCGGCAAATTTTTCGACGACTACGATCTGTTGGCAGATTCGGTGAACCGCTGGACAGACCCGATCGTCACGATCCCGCGCGACACCGTGGCATCGGCACCAGCCAGTCAGGCTGAGCAGCGCTTCTGTCTTCGGCGGCCACCCATCCTCAGAGACGGTTCCAATTCTCGCCACGGCGCGTCGTGCTATTTCAGCCCGAGGCGTTTCTCCAGATAGCTGATATCGGTACCACCTTTTTTGAACGCGGCATGCTGAAATATTTCTTGATGAAGCGGAATGTTGGTACGGATGCCCTCTACGACGATCTCGCTAAGGGCTGTCGTCATGCGAGCGATAGCCGAGTCGCGATTCTCGCCATGCGCGATAATCTTGCCGATCAAGGAATCGTAGTGTGGCGGAACGGCGTAGCCGCTGTACATATGGCTATCGACGCGAATTCCCGGTCCGCCCGGCGCGTGCCACAGCGTGACCGTGCCGGGAGAGGGCATGAATGTGTTTGGATCCTCCGCATTGATACGGCACTCGATCGCATGTCCCGACCACGTAATGTCCTGCTGCTTCCACTGGAGCGGCTCGCCAGACGCGATCCGCAACTGCGCCGTGACGATATCGCACCCGGTCACCATCTCCGTAACCGGATGCTCGACCTGCACGCGCGTATTCATCTCGATAAAGAAAAATTCAGCGTCTTGGTAGAGGAACTCGAACGTGCCCGCCCCGCGGTAGTCAATTTCGATGCAGGCCTCGGCACACCGGTCTCCCATTCGCGAGCGCTCCTCTGCCGAGATACCTGGCGCGGGGGCTTCCTCGACGATTTTTTGATGGCGCCTCTGCATGGAGCAATCTCGTTCTCCCAGGTGAATGGCGTTGCCATAGTTGTCGGCGAGAACCTGAAATTCGATGTGTCTCGGGTGCTCCAGGAATTTCTCCAGATAGACCTGGTCGTTGGCGAATGCGGACAGCGCTTCTCCCTTGGTTACGGCGATCGCACTGATCAACGAGGCTTCGCTATGAACGACGCGCATCCCGCGGCCACCACCGCCTCCGGACGCCTTGATGATGACCGGGTAGCCGATGTCACGTGCGAGGCGTGCGTTTTCCTCGGTGTCTTCTGTCAGCGGCCCGTCGGAGCCCGGGACACAGGGAACGCCCGACGCCCGCATGGCGCGAATGGCTGAGACCTTGTCCCCCATCAGTCGCAGCGTTTTCGGCTCCGGCCCGATGAAGATAAAGCCGCTCTCCTGAACCTGCTCCGCGAAGTCGGCGTTTTCCGACAGGAACCCATAGCCGGGATGAATCGCGACCGAGTCGGTGACCTCGGCCGCGGCGATCAACGCCGCCATATTGAGATAGCTCTGAGAGGAAGCCGGCGGCCCGATGCAAACCGTCTCATCGGCCAACAGCACGTGCTTGAGGTTGGCATCGGCTGACGAGTGCGCTGCAACTGTCTTGATGCCGAGTTCCTGGCACGCTCGGACGATTCGCAGGGCGATCTCCCCGCGGTTTGCGATTAGGACCTTGTCAAGCATCGCGCCTTTATTCTTCGATGATGAACAGTACTTGGCCGAATTCCACCGGCGCTCCGTTCTCTACCGAGATGCTCACGACTGTGCCGGCGACTTCGGATTCGATCTGGTTCATCATTTTCATCGCCTCGACGACACACAATATGTCGCCGATCGCGACCTCGGAACCGATCTCGACAAACGGTTTCGCCGCTGGCGCCGGGCCGGAATAAAACGTTCCCACCATCGGTGCGGTCACTTCGTGGCCGACGCGTACCGGCTCGGGCGTGACGGCTTCAGCGGTCACCGGCTCCGCGGCAGCGACTGTAGCGGGTGTGGATAAGGCGGCGGCGGGGGGCGCCTCACGCCCACGAGCATAGCGGCTGATGCGTACGGATTCTTCGCCTTCGGATATCTCGATCTCTTCTATCCCGGATTCATTGAGCAGCTCGATCAGCTTCTTGACTTTTCTTATGTCCACTGCTTGTTCCTCATGGCCTAGCGGTGTATTCGTGGTGTGGAGCTTCGTTAGGCTGCCCCGAGATGACGCTCCGCCGCGATCAAGGCCAGCTCGTAGCTCGTGACGCCGAAGCCGGTCACGGTCCCGATCGCGATGTCAGAGAAAAATGATTGCTGGCGGAAATCCTCTCTGGCGGCGACGTTGGACAAATGAATCTCGATGAACGGGATGCCGACCGCGAGCAGCGCGTCTCTCAGGACGATACTGGTATGCGTGAACGCAGCTGGGTTGAAGAGGATCAGTTCGATATGTTCCTCGCGCGCCTTGTGGATGCGGTCGAGTAACTCGTGTTCGGCATCGGCCTGGTAGCACAGGAGCTCATGGTTTCGTTCTTCGGCCAGGTGTATGAGGTGCCCTTCGATCTCCTCGAGGGTGGTGTGCCCATACACTTCTGGTTCTCGCTGACCCAGCAGGCGCAAATTCGGGCCATTGATCAGTAGTAGTCGCGCCATAGCCGAAGATCGCAGCAGATATCGACCAGTTTATACCATTTTCGCTGCAATTAGCGACAAGTTCTAGTTTTGTCGCTGCGCTACATCCGGCCGGCGAGGCGGGCACGGGCGCCGGAGACATCGGTGCGGCCGGTCTCGAGGTCTGCGAGGACGCTCTGCAGGTCGTCGAGGTCCTCGGCGTGTAACTCGCCAGTATGCACACCCAGGATATGGCCCTGCGTATCGGTGAAGACGCTGAAGGGCAGGGCGAAGAAGTCGACGCCGAACGCCGCCGCCGCATCCATCGCGTCGACCTCGCCGACCAGGACCGGGTAGTTGAACTCCAGATCCTCCATGAACGCGCGGACCGGATCCGGCCGATCGACGGCGATCCCGACGACCTGCACCGAACGATCACGATGCTTGTGCTGATACTCGATCAGAAGCGGGATTTCCCTCAAGCAAGGCGCGCACCAGGTGGCCCAGAAATTGATCAGCAGCGCCTTGCCGGGCCAGCTGCCGATGGACTGTGGTTCCCCGGTCGGATCGTTCAGTGTGAACTCGGGTAACGTCTCCACCGGCCCGGTCGCCGCGACGACCGCGGTCTCGTCCGGGATCGGCACCAGATCCAAGGCGCGGTAGCCGACGTACGATAGAACGGCGGCGCTACTGAGCAACAGGGTCACCAGCGCTGTGCGAGTCATTGACCTTCTCGACGCTATAGGGCGGCCACTAGTTGGACGTGGGTCACGAATTCTTCCGCGCGAACGTAGCCGACCAGCTTATAGGCCGGTTGTTCCTGACCGGCGCTATCGAAGAATGCGATGGTCGGTGGACCGAAGCTGCTGAAGTACCGCAGTAGCTCTTTATCATCGGCATCGTTGTCGGTGACGTCTGCCTGCAGCAGGACAAAGGGTTCCAGTGCGGCGATGACAGCCGCATCGGGGAAGGTGTATTTCTCCATCTCTCGACAGGAGACACACCAGTCTGCGCTGAAATCGAACAGCACGGGGGCACCCGCGGCGCGGGCTCCGGCCAGGGCGATCTGCAGTTCAGCGACAGACTCCACGGGCTCGAACGCGAGGTGTCCGGTGGAGAGGTCCTGCGATGATCCTGCGAGGAGGCTGCCCCGCGGGATCGGCTCAAGCGGATCGTCCCCGCCAAGCGTCACGCCAACGAGCATCAAGGCGCCGTAGATACAAGCCATCACGCCGATTCCCTTGCCGAGGCGCCTGATGGCCGGGGCGGTTTCGGGCAGAGGCTCGAAAGCGCCGAGAAAGACACCGGTCAAGAATACGAGCACGGCCCAAAGCAACAGCGTGATACTACCCGGCAGCACTCGCTCCATCATCCAGATCGCGAGGCCCAACATCATGATGCCGAAGCTCGCCTTCACGGTGTCCATCCACACCCCGGCTTTCGGCAGCAGCTTCCCGGCGGATGCGCCGACCAGCAACAACGGGGAACCCATGCCAAGGCTTAGCGCGAACAAAGCCCCGGCTCCGCGGACAACGTCACCGCTCTGGCCGATCACCGCCAGCGTGGCGACGAGCGGAGGCGCGACACAGGCCGTCACGATCAACGCCGAGAGCGCGCCGATGATGGCCGTGCCGACGAAGGTACCGGCCCGCTGGTTATTCGACATGTTGGCCAGGCGCGTCTGGATGGCGGAAGGTATCTGCAGCTCGAACATGCCGAACATGCTGAGTGCTAGGCCGACGAACAGCGCGGCGAACAATGTCAGGAGCCACGGTTCTTGAAATGCCGCCTGCAGTTGTGAGCCAGCCGTAGCGGCGAGTGCGCCGCCGATCGTGTAGGTCACGGCCATACCCATCACGTAGGACACTGACAGAGCGAACCCGCGCCCGGTTGTCACGTTATCACCTTGCCCGGCGATGATGCCGGACAGGATCGGTACCATCGGCAGCACGCACGGCGTGAACGCCAGCAGCAGGCCGAGGCCGTAGAAGGTGCCCAGGACCAGCCACCAGGAACTGTTGAGGACCATCGACGCGAGGCGATCCTGCTCGGAGATGAACACCGAGCCTGTGCCATCGACGGCGCCTGCGAACGTGCCGGACGCGGGAAGGTCGAGCGTGACGGACTGTGCGATCACCGGATAGCAAATGCTATCGACCTTGCAGCCCTGAAGTGTCGCATCGATGACGAGTTCGATGGCGTCGGGCGTCGCTCTGGAGAACGGTAGCTCCGCCTCGACGTAGTTGTGGAAGACCTCCACATCGCCGAAAAACTCATCATAGTGCGGCTCACCCGCGGGGATTCGGGCGGCTCCAAGCTGAATTTCGCTGTCCGTGCTGAACGTGAACTTGTCGCGGTAAAGGTAGTAACCGGGCTCGATGCGCCAGCTCAGCGTGATCTGATTGGCGCCGTCGATACGACCGTCCAAGATGAACGCTTCGTCTGCTGGCAATAGTTCCGAGACCGAGGTGCCGGAGAACAACGAGCTGAACAGTGATTCTCCACCGCCATCGCCCTCCGGTAGAGAGACACTGCTGGTCCAGCGCTGCGGGGGATAACACAGGCCGATATCGGCGCAGCCCTGCGCTGTGAGCTGGAAGTCCATCTCGTCGACTTCCGTGGAACGCCGATACGGAATTCGGACCTGAAATTGACCGCGATAGGTTTCGACTACGCCGAAGAACTCGTCCTCGTGAATCTCGCCGGTGGGGAGAATCGGTGCGCCTAACGTCACGGCACTTGTCTGGCTCGCAAAGGCGAACCGCTCCCGGTAAAGGTAATAGCCGTCTTGAACGTCGAAGTTCAGTGATAGTTGGTCGGACGACGCCTCGATCGTGTAGGGAAACGCCTCTTCGGGCGGTAAGACCACCTGCGCGACCGCGGCCGCGTAACCCACGAGGCCCGGGATCAGGACCGACAATGTACTAGCCAAGCTGAACCGGAAACGCATTCATTACTCCTCAGGGCCGACAGCCGCCGCGAGCCACTTCAGATAATCCGAAGAACCACTATGAACACGGACCGCCAGAATCTCCGGTAGTTCATAACTCGTCTGCGCTCGGATAGTCGTCTCGAGTGCCTCGAACTGGTCTCGTGTGGTTTTAATCAGCACGAGCACTTCTTGATCACACCGTACTTTCGATTCCCAACGGTAGGTCGACACTATACCCGCAAGCCTGCTGACACATGCCGCGAGGCGCTGCTCTACGAGCGTCTTAGCGAGAGCGTCGGCCTCCTGGACGTTGCCGCAGGTCGTCAATACCAGCAGGGCTTCCGGGCTCACGTGACGTCTGCGCTTGGGCTGATGAAGCTGTCAAGCATAGCCGGGTCAGTGGGCTTTTGTCATCGTGATCGATCCCAACCCCTTGAAATCCGGCGATTCGGCACTATGATTAGCACTCGACTAAGCCGAGTGCTAATACCAAACCGGCCGTCGTGTGAAATTTTCCATTAAATCATAGACTTGGAGAGGGAGACCTACCAATGAAAATTCGTCCCTTACACGATCGCGTCATTATCCGGCGCACGGAGGAAGAGCGAACCTCCCCCGGGGGCATCGTAATACCCGATACGGCGACCGAGAAGCCGATCAAAGGCGAAGTCATCGCCGTAGGCAATGGCAAGGTATTGGACAGTGGCGAGACGCGGGCCCTGGACCTCAAAAAAGGCGACAACGTTCTGTTCGGTAAGTACTCCGGCACAGAGGTCAAGGTCGACGGTGAGGACCTCCTGGTTATGCGCGAAGACGACGTCATGGCCGTGATCGAAGGCTAACCCCCATACCAACTAAAAACTTCAGTAATTCAAATAGTTAGGGAGACAGACATGCCAAAGGAAGTGAGATTTGCCGACGACGCACGCCAGCGGATGATGGCGGGCGTCAACGTGCTGGCGAACGCCGTCAAGGTGACCCTCGGCCCCAAGGGCCGCAACGTTGTCATCGAGAAGAGTTTCGGTGCACCGACCGTCACGAAGGATGGTGTATCCGTCGCGAAGGAACTCGACCTCGAAGACAAGTTCGAGAATATGGGCGCCCAGATGATCAAGGAGGTGGCTTCGCAGACTTCCGACGCCGCTGGAGACGGCACGACGACGGCCACGATACTCGCCCAGGCTATCCTGCGCGAGGGGCTCAAGGGCGTCGCGGCCGGCTTCAATCCTATGGATCTCAAACGCGGAGTGGATAAGGCTTCCGCGGCACTGGTGAAGGCGCTGGAGAAGCTCTCCAAACCGTGTGACGACGATAAATCGATCGCCCAAGTGGGTACGATCTCTGCAAACGCCGATGAGGAAATTGGCACCATCATCGCCAATGCCATGGGCAAGGTAGGCAAGGAAGGCGTGATCACCGTCGAAGAGGGCTCGGGACTCGAGAATGACCTCGAAGTCGTCGAAGGCATGCAATTCGATCGTGGCTATCTCTCGCCTTACTTCATCAACGACCAGGAGACCCAGTCGGTACTGCTGGAGGATCCCTACATCCTCATCCACGACAAGAAGGTCTCGAACATTCGCGATCTGTTGCCGCTGCTTGAGCTTGTTGCGAAGTCGAGCCGGCCGCTGTTGCTGATCGCTGAGGACGTGGAAGGCGAGGCTCTGGCCACTCTGGTCGTGAACAACATTCGCGGCATCATCAAGGTCGCTGCCGTCAAGGCGCCGGGCTTCGGCGATCGCCGCAAGGCTATGTTGCAGGACATCGCGACTCTGACCGGCGGTCAGGTGATTTCCGAGGAAGTCGGATTGTCGCTGGAGAAAGCCAGCCTCGAAGACCTGGGTGAGGCCAAGAAAATCCAGATCACCAAGGAAAACACCACCCTCATCGATGGCGCCGGACGATCCGAGGACATCAAGGGCCGGGTCGATCAGATCAACAAGGAGATCGAAGACTCTAGCTCCGATTACGACCGCGAGAAGCTGCAGGAGAGGGTAGCGAAGCTCGCCGGCGGTGTGGCGGTCATCAAGGTCGGCGCGGCGACTGAGATCGAGATGAAAGAGAAGAAGGCTCGCGTCGAAGACGCGTTGCATGCAACTCGCGCTGCGGTGGAAGAAGGTGTCGTGGTCGGTGGCGGCGTCGCTTTTATCCGCGCTCTGTCGGCTATTGATAAACTCAAGGGCGCCAACGATGATCAGGATATGGGTATTAAAATCCTGCGTCGTGCCGTCGAGGAGCCGCTGCGCCAGATCGTCGCGAATGCAGGCGAGGACGCTGCGGTTGTCCTGAATGAGGTCCTAACAGGCGAGGGTAACTACGGCTTCGACGCGGCCACGGGTAAGTACGGAGATCTGGTCGCGCTCGGCATCATCGATCCCACCAAAGTGACGCGCTTGGCCCTGCAGAACGCCGCATCCGTCGCGGGTCTGCTGCTGACCACTGAGGCCATGATTGCCGAAGTGCCTAAGGACGAGTCCGGTGGTGGTTCGGGCGGCATGCCGGACATGGGCGGTATGGGCGGCATGATGTAAGTACTCGCCAACTTGGCGATAGTGAGTAAAAAGCCCCGCTATTCGCGGGGCTTTTTTTTACCGCTGGGAGCGGACGATCCGGCCGCGATCTACCGCGGAGCAAAGATCGGGGCGAGCCCGTCGCCTAAATCCGACTGACTGCCAGGAGGTATAATCGCCGTACCCTGGATTACGGAGAAAATTCGGTGCGAATGCGGGCAGGTAGTGTGCAGGAAGAGTTGATCGTCGCGAACGCGAAGAACCTTTATCGCGTCAGCCCGGATGACCTGCCTCTGCATTGCCCTTTGCCCGGCATGTATCTGTGGAACTCTCATCCGAAGGTCTATCTGCCGATAGAAGCGACTGGAGAGACCAAATGCCCCTATTGCGGGGCGGCCTACGAACTGACGACCGACGCGCCACGGTGAGTTATCGTGATTGCCGCTGACAGCGGTGGTTGCCTGCACGCTATCGAACTGGTCCGGGTGTATTCAGCAAGCTCATGATTATCGTGACCGGCGGCGCCGGGTTTATAGGCAGTAACCTCGTCCGCGCACTGAACAGCCGCGGTGAGCAGGACATACTAGTCGTCGATGATCTAACCGATGGGCATAAGTTTACCAATCTGCTGGACTGCGAACTCGCTGATTACTGGGACAAAGACCTCTTTCAGCAGCGCTTAAAATCGGGCCTGACGTTTCAGCCGAAGTGTATCTATCATCTGGGCGCCTGCTCGGTGACTACGGAGTGGAACGGTCGCTTCATGATGGAGACGAACTACCGTTACTCGACGGAGTTGCTGGACTACTGTCTCGCGAACGCAGTTCCATTGATCTATGCATCCTCGGCCGCCGTGTATGGCGCGAGCAAGAACTTCCAGGAAGACCGACGGATCGAACGCCCACTAAACGTCTACGGCTACTCCAAGCTCCTGTTTGACCAGTACGTCAGACGCAGACTTCCAGAGCCGGGGTCACAGGTCGTCGGGCTGCGTTACTTCAACGTCTATGGCCCCGGCGAAGCACACAAGGGAGCGATGTCGAGCATCGCCTGGCACCTCAATCAGCAAATTCTCAAGGACGGTAAAGCAAGGTTGTTCGAGGGTAGTGGCGGTTATGAGGCCGGTGAGCAGCTGCGGGATTTCGTTTACGTAGACGATGTCGTGAGCGTGAACCTATGGTTCTCCGAGCACCCGGAGTGTTCGGGAATCTTCAATGTCGGCAGTGGCCAGGCGTCGACTTTCAACGCGGTGGCGAATGCGATTATCGACTGGCATGGTAAGGGCGAGATAGTCTATATCCCGTTTCCAGAGCATCTACAGGGCAGCTATCAGAGCTTCACGGAAGCAGACATCGGCGCGCTTAGGACTGCCGGCTACGAAGCGAGTTTTATGGGTGTCCGGGACGGAGTCAGCGCTTATCTGAAAGTCCTCGACGAACGTCAGTGAGCGCGCAACAGAAGATCCTGATCGTCGGCCCGTCTTGGGTGGGCGACATGGTCATGGCCCAAGCCCTGTATAAGCTGCTGTCGCGCCGTAAGCCCGATGCGGAGCTTCATGTGCTCGCCCCGGCGTGGTCGAAGCCAATACTCGAGCGGATGCCCGAAGTCTCGCGCGCGATTGAGCTGCCCTTGGGGCATGGCAAACTCGGTTTACGCATTCGCCGGGACCTTGGTCGTGAACTCAGCTCTGAGGGCTACACTCAGGCGATCGTCTTACCCAGGTCGTTTAAGTCCGCGCTCGTACCATACTTCGCATCCATCCCGGTGCGCACCGGTTTTCGGGGAGAATGGCGCTACGGTCTGCTCAATGACATGCGTCCATTCGACGCCGAGTTACTCGATCAGACCGTCAAGCGCTTTGTCGCGCTCGGTATCGACCGAGCGGAGACCGCGCTGCCGTCCATCGATAACCCATCCTTGCAGGTCGACGAAGAAAACCGTGGCCGAACACTAGGCCGTTTCGGCCTGGACACCGATGCGGATACCGTCGTGCTGATGCCCGGCGCAGAATTCGGGCCTGCTAAGCGCTGGCCGCTCAAGTACTTCGCAGATTTAGCGTCGCGACTGGCACGAGTCGGAGTGACCGTCTGGGTGCTCGGGTCGGCGAAGGAGAGAGAACTCGGCGACGCGATTCTGACGTCTATCGATCGACCCGGAGCGCGGAACCTCTGTGGCGAGACCAGCCTGGCCGAGGTCGCGGATCTACTCAGCGCAGCGAGGGTTGCTGTGACGAATGATTCAGGGCTTATGCACATGGCGGCGGCGATCCCGACACAAGTCATCGCTCTCTTCGGCTCGTCCTCGCCGACATTCACTCCGCCACTGACGCCGACGAAACGAGTGTTCTATCTGAACCTCGAGTGCAGCCCGTGTTTTCAGAGACACTGTCCTCTCGGCCACTTTCGCTGCATGAGGGAAATTTCTGTAGACGCCGTGTTCAGCGCCGTCGTAACTGCCCTCGGTCGACCAATTAGTCGCGACTCTCGGCGAGAGGCCTGACCGGGCGACGTCGGCCAGGCCGCCGCACAGATCGATAGTGATAAACTCAGCGTCGGTGGTCGAACCAACACTGAACTGGCAAGAAAACAGCGTCATCTTGTACGATGCGCGACGTCTGGATCAGGTATCCGACGACTGGTTCCACGAGTCTTATTGGCGCACGACAGGCAGGGTCTTCGGTGAGGCGGCAGGGCGGGGGTCAGTCGTGTTCGTCCGTCACGACGACGAGGCCTGGGTCCTCCGTCACTACCACAGAGGTGGATTCGTTGGGCGCTTTATTCGGGATCGATATTTTTGGTGCGGCGTCGAACGGACTCGTGCGTTCCGAGAGTGGCGTCTGTTGTCTGAGTTGCGTGAGCGAGGTCTTCCAGTGCCGTTACCCATAGCGGCACGCGTTCGCCGCCACGGCTTGGGTTATACAGCCGATATTATTACCGAGTACATCAGTAACACCCGATCGCTCGAGTCCATTCTCAGTGACGGGGACGCAATTCTCGAGCAGTGGGAACTCATCGGCCAGACGTTGCGGCGCTTCCACGACCACGGCGTAGATCATATCGATTTGAACGCGCGCAATATTCTGGTCGACAATAAACGGCGGGTATTTCTTGTCGATTTCGATAAGGGGGAGTTGAGAGGCTCCGGCTCGTGGCGTCAAGAAAATCTCAGACGGCTTCAGCGTTCTCTGCGTAAGGTGGCACTGGAGACCGGGAGCGCATTCGACTCGAGCGGCTGGCGGGCTTTGGAACGGGGTTATCAGCCGGCGCCGTAGATGTCGGGATAGGACGCAGGACGGCCCTTAAATCTTCGATAGGTCCACAGGTACTGTTCGGGCGCGACACGAATGTAGTCCTCTAACTGCGCCACCAGGCGGCGAGTGTCGGTGATCGGATCATCGCTTGGGAAGTCGGGGAGCGGCGGCGCAATATTCACGACGTAGCCCGAGTCATCGGGCAGGCGACGAAAAAAATAGGCGAGGACGGTTGCGCCACTGAGCTTGGCCAGCTTACTCGTTGCGGTCGTTGTGAGCGCCGGCTCACCGAAGAACGGCAGTAACTCGCTGTTACTCCCCCCGTACGCATGGTCGGGCAGATAGACGACCGTCGCATTGTTACGGAGGCTTCGAACCAATGCGCGTACGTTGTCTCTCGGGATCGACTCCTGGATAACACGCTGCCGTCCCCGGCGAAGCATCGTGTCCACCATCGCATTCCGTTGGGGGCGGTACATGGCGGTGCAGCGCGGGCCGAGATCGCCGAGTATAGAGATGCCGATTTCGAGACAAGTGAAGTGGGCGGTGTACAGGATGATGCCGTTGCCCTCTCGATGCGCCCTGTCTAAGTGTTCTCGACCCTCGACGCGGATCAGTTTTCGTAAGCGGTCGATCGGCGCGAACCAGCCTAATGCCATTTCAGCGAGCGAGACGCCCAGCGCTTCAAAGTGTCGATCAAGCAACTCGACTCGTTCAGCGTCTGTGAGCTCGGCGAAGCAAACTTCGAGATTTCGTAGCGCTGCGCGCGGCCGTTCTCGTAAGACGAAGTGCATGAAGCGTCCAAATCGCTTGCCGATTGCGATCTGCCAGCGGAATGGCAGGTAGACCGAGCAGCGTAGCCACAGCCACAGGCACCAGGTCGGCCAGTAGCGGGGCGACCAGAATTTCGCTAGCGATAGCTCATTTTGCGTGGAACGCATAGTCGAAGTGATTCGCGGCGGCGTCAACCGGACTGCGTCTGCGTCTTATATAGATCCGGATAGGGTTCCGGCCGGCCTTTAAAGCGTTTATGAATCCAGCAATATTGCTCAGGACACTGGCGCACGTACGTCTCCAGCTCCTTCATCAGGCGGGTCGTGTCTGCCACCAGATCATCGGTCGGAAAGTTCTCAAGCGGTGCGCCGATGTTGAGAACATAGCCTGAGTCATCCGGAAGTCTCCGGCCGAAGTAGGTCAGCACTGTCGCGCCGCTTGCCTTGGCGAACCGGCTGGTCGCCGTGTTGGTCATCGCCGGAACGCCGAAGAACGGGACGAGAGCACTGTACTTGCGTCGATAGCTCTGGTCCGCGGCGTACCAGACAACCGAATTTTCGGCTAGACTTCTGACCATCGCTCGGGCGCTATTCTTCTGAAACAGTTCATCGAACGTGCGTCGGCGACCCCTCATCATGATCACGTTCATCATCTCATTACGCTGTATACGATACATCGCGCAGACCTTCGGGCAGAGTCGGTGCAAGGCCGCGGGAAAGAACTCGAACGTCGTGAAGTGTGCGCCGAACAAAATGACGCCCTTGCCCTTAGCGAGCGCGTCGCGCAGGTGCTCCTCACCTTCTACACGGATCAGGTCGCGAACAGTCTTCTTCGAGCCGAACCAGACCATGGACATTTCGTTGACCGATATTCCGATGGCTTCGAAGTGCTTTCGCCGCAACGCATCCCGCTCTCGATCGGATAACTCGGGAAAGCATGCAGCTATATTTTGCTTCGCGACATACCGCCTCGGATAGAGAACGATATGCAGGATTTGGCCCAGTCGCCTGCCGAGCCAGAGCTGCCAGGAGAAGGGCAGGAGAACGACGGTTCGCATCCAGGCATAGACCAGCCAGGTAAACCAGTACCGCGGCCCCCAGAAGTGCAGCAATGAGCGCTCTTCTAAGGGTTCCATAGCTGACCGTTCGTGAATCGCAGAGTCATCAGGCGACGAATTCTACCAGCGCGGAGCGACCCGCGGGACCGCAGAGTGACTTGAAACTTCGCTAGCCGCCCTTAGTTCCTCAGTCAAGCGACACCTAGATGAGCGAGCCTAGTGGAGTAGCCATGAAACGAATCCTCCTATTTTTAGCGACCAACGTGGCGATACTGGGGGTTCTCTCCGTCGTGATGCGGCTGCTGGGGGTCGACTCTCTACTGGCGGAGCAGGGTACGCGACTGGACTTTCGGGCCTTGTTGATTTGCTCGGCGGTCATTGGTTTCCTTGCCGACCGGCTGATATTCCGCACCGAACGCGGTTACGGTCCCGGATTCTTCATTGCTAGTATCGTTGCCCAGATCGTGTTGGGAATTCTCGCGAGCACGATCGTCATGTGGTTTTCGCGGCAGCGCGAATTTCGCGCCGACGCTGGAGGTGCCAGGCTGGCCGGGCAAGTGGGTTTAAGCGGTTGTTCATGTCGCATCCACCTCTGGAGGAACGCATCGCGGCGCTGAGAAACTCCTAGCCCACGCGTTCCCTTGTTATTGCCGATCCACATGCATTAGAGTCCCGGGCATGATGAAGCGGCTTCCTTGGATCGGGTGTATTCTCGGGCTCAGCTTGTTGACAGGTGAGACGCTGGTCGCCGCGCCTGGATTAGCATCGCACTATGAACTGGCTGATTATCTGCTCGTCGTTAAATCCGAACGCAAACTGTATCTGCTCAAGGAGGGAAAGGTGTTGCGTAGCTTCGATATCGCGCTTGGGCTGATCCCGAGCGGGCCGAAGCGACGCGAAGGCGACTTCAAAACGCCTGAGGGAATTTACCATCTCGGCGCGAGGAACCCCAGTAGCGACTACTTTCTTTCGATTCGAATTTCCTACCCCGACGCACAGGATGTCGCGAGGGCGCGCGCGGCGAAAGTCAGTCCGGGCGGCCAAATCATGATTCATGGCCGGCCGAATGAGCCTAAATACTCCGAAAGCCGCTATCAATCCTGGGATTGGACGGATGGCTGTATCGCCGTCTCCAACTCCGACATGGTGGACATCTGGCTCATGACCGACGAAGCGATCCCTATCGAAATACGCCCCTGAGATTGCCGTCACTTCCGCAATACTGCTAATCGATCAGGTAGCCTGAGTTATGGACGCACGTATTAATCCGGAAGGGAGCCTGGAGATACTGTCTCGATTCGAAGTCGCACAGCTTCGGGATACAGGCGAAGGTGGCCTCTACGAGTTATGGCGGCAGTGTTCGCTAGCGGTCCTAAACGCCGGAGCCGAGAACGATGATGTTAGGGAAATATTTCGCAGGAACCCGGACTTCCGAATCGCAATCGTGCAGCAGGAACGAGGCATGGCTCTGGCCCTGGAAAATGCACCTGAATTCGCATTCGTTGACGGACAGATGATCCGTGGAATTCGCGAACAACTATTCTCGGTAGTCAGAGACCTCATCTATACGCACGATGAGATACTGAACAGCGACTGGCTCGATCTGTCGACGTCAGAAGGAGTCACGAACGCGGTATTTCAGATCTTGAGAAACGCGCGGGTATTGCACGCAGGCGAGGAACCCAGACTGGTTGTCTGTTGGGGAGGGCACGCGATCAGCCGGGAGGAATACGACTACACCAAGGCCGTTGGCTACGAGCTGGGCCTAAGAAAGCTGGATGTATGTACCGGTTGTGGCGCCGGAGCGATGAAAGGACCTATGAAAGGCGCCGGGATAGGCCACGCAAAACAGCGGCTCAGAACGGGTCGTTTCCTCGGGATTACCGAGCCCACGATCATCGCGGCGGAGTCGCCGAATCCGATCGTCAACGAACTGGTCATCATGCCCGATATGGAGAAGCGCCTGGAGGCCTTCGTTCGAATGGCACATGCGATTGTCATATTTCCGGGCGGCGTCGGTACGGCCGAGGAGATTCTCTATATTCTCGGCATCTTGTTGAGCCCGGGCAACGAGTCCATGCAACTGCCGATACTCCTGACCGGACCACGGAGCAGTGAGGCGTATTTTCGTCAGCTGCACGAGTTCGTAGGAGCTACCCTGGGTCCGGAGGCGCAGGCTCGTTATGAAATTCTTCTTGCCGACCCGCAGCGAGTTGCGAAGGTCGTATATCGCGGACTGGAAGATGTCCGAGAATTTCGCGCGAAGAATGATGACGCGTATTTTTTTAACTGGATGCTGTCTATCCGCCCCGAGTTCCAGCAAACGTTCGAGGCGACCCATGAAAATATGGCGGCCCTCGATCTTCACAGGGACCAACCTATCCACCAACTGGCTGTGAGCCTGCGGCGGGCATTCTCCGGAATCGTCGCTGGCAACGTTCGCGAGTCTGGCGTTCGGTTGGTGGAGGAACATGGCCCGTTCGAACTTCACGGCGATCCGTCGGTCGTCGAATCGCTGGATGGTCTGCTAAAAGATTTCGTGTCGCATCGGCGGATGCGTCTCTCGGATCCTTCAGGTTACGTTCCGTGTTATCGAATCATGCCTTGAGAACGCCGCTATTGTCGTCGCTTGATCAGACCGTGATCGGGTCGTCGATTATTACGTTAAAACGATCGTAAACCATTGTTATAAAAGATATTTTATCTCATCTCTTTGTGATCTAGTTCCTGGTGATTTGAGGCTTGTCAATGGTTAAATTGCTGCCACACGACGACAGGAATTGTCATTGGCAATATGAGCAACCAGAAGAATCACCAGTTTCGTCCGGCTCTTTACCACGGCGACGCGAACCGTACAGGAAGGCCGAACGGCAGCACGAGAGCGCCGAGTCCTGCTGCGACTAACGATCCTCGTATCAGCGAGAAGCAGGGCTGGGAGGCGTATCGGAAGTGGCTGTCTCGAGACAATGTTCAGCCGGCCCAACGTTCACCGCTAGACGCCTCGATCTATAGCTGGCGGGGCTACAATAACTGGGCCGACAAAGTTCGTCAGACGTGGAAAGCAGACGAGCCAGTCGATTCCTAGAGCACGGCTGATCGGTCAGCTGCTAGCGTCGGACCGGAAACTACGTTCTCCAAATCGCTGTCAAGCCACCGTAACAGGACATGCCACTCATCTAGATCCTTCGAGACCTGCCAGCTCGGCATCTCGAGAATCCCGATTCCTAACTCCGCGCAGCGGACATAGTTCTGCGAGTCTCTAAGTGTTGCGATTAGTGGGATATCCATGCTCAGTAAGAATCGCATCAGTGACTGAGATACCAGGTTATTCGATCGCACACGGTTCGCGATTATCCCGATTCGTCCATCAGACCGTTTGATCTTCGCCACGAGGAGTAAATCCGCAATGCATTTCGCGGCGGTATGAATATCAATGTCTGACGGCATCACGGGGACGAGGATGATATCCGCTCCCCGAGTGATCTCCGGGAAATCGCGAGATTCCAATGCGGCCGGCGTATCGATAATCAGCGGGTTGCAATCCTGTGGTACCCGGAGTTGCCAGCTCCGGGTCACCGCTGCCGATCGTGAATAACCGACGATTCCATAGATCGGGGCCTGCTCGGTAGGCCGCTTGGTGAGCCAGCGCGTGCTGGAACCCTGTGGGTCCAAGTCCATTAACGCTGGCCGCCTTCCGCAGGCGGCAAAGTTGGCGGCCAGGTTCGTAGCGAGCGTCGTTTTGCCGGCTCCGCCTTTCGGGTTCAAAACGAGGATTCTCTGCATTTCGCTCGCTGTTGCTGCCGTGCTCGTTCGAGTCGAGAAAGTTCAAGTGCCAACTTACAATAAGTCAAACCCGTTTGTCTCGCAGATCTTTTGTCTTTTGAGAGCCCTCTCACAGCAAAACCGGTCGTCACCCGGTAGCTTGGCCAAGGGACGGAACTCCCGTGAACTCAGGGCAGACATCAATAGTGGAAGTAATCTATCAATGGCTGGATGATCTTGAAGATCTTATTTTCTCCCTTATTCTGACGTGGGAGCGCCTGCGATTGCGATACTTGCAGGCCGGATTCGCGGCCGCGCTGATCTTGTTGGCGATCCAGAGTTCCGAGGTACGGACGCCATGGGCCCCAACCTTCGCCTGGGCCGCACTGGGAAGCGTCGCGATCTGTGTCGCCGGGCTGCTAGCCGTACGGTTGCTCAGTCTTTACCACGATCCCGTACGGGCCGCGAGCCAGCCTAACGCTTGAAATTCTCTGTCGTGCCCCCATCTAGCCCGGGAACTCGAATAGCCCGGGCGGGCGCATGGCCGATTCCAAGCAGCAAACGACATTCAGTTTCCAGGCCGAAGTAAAGCAATTGCTGCACCTGATGGTGCACTCTCTGTACAGCAATAAGGAGATATTCCTACGGGAGCTCATCTCCAATGCCTCCGATGCCAACGACAGGTTGCGATTCGAGTCTCTCGAATCACCCGAGCTGCTGGAGGATGAGCCGGATCTGAGCATCACGGTGACGCTGGATCCGGACAGCCGGGTTCTCTGCGTCAGTGACAACGGCATCGGGATGACTCGTGACGAGATCGTCGCGGAGCTCGGGACGATTGCGCGGTCGGGGACGGCGGAATTTTCCGGCCGACTGAGCGGAGAGGCCAAGCAGGATTCCCAACTCATCGGCCAATTCGGCGTCGGCTTCTATTCCGCGTTCATTGTTGCGGACGAGGTGGAGGTTTCGAGCCGTCGGGCTGGCACCCCGCCGGGTGAGGCCGTGAAGTGGACTTCGACCGGAGAGGGCGAGTACACAGTAGCGGCGATCGAGAAGCCCGACCGGGGCACGACTGTGAAGCTCACGCTGAAGGCCGAGGAATCAGAGTTTCTAGACAGGACGACCGTCAGAGCGCTGATCCATAAATACTCTGATCACATCGCGTTTCCGGTTCACCTGGCAGGTGGCGACGACGATCCCGACGAGGAGGAGCCGGTCAACAGAGCCAAAGCGCTCTGGACTCGACCACGGACCGAGATCGAGGCCAAGGAATACGTCGAGTTCTATAAGCATATCGCGCATGACTTCACGGACCCCCTGATCTGGAGTCACAATCGCGTGGAAGGCAAGCGCGAATACACGAGCCTTCTCTACGTCCCGGCAACGGCCCCGCTCGATCTCTGGAATCGCGAGTCCCCAAGAGGACTGAAGCTCTATGTTCAGCGCGTATTCATTAGCGATGAGGCCACACAATTTCTACCGCTCTATCTTCGGTTCGTTCGCGGCATAGTCGATTCCAGCGATCTATCGCTGAATATCTCCCGAGAGTTGTTACAGCGAGATCCGAACGTCGCAGCCATCAAAAACGCGCTGACCAAGAGAGTATTGGATCTGTTGGAGCGACTGGCCAAAAAGGACGCCGACAAATACCGGACGTTCTGGACGGCGTTCGGTTCCGTACTCAAAGAAGGCGTAGTGGAAGATCCGAACAACCGTGAGAAGATTGCGAAGCTGCTTCGTTTCAATAGTACGCATTCAGACGGCCTGGAGCCCGATCGCTCTTTAGACGAGTATCTTGACGGCGTGACCGCCGAGCAGAATACCGTCTACTACTTGACTGCGGACTCGCCCACGGTAGCTCGCAACAGCCCGCATCTGGAGGCCCTGCGTGAGAAGGGCGTCGAGGTGTTACTCCTATCAGAGAGAATCGACACATGGGTCATGCAGCATCTCACCGAGTATCGCGGCAAGTCATTCCGAGACGTTAGTCGTGGTGAACTGGACCTGAAGAACGGTGACGATGACAAGGTCGTCGAGTCGGCACTGACGAAGGACCAGCGACACCTGTTGAAACGGGTTAAGCGGGCTCTTCGAGATAAGATCGATCAGGTACGAATGAGCGAGCGACTCAGGGAGTCGGCCGCTTGCTTGGTACTTCGGGAAGACGAGTTGGGTTTCCAGATGCGGGAACTACTGCAGGCCGCCGGACAGGAAGCCCCGAAGAATGCACCCTCTCTGGAAATCAATCCCCGCCATCCGTTGATTCAGCGGTTGGAGAACGAGACGGATGATCGAACCTTCGAAGGTCTCGCGGTGGTGATCTTGGAGCAGGCGACGCTGGTTGAGGGCCAGCCGCTCGAAGACCCAGCCGGATTCGTGCAGCGGATGAACGAATTGCTAGTGCACAACGGCGATCCGGCGAGTTCCGAGCCCGCCGACCGCTAGCGCAGCCATAGGCGGGTCAGGTAGGTAACTGACCCGACCTGAGGTGATGCGGGACCAGCCAACGCTCGAGCGCCTCGAACATCAATTCGATGCAGAGCGCGAGCAACGCCGCCGGTATAGCGCCCTGAAGAATCAGCCCTGTGTTGTTCAGAGCCAGGCCCGTCACGATGGGGTCGCCCAAGCCGCCCGCACCGACGAAAGCGGCCAGCGTCGCCGTTCCGATACTGACGACCGCGGCGATTCTGATTCCGGCAAGCACGTGTGGTAGGGCAAGCGGAAGGTAGATATGCCGTAACTGCTGCGCCTGAGTGAGCCCCAGCGCCGTTGCGACACGGCGGAGTAGCGGATCGATCGTAACCAGGGCGGTGATCGAATTGCGTGCGATCGGGAGTAGCGAATAGAGGAATAGTGCGATGATTGCCGGCTTTTGCCCGATGCCGATGAACGGGATGGGAATCATCAGCGCCAGTAACGCTATGGACGGTATCGTCTGGAGCAGCCCGGCGACATAGAGAACGGCCGCGGACCAGGGGCGAGAACGATACACGACGAGGGCCAGGCTCAGGCCGACCAGGCAAGCGGCGAGCAGCGCAATGCCGGTCAGTTTTAGATGCACCAGCGTGTTGCGGACAAGACTCGGCCAAAGGCCGTCAGCGCGCGCCGGGCGGTTCGTGATCAGGCCCTGGGCAAAGAGAAACGTCGCGGCGACGTCGGAGAAGCTCCGTCCGTCGACGACGACTTCCGCATTCAGTGCGCGCATCGAGGCGTCATCCAGGCGCTCGGCGAGCTCGCCCAAGATCGCCTTGGTCGCCGAGTCCAGGTCTAGCCGGGCCAGGGGGAGAGCCCTATAGCTCGGGAAGTAACCACGGTCGTCTTCGAGTACGACGAGCCGATATCTCTGCAGATCGCCGTCCGTGGAATAGGCGTCGGTGACATCGATCTTGTCCTCCAGCAGCGCTCGATACGCGAGCCCATGTTCGATGCCGGAGCTAGCTTGCGGTAGCCCATACGCCTCCGTGAGACCCGGCCAGCCGTCCGCTCGATCCCGAAACTCATGGCTTAGACCGAAACGAAGATTGGGCAGCGCCGCGAGATCAGAGACCGTACGCAGGCCATATCGCCGCGCGGTCTGGGCCGTCACGGCCAGCGCATAGGTGTTGTTGAACCCGAGCGCAGGTAACGTCTCGAGACCCAGCGGCGCCAACGCGGCGGACAACTCGCTGTCATCGAGCGCAGACTCGGCGCCCAGGATGACCTGGCTGATCGTCCCGGTATATTCGGCGTAGACATCGATGTCCCCGGCCTGCAATGCTTGGAATGCAACGAGCGTCCCGCCGAATCCGAATCTTCTCTCGACCCGGATGCCGCGAGACTCCAACAGCTGCGCCATGACCTCCGCGAGCACATAGCTTTCGGTAAAGTTCTTGCTACCAACCGCGATCGGCGCGGATTGCGCGCCGAGCCCCGAGCAGAGCCCCAAGCACGCGAACAACAGCACAATACGATTAGCGGTCATCGCTGTCCTCGAAGAAACGGGCGACGTAAGCGTTCGCGGGGGAGTTCACGACTTCCGCCGTCGCGCCTGTCTGGAGGATCCGGCCCTCGTGAACGATCACGAGCTTCGCTGCCAGACGCCTGGCTTCTGCGACATCGTGGGTCACGAGGACGACGGTCGCGGGCTCGACCTCAAGCAGCTCGAGGAAGCGCGTGTGAATGTCTCGTCGGGCCAACGGGTCAACGCCGGAGAACGGTTCATCCAGCAGTAGAATCTCGGGACGGAGAAACATCGCACGACAGATTCCTACCCGCTGCTGCTGCCCACCGGAGAGCTGATACGGATAGCGGGTGATGAGTCTCGATGCGAGACCCATGAGCGTCATTAGCTCGGCCGTACGTGCGTCGATGTCTGCTGGCGACCAGCCCTCCAGCGTGCCCAGGAGCCCGATATTCTGTGCCACGCGCATGTGCGGAAACAGTCCCGTCCCTTGGACGGCGTAACCGATACGGCGTCGAAATCGACTCAGGTCGTCTCTGGGCAGCGGCTCTCCGAAGACGTTCACGGCGCCCGCGTCAGGACGAACCAGCCCGTTGATCAGTTGCAGCAACGTGGATTTCCCGCCGCCACTCTCCCCGATCACAGCCGTGACTACGCGGGGCGGAACGCTGAGACTCAGGTTGTCGAGCACGGTCGTCTCGGCATACCGTTTCGTGACCGCCTGAAATTCGATGATCCCGTTCATCGTAGTCTTACGATAACATCGAACGTTCGCCCGATTAATTCACGACTCGGCGAAGCGTACGATGTGACCCATCGCACACCAGGAAGCAACCCTATGGCCGAGAAGAAAGAGTCTTCCAAACAGGAACTACTCGAGCGTCTGACGCCGGAGCAGTACCGGATTACCCAGGAGGCGGGAACCGAGCCGCCATTTAGCGGCGGCTATAACAGTCATAAAGAGGCCGGCATGTATCGTTGCGTCTGTTGTGGCCGCGAGTTGTTCTCTTCCGGCCAAAAATATGACTCGGGTTCCGGCTGGCCGAGCTTCTGGTCACCGGCCGCGAGCGACGCAGTCGCAACGCACCAGGACTTAGGCGGCGGGATGAGTCGAGAAGAGGTGCTTTGCGCGAATTGCGGCGCCCATCTCGGCCACGTCTTCCCCGACGGCCCGCAGCCGACCGGGCAGCGATATTGCATCAACTCAGTCGCGCTGGAGTTTGCGCGGGACGAAGATGATTGAGCACCGCCACACGCGCCTGATCACGTGGTTCGGCGTGGCTGGGATCGCGGTTTTGCATCGCGGCGTGGCTAGTTGAGTCATGGCCCAGGTGACCAGCCGAACTCACGCCACCCGGACGCTCCGCCTGCGAGGCCCCGCCGGCGCCATTCAAGGCATCCAGGAGAGCCCGTCCGCGCGAGACCCGGCCGGAGTCGCGCTGCTCTGTCATCCTCATCCGCTACACGGCGGTACGATGAATAACAAGGTCGTACACACGCTAGCACGCAGCTTCCTCTCCCTGGGATGCGTGGCAGTTCGCTTCAACTTTCGCGGTGTCGGTGAATCGGCGGGAAGCTATGGGGACGGAGTCGGCGAGACTGAAGATGTCCTTGCCGTGGCAGCATGGGCTCGGCTGCAGTGGCCTCAACTCCGACTCTACCTCGGCGGGTTTTCCTTCGGCGCCCTGGTTGCCCTCAGAGCGACTCCGCCGCTCTTAGCGGACGGTCTCGTGACCGTGGCGCCGCCCGTCGCGAAAATCGCCGGCCGGATTGACCAGCCCCGATGTCCCTGGCTAGTCGTACAGGGCGACGAAGACGATGTGGTTGATGCCGAGGAGGTCGTCGAGTGGCTGAACTCCTTGGAGCCGGGCCCCAATCTCAGGATAATGAGTGGTGCGGAGCATTTTTTCCACGGCAGATTAATCGAATTGCGTCACAATGTGATTGAGTTTTTTCGGCCGGAGATCTCCTCCGGACCGCGACCCGAGCGAAGCGCGCCCTGATGCTGAAACAACTTCGGGACATCTTCAATAAGACGCTGCTCAACCCCGACCAGGAGGACGCTCAGAGCCGCGATCATGCTCTACGCTTGGCGACCGCGACGCTGTTGATCGAGGTTGTACGCGCCGATTACGAAGTGGATCTCAAGGAGATCGAGGCCACCATTCGCCAACTGCGGTCATACTTCGACTTGACTGAAGACGAAACGCTGCTTCTGATCAAGGAGGCGGAAGCGAAGGCCGATCACTCCGTCTCTCTGCAGGAGTTCACTCGGGTACTTCACGAGCGATTGTCCGAGGCCGAGAAACATTCAGTGATCGAGATGTTGTGGCGGGTAGCCTTCGCGGACGACCATCTCGACAAACATGAAGACTATGTCGTCCGAAAAGTCGCCGGGCTACTCTATGTCACGCATCGCGATCTCATCCGGATTCGCAATACGGTCAAAGCGGCGCGAACGACCTGAACAGCGTCTCGGTCGGCGTCGAATCGTGCCGTGGAACGACTGGCCTATCTGCCTTTCTCGATTCGCGCCTGAAACGACAGTGTCTTGGATCCTGGCGCCGGAGATGACCCGGTCATCGTAAGGCGAAGGGCAGTCTAAACATGAACGTTAGGGCTTGAATCAAAATAAGCGCGAGCATGGGCGACAGGTCTATCCCGGCGATCGGCGGGAGAACTCGGCGAAACTGTCTCAGCACGGGCTCAGTCAACTGAGCAAGCATTATCGTCAACGGGTGGCGGCTGCCCTGAGCAACCCAGCTCAGGACAATGTAAGCCAGGATGGCCCAGAAATAGAGTGACAGCGTGATCCTCACCAGCCGTAGTAGGACGTATTCGGCTAACTCGCTCGGCGTTATGGGTAACGATCCGAAATAGAGCAGCAGCCAGGTCACGATCACCTCGAGCAGTATCAGTAAGACTAAAGTCGGCAGGTCGAAACGAGCGGTAGCGGGTATGACCTTGCGGGCGGGCGCTACCAGGGGATCCGTCGCTTTGACGATAAATTGAGCCAGCGGATTGTAAAAATCCGCCCGGACCCATTGCATGATGAAACGCAACAGGAACAGCAGAAGATATAGATGGCTCAGAGTCCTGATGAGAAATAAGAGTGAGTCGCGCATGGCTGAAATCTGATCCGTCGTCTAGCCCCGTGGGAAAGATATCATGGCGAGCTGGTTCCTAGCTCGTCCGGCCGCTTCGAGTCCTCTGTCGCGGGCCGAAGATCGCCGTGCCGATACGCACGATGGTACTGCCTTGCTCGATCGCCGCCTCGAGGTCTGCCGACATGCCCATCGACAGAGTGTCCAGTGGAATGCCGGCTTCGATCAGACCGGCCTTGAGACTATTCAAACGGGCAAATAAAGGTGCGTTGGTCTCCGGATCCGGAGTCGCCGGAGGCAGCGTCATGAGGCCACGCAAGCGTAATCGCGGGAGCGACATCACCGCGCGGGCGAGATCGGTCACCTCGGATTCTTCGACCCCACCTTTTTGCGGCTCCCCGGCCTGATTCACCTGTATACAGACATTCAGCGGCGGAGAAAAATGGGGGCGCTGGTCATTCAGCCGAGTGGCAATCTTCAGACGATCTACTGTGTGAACCCACTGGAACATCTGGGCGATTTCACGTGTCTTGTTCGACTGGATCCGGCCGATGAAATGCCAGGTGATGTCGAGGGATTCGAGCTCCGCGAGCTTGACGGCCGCCTCTTGGAAGAAATTCTCGCCGAAGTGCCGTAGTCCGGCCTGGTACGCGGCCCGGATCGCCTCCACGGGTTGTTGTTTGCTGACGGCCAGGACCGTGACTTCGGCGGCGGCCCGGCCGGCCGCAGATTGCGCAAACCGGACCCGTTCGAGTGTTTCCGCGATGTGGTCCGTGATTTGAGTCACGTTTTGATTTGGCCCTTGCCTATAGTATGCACAGCATATGGTAAGCCCGACTCAGCGGCTCGGGTTTAAGGGTGTAGAGAGAGCTCCATGGATGCTGTAGATATCGCTCAGCTACTCGCGTTTGCGGTCAAGAACAACGCTTCGGACTTGCATCTGTCGTCAGGTGTTCCCCCTATCATTCGGGTCGACGGGGACATCAAGCGGGTCAATATGCCAGCGCTGCAGCACAAGCTAGTGCACAGCATGCTGTATGACATCATGAACGACAAGCAGCGCAAGGATTTCGAAGAGTTCTTCGAGACAGATTTCTCGTTCGAAATTCCCAATCTGGCCCGTTTCAGAGTCAACGCTTTCAATCAGAATCGCGGTTGCTCGGCCGTATTCAGAACGATCCCATCGAAAATTCTGACGTTGGAGGACCTGGGCTGTCCACGAATCTTCAAGGACATCTCGATGCATCCTCGCGGCCTCGTCCTCGTCACGGGACCGACCGGGTCCGGCAAGTCTACGACGCTTGCGGCCATGATCGACTACATCAACGACACCAGGCCCGATCATATACTCACGATCGAGGACCCCATCGAGTTCGTGCATGAGAGCAAGAAGTCCCTGATCAATCAGCGCGAGGTCCATCGCGATACTCTGGGCTTCAGTGAAGCGCTACGTTCGGCGCTTCGCGAAGATCCGGACGTCATTCTCGTGGGCGAGATGCGGGATCTCGAGACCATCAGGCTGGCACTGACGGCAGCGGAAACAGGTCATCTGGTGTTCGGTACTTTGCACACGAGTTCCGCCGCGAAGACTATCGATCGCATCGTGGACGTTTTCCCGGCCGCGGAGAAGGAGATGGTGCGAAGCATGCTGTCAGAGTCTTTGCGTGCGGTCATTTCACAGACGCTTCTGAAGAAAACCGGCGGCGGCCGAATCGCGGCCCATGAGATCATGATTGGAACGCCTGCGATACGAAATCTCATTCGCGAGGGCAAGATCGCGCAGATGTACTCGGCGATTCAGACCGGTCAAGCGCAGGGGATGCAGACGCTGGATCAGAATCTCCAGGAGTTGATGTCGAAGGGTTTTATCACGAAGGAAGAAGCCCGATATCGAGCTTCCAACAAGGAAAGCTTCTAGTGTCCGGTCGGACGAATGGCTTAGCTAGTTCGCCACGTTTTCGCGCGCCTGGTGACGCTGCGACTCCTTACGATAGTCCCAGTTAGGCAAGCTATTTATGGGACAGGATACCAGCGTAGCGCTAGACGAGGAGTAGGTTGCGATGGAACGCGACCAAGCAATACGGCTTACGCAGAATCTTCTCAAGAAGATGGTCGAGAATGATGGTTCCGACCTCTTCATCACGGCCAATTTTCCGCCGGCAATAAAAATCGACGGCGAGATTCAGCCTATGGCCGACAAACCGCTGACTCCGGAGCAAAGTGCGCTGATCGTGCGTTCGATCATGAACGACAAACAGTCGCGAGAGTTCGATTCGACCAAAGAATGTAATTTCGCGATAGCGCCACAAGGCATCGGCCGATTTCGCGTCAGTGCATTCGTCGCGCAGGGGTGCACTGGTGCGGTCTTGCGCACCATTAAGACGAAGATTCCCACTTTCGACGAACTCGATCTGCCGCGGCAGCTCCAGGATGTCGCCCTGGGCAAACGCGGCCTTTGCCTGGTGGTAGGCGGTACCGGATCCGGCAAGTCGACCACGCTGGCGACGATGCTCGGGTATAGGAATGCGAATTCGAAGGGCCACATCATCACCATCGAAGACCCGGTGGAGTTCGTGCATCCGCATGATGGCTGTGTCGTGACACACCGGGAGGTCGGCGTGGACACCGAGAGTTGGGGCGCCGCGTTGAAAAACACGTTGCGTCAGGCTCCGGACGTGATAATGATCGGTGAGATACGCGACCGAGAAACGATGCAGTACGGGATACAATTCGCCGAGACGGGGCACCTGTGCGTCGCAACCCTACACGCTAACAGCGCCAACCAGGCTCTGGATCGTATCATCAACTTTTTCCCGGAAGAACGTCGACACCAGCTGTTGATGGACCTCTCCCTCAACATGCGTGCGATGATCGCTCAGCGTCTAATTCCCAGAGAGAACGGTCTCGGTCGTGTGGTCGCGATGGAGATCATGCTCGCATCCCCACTGATCAATGACCTGATCTTCCGCGGTGAAGTTGCGCGGATCAAAGAAGTCATGGCGAAGTCGACACGGCTGGGCATGCAGACATTTGATCAGGCCCTATTCCGTCTCTACGAAGACGGCGTTATCTCCTACGAAGACGCGCTGCGTAACGCGGACTCGATGAACGAGCTCAGGCTCAAGATCAAGCTCGGAGGCAAACGAAAGGAGCCGAAGCCTGACAAGACGGACAATCTCCGCCTTATCGACGACAACCAAAAAAAGTCCACTCTCTACTAGTTGGCTGATCTGCGCACTGTCACTCGGTCCCTATGAACGTTAAGCCACTGTTCAAGTTGATGGCCGATAAGAAGGCCTCGGACCTCTTTTTCACCACGCATGCGCCGGTCATGATCAAAATAGATGGCAAGATCCTGCCGGTCAACCAGATGGAGTTGACTGCGAAAATGGTTCGGCAGGCAGCGTTGGAACTGATGGATGAAAACCAGCTCGAGGAGTTTACTCGGGAGCTGGAGATCGACTTCGCGATCTCGGAGTCCGGCATCGGCCGTTTCCGTGTCAACGTCTTCCACCAACGCGGCAATATCGGCATGGTTCTTCGCTTTATCACACCCGAGATACCCACTCTGGACGAGTTGGGTATGCCGGAGAATATGAAGGAACTCATCATGCTGCGCCGGGGCATGATATTGATGGTCGGTGCCAGCGGTTCGGGAAAATCGACGACGCTCGCAGCGATGATCAACCATCGCAACATGAACTCCGCGTCCCATATCGTCACGATCGAGGACCCAATCGAGTTTCTCCACCCCAATAAGAAATCCATCGTCAATCAGCGTGAAGTCGGCTTGGATACGAAGTCCTATGCCCGGGCTTTAAGGAGTTCGATGCGGGAGGCGCCCGATGTCATCCTGATAGGCGAGATCCGAGATCGTGAGACGATGCAGGCCGCGATCGATCTCGCGGGCACTGGTCATCTGGCGATCGCGACGCTACACGCCAATAATTCACCAGAGACACTGGACCGTATCATCAACATGTATCCGAGCGACCGGCACAGGCAGGTCTTCATGGATCTGGCCCAATATCTGCGCGCCATCATCTCTCAACGGCTCGTCAGGAGTAAGAACGGCGAGCGCGTGGCGGCGGTAGAGATCATGTTGAACACGCCGCATATCTCTGAGCTCATTCTCAAGGGGGACATCAGCGGCGTGAAAGAAGCCTTCAAGGCTACCAACGAGCCAGGCGTGCAGTGTTTCGACGATGCGTTGTTGGATCTTTATCGAGGCGGTCGAGTCAGCATGGAAGAGGCGCTGGCGAATTCGGATTCCCGTGCCAACCTGGAAGCTAAGATCAACTTCGGCTAGACGGAATTCTCGATTTCGGTCTGACAGACCGTTACGGCGGGTAGACGTCCTGCGCCTCGAAGACCGGCCCGTCTACACACACCCGTTTCATTGCCGGACCGGCCGGAGTTCGAACGAGAATGGTGCATCCGGCACATCCCCCGACACCGCAGGCCATGTATTCCTCTACGGCAATCTGGCACGGTAGTCCAAATTCCCTGGCGAGCGTCGCCGTGGCCGCGAGCATCGGCTCCGGTCCGCAGCCGACGATCTGCACTTCGTCCAGCCGCTCGAGGGGGAGCGCCGCCAGCCAGCCGCGCGCTAGATCCGTGACGAAGCCTTCGTAACAGCCGGCGTAACCGGCGTTGCTGGCGAGCCGTGAAGCGATGCCCCACTCCTCCAGGTCAGCAGCAGTCGCGGCGACGTCACCGGGAATCCCGGCCACCACTCGATTCGATCGCCCGAGTTCGAATGGGAACGGAACCTCGGAGCCCATCAGCACGAACAGTTCGACGCCCGCGTGATCCCTGAGTCGCTCCGCTAGAAAGTAAATCGGTGGTATGCCAACGCCGCCGCCGAGTGCCAGTATGGCCGGCCTCCCGGGATCGGGCTCGAAGCCGCGCCCGATCGGGCCGAGCACGCTGACGCTGTCACCGATCGATCTCTGCGCAAGGCGCGCTAGCCCGCGACCTACGGGCTTATAGAGAAACTCGAGCCAGCCCTCGTCGGCGTTGGCGCGCATGATAGACAACGGTCGCCTCATCGGCGTGGCCGGATCACATGTCAGGTGAGCGAAGCTCCCTGGACTGGCCCGCAGGGCGCAGCCGGGGGCTTTCAGCCGGAGAATGTACTGGTCGCCGGGATACGCTTTCTGAGAGAGAATCCGTCCTTCCTCGAGACAGATCGTGTCTCGATTCTCCGACTGTCTCAACGAGTCTTTCCGTAGCTATCGCGGACGTGCTCATGAGCGAGGGCCAGAACGGCCATGCGCACAGCCATTCCGTTAGTCACCTGTTGCTTGATGACAGACTGAGGTCCGTCCGCGACGCTATCGTCGATCTCTACACCCCGATTCATGGGCCCCGGATGCATGACAATCGCGTCCGACTTCGCCGTTCGAAGGCGTTCTTCGGTTAAGCCGAACAGTTCGAAATACGCCTGCCGGTCCGGAATCGTCCCGAGCTCGGCAAATCGCTCCCGCTGAATTCTGAGTGTCATGATAACGTCTGCGTCGCGAATTCCGTCATCGAGCTCAGTGCACCGTACCGCGTTCTCAAACCCGTCTTGTGGCAACAATTCTGCCGGCCCGACAAGACGTATCTCACGCACGTCGAATTTTGCTAAAGCGTCACAGATTGACCGAGCGACACGTGAGTGTTTCACATCCCCCACGATCGCTACGCACAGTCGATCGATCTCTCCCTTGTGCTGTTGAATGGTCATCAAGTCGAGCAATCCCTGAGTGGGATGCGACACGTCCGATTCCCCGGCGTTCAGAACCGACACATGGGAGTCGACGTGTCGAGCGATGTTTTCGGGGACGCCTGTGCTCGCGTCACGGACGACGAATATATTTATCTGCATCGCCTGCAGGGTGTAGATCGTGTCGACAATGCTCTCGCCCTTGGCACGCGCGGAAGTATTGACGTCGAGATTGAGAACATCAGCGCTTAGACGTTTGGCCGCCAGCTCGAAAGACGCCCGCGTTCGGGTGCTCGCCTCGAAGAACAGGTTGGCCACCGTCTGGCCTTTCAGGATGGTATCTCGAGGCGGCGGGCGGCCTGCTGCCGTAAGGTAGCCGGTGGCGCAATCGATGATCATCTCGATCTGGCTTCGCTCCAGCTCCGCGAGTGTCAGCAGGTGTCGCAGCTGGCCCTGAGCGTTGATCTGTTCGACCGTCATCTGCTCATCCATTGCTCGGCGATCAGGCACGCTGCATGGCTATCGACCCTACCTTTCCGCACACGCGTCCTCAGCAACCCCGACCTTCGAGCTTCTTTGAGTTCTGAGCGGGCTGCTCGCGACGTGAACGATTCATCGACTGCGGCGACGGGCAGATCGTAGCGTTGCCGAAGTGCGACCATGAACGCCTCGGCTCGCTCGTTGACCTCGCGGGCGAGATCGGGGTTTGGTAACCCTACAACGAGCTGTCCCGGGCGCCAGTCGTCGATGGTCCGGTCCAGTTCGGCCCAGGGAAGTTCCCCGCCGACCGTCAACGTGGTCAGAGGCGACGCGGTGCGGGTTTGTAAATTGCCACTGGCGACCCCGATTCGCCGGAAGCCAAAATCGAAAGCGAGAAGGACGTCTGGACTCCGGTCGCCGGTCACCGGCGCACGCCCCCGATCGGTTCAGGCATGTCCCGAGTAGCTTGACAGCTGGCTGATGTCTACGCCCAGCAACGCGGCTGCGGCGGCCCAGCGTTTCTGAAATGGCGTGTCGAAGACGATCGCGGGGTCGGCAGGAGTGCTTAACCATGCATTGGCCGCGATCTCCGCCTCGAGTTGTCCCGCTTCCCAGCCGGCATAGCCGAGCGCGACAAGTGCGGGCTGAGGACCTTGCCCTTGAGCCATCGCGTTCAAGATGTCCTTCGACACCGTTACCTTGATCTCTGCGTCGCCGCCGTCGAGCGTCGACTCGTAGTCGTCGTTGGACCGGTGCAGCACGAAGCCCACGCCCGGTTGTACGGGACCACCACCCAGAACGGGCCGGTTCGCTTGCTCGTCGTCCAGGACATCGAACGAGAGTTGTCGGAGGACCTCCCCCAACTGGATGTTCAGCGGCCGGTTAATGATGATACCGAGTGCGCCCTGATCGGAATGCTTGCACAGATAGGTCACGGTTCCATTGAAGTTCGGGTCGCCCATCGCCGGCATCGCTATCAGGAAGTGGTCTTGCAGCGTCCGCATATTGGCCCTCTCGCCTGGGGTAGAAACACGCCCTATCTTAACTGAGAGACTGCGCTCTCCGAAGCCTTTGGCCGAATCGACGGGATTATGTCGGCTAGCCGCCCTCGAAGTCCCACTCATAGGCGAATCGAAGCACGTCATATTCGGCTCGGACGGCCGGGGGCAGGGGCTCGAATGGCGCCGCCAGCCGCAGGATCGTCAGCGCCGCCTGGTCGAGGGTCTTGTCACCCGAGGACCGTCGAATGACGATATCCACGAGGCGGCCGTCCGCATCGATGGCCACCTCTAAGGTCGGATTGTCGACGGCTCCCCGTTCCCGGGCGCGCGCCTGAGCGGGGAAGTTCACCGTGCCGATCTGCTCGACTCGACCACGCCAGGCGTTCAAGTACGTTGCGACGATCGATTCTCGGGTGCTTGGGCTCGCGAACAGTTCCCGTGGCTTGGCGCTCGGTAGCTCGGCCCGCGTATCGACCTCTGTCGCCAGCGTCGGAATCGACGGCCCGGCGATCAATTGTGCTGCAGTCTGGTTGGCGTCTGCCGGATCGTCGTTAGGCCGGGGTAGCACGTCGAGTTGCTGCGGGGCGACGCTGCGTGTCAGCAAGAGATCCGCGCCGGGCGCCAATTTTCGTGGCCGGCTGTCGCTCAACTCCGTTCCGCCGGGATCTCCCTCTTGCGTGAGCGGACTACCGTCCGCCAGCGTTCTGGTCGGTCGCTCGCCGGCAGCTAGTTCGCCGGACCCGGTCTGCGAACGTTGTGCCAGATAATCCGCGTCCTCTGGAGGATCCTCGGCTTCAGGGCTGTCCGCAATGAGAGTGATCCTGAGTGTCGGCAGCGCGTCGCGGTCCCCCAGCGGGCCGGCCGTGAATGTGACACCAAGGATTACAACCCCGTGAAACAGCGCCGCCACGAACAGCGTCGAGCTGAATCGATCGGTGACACTCGCGCTCGCCGGATTCTCTCTCAATCTGTTCCGTCCTTGTCAGGTGAGTTCATTATAGCCAAATCGTCTCCTGTCGCCCGTGTCAGTCGGTCACGCATCGGCGCCGTGAGTTCGAGCTCGCCGGTCGCGTCGACGCGCAACACGTAGTCGACACCGAGCCTGCTCGCTACCTGGCGCCAACGGTCCGGCCCGGCAACGAAGAGAGCCGTCGCGGCCGCATCCGCCGTGACGCCGTCCGCGGCTATAACCGTGACGGCCTGAGTATGAGTTACCGGGTAGCCGGTTCGGGGATCGAGTATGTGGTGAAGTCGCGTGCCGCCGTGGTCGTAGAATCGTTCGTAGTCGCCGGAGGTAAAGGCCGCTTCCCCACTCTGAAGCTCGATGACGCCGAGCAGGCCGGCTTCGCGAGGATGCTGAATTCCCACTCGCCAGGGGCGTTCGTCCCGCCGTCCTCCGGATCGCCCGATTACCCTGAGATCTCCACCGGCATTCACCATAGCGTGCCCGATCCCGCGCTCGAGCATCAGGCGGATCAGTGTATCGACGGCGGCACCCTTCGCGATTCCGCCCAGATCGAGTGTTAGCCCTCGCGAACTGCTCTCGATGCGCAGGCCGTCGATCCGGAGCGATGCGATCCTCGTGCCGGCGTCCAGGCGTTCCGAGATCTCGACTGCAGACGGCGGCGACCGAGGTACCTGCGCACTCGAGTGGAATCCCCAGAGCTCGACGAGTGCGCCAAGCCCGGGCTCGAAAAAACCGTCACTGAGCGCAGACAGCCGTTGCGCCTCGCCGATCAATGCTGCCAGTGGCGCGGTCACGAGCGCCGGCTCTCCTGCGTGCATGGCGTCGTTCAGCTCCGCGAGTTGGCCGGGTACCCACGCGTAGTAGTCTCGCTCGAAGGCACTGAGTATCGTCTCGATCTCAGCGACGACAGCCTGTGCGGCGACGGCGTCCACTTCGTGAAAGCTGAGGTCTACCCATGTGCCCATGGCGTAGATGCGCTGCTGCTTCAGCTCCGTTGGCTGGTCCACGCAGCCACCGATCAGCAGACTGCATAAACCCAATGCGAGCCGGGTTGAGCGATTCACGGCGGCAGTCAGTACATCGCTATGCTTGAAGGTGACGATCTATCGCGTCGCAGAGATCATCCGCGATGTTCAGTCCGAATGCTCGGTCCAGTTCGCGAATACCCGTCGGACTCGTGATGTTGATCTCGGTCAGATAATCGCCGATGACGTCCAGCCCAGCGAATACGATGCCCTTCGATCGCAGAATCGGTCCGACACGGGAACATAGCCAGCGGTCTCGTTTAGTCAGTTCGCGGCCTTCCGCCTTGGCACCCATGACGAGGTTGCCGCGGCTTTCGCCTGGCGCTGGAATTCGCGCGAGTGCATGCTCGACGGGGTTGCCGTCGATAAGGAGAATTCGCTTGTCGCCTTCGCTGATTTCCGGGATATAGCGCTGAGCAAGCGTGAACTTCGAACCATTGTCGGTGAGTGTCTCCAGGATGACGTTGGTATTGAGCTCCCCTAGAGTCACGACGAAGACCGATCGCCCACCCATCCCGTCCAGCGGTTTGACGACGATCTTCTGCTGCTCTGTCAGGAAGCCTCGGAGTTCGTCGAGATCTCTGGAAATCAGGCTGGGCGGAGCGCATTCGGGAAACCACGACGTGTAGACCTTCTCATTGATATCTCGAAGGCTCGCTGGTTTATTGACCACCAGCAGCCCACGCTCCTCCGCCAACTCAAGGATATAGGTCGTGTAGATGTACTCCATATCGAACGGCGGATCCTTGCGCATCAGCAGCACATCCAATTCCTCCAGGCCGCCGGCCCACTGCTCGCCGGGCTCATACCAGCGGCTGGTGTCGTCATAAACTTCTATCTGCAGGCCTCGTCCCAGCGGAGCCCCGTCCCGAACGGCCAGGCCATCCTGGCGAAAATAAACCAGCGTCCAGCCTCGGTTCTGGGCAGCGAGGAGCATCGCAAGGGTCGAGTCCTTAGCAGGCTGAATGCCGTCGATCGGGTCCATGACCACGCCGAGTAGCCGTTGGGTGTCGGTCATCAGGCCTCCTTTCTGAAGATGCGTGCCGGGTCGCAGATTCACCTCAGAGAACGCAGCTACTATACGCGGAGCTGCTGAACCCGGTGGGGATGGATAGCCGCTACCGAGCTTCGAGGAGTTCCGCCTTCATCGATGCCAGCCGGGTCACTGAGGTCCATTGGAAGGCACCATGCCAGTATGTAAAATGGCGCTCTGGCCTAGTGGTTGAAGAGTGATTGTTGTTGCCGGCTCGCATCTTAAGCGTCCGTTGAGGAGGAACGTGTGTCGAACGGAAGTGCTGTCGAGCCCGACAATGACCTAGCGGGGTTAAAGATCCTGGTCATTGACGATAGCAAGACGATCCGTCGGACGGCCGAGACGCTTCTTACGAAAGAGGGATGCGTGGTCTTCACGGCCGTGGACGGGTTCGATGCCCTGTCCAAGATCGCTGACCATCATCCCGACGTGATCTTTGTCGACATCATGATGCCCCGACTCGACGGTTATCAGACCTGCTCGCTGATAAAAAACAATAAGTTCTTTAAAGAGACGCCGGTCATCATGCTGTCAAGCAAAGACGGGTTATTCGACCGGGCCCGGGGTCGACTCGTCGGTTCCGAGCAGTACTTGACGAAGCCCTTCACCAAGGATGAGCTTCTCGATGCGATCCGGAGTCACACGTCCAGATGAGCTCACGCACCGGGTAGTCGACCATGGCGCTAGTAATGATCGTCGACGATTCGCCAACACAGATTCATATCATGAAGAAAGCGCTGGAGAAGCACGGCTTCGACACGGTCTCTGCAACCAGCGGCGCCGAATGCATTGCTTTAGCCAGAGAGATGCGTCCGGACCTGATCTTGATGGATGTGGTCATGCCGGGCGTGAACGGGTTCCAGGCGACGCGCGCCCTGACCCGAGACCCGTGCACTCAGTCGATCCCCGTAGTAATGGTGACATCGAAGAGTCAGGAGACTGACCGAATCTGGGGGCTGCGTCAGGGTGCGGTGGACTATATCGTGAAGCCCGTCACTGCCGCGGCTCTCGTCGCGAAAGCTCACGAAGTGTTGCGTAGATCCGCCGGAGGTCTCGTATGACGCTCAGCGCGCTAAGCGACAGGCCCTTCGAGCTGCTGGTAGCCATGGAACAGCGAGCTCGTGCTGTGATTGCGAGCCGTGAGGGCCGGGACGAGCAGGCCGAAGAGTGGGTCGGCGTCGGCTTCAAGTTAGGCCAGGAACGATTCGTCACCGCGCGGAGTGATGTTCGAGAGGTACTCTCGGTTCCACCCGTGATCACCCGCGTTCCGGGCGCCCAGTCTTGGCTTCGCGGAATCGCTAACGTGCGAGGACAACTCATTACCATCGTTGATCTCAAGGCATTTCTTGGCGGCGGCGTTTCCATGACGGACCGTCGTGCGCGCGTTTTGGTTCTCGCCAACAGGGATGTACCGACGGGCATCCTGGTGGCGGAGGTCATTGGCTTTCGGCGCTTTGACTCAACTGACTATACTGCCGAGACGCCGGCAACGACACTGAGTTGCGAGAACTACTTGAGCGGCGGCTATCGTCGGGACGACGAGACTTGGCCGCACTTCAGTGTGACCAAGCTACTGCAGGACGAGCGATTTCTCCGGGCGGGTGAGGAAATGGAGGCCTAGCGGATTCGATGCTGAAGAAGAGCCCTTGGGCAACACTCCTGTCGGCGTTGACCGTGCTGCTTATCGGTGTGCTCGGCTGGACGACCACGCTCCTCTGGATCAGCGAGGAAGGTTCGGCCGTCGACGGACGTCTGCTGCTCGCGCTAGTGACCGGCGCGCTGATCCTGGCTCTGTTGATGGTTGCCGCGCACCAGCGGACGGGCGATTTCAGGCGTGCGGCGACTCTTCACGCCGAGCAGAACGAACGGAATCAACAGGCGATACTGCGCCTCCTTGATGAGCTGTCGAGTCTGGCCGACGGCGATCTCACCGTCCAGGCGACGGTGACGGAAGATATTACCGGCGCGATTGCAGACTCGATTAACTACGCCATTGAGGCGCTTCGAAAGCTCGTGACGACGGTCAGAGATTCCTCGATCCTGGTCGATGCGGCCGCGAAGCAGACCGAAGCGGCATCGCAGCACCTGGTACGGGCGAGTGAGGCGCAGACGAAACAGGCGGCGGCAGCGTCGGAGTCCATCGGCCAGGTGGCGGCTGCGATCGAAGAAGTCTCCAACAACGCCGAACGTTGCTCGGACGTAGCCCACCATTCAGTGGACATCGCGCACAAAGGCGGCGAGGCCGTGCGGCGGACCATCGAGGGCATGCATACGATTCGTGAGACTATCCAGGATACGTCCAAGCGGATAAAACGTCTTGGCGAGAGCTCCCAGGAGATTGGTAACATCGTCGCGCTGATCGAGGAGATCGCCGAACAAACCAACATCCTCGCGTTGAACGCCTCGATCGAGGCCTCCAGAGCCGGAGAAGCCGGCCGCGGGTTCGCCGTCGTCGCGGACGAAGTCCAGAAATTAGCTGAGCGCTCGAGCAACGCCACTAAGAAGATCGAAGTGCTGGTGAGCACGATCCAATCCGATACCAACGAGGCCGTCGTCGCCATGGAGCGCAGCACCACGGACGTCGTCGGCGGCTCGCTGCTCGCGGAGAACGCGGGCGCTGCGCTCGTCGAGATCGAGCAGGTTTCCCATCAGATCGCAACTCTCGTCCGGAATATCTCGACTTCCTCGAAAGGTCAGACGATCGCGGCGGCCAATATCACGACGAACATGCAGGTCCTGCGGGAAATCACCTCGAAGGCCATGGCGTCCACCGCTTCAACGTCCAGCGCGATCAGAAAGCTCTCGCAGCTCGCCTCTCAGCTGCGTCAGGCGGTGAGCGGCTTCGCGCTTCCGGACGTATCGACGGGCACCGGAATTCTCAGTCAAAAGCAGGTTGCCGAGAGCCTGCAACAGGGGGAGCAGGAGCTGCGAGAGGGAGGCGCCCCGGCAGGCGCGACCATTGAGAAGCGCCGTCAGTCCAGCTAGTGGCGGCCGTCACTGATATGCAGACCCTAGTTGCTCAGTCTCTCGATCTGGTCAGTGGCGAACTGACGGCCACGCTCGAAGAAGCTCGCGTCCAGCTCGAGGAATTCGTCGATGGGCGTGGTGATGGACAGACGCTTGCCCGCTGCGCAGATCTTCTACACCTCTCCCATGGGGCACTGAAACTTGCCGAGGTCGATGGTGCAGCGTTGCTGGCCGAGGAAATGGAAGAGACCTGCCGGTACCTCGACACCGCGAGTGACCAGGACGCGGTAGACGAAGGCATCGGAACGCTCATCCGGGCGATGGTGCAACTGCCTGCCTATGTCGAGCGTCTGTTAAGCGGAGGTCGCGACGTCGCGTCGATTCTGTTGCCTCTGCTCAATGATCTTCGCGAGCACTGCGGCAAGCCGCAGCTTTCCGAGGGCACGCTTGTTCTGCTGAACAAGGCTTCGTTAGCGTCTGTCGAGCGCCGAGCTGAACCCGCGGCGATTATTCCCGAAGAGGACGTCCAGGCCTTCCGGCAGATCGTCGGCGGCCTCAGACAGGAGTTTCAATCGTCACTACTCGGGTGGTTTCGTGATGAGGATTCTGCCGAGGATCTGGCGGAGCTGACTCGCGTCAGCCGGGACCTGGAGAAAGCAACGAGTGTCGAATCGGCGCGACAGCTCTGGTACGTCCTAACGGGTGTGTTGGAGGCTCTTCAGGACGGGGGGTTGGAAGCGACTGTTCCGCTGAAGCGCTTGGTCGGACAGGCCGACCGGCAACTCAAGCGTCTCATGGACCTCGGTGAGGTAGCCTTCGCCGACGCCCCTCCGGTGGAGCTGCTGAATAGTCTCCTGTCCTACGTCGCTAGAGCGGCAGGCGACGGAGAGCGGCTCCGTGCGATTCGTGCGACTTTTGAACTCACCGAGATCGTGCCGGGCGAGGACCGGCTGGCTGAAGCGAGTCAGAACCTGGCCGGCCCAAGCGTGAAGCTCATGCGGGCCGTCGCCGAAGCGATCAAGGAGGACCTCGGCGGCGTCAAGGACGCTCTGGACATATTCGTCCGGACGGGGATGGAACACACAGTAGATCTCGAGCCACAGTTGGAGATGCTGAGGAAAATCAGCAACACCCTCGGTGTGCTGGGGCTGGCTGACAGCAGGGACGACATTCAGAAGGAAGCGAAGGCACTTACGGCAATAGTTGCCAGCCAACGGGCTCCCGATGAGACGGAGTTGGAGCGGATGGCGGCTGCGCTCCTGAACGTCGAGGATGCGTTGGACACCGAGCTCGTTCGAGCCGTCGTCCCTCTCGAAGACGACGAAGACGCGTCTCGAGATACCTCCGACACTCAGCTTCGGCAGGCAACCGCATCCGTCGTCGCCGAGTGCATCGTCAATCTGGCTCGCGTCAAGGAAGCTGTAGTCGAACTGATCAAGCGTCCCGGCGACATGCGAGCGCTCGACCAGGTTGCGCCGCAACTCCGGGGCATTACGGCGGGACTGTTGATGCTCGGCAAGACTCGAGCTGTCGGCGTGGTGGAGCGTATCGGCAGCGTCATCGCTGCTCGTCTGGCCGCCGGAGCGGTGCCGTTGTCGGCCAACCTCACGGAGCGTCTGGCAGACGCCGTCGTTAGCGTCGAATACTACATCGAGACTATCAGCACAGGGCGCAGTGACCCTTGGTATATGTTGGACAACGCGGAACGCTGTCTTACGTTGCTGGAGAGCGCGCCCGAGTCATGGTATGACGATGAGCTGCCCGTGCGAGACGGCGAGCGAGACACTGGTGCGGCAGCGGAGGGTTCGGCGGCTACGACGGTGAAGCTGACTCCGGCGGTGATGAAGGTCGACGCAGAGCGATCGGACCCGGAATTAGTCGAAATCTTCATCGAAGAGGCGAAACAGGAGGTCGCGAATATTCAACGCAATCTCCCAGTCTGGCAACAGAATCAGGACGACTCAAACGCCTTGAATGTCACCCGCCGTTCGTTCCACACGCTAAAAGGCAGCGGCCGAATGGTGGGCGCTCAGGCCATCGGTGAGTTCGCGTGGAGCATCGAGAGTCTTCTGAACCGCATCATCGACCATACGCTGAGCCCGAATGCGGACACGCTCCGGTTTCTAACCCGAGCGGCGGAATTTCTGCCCCAGTTGGTAGAGCAGCTGGAGATCGGCACGAAACCGAGCGGTGATGTCGAGCTCCTGATCAAGCAGGCGAACGCGTTCGCGGAGGGCGATCCGGACGCCGGTGACCTCATGCGCCCGACGAAGCAGCCTGGAGAGGTCGCGGACTCGGACCCGACTGAGGAACCCGAAGTCGAGAGCCGTGTTCCGCCGCCGATGGATCCTGTCCTGGCTGATATTTTCGTCAAGGAAATGCGCGGACACTTGGAGACCATCAGGAAGGCGCTGAACAGCATAGACGACAAGCAGTCCCCGGTCACCGAGGAGCCGCTGTTCCGTGCTGCTCACACGTTGTTAGGCAGCGCCAACATGGCCGCGTATGAGCCGGCAATCGCGCTAACCACACCGCTCGCGGAGTACCTGGGTCAACAGTACGAAACGGAATCAGCGCCCAGTCAAGATAACGTTCGAGTTCTGCTGGCCGCGGTGGATATGCTTGAGCGAATCGCAGATGCGCTGGACGCTAATGAGGCATTCACCGAGGATATCTCCGACACCGTTGACCAGCTGGCCGCGCTTGTCGCCGCGGATACTGGCCCGGAAGAGGAGCCGCCCGCAGCGCAGCCTGAAGCGACCGCTGAGGTGGTCGAGTTCGATCCAGAGATCGCGACGATCTTCGCGGGGGAGGCCGCGGAGATTCTGGAAAGTGCCGAGCTCGCGCTGCAGGACTTCCGCAAAGGCGACGCGGAGTTCAAGTCATTAGTCGAGATGCAGCGGCTGCTCCACACGCTCAAAGGCGGCGCCCGGATGGCTGGCGTCACTGCGATGGGGGACCTCAGTCATTCGTTAGAGGGTCTGCTGTCTGGAATATCTGCTGCGCAGGTCGAGCCGGCGGCCGAGGTCATAGAAGTCATTCAACGCAGCCTGGACCAATTGCACGTCATGCGGGATGCGGTCTCTGCGGGCCAGGAGGCTGCCGCGTCCGCTGAACTGCCGCAACTCATGCAATTTCCGTCTGGCTTCGGTCCGGCGGAACGGCCGGCGGCAGCCGACGCCGAGGCGCAGGAGGAGGACGCGGCCACACACGGTACCTCGATAGCGCCAGCGCCGGAGCTCCCCGGACTGCAGTCGCTTGAGCCTGACCAGACCGAGGGCGCTGAAGAAACCGGACTCTTCGCCATGTCAGAGGATGTCCCAACTACGTTCGCTGCGCCTGACGATGAAGATGACGAACATTCCGCGGCAGCGGCCGCAAAGGCGACCACCGTTTCATCGGTCGAGCATCCGGCTCAGGCGGTCTCCAGCCAGGAGCTGGTACGCGTAGACGCTGAGTTGCTCGATTCTTTATTCGACGGCGCCGGTGAGATCAGCATCTTCCAATCCCGGCTGAAGCAGCAAGCTCACTCTATCGATTTCAACCTCGGCGAGCTCGACCAGACTGTTTCGCGGTTGCGTGAGCAGCTTCGCAGCCTGGAAGCAGAGACCGAAGCGGAGATATTGCACCGCCATGAAGACGAAGGCGTGAATGAGGACGAATTCGATCCGCTTGAGCTGGACCGCTACTCCAAGATCCAACAACTGTCTCGCGCGCTTGCCGAAACGGCCAACGATGTAGCGAGTATCAACGACCTGCTGAGAGCGTTGACGAACGAGACGGAAACCCTCGTTACGCAACAGGCCAGGGTAACGACCGATCTGCAGGACGGACTCATGCGGACGCGGATGGTGCCGTTTCAGCGTCATGTGCCACGACTCGCGCGAATCGTCCGCCAGGCGTCAAGCGAATCGGGGAAGTCGGCGAAGCTCATCGTCGAAGGTGGTGAGGGCGAGTTGGATCGTCAGGTGCTGGAGAGCATGCTGCCGCCGTTCGAACATCTGCTGCGCAATGCCGTCGTCCACGGTATCGAGGCGCCCGAGATTCGACGCGAGAGGGGTAAGCCGGCGGTCGGCCGCGTCACCGTGAAGCTACAGCGTGAAGGGTCCGAGGTGCTGATTGAGGTTGCGGATGACGGCGCCGGGCTGGATCTGGACAATATTCGACGCAAGGCTCACGAGCAGGGCCTCTTGGCTGAAGGGCAGGAAGTATCCGATAGCGAAGCGGCTGAGCTGATCCTGATCCCCGGCCTCACGACTGCCACAGAGCTGACCCAGGTGGCCGGACGCGGCGTCGGCATGGATATCGTCGCTAACGCACTGAAGAACCTCAGTGGCTCCATGCGGATAGAGTCTGTGCCGGGAAAAGGCACACGCTTTCTGCTGCGTTTACCCTATACCCTCGCGATCACCAATGCGCTGATCGTGAATGTGGGCGAAGAGACCTTTGCGTTGCCATTACCCACCGTAGAGGGCGTTATGCGGGTCGCAAAGGACAAATTGCTTGAGTTGCTGACCGAGGATAAGCCGACTATCGACTACGAGGGCGTCAGCTATCGCGTACAGCATCTGGGCACTTTCGTCGGCGCTGCTCCTTCGGCGCTGCCGGAGGAAGATTTATCCGCCGCGCTCATTCTCATCCGGGCCGGGGACAACTCAACCGCTCTGCTCACGGACTCGCTTGAAGGCAGCCGCGAGGTCGTCGTGAAGACACTCGGATCGCAGATCACCAGCATACCGGGCGTCTCCGGTGCAACGATTCTCGGCGACGGCCGGATCATCGTTATCCTGGATATGAGTACGCTGGTCCGTTCCCAGACTGTCGCCGTCGGGCGGGCGCCCGCTCCGATGAAACTGGAGCAACAGATAACAGTGCTAGTCGTAGACGACTCCATTACCGTGCGCCGTGTCACACAAAAACTGTTGGAACGCTACGGCGTCCGCGTGCTGACCGCACGTGATGGCCTGGATGCGGTTGGTGTAATCCAGGACCATGAACCAGACATAATTTTGCTCGATATAGAGATGCCGCGGATGGACGGCTACCAGTTCGCGACCCACGTTCGTAATGATCCGAAGTTAGAGAATGTCCCGATTATCATGATTACGTCCCGCTCTGGTGAGAAGCATCGTGCACGGGCGATCGAGATCGGCGTCAACGACTACCTCACCAAACCTTTTCAGGAAAGCCAGCTGAAGAAGGCGATCGAAACGCTATTGGGCCGAGAACTATGAGCTCGGAGCCGAGCGAACTCTATAGCTTACTGATACCACTCGAGGGTGAGCGATTACTGGTGCCGCGTGTCTGCGTAGCGGAGGTCATCATGTTCAGCAGACCGGAACGATCCAGTGAGGACGATCAGCTGCCGAGCTGGTTCTTGGGGAGGGTCGAGTGGAACGGTCGACGAGTGCCCGTAGTCTCGTTTGAAGGCATCTCTGGCGAGGAAACGCAGAAACGGACAGGGCGGACGCGGATCGCCATCTTCCACGCCATCGGGAACGATCTGAAGATCGGCTATTTCGGAATCATCACGCAAGGATTCCCACAGCTGGTTCGAGTAAACCGCGACGTCTTGTCGCTGGAGTCCGAACAGTCGTCGTGGCCTGAAGCCCAGCCGGTCCTGTGTCGGACACGAATGATCAACGAGTATCCTCTGATACCCGACATGGAGCGTCTGGAGACGATGCTCGCTGCATTACCCGGCTAGCAGTCTGTCGGAGTTAGGGGATCTTCAGTAGATTCTGCCGACGTTCGACAGATCGCTAACGCGAGGCGGTCGCCGCGCTCGGTACAAGCGCTCGACAATTTTATGCTTTGGCGGTGACTGAATCGGGTGGAGATAGAAACCGACACAGGATGGCTTGAGGGCGTGAGGCGGGTCGTCTCGCCAAACTGCGACGAGCGGCCAGCGGGATCGACGCTGGAACTCGTCGTCGTCCACGGTATTAGTCTTCCGCCTGGGCAGTATGGTGGTTCGGCAATCGATCAGCTCTTTTTGAACCGGCTCGAGGCCGAAAAGCATCCCTATTTTCGAGAGATCATCGATCTGCGAGTGTCGAGCCACGTAGTGATCTCGCGTCAAGGCGAGCCGACGCAGTACGTTCCATTCGACAAGCGAGCTTGGCATGCGGGTAAGTCCTCATACTGTGGCCGCGAAGAGTGCAATGATTTCTCGGTCGGTATAGAGCTTGAGGGTACCGACGATGCTCCGTATGAGTACGTCCAATACGAGCGACTTGCAGAACTTGTTCGAATTCTGCGACGCGCTTATCCTTCCCTGCAAGATGCAGAGATCGTCGGCCATAGCGATATCGCGCCCGGAAGAAAGACCGACCCTGGAGCCTGCTTCGACTGGAAGATACTCGGCCGCTTGTTGGAAAGCTAACCTGAAGAAGCAATGAAGCTCATCGCGCTCATTCTCGGTCTCGGCCTCGAGCACGTCGCGACTCAAGTGCTGCATCTGCGCGAGCTACGGTGGTTCGATGCCTATTTCGATTTAGGTCTGGCGAGACTCAAGGCCCTCAAGGCCTGGCTGAGTTACCTCGCGATCATCCTGATATTGGTTATCCCGCTGATCCCCGTTCTGTGGGCCAGTATTGTACTCAGGGGTACTGCCCCTTGGGACCTGCCGTATCTGTTATTTGCGGTGCTGGTCGTCTTCTTCTGTCTAGGGCCCAGAGATCTGGGGACCGAAGTCGATGAGTATTGCAGTGCGGTGTCACGTGGTGATACGAAGCGGTCGGAGGCGGTACTGACGGAGCTCTGCGAGGGTGATCGTTCCGGAGCAACCGATATCGACGCCGTCGAGGAAGCGATCTTCGTACAGGCGACGAACCGAATCTTCGGCGTCGTGTTCTGGTTTATCGCACTCGGTCCGGTAGGGGCCTGGCTGTTCCGGGTCAGTGACTTGCTACGGCAACGAGTCGCGTACGAGACCTCGCGCGATCCGGACAGCGTGGGCGGTGCGTTGGCAGCAGTGGAGATGGTTCACGGCGTCCTGGTCTGGGTGCCGGCGCGCCTGGCGATCGTAGGCTACGCGTTCAGCGGCAGCTTCGACGACGCGTTCAACTGCTGGCGAAGCTATGAGCTAAGGGCTGATTTGCCGTTCCACCGAAGTAACGATGAAGTCGTCGCCTGTGTCGGTAGAGCCGCGATGACCGGATTTCTCGAGGAGACACCGAATTCCAGCGCCGCAGCACGCAACGCGATGCGCCTCGTGACCCGTACACTGTTCATCTGGATTACGGTCATTGCGGTAATGACGCTGTTCGGCTGGGCGGTCTGACGTCTATCCCAACGGTCGCTCACCGGCGCCCGGATCGCCAGAGAACCTCGGCCGAACCGTCCTGGCGGGCGAGTACTCGGGCGATGACGAAGAGGAGGTCTGAGAGCCTGTTGAGGTACTTCAACAGTTCAGGATTCACCTCCGCAGCCTCGGAAAACGTCCAAGCTCGCCGCTCTGCACGACGACAGATCGCACGCGCCAGGTGACATGCGGCTGCCGCGGGACCGCCGCCAGGGAGTATGAACTCCTTCAGGGGAGGAAGCGCAGAATTGAGCTCATCTAACTCATTCTCCAGCCGCAGCACATACTCGGGACCGATCTTTGTGTTGCCGGGCAGCGCCAGCTCAGCGCCGACATCGAAGAGTTCATCTTGAATCCTACAGAGGCTGTCGCGTATCGCCGTGGGCAGTCCTGTATCGCTCAGTACTAGACCTATCGCGCTGTTCGTCTCGTCGACGGTGCCGAATGTTTCGATTCGAGCGTCAGATTTCGGCACACGTTCGCCGTTCGCGAGGCCGGTCAGGCCAGCATCGCCGCTACGGGTGTAGATTTTCGTCAGTCGGTTCGCCATCCAGGTACCCGCTCACCGCCATGACGCTCATCATACAGGCGTCGGCTGCTAAGCGGTTCACGGCTGTGGAATGGGCCAGCCGATCTCGGCCGCCGTGATCGGCCCGACGAGGGTCCGAGTAATTTCAGAGGGCATTGCAGCCGTCCGCTCGTCGAGCGGAATCCGACCTGCCATGAGCTCGGCCGATCGTTGCGGGTGCAGCGGTTCCAGCGCCGGGTTCGCGTAGCCGTGTGGATAGATAGGTAAATTCGTGACTAGATCGTATTTGTCTGTCGCGCCCAGGGTGTGGAGCAGCTCGTGAGCCATGACGATCTGATTGGCTCCCTGATTTGAACGGCCGGCAAATAGCTTCGCAATGGCGATGAGTCCGCGCTCCAGCGCCGTAGAGCGATCCAGTACCGCCGCGTCGCTCTCTTCGTAGTACAACGCGAAGAGTTGGATGTCGGGGCTGGGACGGTCACTGCCGGAATCTACGCGGGTAGCGAACCAGCGCATCCTCAAACTCCAGATCAGCGTGTCCAGCATAGACGGGGTCGGTGCGAGTTGTGGCATGTTGTTGTCAATCTGGGGGCGCAGTTCCAGACGGAACGGTTGATCGAGCGTGACCGAATAACGAAGGGCTTCTTTGGCAAAGTACACTTCGATCCGATCGAAATCCGCCGTGCTGAGACCGTCTATATAAGCCTGTGTGCGTGCGCTGCCGTCGGCATTGATCGGGTAGACGTCAACCCAGAGCGTCTCGTTCCAATCGGTGCTTCGCGCAGCTGCCAGGAAATTTCCCAGGGCGATGAACGCCAGGATATACAGCAGAATCGCGACACGTAAGCGTTTGAACATCGCCGGCTGACAACCCTGTGTAGACCCGTGATCGGACGGATTAGTCAATCATCTCGGCGCGCCGTACGCGCCGCTGTGGATCACAGTTTGGGCAGAATCGAGGGTCAGAAAAAGAAAACCCGGCGGTGGGAGCGCCGGGTTAGATTATTGTTGTTATCGGAGTTTACGGTTTCAAATATGCGGCCTGGCTGCCGGTTGTCACGCTCAAGTTGTTCTCGTTTTAAAGCAGTTCAACCTTTTCTTTTATTGGTATAACAGCCTGTAACGTTTTCTTCTTGTTATTGTTCTAGTTCTTCTTCTTGACGCGTCAATCTAACAGAACGGCGTGCCGCTTCGCACAGCTTTTCGGTCGTTTACCGACCCGCCGGCTCGAAGTCTGTGCCAAGCTGACTGCGGTAACATTCAGGCTGCTAGTGAATTACCTATTAGAATCATTCAGTTACTGGTCGGATACGGGGTATTGTGGTGCATTTAGACAGAGTCTCGGCAAGAAAATCGGCACGTTTCTTACACGGGATTTCTAGATACGATCTTATGAATAGTTCTTATCTGTTTGTTTTATAAGGTTGCGCAGATTTCACACGTCCGTGGGTGACCGGGGCCGAGACGCCGCTACCGAGTATCGTGACGCACTTCTCCAAGGGGCGGCAATTGCCAGCGTCTCGGGCTAGGGCGAAGCCATGAGCTGTTCTCGCTCGAGCCAGACGCCTCCTTTGACGACGGCTTCAATGCGGAGGCTGTCGGTGATACGCCTGAGCGGATCTCCGGAAAGCACGACGAAGTCTGCGAGCTTGCCAATTTCCAGTGTACCCAGATCCCTTTCCAGGCCCAAGGCCAGAGCGGCGTTCGCGGTCGCGAGCCGTAGCACCTGGTCGTTGGCGAGCCCGGCTTCGCGGAGCATGGCAAGCTCCGCATGCAGCCCCAGCCCGTACGGTATCGCAGGCGCGTCACTGCCGGTCGTGACACGGCCCCCCGCGTGAACGAGCCCGGCGACGGTTTGCTGGAGGTTCACAAGACGTCCACGGTCGACGCTCGCCTGCAACCATCCGGATCTCTCGTAAGCGTGATAGAACTCGGTGTAGGCCGCCTCAGCGGACCAGAGCCGCTGTTCGGCAGCCAGTCTGCTGAAGCCACCGAAAGCCGCGAGCGTTGGCGTCACGACCGTACGCGTCAGTGTCAAGATACTTAAGACGTCTTGGTAAGTCTTATCGAGCAACGAGCGCTCCAGCCCATCGAGTCGTTCGGTGCGGCTGCCAATGTGCTCGAGGCCGTTGATCCCGAATCTAACCGCCGGAAACAGGCGGTCACTGAAGACGGGTAAGCCGAGCAGTTCGGCTCCTCGGAGCGCGCCGGAGAAACGCTCTGGCTGGCCGGAGTACAGCTCCAGCACGTCGTAAGTCGGCCTGGCGCTGGCGGAAGGTACGCCGGTAGCCAGATCCGCTGGTGCCGATGTCAGCAACAACCGCGGCCCGAGGCGTTGGCCGCTCGCCCAGGCTTCCCGCCGCTCGATCCCGTCAGCGCTCTCGCCGTTCACCTCGCGCACCGTCGTGATGCCGTACGCAAGCCAGATCCGTCCGATGCGTTCGCCGCCTAGGGCCGACTGGTGTACGTGGACGTCGATCAGACCTGGAATGATCGTGTAGTCGCGGGCGTCGATGACGGTCTCAGGCAGTGGCGCCAGACCTCGTGCGACCAGGTCGATGATCCGACCATTTTTGACGTGGATGTCCATATGTCGGCGGTACTTATTACGGACGCCGTCGAAGAGTCGGTCGATCTGGACGACGTAATGATGCATTGGATCAGCGGGCATCCAGTCGATCTTCGGGTCGGCCATCCGCTCGCCTGAGCGCGGCACGGGTGCAGGTTCCGGTGCCCCAGCCCCATGCTCTGCGGACCAGCGCACCGCTCCAGTCGCGAGATCGACATGCACGGTGCCAGGACCCGCCGGGCGCTCCAGACTCGCCGATACTCGGGTAGCCGTCACAGTGATCCCCATTCCGTCTGGGTCCCAGACTGGAGCGCTCGCGTCGGTGAGGCCATCTGCCAGCGTCCGGGCGCGCTGCCCCGGCCCGAGACGCAGCAGCTCGAGCGAGCTGTCGCTCCAGGGGCCGAAACCCAGCGTTTGCAGATAGGCAACTCGTGTGCCGTCGGGCGAGACCGTTGGTCGATAGGCCTTGCCCCGCTCACTACTGACCAGAGCCAGTTCGTTGGTGTCCAGGGACAGCTGCCAGAGGTCCATGTCACCGGTTCGATCGCTCGCGAACACCAGATAGCGTTCTTCCGGGCCGAAGGAAGGATCGATATCCAGGTAGACGTCATTCGTCAGCTGGCGCAGGCCACCATCGACGTCCTGGAGCCATAGATCGCCGAGGGCGGTAAATGCCCGATAGCGTCCCGACGGCGATGCTCGAATCGCGCGAATGCCCTGTGCTCGTTGCGGCTCGACCGTTGCGGGGCCGATCGACCGCAGGGCGTGATCCGCTCTCGTCACGCTGACGTCGGCGAATAGCGGTACCGGTGAACGCGTCGAACTCCCGAGCGTTCTCTTCCAGATTCCACCGTCCGCGGTGTAGAGATATTCATCGGGGGATCGCCAGGCCGCACGGAAGCCGAAGACGTCCTCGCCCTGAGTGAGGGTCCGGATGACTGGCTCCTCGGATAGCAGAATCATTTTCAGGTCACTGACCGCCGGGTCGGGCTGCTCGGTGAAGAGAATGACCCCGCCGCCGGTGCGCCAGCTGGGTGCGCGCAGCGGATAGGGAACTTCGAGCAGCACGATATTCGTCCCGTCCGGTCGTAAGACTTGGAGAGTCCAGTCGTTGCCGCGCTGGGTCACATAGGCAATGTCGCGACGCTCGGAGACGGTGGGGAAAGAAGCTTGCGACGCGCCGTGGCTGCGTTGGCTAAGCTCGCCGGACTCCAGCTCCAACTCCCAGATGTCGTAACTACCGGCGCGATCGGACGCGAAGATCACTGACATCCCGTCCGGCGAGAAGTCCGGCTCGCGTTCGTTGTCGGGCGGGCCTGTCAGACGGCGGCGGTCACCGCTGGCCAGATCAAGCAGCCACAGATCCCATTGACCCGCCGACGATCGCTGGTAGACGACGGTCTCGCCGTCCGGAGAGAAGCGTGGGTTGCGTGCGGGTTCGTCGATCGGCGTCAGCGGTGCCGCCGCGCCGCCGTTCACGGGTAGCTCCCAGAGCTGGCCCACGAGATCCACGATCAGGGTCTCGCCGTCCGGTGCGAGTGCAAGCGCCATATTCGTGCCCTGTCGGACATCGGCGATCAAGTCCTCGCCGGCACAAAGGCCCACGAACGACCAACTCGCGATGAAGATCGTGGCGTGGCGAAGCCTCACTCGCCACCCTCCGCTTGCGTCTCGAGTTCGAGTAGCTTTCCGGCCAGGGATGAGTACCGCAGCAGGATCGGTCGGCAACAGACTGAGCAGTCTTCCACGTAGCTCTGCTCGGGGATGGAGAGGTCTAACACGACACCGATGTCCTCTCCACAACACGGGCAAGTGACAGTCCGTTCGATCAGCAACGCCCGGTAGTCCTGGCATTCAAGGCTGTAGGCGCTGACAGGTCCAAGGCCCGGCAGTGAAATCGTGCGCACCCACCGGCGTCAGAGCACGCTCATATCGAAGCCGGCTGTGGAACCGGTCTTTGCCTTCCAGCCACAACTCCACGGCAGCGAACCAAAAACGGTAACCGCCCCAGAACGGTGGACGGGGCACGTGGGCGCCGCTCTGGGGTGCGCCGCCGTCATCCGTTGGCGCCGCGAGGCCAAGCTCATGCGCTTTCTCTCTCGTCCGCCGCGCAAGATCTGCGCCGTCCTCGAGCGGGCGGCTCTGTTCACTGACCCATGCGTTAAGCTGACTGCCGGTCGGACGCGTTGCGAAGTAGGCGTCGCTCTGATCGCTGGGGGCCCGAACGACAGGCCCTTCGAAGCGTATCTGCCGGCCGAGCTTATCCCAATGGAGCACGCCAGCGGCGTTTGCATTGTGCTCAAGCTCGAGGCCTTTTCGGGATTGGTAGTGACCGTAGAATGTGGCGTAGCCTTCGACTCGTGCCAGCTCCTTTAGCAAGATAATTCGCGCGGAGGGTCTCGACGCCGCGTCCACGGTAGCGAGCGTCATGGCGTTCGGGTGACGCTGGCAAGCCCCGCGAATGGCTTCGTCAAGCCACTCCCCAACCATGATCAGCGGATCTTCAGGAGGTGGGTCGGGCAATGAATCCACGGTCGTGCGAGCGGTGCAGATAGGGGCCAGCGAGTCAGGGTAGCCGCTGACGAGCGCCTTGGCTAGACGTTCAGGTGGCGATCGAGTCTGCGTCGGGCCGAGCTCATGTCGTGCCATTTACATGACGCTGAGACAGTCGCGCTTGCGCCTCGAGGGCTCACCGGGTACAACCCGCAGCCACGGGAGGTTTCTGATGAGTTTGGACGAGTTGCGACAACGCCTCTCCGCGGTCGACACTGAGTTTGTCAAGCTGATAGCCGAGCGCCAGAGTATCGTGGCCGAGGTCAGCGCACACAAAATCGAGACCGGAGCGCCGACTCGCGATTACGAGCGCGAACGGGAGATCCTGAAAGGCGCGGAACGTCAGTCTGTCGAGTTAGGGCTGGACCCGGACGTGGCCGTCGGCATCATGCGGTTGCTGATCCGCTCTTCGTTGACTCATCAGGAGCGGGTTAGGGTTGCAGCCGAGGGCAGTGGCGCCGGGAAGCGCGCGCTCGTCATCGGCGGCGCCGGCAAGATGGGCGGCTGGCTTGCAGAGTTCCTGACATCACAGGAATTCGAGCTTGAGATCGCGGATCCCGTGGATGCCGACGCTCGCTACCGGCAGATTCGAGATTGGCGCGAGAGCCCATTGGACCATGAGCTGATCGTCGTAGCAGCTCCTATCAAGGTAACCGCGGACATCCTGGCCGAACTCGCGGTACGTCGCCCGCCCGGTTTGATCCTCGATGTCGGCTCATTGAAGACTCCTCTGAAGGAGAGCCTCGACCGTCTGGTGGCTGCGGGTTGCCGAGTGTCTTCTATTCATCCCATGTTCGGTCCGGACACTCGGCTGCTGTCAGGGCGCCGTATTATCTTTATCGACGTTGGTGCCCCCGACGCGACGGAAGAGGCCCACAAGTTGTTCGCCTCCACGATGGTGGAGCGGGTCGACATGAGTCTGGAGGAGCACGACCGGCTGATCGGTTACGTCCTGGGTTTATCGCATGCGCTGAATCTCGCGTTCTTTACCGCCCTGGCCGGCAGTGGCGAGCGGGTGTCTGAACTGAAACAGTTCTCCAGCACGACATTCGATGCGCAGCTGGGGGTAGCCATGCGTGTGGCTGGTGAAAATCCGCACCTGTACTACGAAATTCAGGCCCTAAACGAGTATGGTGAGGCTCCGCTGGAGGCGTTGGTGAACGCGGCCCAGCAGGTCCGAGATCTCGTCGTCAGCGGGGACGAAGCAGGTTTCGTCGCGTTGATGGAGCAGGGGCGCCGCTACCTAGACTCAGACCGGGGCTGATGCGGCCAGCCGGCGGACACGAGACACGGAAATATGAAAGAATTCAACGAGTAAGCCCATGGATCGGATCGACACACAAGGTTACCGCGCGAATGTAGGCATCATCCTGACCGATGGCCAGGGCCGCGTGCTGATCGCTGGCCGCGTCGGTAATGGTGGGTGGCAGTTTCCACAGGGCGGTATCGGCTCCGACGAAACCCCCGAAGCGGCTATGTATCGGGAGCTCAACGAGGAGGTCGGCCTCACCCCAGAAGATGTCGAGACGCTCGGCGCGACCGTGGGATGGCTACGGTATCGGTTGCCGCCACGATTCGTCCGCCGAGAGCAGTTACCGCTGTGCATCGGCCAGAAGCAGCGTTGGTACCTGCTTCGATTGCTCGCGGATCCGGCTCGGGTGCGCTTTGACGCGACCAGTGACCCGGAGTTCAATCGATGCCGTTGGGTGGACTACTGGCGACCGGTGAAGGACGTCATCTACTTCAAGCGCCAGGTCTATGTCCAGGCGCTCACGGAGCTCGGGCCGCTGGCGTTCCCGGTCGAAGGCCCGCCTCCGCAACCGGCCTGGTGGCCGCGAACATGGCAGGAGGCGCTGAGTTGAGTCGTACCGGTATGCCCAACTCAAGACACGTTGCGGCTTCCTTCGCCGGCGTGGTCCTGCTCGGCTGTACGGGGTATCTGGTCTTCGAGCTCGGCCGCTACCAGGGCGGTTACTCTGCCGTCGATCAGCGCAGGGAGCGGGAAGCGTTACAGCAGATCATCAGCCAACGGGCGGTAGACAACGACGAACTCAGACGGCAAATTGTCGGCCTGCAGACATCTCAGGAGATCGACCGGGAGACCTATGCCCAGGTTGAGAGCGATCTCAGTCAGCTCCAGATCAGAATTCAGGCTCAGGAGGAGGAACTCGCGTTCTACCAGGGGATCATCTCCCCGGAGAATGGTCTAATGGGCCTGCGGATTCAGACTCTGAATCTCACGAAGGCCGAGCCCGAACGACATTATGTGCTGCGCTTCGTACTGGTGCAGGCAATTAGCCACGACCGGCGCGTGGCGGGCGTTGTAAGATTCAACATCGAAGGCGTTCGCGATGGAGTGGCGCAGGAACTCAGTCCGGAAGAGGTGCTGGTAGACAATGAGTCCGGGGACATCCCTTATGCGTTCCGTTATTTCCAGAGTCTGCAGCGGGAGCTGGTGCTACCGGTGGATTTCCAGCCCAGGCAGGTGAATGTGGAGATCTGGCCGCGAGACTCCCGAGGTCAGCCGATTTTACATAGTTACGAGTGGTCGGCCGTTGCCGGCTAGTTGGCGGTTACGATTACCACTCCAGGTCGATGAGCAGTAAGCTAGACAGGAACGACGCGAGCTAGGAAGGGGTTGCAGATGTGGGGCAGGAAGAAACGGGGTCCAGCGCCGGTCAGGAGCTTCATTGGTTCCGAGACCCGCATACACGGTGATGTCGAGTTCACCGGAGGCTTCCACGTCGACGGCTATGTAAAGGGTAACGTTGAAGGGGTTAACGACGAGAATGCCGTTCTCAGTATCAGCGAGAGCGGTTCGGTGGAAGGGTCCGTGATCGTCCCACACATTTTTCTGAACGGAGTCATACGGGGCGACGTTCGAGCGACTGAACGCGTGAAACTCGGGCCAGCCGCTAGAGTCATCGGCGATGTTCAGTATAGACTGATCGAGATGTCTATCGGTGCAGAAGTGAGTGGCAAGCTAATTCACGAAAACGAACGGAAAACTGCCAAAACCAATGAAAACATTGTATCTGCGGTGAAAGCAACAGGAGACGAGTTGTCATGAGTGACGTTCAGTGGGCGCAGGACGCGCCGCCGTTGAATTTTACCGATGCCGCTGCGGACAAGGTAGGCGCATTGATTGAGAAGGAAGGCAACCCTGACCTGAAGTTGCGCGTGTATATTTCCGGTGGCGGCTGTTCCGGCTTCCAATATGGCTTTACCTTCGACGACACAGTCCAGGATGGTGACACGAAGATCGAAAATCGCGGCGTGACGCTGCTGATTGATCCAATGAGCGTCCAGTATCTGACGGGCGCCGAGATCGATTACAAGGAAGATCTGTCCGGGGCTCAATTTATCATCCGTAACCCGAATGCGTCGACGACGTGTGGTTGCGGATCTTCGTTCTCGGTCTGAGCGCCGCGTTCGCGTACTAAATCCGCCGGACCGCTAGGACGCTTCTGCGTACTCGAGCAGTAGTGCGTTCTGAGCAGATCGCCGATCTTCGCCCGCTCTAGGCGAGATCAAGCGGTAACTTCCATCGGGCAATAACTCCCACGCCTGCGTATTGTCGGCCAGATAGGTATCCAGATTATTGATGAGGCGTCGCTTGATGCCCCTGTCGAGTATCGGGAACATGATCTCGATCCGGCTGAAGAAGTTTCGATCCATCCAGTCTGCGCTAGCACAGAAAACTTCTTCCATGCCGTTGTTATGAAAGTAATAGCAGCGGTCGTGTTCCAGGAAACGACCGACGATCGAACGGACGCGAATGTTATCCGAGATACCGGGGATCCCAGGTCGCAGACAGCACATCCCGCGGACGATTAAGTCCACGTGAACTCCCGATGCCGATGCTTCGTATAGTGTCCGAATCAGTTCTGGTTCTACCAAGGCGTTGATCTTGGCCACGATGTGCCCGGTGCCGCCTGAAACCGCATGGGCCGTCTCGCGGCGGACGAGTTTCAGCAGTTTCTCCTGCAGTGTGAATGGCGACTGGTAGAGCATTTTCAATCTGGCGGTGGTGGTCAGGCTCGTGATCTGCATGAAGACTTCATGAACATCCTCGCCGAGAGCTTCGTTCGAGGAAAACAGGCCATAGTCGGTATAGACGCGCGCAGTCTTGGGATGGTAATTGCCCGTGCCCAGGTGCACGTAGCGTTTCAGTCGGCCGTGTTCACGCCGCACGACTAGAAGCATCTTGCAATGGGTCTTGTAACCGACGACCCCATAGACCACATGAGCTCCAGCCTCCTGGAGTTTGTTGGCGAGCTCAATATTGGCCGCTTCATCGAAGCGAGCTCGGAGCTCGATCATCACGGTGACTTCCTTGCCGGCCTTGGCGGCAGAGACCAGGCTGTCCACCAGCGGTGAGTCGGGCGTCGTACGATAGAGCGTTTGCTTGATTGCGACGACGGTGGGATCCGTTGCCGCTCTGTAGACGAAATCCATCACCGGACCGAAGGACTCGAAAGGATGGTGAAGCAGAATGTCGCCCTTCGATATGGCCGTAAAAGGATCCGTGTTCACGAGCTGCTTCGGCACACCGGGCGTGAACGGCGGGTCCTTGAGATCCGGCCGATCCACAAGGTCATATACGGCTAGGAGCCGATTCAGATTCACCGGTCCATGCACCTGATAGAGGTCCTGCCGGCTGAGGTTGAAATGCTCAAGCAAGTACTCTGCGAGATCGTCCGGGCAGTCGTGGGCGGTCTCGAGTCGCACGGCTGCCCCATAACGGCTTTCGAAGAGCTCGCCCTCGAGCGCTCTCATCAAATCTCCCACTTCCTCGTTGTCCACGTAGAGATCACTGTTGCGCGTCACGCGGAATTGATAGCAGCCTTCGATGGCCAGACCGTCGAATAGTTGGTTGACGAACGTGTGGATAACCGAAGACAGAAACACGAAATCTACATCACCGGTCGCGGCGAGTTCCTTCGGCAACTGGATGAGCCGCGGCAGTGATCGTGGCGCCTGTACGATGGCCCGTTGCACCGGACGGCCGAACGCATCGCGTCCGCTCAGACTGACAATAAAATTCAGGCTCTTATTCAGGATCCGTGGAACCGGCCGGGTCGGGTCCAGCGTAATCGGGCTCAGCACCGGTACGATCTCGGTGTGGAAATAGTTCTCCAGCCAGCTTCGGTGCTCACGGCTCCACTGATCCCGGCGGACGAAGTGAATACCCTCTCTGCTCAGCGCCGGTATCAGCTCATCGTTGAGCATGCGGTACTGTTCTGCGACGAGCTTGCGAGCCTCTCTCGAGATCGCCTTGAGCACCTCGGCCGGGGTAAGGTTGTCGGGGCCTGCCGGCGCGGAGCTGACCTCCAGGCGCTGTTTCATGCTGGAGACTCGAATCTCGAAGAATTCGTCCAGGTTCGTAGAAGAGATACACAGGAATTTCAGCCGTTCGAGCAACGGCACTTCCACATCCTCGGCCTGCTTAAGTACGCGAACATTGAACGCGAGCTGCGCTAGCTCACGGTTGATGTAATACTCCGGTAATATCAGGTTCGCCGTATCCATAATCTAAAGTCGCGTTGTCGGCGTCATTGTCGGCCGATGATCGAGTACAGACTGCCGAGTACGGCAGTTTGGCGGGCGCCCGTTACGCTCGGGGAATTTCCCACCTCTTGTTCGATCCGACGCCGCGCGAGCCACCCGAACGCGACGGCTTCCACCCATTTTGGGCCGATTCCGTGCGCGGCGCTAGACTCGACGTCACAATCAGCAAGGTGGTGCCCGAGTCGCTCCACCAGAAACGTGTTAAACGTTCCGCCGCCGCAGAGTATGACCCGTTTGCAGTTGGGCGCCGAGGCTCGAATCGCATCAGCGACGGTCTCGGCCGTCAACTCGGTCAGTGTCCTGAGGACGTCTTCCTCGGTAACGCGCTGCGCACTTGTTGCAAGGCTTGCTTCTACCCAGGCCATATTGAAGTGTTCGAGCCCGGTAGATTTCGGCGGCCGACGCTGAAAATACGGATCCGCCCGGAATTGCGCCAATAGGTCGGAGTTTACGCGGCCTCTCCGAGCGCGCCGGCCTTCCTGATCATATCGTTCTCCCCAGCATTGCCTGGACCAACAATCCATCAGCGCGTTGGCCGGGCCGGTATCGAATCCCCTCAGCGGCTGTTTCGGGTCCAACACGGTGATGTTCGCAATGCCGCCGAGGTTGACGACGACTCGGACTTCGCCAGAATCTGCGAAACGCCACTGATGAAACATCGGTGTCAGCGGCGCACCTTGCCCGCCATACGCCATATCCGTTCGACGGAAATCAGTGACGGTATCGAGTCCGGTTTCGGTCGCTATGACGTTCGGATCACCGAGCTGCAGCGTGAATGGCTGCGGCGGCGCGGGCTTGTGAAAGATCGTATGACCGGAGTGGCCGATTGCCCTGATGTCATCGAACTCGTACTCGGACTCGGCGACGAGTTGCCGCACACACTCGGCGAAAAAGGCGCCCAATGCCACATCGAGTGTTCCCAGCTCCTCCAGAGACGCCTTGGGTGTCTGGACGAGCGCTCTCAGGCGCGCCGTCAGGTCCTCCGGAAACGGTGTGGTGCTTGCGGCCTGCACGACACAGTCGGTCGCATCGAGTTCGATCAGAACTACGTCCACCCCGTCGAGACTCGTGCCTGACATCAGTCCGATGTAGAGCTCGCTCATGGCTTTAGCTTACCCCAGACCCCAGTCACCGGAGCTAGGCACGCTTATGGCGGCAAGCGCGCCAGGAAGCCATCTTGGCGAGGTTCCGGCCGGCCCGGGTTATCTTTCTTAATTGGAAGCCGTACTGAAGCGGGTGCGTCGATACAGGTCTAGTTGATGCCAGAGCGGCGCGGCTGCGGCCAAGAAGTCCTCCCGATACTCGGCCTGCACCGGGTCAGCCGGGGGCAGCGTTACGGTGCGGGGGTTGCGGTGGACACCGTTGAGGCGATATTCGTAGTGCAGATGGGGTCCCGTCGCGAGACCGGATTGGCCGACATAGCCAAGCGTCTGGCCTTGTTTGACTCTGCTGCCGATTCTGAGGTTGGCGAAACGCGACAGGTGTGCGTACAGCGTGGTGATGTTTCCGCCGTGCTGCAGAATCACGGTATTGCCGTAACCGTTCTGGACCCCACGAACTATCACCTTGCCGTCCCCGGCGGCGATGACAGCAGTGCCCGTGGGTGCGGCGTAATCAACCCCACGGTGAGCCCTGATCGTGTTCAGTATCGGATGACGGCGGTTGGGGTTGAAGCTGGAGCTGACACGGACAAAATCGACTGGCGCGCGAAGGAAGGCCTTGCGGACGCTCCGCCCCTCCGGCGTGAAGTAATCTGAATTGCCGCCACTATAGATATAACGCGCAGCTCGGTACGATGTGCCCTGGTTGATAAACTCGGCAGCTACGATCTCGCCGTCCCGGAGTTTCACGCCATCGCGCCAGAGTTCCTCGTAGATTAGTGTGAATTCATCACCGACGCGCACGTCCTGGATAAAATCGATGTCCCACTGGAAAATACCTGCCATGTTCATTGTGATGCCGTCCGAGATGCCCGCGGCCAGTCCGGCTTCGAAGAGCGAACTCTGGATCACTCCGTGGCCGATGACCGATCGGATATCGACGTCACGTTCCAGGATTCCGGCATGAAATCCTGTCGAATTCCGATCGATCTGCAGTAGGCTCACCTCATCGAGCTCTTTCGCCAGAGATATCACTCGACCGGCTAGATGTGAAATAGTTATCGTATCGCCAGGCCGCAGTAGCCTGAGATGCTCTCGCGCGTCGCTGAGTCCCGCCATCGCGGCGAGATCAGAGAGGCTCAAGCCGTTGCGGCGGAATAGTAACTCCAGGGTATCGCCCGTTCGCACGCTGAGGCTTAGCATCGTCGCGGCTGGTTGCTCAGACATTTGTGCGGACGTCGTCAGTGATCGCATCGCGGAAGCCGACGCATCTGGTAGCGTTAACGGTCGCTCTACCCGGGGGCCCTGAACGATCGAAGTAGCCGGAGGAGGAACCATAGACTCATTGGTACCGCTGGCGAGGAACAGCGTTACGGTGACGACAGGGAGCAGCAGTCCCATCAGAAACCACGACCAATGACGCCTCTGTATCACCCGAGGGTCAATCGAGGTGTCCTTGTAGTCGTGACGAACGCCACCGGAGTATGACTTCACAGGGTATCTACATCAGGAGCCGGGCGTACTGTAACGACTTGGTACGGACCCGTCAAAGCTATTCCCTTTAAAGTCAGCAGGCTACAATGGTCCTCTCGCGACGCGATGAGCGGTCCCGCATCTTGATCATGGCAAGCATCAGTAAACAGCTAAAAGAGTTGCGTCGTGGCGTTGAAGAGATTCTCGTGGAAGACGAGTTCAAGCAGAGACTCGCCAGTGGGCGTCCGTTACGGGTTAAAGTGGGCTTTGACCCGACTGCGCCGGATCTTCATCTCGGTCATACCGTGTTGTTGAACAAGATGCGTCAGTTTCAGGAGTTCGGTCACGAGATTATTTTTTTGATCGGCGACTTCACCGGAATGATAGGCGACCCGTCCGGGAAAACTACCACGCGGCCGCCGCTCACGGCAGACGAGGTCAGCGCCAATGCCGAGACCTACCAGCAGCAGGTCTATAAGATCCTCGATCCCGACCGGACGCGACTGGAATTCAACTCACGCTGGATGAGCGATTTCAGTGCGGCAGACCTCATTCAGCTCGCCGCCAAGCACACCGTGGCGCGGATGCTGGAAAGAGATGATTTTCGGAAGCGTTATGAGTCAAACAAAGCGATCGCAATCCATGAATTTCTCTATCCGCTGGTACAAGGTTATGACTCAGTCGCGCTGGAGGCGGACGTGGAATTGGGCGGGACCGATCAGAAATTCAATCTGCTGGTCGGCAGGCAGTTGCAGCAAGCCTACGGCCAGCCACCCCAGGTCGTTCTCACGATGCCGTTGCTAGAGGGGCTGGACGGTGTCAAGAAGATGTCGAAGTCACTGAATAACGCGATCGGCATTACCGAGCCTCCAGCCGAGATGTTCGGTAAGCTCATGTCGATATCGGACGACTTGATGTGGCGCTATTTCGAGCTGTTGAGCTTCAGGTCCCTGGACGAAATCCAGGGCTTCAAGCAACAGGTCGCGGATGGGGAGAATCCACGCGACATCAAGTATCTACTTGCTGAAGAGCTCGTTACCCGGTTTCACGATGACGGCGCCGCTGACGAGGCTCGGCGCGACTTCATTGCGCGACATCGCCATGGCCGGATCCCAGACGTCATGGAAGAACGTGCGCTGAGCTCGGCGGAACCGGCGCTGGGCATCGCCTATATCCTGCGAGACGCTGGCCTGACATCCAGCACCTCCGAGGCTATCAGGATGATCAAGCAGGGCGCCGTTCGTATAGACAATGAGCGTGTGGACGACCCGAAAACAGCTATCGAGGTCGATGGTACACCCAAGGTTTACCAGGTCGGCAAGCGCAAATTCGCCCGGGTCACGCTGACGGCCGCCAAGCGCTAGCTGGGAATTCCAGCGACGTTGTAGAACCCCGGCGCCTGGAAGTCCTGGTCTAGCCGCGGAGAGGGCGCTTGTGCTGGGTTCTGCAGTACGTATAATGTCGCGCTCCCGACCTAGAGATATAGCTTCGGAGCGGTCAACCTCAAGTCGCGTATGGCTTGGAGTGAGTCTGGATCCCAGGTATACTTACGGGTCTGCCTGGACATTGGGCCAGGCGTGCTCTTTAACAATCTGTCTCAAGCAACTTGTGTGGGCGCTCGCATCGAAACAACGGTGCCAGAGCGTCTACTTAGGGGTGCTTCGTGCACCCCGAAAGAAAGCGTTCAGGACTCA
>SMVA01047481.1_pt1 | contig 117862 bp, 118 predicted proteins | sample 2456451 | NCBI WGS metagenome assembly SMVA01 (sample SAMN11095933, study PRJNA526329) | marine sediment metagenome | biome: Marine sediment; feature: Surficial sediment; material: Deep marine sediment; isolation source: Hadal surficial sediment | place: Pacific Ocean | collected 2014-05 | depth...
TCCTTCGTCGACGTAGTGCTGCCGAAATCCGGCGCTATTGCTGAAGTGAGGCTGAAAGGGCCAAGTGCCATCAAAGGTTTCGTCTGCATCGATCATGGGGCAAATTTCCTGAGTTTCTTTGAACCCCTGGCATTTTGTCTTGTAGGGGCCAGGGTGAGAAAAAGTAACTCGAACGAGGGTTCTTTTGCAACGATTGCGATGATATCTTTTCTCGATCGACCGAGAATGGCCAGGCTACGACTTATCTCTGAAGACTGCCGACTGCGTCAGAAAACCAATCCATTCACCTTCGTTGTCGAAGAGGTTGAAACCCTGTTCGCCGTTGTTGATCAAAAATCCGATCCAATCCCCATCCTTGTTGAACCAGTTATACCCACCTTCGGAATTCGCCGAAAAGTAGCCTGCCCAGGAGAGTTCGCTGTCAAAATAGACCAGATTCTCACCATCGGCTCTCACGACGGCGCCGATGGGTTGTGCATCGAGGTTGAAGTGATAAAAACCTGACCAGCTACGGTCTTTGGGACTCAGCGAATGGTTGTGTTGCGGGTTCAGTGCCAGGGCGTAGATTGGATTAATGGATGATTCATGCTTTGGGTTGATTGAGGAATTGTGTCTTGGGTTGATTGCAGAGTTGGAATTGGGATTAATTGAAGAGTTGGATTTTGGATCGATGCTCGAGTTGTGTTCAGGGTTAATTGCGGAGTTGAATTCTGGATTGATTGTGATGTTGTTTTTCGCATCGATGAGCGAGCTGTTTTGCAGAATCTCTGGAGAGCCGTCAGCCGCTGCCGCTGCGGAGCAGCTGAACAGGATTAGTACCAGAATGGCTGCGGCCGTCGGCCTAGTATTCACATCGACTCCATGCTGGAATCGTAGCACTTCAATTCTCGATTGCGAACGTGCCTATGATAAATTGGGGACTTTTCTCGCGCTCTGCGGTGGCCGTCATCAGGCCAATAAGCCGGTTGCAGGCAGGATGCGGAAGCTCGATCCTGGTCAAGCAGCACCAGATCGCTGAGTAGGTGAGATCGGGTTTTCCGGGAAGGCGATGACTGAGTTCGATTTCTTCACAGAGGAAATGACAGCCGATGTGCTGCACGCGCTGTTGACGACAAACGGCTATCTCTCGGGCGAGGGATCGTGAGTGTTTGCCTGCCGCCTGAACGCCTGCGACTCGCGATCGCCATTCGATGACGCGTAGCGGACTACTGCCACCAGCCGAGTTCATTTAGTTGCAAGAACTGATCACGATTCCCACAGTTGTCGAAGGATTTACCAGGCTCGGTGTGTGCCCCGCATGACGCTGCTCACGCATTGCTCTCTGGCGAGCTTCGGCCCCGTGCAGGGCGGTGCTCAGACGATCATCGAAGCCCTTGTGCAGAGCGTTGGTGAGGCGGGTACGATCGTAATGCCTACGCTGACCGATGGCAGATTCGATCCGAGCGAATGGTCCAATCCGCCGGTTGCGGCACAGCTGTGGGATCGCATTCGCTTCGAAACACCGCTGTATCATCCGCAGAAAACTCCGGTGGACCACACCATGAGCATCGTCTATGAGCTGTTTCGCAGCTGGCCGGGAGTGGCGCGAACCGCACATCCGCATTCCTCGCTGGCCGCCTGGGGCCGGCATCGTGATGAAGTGGTACAAATTCACCGGCGCGAAGAGCGCTTTGGTGAATCCTCTCCGCTCGCGCGACTCTATGACTTGCATGGACACGTGCTGTTCTTAGGCACGACCTATGCAACAAACACCTGCCTCCATCTCGCTGAATATCGCCGACCCGAAGCGCCAAGAAGAGAATTCAAAATCGTCAGGGAGATCGATGGCAAACGCGGGTTACATGAATACTCCGACGTCGATACGGACAGCAATGTCTTTCAGGAGATCGGCGATGCCTATGAGGCTGCGGTGCAGATCAAGCGCGGCAAAATCGGCCGTGCGGCGTGTCGGCTGTTTCCTATCCTGGAAGCGGTCGACTTCGCCCTCGATTGGCTGGTGAACCATCCGAACGCGTCCGCTGGCTGCTGACATACCCTTGTCAGTTGGGATGGTGCAGAATTACTGCGGCATCCCAGGAAAAAACTTGGAGGAAAGTCTTGTGTCAGCTACGGGTCGGTGTTTGTGCGGGGCGGTGACGTATACCGCAGAAGCGGTCGATACGGGCGTTCACAGCTGTCACTGTTCCATGTGCTGCAGGTGGTCGGGCGGACCGGGATTTGCGGCAAGCGTGGGAAAGGTAGAATTTGCAGGTGAAGAAAATATCGTTCGGTTCGACTCGTCGGCCTGGGCGGAACGTGGGTTCTGTAAGACTTGTGGCACGAATCTCTTCTACCGGTTGAAGGAAACAGATCACTACGTGATGTGGATGGGTACATTCGACGATCAGGCGCAGTTCAGGCTGGCGGGTGAAATCTACGTTGATGAAAAACCTGCGAGTTATGAGTTTGTCGGCGATCATCCCCGGCTAACGGGTGAGGAGTTTATGGCGTCGTTGCAGAAGGAAAGCTGAATGATCGACGCCGTGATGCTTGCGACCCCTGATTGGATATCAGTTGCATATGCTTGAACTGGATGAGTCTGCTCCGGTTGCGATCGGCGAGCATAGAAAAATATTTGAGCACCCTGAGGATAGAAATCTTTGTATAAAGGTGATTTGGGACGGGGGAGCGAAAGAGACCCAACGGGAAGAAAAATATTACCGGCTGCTGGAGAAAAAGAACATCTCCTGGGAATTGCTGCCCAGATATTATGGATTCATCGAAACGAACCTGGGTCGCGGTGCCATCTTCGATCTGGTTCGTGACTATGACGGTGGATTATCGAGATCACTCGGGTATTACATTGCATCAGACACCCTTGAAGAAGCGCACCAGTTAAGCCTGTCTAGAGCGTTCGTGGCGCTCAAAGAGTATCTATGTCGATATGGAGTCATCACGATGAAGCTCAAGTCGCAGAACATCGTGTTCCGAAAACTGGATGATGTGGAGGGCGAACTGGTACTTGTTGATAGTGTGGGTAATTCTGACCTGCTGCCGATCTGCGATTACAGTGCGTTCTTCGCCAGAAGGAAGGTGCTCAGAAAGTGGCGGCGCTTTGAGACATCGTTGATGACACAGCCGATGGTGAACAGTTCACTGCATCAGATGCTCAAAAACCGATTGCGGGAACGGCTAATCTGATGTGGCGATTTGCGGTACATTGCGCAGATAGAGGTGGGGTCGGGATAGTCGCGTGAAGAAACTGAAAAATGAAACCGAGCTTTTCAAAGCGGCATTGGAAGCTGGTGTGAAATACGGCGAAGACCGTGGGGTCGTGGAGTTCGAGGCTACGGATTCGGTGCACGACAAGGCGTTGTACATCTACCGGTTGCTGGTGCACGACAAACTCATCGCGCCGCTACCCGAAGAACAGGTCTCACAAAAATCCGTCAGGCATAGACTGGCGAAGTGGCATGCCCATACGCTGCCGAAGGGCGATCCGCTGCTGAAATAGTATCGATGCCGGCATACATCCCACAGCGGTTGCTCAGTAAAGCGATTGATGTGTAGTCAGAGAAATTCAACGGCAGTTTTGCTCATCGTCACACTGTGGTTAGTGGCCTTCAACAGTTTCGCGGCGAGCGTCGTTCTTGAGGAAGTGGTCGTTGAAGGCACGCGTCATTGTGGAACCTGGCCAATCAAGCACGAAAGCATGGCGGCGTGCGAGTTCGCGGTGCTGAAACCACACGTCCTGCCTAAAATTCTGGAAATGCGGCCCAGGCTATTCTCACAATGTCTGTCCTGCAGTGGCACAGTGTGTACCCCGCGTCGCTTCCTGACAGAACAGCAATTGGAGGCACGCTTGTGTCAAAGGCTCTTCTGGACCCCCGTCAGGATTTCCGGCTCGATGAACGCTACGGGCAACGCCAAACCAGTAGGTGTGTCCATCACGTACACGATCTCCCCTGCGGGCAGACCAGAGAACATCGAAATTCGATCGCTGGAAGGCGAAATGACGCAACGCGCTGTTTTGCAACTCATCCGACAGGGCGCGGCCCGGACCAGATTCGAACCGCTGGTGATCGAAGAGAGAGCTTATGAAATCGTTGGTCTGGTAGATTCCTTCGTGCTGGGTAACCTCCACTGAGTCCGGCTATGGGCGCTGATTGCCGTGTGCCAGCCATTGCGCCAGATCGGCGTCCAGACGCTCTGCGGCGATCTCCTCATAACGCTGAATCTGCTGATCAGTGAATATTTCCAGCCAGCGCTTGTTGGCACCTCGATGAAAGAATTTCGAATCGTCTTTCCACAGGCCGTGAGTAGTGCCCGGAGCCATGTGCCTGGCATTTGATTTCATCTCCTTGAACGATACGCCATCCAACAAACTCGGCCACACCTCTTCATTCACAGGGATGTCGAGGAAGGCTGAAATTTTTCGCATCTCGCCATCGATATCCGCGAGCAGATCGGCGAAGTGCACGAACAGGATATTGTCGAGGTGTTTGAAGTCCCACCAGGACTGTGCATGGTAAAGGTGCGACCAGAACGGGTAACCGTCGAGTTCCCACTCGAACGAGCTACGCTCCATCCACTCATCAAACGCAGGTCCGATCTCTGCGGGCGGATGGGGTAACGTGGGACCGACTCGATCGGCCGCGTTGTTCAGGTCATCGATAGACTCTGGATTCATGTTGTTCCAGTGGTTCCACATGGACAGAAAAACATCCCGACCATCGCGGCCTACGAAGATGTATTTGACGTTGTCGTAGTATCGGATGCCATCGAGCGGACAGTGAGTCTTGATGTAACGTCGGTTTTCAAGTCCATCGAGCTGTTTGATAACCTCATCGATGGGGGCAAAGTTGGCATCGATCCATGGCGTGAGTTCATCCTGTGGTACCGGTGGCTGCGGTTGCTGGAAAACCAGTGCCGCACAGATGCCCTGCATCCAGGTTGTGCCGGCCTTATAGGACGTCGTGATAATGATATCGTCATCGCGTGGCTCGAAGGCGTCCCATCGCGCGCTGGACATGACGGAATTCTGGTAGTTTCGGATTCTCTGCGGCAACAACGTGGACGACATGCGTAACTCCCCCCTGCGGCGAACGTGTCTGACTTGGGAATCGAACATACGATGGATAACCTGTCAGGTTCAATAACTGAATGTCTGATCTCGTGTGGAATTGGCGAAATGAATGAAATTTGCTCTGTGAGCTGCTGGCGTCGACCGTTGGTCCTGACCAGATGATGTACCTGACCCCGGTGTTTCTCGGTTCTGTTGCGTTCGTTTTCCTGAACTTCAGTTTACCAATCTATGCCAAAAGCCTTGGCGCGAATGCGGTGGAGATTGGTGGGATGTACACGGCGTTCACGTTGACGATGTTGCTCATTCGACCGATCGTGGGGTGGGCGTTGGACCGCTATGGCAGACGCTGGTTCTTTACGTTTGCATTTTTGTTCTACGCCATTGCGATGTACACGTTCAGTGGTGCGAGTTCGCTGGAAGATTTCTACCTGGCCCGATTTTTACAGGGCATCGGCGCGTCTCTGATGTGGGTGGCTGCGCGAACGATCATCGCGGATTTGACGACGGTTGGGGACCGCGGACGGCAAATGGGACGCCTCACCAGCGTGTCGGTACAAGGCAGTATGCTGGGCGCATTCTATGGATTTACGCTTATCGGCATGATGCCGATTGTTGAAGCATGGCAAATTGCCTTCTCAGGCTATGCGATTGCTGCGCTGGGTGGTTTTGCATTTTCCGTCTGGCGTGTGAAAGAAACGGTCCGCCCGTCTGATGCCATGACGGGCGATCTGCCGACAATCAAACTGGATCCCCTTTTGATCCGCTTGCTCTTAATCGTGGCGTTGTCCAATTTTGCCAGCGCGCTCATTGAGCCGATCTATCTGATCTATCTGCAGGATAAGTTTGATATTTCCATATGGTCGTTGGCATTTGCGTTTTTTCCTGCGGGTATCGTGTTTGCCGTTCTGCCGAACTACTCGGGTCGCTGGGCCGACCGCTACGGTCGCGCGCCGCTGATCACAACGGGAATCGCGATGGCTGGCGTCGTCTCGCTGCTCCTGCCGTGGATGCCGGCAATCATCTGGGTCGCCGTGGTCTACACACTGTTTGCTGCAGGTTGGGCGATTGCCAGTCCTGCTGAGAATGCGCTGCTTGGCGATATGACGACAGACTCCAACCGTGGCAGGATATTCGGCTACAAGGAGGCCGCGGCGGGTGTCGGTGCCGCGTTCGGCCCTCTCACGGGAGGACTGATATACGAGTATCTGGCGGCCGAGTTGTCGTTCGCCGTCAACGGCGTGCTGCTGATTGTGACCGCGATATTGGTCTGGGTTTGGTTCGGACGGCCGTCCGTTCGGAGCGAATCAGCAATCGGCAACCCTGCAGAGCAGGGTCCTGCCGACTAGTCGACGGCCATGAGCACCGTGGCGACTCGCTTTGGTACCTGGCCCACTGCGATTCGGGCGACTTGCTGCAGCTTTTCGGTATCGATAACGTAGGTCGCATTGTCACCAGCGGCACCGATATAGGCGAACTTACCATCGGGCGTGAACGTGATCCACTCCGGGTGCTGGCCGACGAAGACCCGGCCAACTTCTGCAAGATCGGGCAGCGAATGCACGTAAACGTGACTGTAGACCTTGCTCGTCGACCACAGGGTCTGGCCATCGGGCGAAACCGCAAGGCCGTGCGCAGGCGCGCCCTGCAGTCCATCGCGTTGCGCTTCCTGGCCCGCGACCGGGGGGTGTTCGACGCGGGCGATTTCTCTGCGTGTGGCGAAATCGATGACGACGAAGCCGTGGAAACCGGAAAGCTGGACATAGATGTTCTTCGTGGAACCATCCGGGTGCGTGTCGAATGCCATGGGCCGGATCCCGGCGCCCATTGTCAGCGTCCATGCCAGTTCGTCGGTTGTCGTATCGATCACGTTTATGGTGCGAGTGTGAATTGAACCGGCAACCGCGTAGCGGCCGTCGGGTGTGACGTAGACGTTGTGAATGGCGCCGTCTACCGGCAGAGTTTTCATGTTCGTCAGCGTCGTCGTATCGATAATGTCCACGGCGCCTGGCATCTCCATGATGCCGACATAGACTTTGCTGCCATCTTTGCTGACTGCCACGTTGTTTGGCCTGCCACTGAGCTGAATACGACGTTTCACTTTTAAGGTGCGGGAATCCACAACGTCGAGGCTGTGGAGGGATTCGTTGGAGAGATACAGTTGGCTGCCATCCGGAGCGGAGGTGATGCCGTGAGGAATTTCGATGTCATCGATGATTCCCACAACCTGATTACTCGCTGGATCGATGACATAAGAGTCGCTGCCTGCAGCGTTCGTCTGAATGATGCGCGTCACCAGTTTCGCGGGCGCTCGGCGGCTGCTACGGCCGGCCACCCAGTCTGCAATGATCCGCCACTCCGGATCATCCTGACTCGCGAAATGTTTTCCGCCACCGTGAAAAGGATCGCCACCGGCAGCCGGTGCAAGCGGGTGGGTCAGCAAACGGCTCTCAAGCGGGTCAGCGCCGGGCACGACGAAAGCACTGGCTGCTGCGTAGTTCAAACGCGACTGCCGTTCACTCCAGAACAGTGCGCCGTCTTCCAATGGCTGCAGGCGAAAAGCGCTGCTGCGTGTGTGACATTGAATGCAGCGCACGTTGTTGTTGCGCTTGACGAGGAACACCGGTTGTACTTCATTCATGAAGTAAGGAAAGTCGAGTTCGTTCGCGGCCTGCTGTGCCAATGCGCCATGCGCCGCTAAAACGCCGATGCCCATGCAGACCAACCCTGCCTTGATTCTGCGGTGCTGGGTCATGGTGACCTCCTGCGAGCTGAATTGCGTGGCTGCTGAAGCTCAGCTTTGTGGGGCGCCGGCTCGCAGCCGAGCGGCGTTGATGGCGTCTTCGATCGACGGGTGAAATTCTTCATAGTGGTGTTCCAGCCAATCTTCACCATAGTCATTTTGTGGATCGCGCACGACAGAATGGTCATGGTTAGGGTTCTGCCGGTTGTACTCAATGAGTATTCGCGGTCCGTGGACTCGATAGTAGAACAGGCCATCCAGCGCAACTGGCCCGCGCCAGGAGAACCAGAGGTTTTTCCAGCCAGCCTGATCGATCAGATCGAGCTGGGCGTCAGCGCTGTCGAAATCTGCATTTCTGACGTATTCCGTTACCAGCGCCCGCAGTAGTAATTTCTGGCCGGCATTCAGCGATTGTGTCTGCAGACCTTCATAGGCGGCAAGACTTGCGCGCCGACCAGGCCCTTCAAATACATCGCTGGCTGCTTCGTCATGAATCTTCGCGACTTTCTGTTGGGCCGCCGACAGGGATTGCATGAACTCCATGCCGCGGGCGCCTTCATGAGACAAGGCCATCCAGCCAAGCATCGAGCCCTTCGTGACCGTGCTGGGCGAGCTGCCGAGAAACATGGGTGTGAATCCTACGCGGCCGTTGGCAACCGTAAAATTGACTGCCAGATGGTGACCGGTCATCTTCCAGCCCCAGTTTTCGGACTCGGGGTCTCCAAACAATGCCACGGCGTAGTTGGCTGAGCTTCTGTTTTCAGCCATAGCGACGCGAAACCGATCTTTCCTGCTCGCTGGGTCACTGTCGAGTTGTTGCTTTGCCTCCCGCCGAAGCACGTCGTCGAGCAGCATGATCCCTGCGGCCTTCGCGTAGCCCTGGCTGGACAGCGATGCCCGCAAAAGGTTGTGAGTGGCAAGCCGTTGTTCATCGGTCATGTCCGCCAGGAGTAAGCCAATGGGTTCGGCCATCAGCGTCGGCAGATTCGACCAGGTGGCCCGCGCATCCGTACCCAGAGTGTGCACGGTTGTCTCGCGTTGCGATGCACTGAGCGACGCAAGAAAAATCGTTGCGGCCTCCTGCATTTGCGCCGAGCTGCGGGCGTGGTGCGGGATCGACTGTGAAGCGGCGTTCGCCGCCAGATGAAGTATGAGCAGACCGATACCCGTGGCCACGCTCAGTCGCTGGTGAAGTCTTACTCTGTGTTTTGCCATCTCAAATCCTCCCTTCCCCGGATCATCAACGATACTCGCTATTTGGGGACAGGCACGATGCGGAATTCTCTGAACATCCGACTGGAGGATATCTCACTCAGACAATTTGGGGACAGGCACCACATCAGACAATTTGGGGACAGGCACCACATGGAAGTTACTTACGTCAACTGTGGCTGATATCTCCCTCAAGTGCGGTTGCGGTTGAAGCATTTTGCCCATGTGCTCGTAGGATAAATCTGGTTGCTGCCTGTCCCGTTCTTTTGCGCGTTCTTTTGACCTACTATGGCTCGATATGGCTGACCTACCTGTAATTCCGATCGTCAATCTTCTCGTGGGTTTCATTCCTGTGGTGATCGTGTTGATCATCATGTATCGCTGGTCGCTCAATTCGCGCGGTGGACTGTACGCGAACGGCCGTATGCTGTTGCAGCTGCTTGTTATCGGTTATGTGCTCACCTACATATTCGATACGGAGAATCCGTTGATTATCGTGCTGGTGATCGTGGTCATGATCGCGGTATCTGCATGGATCGCGTTGCGGCCGCTCGAGAAAACCACGGCCAGGCTCTATCTGATTACCCTGCTTGCGATCGGCAGCAGCGGGCTGGCGATTCTCGCTCTCGTCAGTCAGTTGATTCTGGAAATGCCGAGTTGGTTCGAACCAAGAATCGTCGTGCCGCTCGCGGGGATGATCTTCGCCAACGCCATGAATACGGTCAGCCTGGCTGCGGAGCGAATTGAAGCGGAGCTTCAGAAAATTTCGGATTTCACTCAGGCGCAGCGAATTGCGCTGGACGCCGCACTCATCCCTCAGATCAACGGGCTATTGGCGGTGGGCCTCGTGTCGCTCCCAGGCATGATGACGGGCCAGATACTTTCGGGGGTTTCGCCGGTAGTCGCGGCGAGATATCAGATCATGGTCATGTGCATGATCTTCGGTTCCGCCGGACTTTCGACCGTGATCTATCTCAAGCTGTGTCGGCCGCGCACTTGATACCGAGCTCTGCTTCACAGCGTTCGATCCATGCGCGCACTTTCGCTCTGGAGGCAAGATCGAATCCGCCCTCTGCGGCCAGACGCGTATACGCAAGTAACGAGATATCAGCGATGGTGAAACTCGCGGTGGCCAGCCACTGGACACTTTTCAACGCATTTTCAAGATGGTCTAGTGCCACCTCACCGCGTTCGACTCGCCAGGGCTCACGCTCTTCTGCAGACTTACTCAGGTATTTCATCGCGAACCTGCAAACGGCCACGTAGGGTTCGTGACTGTATTGCTCCCAGAATAACCACTCATTAACCTTTGCGAGATCGTACGGGTCGCCCGGCAGGAGCGCCGAGCCGTTTGCGAGAAACCCGATGATGGCATTGGATTGAGCAAGCGTTCGACCGTCCGGCAGTTCTATCACGGGAACCTGGCCGGCCGAACTGAGCGCTAGAAATTCATCGCTCCGGCTCTCCTGGCGCTGGATGTCGATCGGGATCCATTCGTAGGGGATTGCGAGGTAGTCGGCCGTGTATTGCACTTTGAGACAATTACCCGAAACCACGTCGCCGTAAATCTTCATATCAGAAGGACCTTAGCGCCGCGCACCGGCTCGCGCTTGAGTTCGACAAGTGCTCGATTGGCCTGCCGTAGCGGGAATGTTTCGACTTCAGGTTTGATTGAAAACTCAGCCGCTGCCTGGAGGAATTCTGTAATGTCCAGACCCGTGATGTTCGCCACTGATTTGATCTCCCGCTCCAGCCACAGATGCTCATGATAGCTCAGCGATAAGAGTGCCTCTTTATCGGCTTCCTCTTTGCGAATGGCGTTGATAACCAGACGCCCCCCGGGCTTGAGATTTGCCAGGGCGGCCACGACCGGCGTCCAGGCGGGCGTCGTGTCGATGATGGCATCGAGTAAGTGAGGCGCCCGATCGCCGGTTTCTCCCGTCCAGGCTGCGCCAAGCGACTCCGCGTGAGCGCGTGCACCTGCATCGCGTGCAAAGACGTAAATTTCACAACTCGGGAAGCGCCTGCGGGCGAGTTGCACCACCAGGTGCGCAGAGCCCCCGAATCCGGTCAAGCCCAGCCGCTGACCGTCTTCCAGGCCGGTCAACTTGAGAGCCCTGTGGCCGATCGCGCCCGCGCACAGCAGGGGAGCTGCCTGTGCGTCGCTAAAGTCCTCGGGAATGGCGAATGCGTAGTCGGCCGGTACGGTCATCAGTTGGGCATAGCCGCCGTTCACATCCCGCCCAGTGGCGACGAACTGCGGACTCAGGTTTTCATCCCTGCCACCGGATGAGTGATGGATCCAGCCCACTCCGACGCGGTCGTTGAGACGATGTGTGTGAACGTTGTCGCCGAGCTCGACCACCCGGCCGATCACTTCATGACCAGGCACAACCGGCAGTCTCGGTGGTGCTGTCCGACCTTCGAGTTCATCGATTTCGGTATGACATACGCCGCAGGCATGTACCTCTAAGAGCACCTCTCCCGCGGCCGGCTCGGGATCTGGCAGATCGACGAAATTGAGTGGTTCGTCTTCCTCGCGCAGATCGACGATGCGCTCCATGATCATCGCTTTCATGGCGCGAGCCTATCACTCAACTACGATTTCGTCCGCCTGGGCGGCGCGGGCGCTGAGATGGCCGGCAGGAACGCGTTTTATCTACCCGAGCGGTTGCGGTTGCGTGTGCTCGCGTAACCCTGCCAGCCGCGTTTGTTGCGCTTGGCTGGCCGTTTGATCGTAACCACGTTTGGTACGGCGCGGACCTTGGATGGGAGGGAGACGGGGACGTCCATGATATTGGTGGCTGCAACTTCGATCAGGGATCCCTCGCCTGGAGGCGCGAACTGAGGATCGCCGTAGTGCGTGGCGCCGCTTTCGTCGACCCAGTGCGCGATACCGCCTGCCGCCGCAGAACCTGCAATAAAGAGCCCGCAAACCGTCAGTAAGTAAAGGTACTTTCTTAAATTCATCATCCCACCCCAAAAACTGTGCGATCTCTCACACTTTGAACACGCTAAAGCAATCGGATGTCCCGTTTTGTGATGCAGGTCACAGTTTTTCGCAGGTTCCACAACCTGTTTGCATCGGCCAAATCAGGCCAACGTTCGGGGTCCCACAGCAGTCCGGCATAGCTGTGGACGGCCGTTTCTTGCTAGGCTCAACCGATTCAAAAGGGGGGTTATCAACCATGCTTGATCTGCACTACTGGCCGACGCCAAACGGTAAGAAAGTCACGATTCTGCTCGAAGAGTGCGCGATGCCATATCGGCTGGTGCCCTGCAACATCGGACGTGGCGATCAGTTTGCAGCGGATTTTCTAGCGCTGAGTCCGAACAACCGCATGCCGGCGTTGGTCGACCATGAGCCGGCGGATGGTGGTGAGCCCGTGTCGGTGTTTGAATCCGGCGCAATGATGATGTACATCGCCGAAAAAGCCGGTCAGTTCTATCCAGCTGATCTGCGCGGCCGCTACGAGGTCAATCAGTGGCTGATGTGGCAGATGGCCAATCAGGGGCCGAAAACGGGCGAATGCGGACATTTCCGTCGTCTGGATGACAGTGCCGGTGATCAGAGCTACGCGGTACGACGATTCACCGACGAGGTGAACAGACTCTATGGCGTATTGAATAATCGCCTGTATGACAATGCCTACATCGCGGGTGATCAGTACACGATTGCCGACATGATCTGCTATCCCTGGACCATCAACTGGGAAGGCCAGGGGCAGGACATCAACGAGTTCAAGTACTTCAAGCGTTGGTTTGAAGAACTCGGCGAGCGCCCGGCGGTGGCCAAAGGCATGGCGGTGGGGAGCGATCTCGCGGAAGATTTTTCGAAGCTGTCTGCAGAGGAAATCGAGCGGCGCAAGGCCCTGCTCTACAACCAGCGGGCTCGACCGGCGCCCTGAAGCGCAGGCAGAATTTACCGCAGGAACCTCGAAAATGACTTCATAATATCCGGTAAGTATTTGAAGTATAAAACTATGTAGCTAGTTCGAATCCGATGGTAAAGGCGGACAGGCAAACGGGTTATCGCTCACGCCGGCTGCCTTGCGCTCCAGTCGGCAGAAGAGGACGATGGTTGTCCGCGATTTTGAACTGGGGGGGTTCGGCGATGTGGCTGCTGCGATCGTTTCTAGCGAGTTTTCTGTTGGTAGTGGGGTCTGCGGTGTGGGCGGATTGCGCTTGTTTCTGCGTGGATGGTGGGCCAAAAACATTGTGTACCGCAGTCTCCGAGGCACAAGCTGAACCGAACGAATGTCCTGCGCTGAGTCCCAACAGCTGTCCCGCGGATCCAGATAATGTGTCGGGCGCGGTCCACGATGCACCCGAAGAAGGTGCCACCAATTGCCGTGACGTGCGGGTCTGGGATGCGGCTAAAAATCGGTTCTCAAACGTCAAAGCCTGCGACGTCCTGAGTGCGAGTTAACCCGGTCCGGGGCAGGGCTCGACCTATCTGCGAAGGTCACACGATTTAGCGAGTTCCTGTCCAGAATGGACAGGAACTGGCGTGATGGGCATGGACGCCCGTCCATTTTCCGAAGGAAAATGCGAGTCTTACGCAGTAAGACGACCAAAGAAATTGCCAGGAAGGCAATTTCTGGACAAGAACTAGAAATTTCAGATGAGCAATGCGGTTGCTGTAAGCGATACGGCGGCGCGCTTTCTGCGGTCTGTGGCAATCGAGTATAGTGGTTGGCCTTTTGGGGGTTGCAGAGGACACGACCTTGGCACGTAGCGGGCCGCTCACTGATATTACGATTCTGGATTGCACCCAGGCGCTGGCTGGACCGTTTGGTACCGCCGTGCTGGCGGATCTGGGTGCGGATGTTATTAAGATCGAACCTCCGATGGGCGACATGACGCGCGGTACTCCGCCGCACCCACCGGACTTTGCCGCCCCCACATCACAGCGTGAAGCAGGCTGTGACTTCGGCGGCTATTTCGCGAGTGTGAATCGCAACAAGCGCAGCATCGTTCTTGATCTCAAGGCAAAGGCCGACCGGGACATATTCTTCGCGATGGTGCCGCAGGCCGACGCCGTCATCGAAAATTCCCGCGCCGGCGTCATGGACCGGCTTGGTTGTGGCTACGAAGCCGTGGCAGCCTGCAATCCGCGGATTGTTTACGGTGCGGTACGCGGCTTTGGCGATCCACGCACCGGCGAGAGTCCGTACGTGGACTGGCCTGCGTTCGATATCGTGGCGCAGGCCATGGGTGGGCTTGCTCACATCAACGGTCCGGAATCGGGCACCGGCTTTCCCGCCGGAGCAAGCGTGGGTGATACCTATCCCGGTACGCTCATGGCGCTCGGCGTGGTCGCTGCGATTCACGAATCGCGGCGGACGGGCGAAGGTCAGTTTCTCGATGTCGCCATGTACGATGCCATCACGTTTTTATGTGAAACGCTGATCGTCAACTACAGTTACGAACAGCGCGAACTCGGGCCGCGTGGTTCCGGCCATCCAAACCTCTGTCCGTTCGACATCTATCCGGCTCAGGATGGCGCGGTGGCAATTGCCGCTCCGGGAGTGAAACACTGGGAGGCGCTGTGCAAGGCGATGCAGCGCGAAGATCTGATTACCGATCCACGCAGCAAATCCGTGCGTGAGCGCGTAGCCAACAGAGATTTCATCAACGAAGTGATCGTCGCCTGGACCTCGAACCAGCCAAAGTCTGCGGTCGTTGCAGCACTCGGTGGCGAGGTGCCTTGTGGTCCGGTTAACAAGGCGACCGACCTTTTTGCCGATCCTCACCTGGCTGCCCGGGACATGATTCAAACCATCGAGTTACCCGGGGATAACCCGGCCGTCAGCGTGGTAGGACCGCCGATCAAATTTACGAAAACTCCGAGTAAGGTCTATCGCCGAGCGCCACTACTCGATGAACATCGGCAGGAAATCCTCGAACAGTTTGGAATTAAACCCGGGAGCTCGCAGCCTGGGTAACAGGCAATCGCACAATTAGATCACCCAGAGCAGCTATTTGGCAGACAAAGAAGGAAACCCTATGAAATTCGGTCTTATCCCAGTGAACATCGGTATCGAATCACTCGAGCAGATGGTGGGACTTGCGCAGCTTGCTGAAGCCAGCGGCGTCGAGTCAGTCTGGACGTTTGAACACGTCATCGTGCCGGTAGACTACCAATCGAAATATCCGTACCACCCCAGCGGGAAAATGGCTGCAGATCCGGCAACCAACTTTATCGATCCGCTCATCGCGCTGTCTGCGATTGCCGCCGCGACGAAGACGATTCGCCTCGGTACGGGCGTAAACATATTGTCGCAGGTCAATCCACTGTATATGGCTAAACAGTCGGCAAGCCTCGACTTCGTGTCAAACGGGCGGTTCATGCTCGGGGTCGGCATCGGCTGGTTGGAAGAAGAATTCGCAGCGCTTGGGGTTCCGTTCGAGCGGCGCGGCGCCCGCTTCGATGACTATGTGGTGGCGATGAAGAAAATCTGGTCTGGCGACGTCGTTGAGCATACAAGCGACTTCATCAACTGGAGCGGCTTCAAGAGCTACCCGCTGCCAGTGCAGAAACCGCATCTGCCGATCATCATGGGCGGCGCGAAGGGTAAGATCTACGAGCGAATCGCGCGCCACGGTGATGGCTGGTTTGCACCGATCGGCGATCCTGCAGAGTTGGCGACAGCGCTGGCCGATCTGAAAACGCAATGCGATGCGGTGGAGCGTGATTTTTCGCAAGTGGAGATCACCTGCATGTGGCCGGGGCAGGGTGGTGTGGAAGCCGTGCAGGCCCTTGCTGAGGTTGGTGTCTCCCGGCTCGTCGTGCCGCTGATGGGCCTGGGCGACGATCCAGCAGAAGGTATCCAGAAGCTGTCGGAAGAAGTGATTCAGGCATTGTGAATTTGAGAAACACAGGTATCAGAAACTCAGCGGACTGATCACTTGTGGAGGGGAATATGGCAGATCAACTCTGGCAGCACAGTGCGGTGGATCTCGCTGCCGGTATTCGCGAGAAGACGTTCAGCTCGCTCGAGGTGATAACCAGCGTGCTCAATCGCGTCGCCGAGCACAATCCGCGATTGAACGCGATTGTGCAGGATCTGGGCGAAGAGGCACTCGAACAGGCAAAAACGGCGGATGCGACACTTGCCCGTGGCACGCTGCTTGGGCCACTGCACGGAGTTCCTGTCACCATCAAGGTCAATGTCGATCAGGCGGGCAAGGCGACGACTAATGGCATTCCCGCCTTTGCCGATGCCATCGCGGCTGCCGATTCGCCGGTGGTCGGGAATCTGCGGAAGGCAGGAGCGATCATCATTGGCCGCACAAACACGCCCGAGCTTTCGATGCGGGCAACGACCGACAATCCGCTACACGGTAGAACGCTGAATCCGTGGCAGGATCTGGCATCACCTGGCGGTTCGTCTGGTGGTGCGGGTTGCGCGGCCGCAGCCGGTTTCGGTCCCATTCACCATGGGAATGACATCGGTGGATCTCTGCGATTCCCGTCGTTCGCCTGTGGCGTGAGTACCGTGAAGCCCACGTTGGGTAGAGTGCCCGCCTACAACCCGAGCATGACGGTGGAGCGGGGCATGCTTGCGCAACTCATGTCGGTCCAGGGGGCGATTTGCCGCGAGGTCAAGGACGTGCGCCTGGCGCTCGAGGTGATGTCGGCGGGTGATGCGCGGGACCCGTGGTGGGTGCCAGCGCCGTTTGCCGACTGGCCGAAAGAAGAATCACTGGAAGATTCATTGAAAAAAGTAGCGCTGACAAAAGAGAGTTACGGCTACCCGATTCATGACGGCATCAACAACGCGATCGATCAGGCGGCCGAGCATCTGCAGGCTGCCGGTTATCACGTGGAAGAGGTGGCCACGCCTTCGATGGCCGACCCGGCGCAAGGCTGGTTCGATGTGGCGGTCTATGAGATTCGCGCGACGCTTGACCCGATCGCGCGGGAATATGGCAGTGCTACCGTGCAGAAGATCTTTGACTGGTACTACACCCTCGGTGAACTCGTTGACGCGGAAGGCTATCGCGATCGAATCGCCGAGCGCACGCGTTATACGCGCGAATGGAACATCTTTCTCGATGAGTATCCGCTCGTTTTGTCGCCGTTTCTCATGCGTCCGACGTATGACTGGAATTACGACGAGTTGAGTGAGCGCAATACGCACGATCTGTTTCAATCGGCCCTCTACAGTGTGGGTATCAATTATCTGAGTCTGCCGGCCGGAATCGTGCCGATGGGACTCATCGACGACCGGCCCGCGGCAGTGCAGGTCATCGGTAGACGTTTTCGCGAGGATCTCATCCTCGATGCGCTGGAAGCGATCGAAGATCGCCAGGGCGTCCTGACTAGGCAGTTGTGGGAAAGAGCGTAGATCACGGCGTTACTGCGCTGAGCGTTGTGATACCGGTTCTCAACGATGCACAGTGGCTCACGCGCCTGCTGCAGCGGTTGCAGGAAATGTCCGGCTCACTGACCGTCAACCTGGAAATTATCGTTGTTGATGGCGGCAGCACGGACAACAGTGTTGCCGTGGTACAGGCACATGGTGCTCAACTCGTCCGATCCCAGGCCAATCGTGGACTGCAGATGCATGAAGGCGCGCGCCTGGCCAGCGGACGCTGGTTATGGTTTCTCCATGCGGATTCTTCGGTAAGTTCGCAGGCTCTGAAGTATCTGACGACTCTGCACGAGCCTGGCTGGGGTAGATTCGATATCGAATTGGACGACCGCTCACCGCTGCTTCGCCTCGTGGCCTGGTTCATGAACCAGCGTTCGCGGTTCACGGGCATCTGCACGGGTGACCAGGGTATTTTTGTGCATGCGGATTTGCTCGAACGCGTGGGTGGCGTGCCGCCGCAACCATTGATGGAAGATATTGAACTCAGCAAACGCTTGAAGGTCGTGTCACCGCCTTTGACACCCGCGATCCGTCTGCACACGTCGGCCAGACGATGGGAGAAGGGCGGGGTTGTGCGAACTGTTGGCTCGATGTGGCGTTTGCGTTGGCGCTATTGGCGCGGCGCAACCCCGGAAGCATTGGCCCGCGAATATTATGGTTGACGTTTCCCGTGATACGGCGCGTTTGTGCGTCTTTGCCCGCGTGCCGGAAGCGGGACGGGTGAAAACGCGTCTGGCCGAAACCCTTGGGGTTGCAGCAGCGCTGAGCGCTTATGAGACGCTGGTATCGAACACCCTGGCACAAGTTTGTAACCACGAACGATATGAGATTGAATTCTGGATTGCCGGTGATCCGGCACAGGCATCCCGCGCCGAATCGGTGAACAGCGGGAACGCTGCGCAGCAGGCTGCGGCGATCGATTTAGCGCCGCAGAAGACGATCAGTGACTGGGTAAGGCAGTTCGATTTAACCGTGCGGGCACAGACCGGCGTGGATCTGGGAATCCGAATGGCCGCCGCGCTGCGCCGGTGCCTGGCAGATGGCAGAGACGGTATTGTCATCGGTACAGATTGCCCGGATATCGATACGGCGTACGTGGCGCAGGCGTTTACCGCGCTGCATTGCAGTGATCTGGTTCTGGGTCCGGCGGAAGATGGTGGCTATGGACTGGTTGGCATCGCGCGTGGAACTGCGGACAGTCTCGATGCGGTGTTTGAGGACATCAGCTGGGGTACCGGTGAGGTACTTGGACAGACACTGGATCGGGCTAAGTGGTGCGGCTTGTCGGTGCATCTGCTCGCTACGATCTGGGATGTCGATTCTGCGGCGGATTGGGCACGGTTTCTGAAGAGCCGTTAATCCGCGAGTAGGATGTCAGGCGCTTTCCACCGTTTCGGCCAGCGTGTGGATTTTCGCAACCATGGCTCTGAGTCCATTGCCCCGCGTGGGGCTCAAATGTTTGAGCAAATCCAGATCCTCGAACAACCCTTCGATGTCGAAACCGCCGATAAAAGACGGTGAGCGCTGGTTGAACACGGCAAGCACGATTGCGATCAAGCCGCGTACGATGTGCGCATCGCTGTCGATTTGCAGCCGAATGCAATCCTGATCGGGATCAAATTCACTCACCAGCCAGACCTGGCTCTGACAACCTCGCACAAGATGGTCTTCGGTTTTTTTGGCGGCATCCAGTTCTGGCAGTTCTTTACCCAGATCGATGATGAATCGGTATTTGTCTTCCCAGTCATCGAAGAATGCGAAACTCGACTTGATCTCCTCGAGCAGCATGATGTCAGTACAGTCCGAGTTCGAGTTGTGCTTCTTCGGACATCATGTCGCGTGACCAGGGCGGTTCGAATACCAGCTCGACATCCACTTGAGTGACGAACGGCACGCCGGCGATCCTGCTTTTGACGTCTTCCACCAGAACCGGACCCATGCCGCAACCGGGTGCGGTTAGCGTCATCTGCACTTTGACGGCTCCGCCATCCTCCACGTCCACACCGTAGATCAGTCCGAGATCCACTATGTTTACGGGGATTTCCGGATCAAAAACAGACATAAGCGCTTCGTGGACCTGTGATCCGGAAACACGTTCGTCCGCGGGTGCGGTGAACGTCAGTTGCTCGCTTTCGAAGCCGAGCGCATCGGCGTCCTTGCCGTCCACGCGGGCCATGTTGCCGTTGAAGATAACGGTGTAACTGCCACCAAGGCTCTGCGTGAGCGTGACGAACGTGGCATCCGGAATCGTGATCGGATCACCGGTCGGAACCAGCCGCGCCGGGCAGCTGCGCGTCGTCGTGATAATTCGGCGTTCCACAGGATCTCAGCTTTCGGGTTGGATGGAAAAGCTCTCGCCGCAGCCACAATGACTTCCGGCATTGGGGTTTTTAAACTTCAGGCTTGCGTTGAGGCCTTCGACAACGAAATCCACTTCGGTGCCTCTAACCAGTGGCAGGTCTTCTTCGCTGATATACAGATCGAGCGATTCCCCCACATCGAAGGAGTGGTCGGAAGCACCGGGTTGATCGATGTAGTCCAGAGTGTACATGTAGCCGTTGCAGCCGCTTTCTTTAACACCCAGGCGCAGGAACTTAGCCCCAGACTGCGAGATCTGTGATTTGATGTGCGCGCGCGCCGGCTCGGTCACCGAGATCCGGTTCGGGTCGAATGATTTTGCGATAGTGTTATTGGTCATTTTTCAGCTGTCTTTTTTCAGTTGTCTTGCCAGTTTTCGTCCCGACTGAAGTTGCTTCTGCTGCATCTGAATTTGCTCCTGCAACTAAACAAACGTCAGGGCCTTGCGAACCCCGGAGATGAGGTGGTCTACATCATCTGTGGAATTATACAGGCTGAACGAGGCCCTGACCGTACCAGAAATACCAAGCGCTGCCATGAGCGGCATCGCACAGTGGTGGCCGGTTCTCACGGCTATGCCCTGTTGGTCAAGCAGCGTTCCTATATCGTGTGGATGACTGTTGGCAACCTCGAAGGAAACTACGCCGGCCCGATGACAAGGTTCACCAACCAGCGCAACCCCGTCCATCTGCTTGAGTTGGCTGAGCGTCAGATTCAGCAATGACTGTTCATGATCGAATACCTCTGCCCAGTCCATTGCCGTGAGATAGTCCATTGCGGCTGCGAGTCCAATCGCGCCGGCAATGTATGGCGTGCCGGCCTCGAACTTATAGGGCAGTTGGTTATAGGTCGTCTGCTCGATCGACACGTGTTCGATCATTTCTCCGCCGCCTTGCCATGGTGGCATTGCTTCGAGCAGGTCGCGTTTGCCGTAAAGCACACCGATGCCCGTGGGGCCGTACATTTTGTGACCGGAAAACGCATAAAAGTCACAATCGAGCGCGCTGACGTCGACCGGCATGTGCGCCATGGCCTGTGCGCCGTCCAGTAGAACCATGGCATCCACAGCATGTGCCTGTTCGATAATCTGTTTGATCGGGTTGATGGTGCCGAGCGCATTTGAAACGTGGCCGATCGCCACCAGTTGCGTGCGCTCGCTCAGCTTGCTCGCAAAATCTTCGAGATCGATCTCGCCGCTCGCCGTGACCGCGCATGCGTGCAGCGATGCGCCGGTCTGCGCCGCGAGCATCTGCCATGGAACAATGTTGGAATGATGTTCCAGGTGGGAGATCAGAATTTCATCGTCCGGCCCGAGCAGATTCCGCTGACAACTGGCAACGAGGTTTATGGCTTCTGTCGTTCCGCTGGTGAAGATGATCTCCTGGGTGGAATCGGCGTTGATGAAACTGCGGGTTGTTTCCCGCGCTGCTTCGAATGCCTGTGTCGCTCTATCGGAGAGAGTGTGGGTTGCGCGATGGACGTTGGAATTAATTGTACGGTAGTACTGCGTCATCGCATGCAGAACCGATTCCGGCTTCTGGGTGGTCGCGGCGTTATCCAGGTACACGAGCGGTGAACCGTTAACTTGCTGGTCGAGAATGGGGAAGTCTGCGCGATTCATGAGTCTGCCAGGTGCCTCAGAAGCACCTCGGTCACTTCCTGCGTCAGCACACCTTCGATACAGCTGCTCAAGAACGCCCGGCACAACAGGGTCCTTGCGCCATTGCGCGAGAGACCTCGTGAACGAAGGTAGAAGATGCTCTCTTCGGCCAGCTGCCCTACGGTTGCCCCGTGCGCGCATTTGACATCATCGGTGTAGATCTCGAGTTCGGGTTTCGTGTTGATCGTGGCTTCCCGATGCAGCGCGATATTCTTGTTCACAAGGCTCGCGTCACTACCGGGAGAGTCCGGGTGAATGTGAATTCGGCCGTTGAAAACTATCGTGCCTTTGCCGGCACCAATGCCGTGGAACGTCTGTTTGCTGAATGTGTCGGGAGCCCGGTGTTCAATCACGAATTGCTGGTCGAGGTGGGTACCGGACTCAACCACATATGCACCCGTAAGCTCCGCACGCGCACCACGACCGTCGAGCAAAATCAGAGTTTCCACCCGCCGCTTCCGCGCGCCGGTGTGATACTGCTGCGAACGGTAGTCACTGGATTCCCAGAGTCGAACCTGGGTGAGTCCCCAATCACAACAGTTGCCATCCAGTGCGGACCTGGCGTGTACCAGCCGGGATCCCCGATTGAGCTCGATGAACAGCGAATGATTGCAGAACTCCTGCGCGACGTTGCGTTCGATCAATTGCAGGCTGGCGTTGTCTTCCAGTGTGATGACAATTGGCGTCTGCACACCGTCGCCGTAGTTGATTTCGACCGGTTGCGCAATCTCTGCGGAAACTTTGATGTGCACGGCGTCACCAGCGTACAGCAGCGCAGCATCCGCAAGTGGTAGAGGGTTCGTGTTGGCAAGCGCCGCAGGACCCCGGGCAAATTCACGGCTGGCGGACAACGCAGTCGTTGTGATGCCGGATTGATTCGCGCCGTTTATCTCAGGCGTTACCGCAGCGTTGGCTGTGAATCCTGCAAGAAAATCCCGCACCGGCGTGTATTTCCAGGATTCCTTCGTCGCAGCTGGCTCCAGCGACGACTTCAATCGGTTGATTATTTCCTCGGTTGCCAGCCAACTGCTGGATTCCGAATCGAGTACTGCGATGAGTGATTCGGCAAACGAGTCTTCTAGTCGGTCAGCCACGCGTAGCCTCTTTCTTCCAAAGTCAGAGCGAGATCTTTTTCACCGCTCTTGACGATGACGCCGTTGGAGAGCACGTGGACCGCATCGGGAACGACGTGATTCAAGAGTCTCTGATAGTGGGTGATCAGCAGCACGCAGTTGTGCGGGCCGCGAAATCGATTCACACCGTCAGCCACGGTCTGCAGCGAGTCGATGTCGAGCCCAGAGTCGGTTTCATCGAGCACGGCCAGCCGCGGATTCAGCAGGAGCAGTTGCAGAATTTCGTTACGTTTTCGTTCGCCGCCACTGAAGCCTTCGTTGACGCCACGTTTCAGAAACTCCGGGTTGAGGTCGAGTTCAGCCGCAATTTTTCGAACCGATTTGACGAATTCGACGGCGCTGGGCTGTTCGCCGCCACGTGCAGCGGCAAGAGAGTCAACAGCGGCTTTCAGGAACTCCATGTTGCTGACGCCTGGAATCTCCACCGGATACTGAAACGCGAGGAACAAGCCCGCCCGGGCTCGGACCTCGGGGTCTACATCGTTCAACAGATCGCCGTCGAAGTGGATTTCTCCACGATCTATGGTGTAGCCAGGCTTGCCTGCCAGTACGTTTGCCAATGTGCTCTTGCCCGAACCGTTCGGTCCCATGATGGCGTGCACCGAGCCTTGCTCAATGCTGAGATTCAAGCCCTTGAGAATTTGTTCGCCGCCCACGGACACGTGGAGGTCTTTGATCTCCAGCATATTCATCCGATCGCGCCTTCGAGGCTCACTTCGAGCAGCTTGCCCGCCTCCACGGCAAACTCCATAGGCAGTTCACGGAAAACATCCCGGCAGAAGCCGTTGACGATCATGCTCACGGCTTTTTCAGCATCGATGCCGCGCTGCTGACACAAAAAGAGTTGCTCGTCACTTACTTTGGAAGCCGTTGCTTCGTGTTCAATCACTGCGTTCAGATTCTTGTTTTCTATATATGGAAACGTGTGCGCGCCACTCTTGCCACCGATAAGCAGCGAATCACACTGCGTGTAGTTTCTCGCGCCATCAGCCGTGGGAGACATTCTCACCAGTCCCCGGTAGGTGTTCTGACTTTTTCCGGCACTAATGCCCTTGGAAATGATCGTGCTCTTCGTGTTCTTGCCAAGATGAATCATCTTGGTTCCTGTGTCCGCCTGTTGATAGTTGTTGGTCAATGCGACCGAATAAAATTCACCGACGCTATCGTCACCGCGCAATATGACACTCGGGTATTTCCAGGTGATCGCCGAGCCGGTTTCCACCTGGGTCCAGGAAATCTTCGATCTGGCGCCACGACAGACGCCGCGCTTGGTCACGAAGTTGAATATCCCACCCTTGCCGTCTTTGTCGCCTGGATACCAGTTCTGCACCGTTGAGTACTTGATCTGTGCATCTTCGAGTGCGATGAGTTCCACTACTGCGGCGTGCAGTTGGTTTTCATCGCGCATGGGTGCTGTGCAACCTTCCAGATAGCTGACGTATGAGCCCGCTTCGGCGATGATCAACGTGCGTTCAAACTGGCCGGTATTCTGAGCATTGATGCGGAAGTACGTGGACAGTTCCATCGGGCAGCGAACGCCGGGTGGTATGTAGACAAATGAGCCATCGCTGAATACCGCGGAGTTGAGCGCGGCATAGAAGTTGTCGCGTTGCGGCACGACGCTGCCAAGATACTTCTGCACGAGTTCGGGATGGTCCCGCACGGCTTCCGACATTGGGCAGAATATGACCCCGGCCTCCGCCAGTTTTCCCTTGAAAGTCGTCGTGATGGAAACACTGTCGAACACGGCGTCTACGGCAACGTTCGGCGTTTCTCTGACGACACCTGCGAGCGTCTCCTGCTCATGCAATGGGATACCCAGCTTTTCATAAGTCCGCAGCAGTTCGGGGTCGACCTCATCCAGCGAAGCAGGTCCGTCCGCGAGGCTCTTGGGGGCTGAATAGTAGGAGATCGTCTCGAAATCCACTGGCGAAAAGTGGACGTGTGCCCAGGTCGGTGGCGTCATCGCGCGCCAGGCTGCATACGCCTGCAGGCGCCAGTCGGTGAGCCATTGCGGTTCCTGTTTTTTAGCGGATATGAAGCGCACCACGGACTCATCGAGCCCGGGAGGCAGAGTCTCAGATTCGATTTCTGTTACGAATCCGGCGCTGTATTCCGATGACACCAAATCTTCAACGGGCACCTGGCATTACCTCATTTCAGGGAGTCGGCTATTGTACCTGCTGCCAGACGACTAATACTAGACTAATTTAGTCGGGTATTCGCCGGGATAGACGGTAGCTGCGTTTCAAAGCTGACGGATGCTTCGTGAAGCCTTAAACTGCGCCGTTTTCTTAACCGTAACAGTGCGACATCAAATATGCCGAAACTCGAGCCAATGCCGGATGACAATATGTACCAGGCGTACGGTATTTATCTTCTGGAGTCCAAACATCGTCTGATCAGACGCCTGAAAAAGGCCTATCAGCCCTCGGTCCACGGCCACAAAACCTGGAACGCCAGTTTTTTGCTCATGGACTATCTGCAGCATGAGCCGCTGGCGAAAAAGTCGCGGGTGCTCGAAGTTGGTTGCGGCTGGGGCCCGGGTTCGGTGTATTGCGCGCATCGGTTCAAAGCCAGGGTAACGGGTCTGGATATCGACAACGAGGTGTTTCCGTTTCTCGAGGCGCTGGCCGAACTCAACGACGTCAAGGTCAAGCCGCTCGTGAAGCGATTCGAATCTCTTAAAGCCAAGGAACTCGCTGCCTTCGACGCCATTGTCGGTTCCGATGTCTGCTTCTGGGACAGCATGGTCAAGCCGCTGGCGCGACTCATCAATCGAGCACTGAAAAACGGCGTTGAACGAGTGGTCATTACCGATCCGGGCCGGCCAACGTTTTATGAGCTGTGCGACATTTTGCGCAAGAAGCACAAGGTTGAATTGCAGGAGTGGTACGCAACGGAGCCGAGTCATACCTCGGGAGAAGTTGTCGAAATTCGCGCGCGTTGAGATCCTTGTTTTTATTGGGGGACGGGTAGATCAGCCGTTGAGGAGGAAGCTCTTCAGCTGATTCGCGAGGCTCGTACAGGCGGCATTCTGGACGCGTGCAATAATTGGCACCGGGATGACGATTGCCGGCATGTAGCTGGTGCCGACTGCATCGGAACTCACTTTTCCTACCGCGTTGCCGTTGCGCGCATCCCAGATTGAAGCTTCGTAAGAGGAATCGTTTTCCCAGGAAAGGAAACCAAAACAGCCCGCGCCCGCCGTAGTCAGGCTGCAGGTCATGGAGCCGGCTGAGTCGGTACGGTTCGTTGAGCCCTCAATCCAGACCATGTAACGCAAGCCAAGTTCGTTGAGTCGTTCGACAAGTGCGGGTTGCGCCATCAGCTCCGGTAGATCGGAGGTGTTCACGGGCGCAGTGCGTGGCTCAAACCAGGGGAAAAGCGCGTCACGAAAGGTCTCTTCGTCGATAACTTTGATCTGGTCCGCACCGCGGCCCATTTTACGGTTCACACAGGCGATGAAATCGATTTCGGTTTCACCACTGCTGGGACGCTTTTGCCGGCCAAGCACCACCACGGACTCGCCGTCGTTCATGCCGGTGGCTGCTTCGCGAATCTCCTGTACCGTGGAGGTGACGCAACCTGTCAGACAAGCCACAGCGGTAACCGCAGCTGCCCAGCGCCCGATTCGCTCGAAGGTCACGGGCGGGGCTGTTCGTTTTGCGGACAGGTGGCTGTTCATGTCGACCCTCCCAGCAATTCTGTGGCTAACCAACTCTGGACTGTCGGAATCGAACGGAACTGTAACGTAAAAAAGGCCATGGCGTCTCGACAAGCGGCTAACGCTGCAGCTTGTAGCGTTGGCTCGGTGGTCGACAGACCATAATTCTGCGTGTTCGCCTTGCCGTACGCGGTAAGCGGCCACTCACCGAGCAACTGGCCGTCCCTGCTGTAAAGCTCGAACTGGTAGCGAATCCAGACTTCGAAGTAATCGCTGCGGGTCTGATCAGGGGTGGAAAACTGGATTTCGGAAATTTGTGGTACGAGAACACCCGCTATGCCTGCGTGCGGCAGACTCGGGTCAGAGACCAGTTCGATGCCCCTGAACATACCGGTGAACAGATTTTCGAACATCGTCTGCTGGGCAGGGCCGAGATCAATGCTGAACTCGCCGTCTCGACCGAGATCCTGCACGAAGGTGTAGTTGGTCAGTTCGTCGGACAGATACACACCGACCACCAACGGCACCTTCTGCACCAGGGGGACGGGAAATTGCGTGGGCACCGCGACCGAGGCCCCTGCGCAGCCTTCGAGCAGCGCCAGAACGCCAATCAGAATGCAGGTGACGCGCAGACGTTTAACCATGTAGAACACCCACGTCACCCATGTAAAATTTGCCGCCCATCGCGCTTTGACCCCGTAAGCCTACTCAAATTCCGATAGGCCTACAAAGGTTCCATCATTGCGGTAGGCCAGCTCCCGCATCAGTGCCGCGAAGCGATAGACCCTGGCCGACGGCCTCTGTAGATATACGGGAAAAGCGATGGCGTGTATCCGTACCCGACGCCGGCCGGATTCGTCGGCGAGATTGAGTCGATCCACCTCGTCGACCACCGCTTCGATCGAATTTCCGGTGAAATCGTCGCCAAAAACATAAATGCTGATGCGCTTGTCCGGATCAGAGAATGTGGCGATTGCTGCCTGAATGCCTTCCACCGGTGAAGAGTTGCTGAACGGGTTCCAGGTTTGCAGGCGTTGCAGTATGGCTTTGCGGCGACTGGCTGAATCCGGAATCCACTGCCCCTGATAACGTGGAAACATGTAGTCGCCCATGTCGTTCATCACCTGAATGCCCTTCACCCGCGGGTAGATGGCCAGCGTCTCCTCGACTTTTCTCAACACCTGGCCCCAGGCGGCATTGAACATGCTGCCGGAGGTATCTATGACAAAGATGATGTATTCGCTGTCAACGGCGATCCCGCCGACCAGGTCGGTACTCCGCCGAAAATCGACGCCGAGCAGTCGCTGCATTTCGTCAGTGAGCGACTGTTTTGCTACCGCCAGCTGACTGGTTTCGGTCAGATTGACGTCGCGCTCTGCTATCGTGGTTGAATATTCACCCAGAATTCGACTGAGTTCGCGTTCGAGCGCCGCCAGTTGCAGCAGGTTGTCGTCAAGCTGATCTTCAGAGACGGTGACCTGGCGCCTCAGTTCAGTGACCTGGCCTTTGACTTCAAACAACGCGCGTTCGCGGTCTGCGACCTGACCTTCGAGATTGATCTGGGTTTTCTCCAGGACCATCGGCTCGGCGGTTTTTGTGATCATCAACAGCAATATGATTGCGCCGAAACCGCAGCAGATGACGTCGAGAAATGCAACGCTGAATTCTGCTATTGGCCGCCGCTTCCTCCTTTTCACTGCGTCACCTCCTATGGCCAGTCTCTGGAGGGTGAGAGGAAGGAGCCACCGGAGGTCCGTGCGAGGTTCCAATATGCGGCCGCAGCCATTGGATCGCCTTCCATCGGAAACATGATGACGTTTACCGGCACCTGGGGTGGCATCCGGTTGACGGCGTCGCGAAACAGATTGAGGCGTTCTCGGCCACTGACCGTCGCGCTGCGTGGAGGCCGCGTACCCTGAGTCGGCAGAGAATCAATGATGAGATAGACGTTGTCGGGTAATGGGTCCAGCTCATTCATCGCTTCGATCAGATTTTGCAGGCTGGTACCTTTTTCGGGTACGAGGGTCCTGAGATGCTTCAGCGCCTGGTCGAGTTCGCGGCCTTCGGCCAGCTCGATCCAGCTGCCGTCGCTTTCCGGGACGATTGACTCGACCTTCTCATTGAAACTGTAGATCTGAAAGCTGGCGTCGAGCGGTAGCTGGGCTGCGATCCATTCGACGGTGCGTATGCCGCGCTGCCATTTTGGCGCCAGAAGTTTACGTTCATAAGACATGTTCCGGCGCCGCAGCACGTTTACGATGCTGTCGTCGAGCATGCTTGCTGAGGAGTCCAGTGCGATGAGGATGTGCTTGCCACCGATCTTCATGCCCGTCAGATACTGCCGGTCGCCTTGCCCTGCGATTGTCCGGATGCGCGAGCCTTCTTCGGCTTCTTCCATGGCGCGCAGTCTGCGCAGTTCTTTCTCCCGGGTTTCAACGTCGCTTTTCAACTCCTCCAGACTTTTGGTCTGGGCGAGGGACTCCTCGGTCATGTCGGCAAGTTCTTCCTCACTGTCTGCCAGATCTGTGTGTACGCTGTTGAGCTGTTGTGATGAATCGCTGATGCTCTGCAACATCTCTTCGAGCCGTTCCCGCAGATCGACCATGTCCTTCTGGCCGTTCTGAACCTGATAGTCGAGCAGTCGAATTTCAGCCAGGAGATCCTGGCTCACAACTTTGACCTCCTTTACGGTTGCATGATTGATGATCAGGAAAACCAGAATCACTGCGCCGAACCCGCAAGACATGACGTCGAGAAACGACAGCGAGAAGACGTTGGTCTCACGGCGCGCCACGGTCTAGGAGTCGTTTACCCGGATCACCAGGTATTTTTCGGTGCCGTTGTCGATGGTGTCTCCTATGGCGAGCCTGGTCGCCTGCGTAACCGGGTCGTTGTTCAGCAGGATGGAGTCTTCGGGTTGCAGCCAGGCACCCTCTGCATCGGACTTGACGGCGAAAGCGAACTTGGCTGACCGCAATGGAATGGCGGTGTGGTTGTGCAGGAAGTGCGACGGGATGTTCGCAGGCGCATCATTTACTTTGCGGACTTCATGGTCGTGCGGCAGGCGGGTAACCAGACGCAAATCCGAATCAGCGCTGCGGATGACATCCAGATGCTTGATGCAACCTTCGGCGACTGCCGTTGCCGACAACAGATCAATCCCATAACCGTCTGCGCGCAGCAAACTGGTCAATCCGGGTAGTCGCGCGCAACGGGCGCTGAGTGTGATGCTCGCGCCGGCCGGGATGGATTCACGCAGGCGGCGAAAGCGTTGCTGCGCTTTCTGCTCGAGTTGGCTTTTGGGGACCTCCACCCTGTGCTGTTGGTTGGCATGGCGGATTTCCACACCAATCTCTTTGTGATGGTGCGCTCCGACCACCCAGTCGTAGACCTGATTGTAGAGCTGCTGTTCGGTGTCAGCGGTATGCAGGGGATCGAAACGCGTCTCGTGGACGAATCGATCCGCGATCAGATTGACCCAGCCTTCGAGCAAGCCGACCAGACCGCAATCGCGAATCTCGTCAGCACGGGTCCGTTGAACCTGATCGCCGATCGCGAGTTCTGTGATACTCATGTGTTGCAGGTGAACGTCCAGGAGATAAGTCTTTTCGGGCACGCGGGTGGTCGTAATCGCGGCGACCGCGGCGTCGACAAAGCCGCACACCGCGATTTTTGCTTCCTCACTTATGCCGAGCAGAACGCTCAGCTGATCGTTGCTCAATGTACCGGGTACCGCCAGGATCACATCGTCATCGATGAGAATGGCGAGTTCCTTCAGGTGCAGGTAGACGAGGTCCGCGTGATTTGCAGCTGTCGAGACGGGTTGCGCCAGTGGGTCGGCATTCAGGCGGGAAAAATACTGCTGGTTGGTCTGTTGCGGGTGCATGCGGGCCAGCCGCAGCGCTGCCTCGCCGAACAGAAATTCGTCATCTCTCACCAGTGCAATGGCGGGTGCATGATAGAGCCGCTCCGTGCCTCGATAGAGTGAGAGTTCGGTGTCGTTGAGTTCGAAAATCAACGTCATGCGTCACGGACCTGCAGATGACGTAAGAGGCGCTGGTCGCAGTAGGTCTGTGAGTCGAGCACGAGGCGCTCCTGGATCAGCTGCACCTGGTGCATGAGGAACATGATGAGGATGCTGATGACGAGTGCGGTGAACGTCGAATTGAACGCAACGCCAAGACTTGCCGTAACCCCTTCGATGTCACCTTCGACTGCCTTGTAAGCCTGGCCGAGCGCATCACTGATGCCGCGGACCGTGCCGATGAAACCGATCGACGGAATGGCCCAGGCGATGTAGCGGACCATGGAGAGTTCACTGTCGAGGCGATCAGATTCCGCTTCGCAGGTACTCTTCACGGCTTCGGATACATCCTGCACGTTGCGGGTGGACGCAAAGCGTTGCAGGGCCGACATCAACGCGCGCGGCAACAGGAATTGCTGGGTTGCTTCGGGTAGCGCCTGAATTACCCGGGTGTACTCACGAGTATCCTCGGGAAGTATGCTCATACCCTCGCTGACCCGCACGATGTCGTCCGCCAGAAGACTTCTTTCGCGCAACGCGTTGCGGCCCTTGTAGCCCATGATGGCGATTGCCCAGAACATCAGAACGAAGCAGGACTCCTGTTCGAAATCCTTCAAAACAATGTAGATGCTTCTTTCTGGGACAAAGGCGCCGCCCTGCGCGATGAGCTCCGCCTGTACCGCCAGGACTGCATCAGCATTGGGGCGGATAACTGTTACGTAAACCAGGTGCACCACAATGATAGACAGGAGGAGTGAGGTTGCCTGATATATAAACTCAAAGGGTAATTGTTGTTTCATGGCAGTGTGCTTTGGCCTTTCTTCCGTTGTCAGTTTCTGTCGGATGTCTTGTCAGGTTTGTCTCGGCGGCCGAATTTAGATGTCCACGGGAAATGAGACCGCGAAGTCTTCTGATATATCCTCAGTGGGAATGAATACGTCGGGCGATGTCGCGGCGGGGAGAGTCTTATCTTCTGCCTCGTCTTCTGCCTCGTCTTCTGCTGCGGTCGACGACGCGGTCTCTTCGCTGCTTTCCAGCGGTGGTTCGGCGTTGTCCACCTCGGCGGCATAGGATGCCGCGCCATGAGGAGTTAAGATCGAAAAAGCAATCGCTGTAATCAGCAATTTGTAGTTCATGTCGCCTCCGCAAATCTGGCAATTCGAAATCCGAGATCCTGCCGGCCTTCAAGACCGTAGTCCCGAAACGAAACCCGGAGATCGGTAATAGTGCCGTGCATCCAGCTCGATCCGCGAATCACCCTGTACTCGCCCGAATCTGGACCGAGGGGATCTTGAATTTCTTCACCTGTGGCTATGTCGTAATAGTTGTTGATCCATTCAGCCACGTTGCCGGCCAGATCGTAAATGCCTTTTACGTCGGGTCGGAAGGTGCCAACCGGGGCGGATACGATATAATTGTCGTTGTAGCCGAAGATAATTCTGCCGACCAGGTGAGCTGCGGAGCGATCCGCATAGTTGCCATAGCGATCGGGCGGAGGCAAGTTGCTACCCCACGGGAAACGCAGCGGTGCCTCGGTGGCCACCTGATGCGCGGCCCAGGCCCACTCCGCTTCTGTCGGTAAGCGGTAGCCCGTTGCCTGAGGATTGATGCCGACCACCTTGCCGAACTCGGTCAGGTAAAACAGCGGCAGGTTATCCCGGCTGGACAACCAGTTGCAGTACAGCGCTGCCTCTTCCCAGCTGATGTTGACAGCAGGCTGGTCATCCTTGTCGAGTGGGTTGTCCTGGAATTCTCCGGAGTCGTGGCCCGATGCAAATACCTTAAACTCTGCATTGGTGACTTCTTTTGTCCCGAGGTAAAACAGACGCTGCATTTTTACATCGCGTAAGGTTTCATTGGCACGCCTGCCGGGTTGTCTGCGCGAAGCTCCCATGGTGAAAGCGTCCGGTTTGAGCAAAACGAGTTCCTGGCCCAGGCGGGTTTTGATTCGCGGTTTCAATGATGCAAGGCGGGCTTCTGCGATGGTCAGAAGTTTAACCTTTACTTCTTGTACCAGGCCGTTGCGTGGTGTGATGTTTGCGCTGTATCCGGCGTACCCATCGAGTCTGATTTCAATTTTGTGAGCGATGGTTGGCAGCACGATGGTCTGATCGGCCTTGCCACGTAATTCCCCATCTACATAAAGCGAAGCCTCGATGGGTTGCGCAATAACAACGATTTCTCCCATCAAGCGTTCGAGCGATAGATTGAGGGTGCGGTCTTCGCCGCTTGCTACGCGCACGTTGCGTTCCAGTGGTGCATAACCTGCTTTGAACACTTGAATGCGGTAGCGTTCGCTGGATTTGACTGCGAGTTCAAGCGGTGACTCACCCTGAAACTGACCGTTCAGGATTACTCCGGCGCCGCGCGGCCGGGTGACTATGTTCAAGACACTGTCTGCCTGCTGCAGGGTGACGGTCGGCAGAGTTATCTGCTCTTGCGCGGCGAGCAGAATTCTCTGGCGGTGATTCTTGTGGCCGGCGATGTGGAGCTTGATTTCCCGTTCACCCGATCTGATCTCCACGATGGCAGGCGTCCACTGGCCACTGCTCTCGTCATCTATGAAGATCTCAGCGCCTTCGGGGATGGTGGTGATCGTCACGTCTGCCCAATCCGGCAGGAGCGTGCCGGTGACGGTCTGAGCTTCATTCATACCGATGATATCGACGTCGAATTCCAATGGCTGGTAGCGCGGCGCGGTATAGATGACTGTGCGCAATCCTGCGTCGATCGCGATCGCAGACGACGGCGTTAAGCCGACCGTCGCATTATCGACAACGATCTGTGCATCTATCGGAACGCTCTCGAAGGTCACCTGGCCGGGCAACTTCAGCAGATCGAACGTGTGGGTCTGATTGCGCTCGCTGGTAACTTCGATTGTTTCGAGCAATGGGCGGTAGCCGGTGGCGGAGGCCACAACGCGATATTCGCCTTCCCGCAGCAGATGGATGCCACCCAGTTCGAAGCTCATTCCACCGCTGATGGTCACCGCGTCCACTGCAGGTGAAAATTCCAGTCGGACCGATTTCGCGGTGAACAGAAACCAGATGATGGAAAGAGCTGGTATAGCGATGCAGATCGCAATGATTTGCCAGCGGGTCAGGTCGAAGCGCTTCTGCGCAGTTCGTCGCTGCGGCTGATAACCAACCGGCCGAATGATTTCATCGGTCTCAGCGGAAGCAGCCGAATCGGCTGAGGGCGCTGAATCTCTGGGATCGTTCACGGTTCAGAGCTTCTCATTGCAGCGGATGTCCACCGGTTGCATTTCGGGTCTGACAATGATGTTTGCGCGAACATCGCGACAACCATCCCGACTGCCGATCACGGTATAAGCACCCGGTCGTAGTCGGAGTTGTTTTTCCGCAAACACGCCCAGGCGACCAATCGTCGAAAGCGTTACCTGAGTCAGATTGTCGGATCGAAACGTAACGTCGACAGGTGTGCTGTAGGTTCTGATGAGAGAGGTAACGGCTTCAATCTGCTCGCTGAGCTTGGCCCCGCGTGGATCAAGAAGCTCAGCTTTGGCCAGGATGTCTCTCGCCTGATCGAACAGCTCCGTCGATGAGAGTTTATCGGGAGAGCTCATAATGTTACCGAGCAACACTTCGGTTCGCCGTTGTGAGTTAGCGCGCAGACGACCTTCCCTGGCAAACTGCAGATTGGCATCGCGTTGCAGCACGGCTTCGTAGTTTTCCAGCGCGCTCTGCCATTGTTCGTTGCTTTCTGCGCTCGCGGCAGCCAATCTGAGCGCTTCGAGTTCAGACAGGTCAGTTTGTTCAGCCACCTGCTCGAGTCCACCGATGGCGATAGGGTTGGCTGGACTGAGTTTCAATACGCGTTCGAATGCTTGTTTTGCTGCTGTGTATCGACTCGCATTCAGCGCGCTGAATCCATCCGATAGATGCAGTGAGATCCGCTGCTGCGTGGCACCTGCGCGGGCATCCGCCAGGGCTTGCGGCAACCCATTCGTTTTCGGATCCATTGTCTGGATTGTTTTGTAGGTTTCCAGCGCGTCCTGCCAGTTTTCAGAGAGTTCCTGGTTTTTGCCTTCACGCATGAGCCGAATGACATCCGGCAGTATCTCGGCTCTGGCTACCCCTTCCTTGGCCCGGATGTTTGCGGGGTCGATAAGCAGGGCCTGAGAAAAACTTACCAGCGCCAGCCCCTGATCTTTTGCGAGAAGCGCTTGCTCACCGGCGACGATCGTCTCTTCGAGAAGAAGTTCGCCTTTTTCGATGAGAGCCGCGAGTGCTGCGCTCGCAGTTCGATAGGCGAGCAGTGATTCATCGAATTTTTCGACCAGAAAATTTTCATCTCCGCTGGTGGCCAGCGACTTTGCGGAGTCGTAGTCCTGCTGGCCCCAGGCACCAACCTGCATCTTCTCTTCGAGCGCCATTTGCAGCTCAACGAAACCTGCGAGCTCTTTTTGCGCGCGCGCGCGCGCCTGTTCCCGCATCAGGGCTTCGAACGGTGGCAATTGATCGGTATCGGCGACGGCAGGTGCCGCAGCCGGTAGTTGCGCAACTGGCGGCGCGGTCGATTCGATTCGGCGCGGCTCGATCAATTCGGGAACGACGAGAAAAACGGTCAGGAGGCCGGCCAGCAGGATTGCGCCGGCTGCAAGCCAGCGCGCGTTGTTGCTGAGCGAGGGCTTATCCGCCGGCGGCGTAACGCCGGACGTGGTGTGACTCAGCGGCACCGACTTGGGTCGAATCGGGCTGAAACCTTCGTCGCTCATTTTTCTGTCTATGGCTGTGCTTCTTCGACAGCGGGCTCCGGGACGGGCAGATCGAGATCCGCAAAGTAGATTTTGCGGAGTATACCCCGGAGTTCTTCGTATTGTTCTTCGACCGTGCCTTGGAGTCGCACGCTCTGATTTTCGAGTTCGATGGTGTGCGGCATGATTTCCGCTTCCGCGGCGAGCCCGACTTCCATCAACACCTCTGCATGAATGGATGCTTCGGCATTTTTAGCGATCGCGGTTTTCAACAACATGGCGCCGCTGATGATACCCACGATGCCACTGGTTTCGATGTAAGGATCACTGCTCTCCACGATTGCCGCCACACCGCCGACGATGGCAATGGCACCGCCAATTACTCTGCTTCGAGCCTGCGCCTTCAGTTCTTTGCGGGCAATCGCCTCATCATAAGTGGCGCTGCGCCAGCTCTGATAGGCAGGGTACATGTCCCGGTGGTAGTTTTCGAAATACTCATCGAGAGTGTCGATGAACAGGTACTCACGCTCTCTGACCTTGCGCACCCGCGCGAGCATCGGATCATCCTCCGCGGGGAGACGCCTGAGCTCATAGCGACCGTCGGTTTCCTGGGCAATGTGTTCTGCGAACGCATCGGGCACAAATTCCCTGGCGAACTTCATTTCAGCGGTTGCTCTGATGAGTGCAACGTCCTCTTCAGTCAGCGTTTTACGGTACGCCAGGAGGTCATCGGCAAAGGTCTTGTATATTGTTTGAAAGGGGTCGATATCGGCCGGAATTCCGGGACCATATGCGTACTTGCTGGCAAGTCCTTCATACTTTTTTGTGAACCACCGCTGCCCTGTTGCATCTATTACGGTGTATTCCACGATCATACTTTCGCCGTCCGAGTGGATAATCTTGCCGGTCACACTGACATCCACCGCGTGGGTGGGCCTTGGGACGACGCGCACCGCGCCCCAATTACCCGTGCTCTGTAGCAGGTTTTTCGTGGTGTACGGCATGTAGTTGGATTCCGCCCGGCGAATGTCGGGTAGAATCAGTTGCTCCACCTGTTCGTCATAGCCTTCGGGAACGTTGGGATCGAAGACGGCGACCCCGATGTCGAGCAGCTCGTGTTCTGCCTGGACTCGGCCAAGCTGTTCCGGCGGTGTCATGTCGACAATCCGCACCGTCTGGCTGACGCAGCCGGTGGTTGCCAGACAAAGTAGTAGCGCTAGAGACTGCCGCCAGTTGTTATGACAAACCCGCATTGTCTGATTATATGCCTCAGGCACCTTTGTAACGGCGATACTCGTCCCAGAGTTTCTCACGCAGCACCGGATCCGTCTCACTCATCGCAGCCTCCCGCAACTGGCGGGCGATAATGTCATCGTCCCTCGCATCCGGCACATTTTGCGGTATCTGACCCGTGGCACCGGCTACGGGCGCAGGTGGAGCGCTGTTTTCGGCAGGAATGCCACGTGGTCCAAGTACCGCGGGAGAACCGTCTGGCGCCACTTCGTCGTCTCCAGAGGGGCCTGATGGCAGGCTGATGGGTACGGGAATCGTGCCGGCACCCTCGTTTGATCTGGCTTGGATGACGGCTCGCTCGGCGAGAATCTCACCGTCGAAATCCTCGAGGGCTCGTTCAAGCTCGCCCTCAGCCGCGGCAACGCTGCCCTCGGGCGGTTCCTCGCCTGCACCCGCGCCGGCTGGCAGATCGCGCTCCGATGGCATCGGCGGAATCTGCGAGTCACCGACACCCGGAATCTGGTTACTCGTCTCCCAGCCGTCTTCAGCGCCGGGCGTGCCGCCAGACTCCCAGGATTCATCACCTGGAGGGGCGCCCGGATCTGTACTTTCATTGTCTTCACCGCCGCCACCACCGGCGGGCTTGGTCTCCCACAGCGGATCGGTTTGCCGCCCTGATTCGCTGCCCTCAGAACCAGCACTCTCAGCGGGTTCGCCTTGTTCCCCCTGTGGGCCTTCGTTGCCGGATTCGTTACCACTGGGCATTGGTGGCGCGCCCCCGGGCAGGGGTTCGTAGCTCGACGGTTGGCCGCTGCTGCTTGAACTGGGCGGACTCGATGGACTGGAGGGTGGACTGGGCATGCTCGGCGAACTGGACGGGCTGGGCATACTAGGCGCACTGGGTGGGCTGGGCAGGCTCGGACTGCTGGGACTGGGCATGCTCGGTGAACTGCTCGGCAGGCTTGGCATGCTCGGTGTGCTGGGAGACTGTGACGAATTGCTCGATGAACAGCCGGACAGCGTCAGTGCTGTGCCACCTAGACACAACAGTGCGGCCAGCAGCCGGCGCTGAATCAGATGGCTGACACCGTCTGATTTATTGTTAAATAAATTACCCATTTACCGCTCCTAACGCCGCCGGGCGTTTATCGGTCGACGTACCGCGCACAGACACCCTGCGTCGATCGCAAAGGGTAGCGCAGGGTAGCTGAACAATTGCTGTACAGATCACTCATCTGACTGTCCGGCCGCCAGCTGGGTATCCAGCGTCGGAAAATAGGGGAATTCATGGCGGTACGAATAGTCGAGCGTGGCCATTGGCAGCCCGTCGACGAGGGCGGGCCGGTAGCGGGACGCCCGGAAACTTTTGCGCACCCGGAAATCCATGAGGCCGGCGGGTTCTGACGCGATCGTTTTCAGGGAACGGACCTGTCCGCGTGGCGTGACTTCACAGGCGAGTTGCACATAGCCGAGCGCTTCTTTGCCGCGCTGGGCCAATGGCGGCGGGCTGGGATCCGCGGGTGCCGGGTAGTGCAGCAGTTTTGGCTGAGCGAAGTAGCTGACGACGTCGAAGTCGGGGTCTGCGGCCAGGATTTCATAAGCATGCTGGTAGAGCGGGTGGGCTCTACGTGTTTTTTCGAACAATGTGTACCAGTCGGCCAGCTCCAGCACGGATTCGGCCACCTGCTCCGCACTCTGCTGATTTTCCTGGCGGATGCGGATGATGCTCTGCAGTGCGCGTTCTCCCGCCGGAAAGTTGTTGACGGTCACCGGCACGTCGAAATGCTTGTTTCTTCCCAGGGAGCTGCCATAGGTGGCGTTCGGGCTGTCGGAAATGTAGAACGGCGGAAAGCGTTCGAGTCGATAAGTGTCCGCGACGCCTTCGAGGGCGGGAATCGCCTCCAGAGATCCGGCTTTACCATGCGCTGAATAGATGTCGACCGCGTGCTCGTAGAGCACCCGGGCCGAAAAAACGTTGTGCACCCGCCGATACCAGTCCGCGAGGTGGAAGACGCCGGGCAACAGGGCTTCGTCGTAGGGATCGAAGGCGCTGGTCAACACATGGTAGGCGTATTCTTCGCGCTTGTTGGCTTCCTCCCAGTTGCCGAGCGTTCGATAGACCTCGGCTTCGCGATACACGATTTCGATTTGTCCAGCAGATACCAGACCGGTGCTGACGCGCTGCACGTGGACGGCCCAGCCGTAGGAGTCCAGCGCGCCCGCCAGGTTGCCCTGACCGACGAGAACATCGCCCAGCAGTGTGATGGGTCTGACGAGATCGGGGTCGAATCTGTGGCTTGCTTTTTCGATGGTTGCAATGCGCGCTTCGAGCCAGACTTTGGACGTGTCGTATTCGCCGGCTTCGATTTGCGCTTCAATCTGCTCCAGCTCCGCGTCGGTCTCGGCGAGAATGGCGCTAATGGTTTGCGGCTCGGACGTCGGTTGCGTCTGGGCCGGCGGTTGTGAATCCGCCGCAGCGGGATCTTCTGCGGTTACTGCGACCGGCACCACCGCGGCTGCGGACAGAGGCTCCTCCGCCACAGCCTGCGTTGTCGACTCGGCCGCCATGGTCTGTACCGTGCCCAGTGCCAGCACGGCGCACACCGCGATTTGGCGGATGATTGCCGCAACTGCGGGCCGCTCGGCGACGCCTGCGTCGACAGACGCATGTTGCTCTTTCAACGAATTTTCACACACTTGTTGCTGCTTCCGAGTACTGCGTCCAGGTTCCAGCTCCAGTTTTCAGGTTCCGGTTTTTAGGGTCGCTTGCAAGGTCGCCGGCTCCGGCGTGCGGCCGTCACGGCTACCGCTGCCCGCCCGATCATGCAGTCGATTAGACAGCAGCAACTACTGAGCGTTCGAGTGTGGAATCGGCTCTTCTGCAAGTCAAGGCGCACCGCACCGATCTGCTGCCGGCAGCGTCAGCGCTCGGGTACCGAGCCTGCGCCTGGGGCAGTCGCTAGCCGGCAGGACGGGAATTGAGCTACCATCGCCGACCGCCATGCGCCACGCCGACTACAAACTCGATGCCACTGGATTACTCTGTCCGGAGCCGCTGATGATTGTGCGCAATAAAGTCCGGGAAATGGCCGCCGGTGAAGTGCTGTTTGTGTCTGCAACCGATCCCAGCACGGCCCGGGATTTCAGCAATTTCTGTCGCTTCATGGGACACCGCTTGCTCGAAGAATCCACCGACGGAGAACGGTTTCTCTACTGGATCGAAAAAGGCGGCGCGTGATCGCGCGCTACTTTGCCTACGGCTCCAACATGAATCCTGAGCGTGTTCGTGAACGCGGCATTTTCTTCAAAACCGCACTGGGCGCGCGGCTCGTGGGCTACAGATTGGCGTTCAACAAGTCATCCACACGACATATGGGTGTTGGCCATGCAAACATCGTGTTCGATCCGGCGGCGGTCGTTGAGGGCGTGCTCTACTGGCTCGACGGGCCGGCCGAAATGCAGAAAATGGATAGATTCGAAAGTACGCCCGTCAACTACAGCCGCGACATCGTAGAAGTGGCGACTGAGCAAGGCCCGCAGTCGAGCTGGACTTACTTTGCCAACCCCGCCGTGCTCGTGGCCGGGTTAAAGCCACCGCGCTCCTATCTGAATCACCTGCTTGCCGGTAGAGAGTATCTGTCGCCTGCTTACTATGAAGCGTTGGCGGGTTGGGAGTGCGTGGAGGAACGGTGAATCAGGAGCCGACAGACTTGCTGATTGGCGGGTGATTCAATGGGCTTTTTCGACCGCCGGCCGACGACAACATCTGCGATCAGAGCGACCGCTGGCAGGAGGTAGGAATCAAGCCGTCGAGCAAAGTGGCGACCAACCTGCACGAGGAGCGTGATCGGGCGTTCCGGTTTCGGCGTATTCTCCGGCTGGCAGCGAATGCCGAACTGCCCTATCCACGCGATACAACCAAGGTGGGCCGGCCACAGGAGGCTGAAATTCGAACTCAGCTCAAACGTCTGGGACTCCTCGAGAGCCTGGGTAATGTTCTATTAGATCGCGGCAACGCGTGAATGGCCGACTACGTCGAATGCATTGTCATCGGTGCGGGCGTCGTGGGGCTCGCTTGTGCCAGACGCCTGGCGGCGGCCGGCAGGGAGGTGCTGGTCCTCGAGCGGCATGAACTGATTGGCTCGGAAACGAGTTCGCGCAACTCCGAAGTGATTCATGCTGGCATCTACTATCCAACCGGGTCGCTCAAGGCAAAACTCTGTGTCGCCGGAAAACATCAGCTCTACGATTATTGCGACGAGCATCAGGTACCTTACAGCCGCTGCGGCAAGATCATCGTTGCCACTCATGCCGATCAACATGCCACTTTAGAGGCCTATCAACGCCAGGCTGAGGAAAATGGCGTGGTGGACCTGACCTGGCTGTCACAATCCCAGGTGCGGGCTTTCGAGCCGGCTGTGGTGGCGGTCGCCGGATTGTTGTCGCCGTCAACGGGAATCATTGATTCTCACGCCTACATGTTGAGCTTGCAGGGTGAACTGGAGCAGCACGGTGGGGTGATTGCATTCAACACATCCGTCAGCGAAGTGACTTCGATTGGTAACGCCAGACTGGCAGTAACGACACCCGAGATGCAGCTGGAAACCAGTTGCGTGGTAAACAGTGCCGGGCTCTCGGCGCCGGACTTGATCCGATCACTGGTGCCGCAGGCTCCCGCTGCCCACTATGCGCGTGGCCGCTACTACGCCTACAGCGGCAAGCCACCGTTTTCCCGGCTCGTCTATCCGGTGGCGGAAACCGGCGGTCTCGGCGTGCATGTGACACTCGATCTTGCAGGTCAAATCAAATTTGGACCCGATGTCGAGTGGATTGACGGCGTCAACTACGAATTCGACGAATCGCGCAGGGATGAGTTCCTGACGGCCATCCGCCGGTACTATCCAGAGATTCAGGCTGAGCGATTGCATTCGAGCTACGTGGGCATCCGACCAAAGATTTCGGGGCGAGATGAGAAGGCGGCAGATTTTCGCATCGATTCGCGGGAAGCTCATGGCGTGTCCGGTCTGATAAATCTGTTCGGCATCGAATCGCCCGGATTGACGGCTTCTCTTGCGATCGCCGACGTCGTCATGGAGCAAGTCTCCAAATGATGCACGTCGGCATACTTGTCAATCCGATAGCGGGAGTCGGCGGGACAGTCGCGCTCAAGGGCAGCGATGGTGAAGCCGTACAGCTCGAGGCCGCCTCTGCTGGAGGAAAGCCGCGCGGCGGCGAGCGCCTTGTGCGTATGCTTGTTTCACTTGGTGAGGCTGTCCAGAAAATTCGCTGGAGTAGCTGGGGTGGTGAAATGGGGGCGCGCTGGATGGCTCAGGCCGATGTCTCCGCCACACTGGCCGGCGAGCCGGTGGTGCCGAGTCAATCAGCCGACACGGTCCGGGCAGCGCAGGTTCTGCGGGATTGCGGGATTGATCTTCTGCTGTTCGCAGGAGGTGATGGCACCGCGCGGGACGTTCTGCAGGGAATCGGCGATACCGTACCGGTGTTGGGGATTCCGGCCGGAGTGAAGATGCATTCCGGTGTGTTTGCGACGACACCGTCGGTGGCAGCCGAAATTTTAACGCTCTTAATCGACGGTGGACTGGTGAGTTCCACCCTGCGTGACGTTCGCGATATTGACGAAGCAGCACTCAGAGCGGGTGAAGTGAAATCGCGTTTTTTCGGCGAACTGAAGGTGCCGGAAGTGGGTGGTTATGTGCAGCACACGAAAATCGGCGGGCGGGAAAACGAAGAGCTTGCGGTCGAAGAAATCGTTGCGGAAATCAGCGAACGACTAACCGGTGAAAACCGCCCGGTGGTGCTGGGGCCCGGCAGCACGGTCGCTGCCATAAAGCGCAGGCTTGGTCTTGCGGTAACACTGCTTGGCGTGGACGTCTGGCGCGCGGGCGAGCAGATTGGCCGCGATGTGACGGCAGCCTGGCTCGAGAAGAACGTTGCCTCGCCCATACTGGTATTGAGTTTTACGCGGGGCCAGGGGTTCCTCCTCGGCCGTGGTAATCAGCAATTTACGCCTGCGTTATTGCGCGGTGTTGCAAAAGAGAGTCTGTGGGTAGTGGCTACGCGCAACAAACTCAAATCGCTGGCAGGACGTCCCCTGCTGCTGGATACCGATGATGAGTCGTTGGATACGTCGCTCAGCGGTCTGATCGAGATCGTCGCGGGATATGAAGACAGGCTGTGGTACCGGGCCGATAGCCGTGCGTGATTTCGCCGTCGTGGTAGAGCGTTGCCGCCTGCGCCTTGGGTGCGTTGAGCAGGCTGATACTGCTACGCGGCTGTTTCACGGTCGTGGTCACTGCTATCCCGGTTACGAAGATCTCACCGTTGATCTCTTCTCATCGTATGCAGTTGTGACCTGCTTCGGCGATGACACTCAGGGAGCTCAGTCACTGGCGTTACTGATTGCCGAGTCATTCCCTGCGATCACGGGGGTCTGTATTCAGTTTCGGACAGGCCGGAAAACACAAAGTGCGAACGTCGTTGGAACGGTGCCGGAAGAAGTCACGGTGGTGGAGGACGGGCTGCGCTACCTGGTGCGGCCGCACCGCAATCAGAACGTTGGGCTGTTTCTGGATATGGCGCCCACCCGGCAGTGGCTGCGGCAGCATTGCGACGGCAGGCGCGTCTTGAATCTCTTCGCCTACACCTGCGCCTTCTCGGTGGCCGCTATTGCCGGTGGCGCCGAGGTCGTCGTAAACAACGACATGAGCGCGACTGCATTGCAATGGGGCACGGAGAATCACCAACTCAACGATCAGGACCTGCGGCAGGTGCGCATGCTGCCGCACAATCTATTCAAGTCCTGGTGGAAAATTCGCCAGTTGGGTCCCTACGACATGGTCGTCATAGATCCACCGACCAATCAGCGTGGCAGTTTCACTGCCGAGCGCCAGTACGGGCAAGTTCTCAAGCGCATTCCCGATTTCGCCACGAAGCATGCCGCGATTGTGGCCTGCCTGAACTCGCCCTTCCTGAACAGCGATTTTCTCACCCAACAGATGGCCCGCTGGTGTCCGTCTGCGAAATTTGTCGAGTATCTGCCGGTCTCGGCGGATTTTCCCGATCTGTATCCAGATCGCGGGTTGAAAATTGCGTTGTTTCGCTACGAAGGCTGATGCAGGGGTTCGCGCGGCACCGCTAAACGGGATTCCTGTCGTTCATCTGCAGCATCAGATCCATCATGACGATACGCAGCATCGTTGAGGAGCGCTCATTGAGCGCGTGTCGAATGTGGTGGATGGCGGTTGCCTGTTCGAGCCGTTCGGAAATGGGCAATGTCGAATCGTCGGTGCGCAGGCTAGGCTCCAGGCTTGTGCGCGTGGGGCTCGACAGAAGCGTGAAACAACGTCCAGTCAATATTGCTTGATCGATTGCTTCGAAACGGACGGTTTCTTCGAAGCGTAGATAGCCTTCTTCTCCGAGCCACAGGAGGGTTCCCAGACACGACAGATAGCGTTCGCTGTGCATGCCGAATTCATCGGGTTCCTCAGGACCACAAACGTCTGCGACGAACAGAGTGTGACGGCGTGGAAATACCAGATAGAGCGTAGTCAGAATTTTCGCACTGTCCTTGAAGAATTCCTCGACGTTTATGTCGGTCATTGACGATACTTGTGGAGGAACGTATCGAGCCGGGTCAGTGCATCATCGAGTTCTTCGATCCGGGGGAGGAACACGATTCGGAAGTGATCCGGTTCCGGCCAGTTGAAGCCGCTGCCCTGGACGACGAGCACTTTCTCCTGCTGCAGCAGATCCAGTGCGAACTGCTCGTCATTGCTGATGTTGAACTTTCGAACATCCAGCTTCGGAAACAGATACAACGCACCTTTTGGTTTGGTACAGGTTATGCCGTCTATTGCGTTGAGACGATCCCACGCCCACTGACGCTGCTCGAAGAGTCGGCCCCCGGGCGCAATTAAGTCCTGAATGCTCTGGCGGCCACCCAGGGCTGTCTGGATTGCGTGTTGAGTGGGTACGTTTGAACACAAGCGCATGGACGCGAGGATGTCGAGGCCCTCGATGTAGTCCCTGGCGCGATGCTTCGCGCCGCTGACAACCATCCAGCCAGTACGGAACCCGGCGACGCGATAGGTTTTCGACAGACCGTTGAACGTAACGATCAGGAGATCTTCTGCAAGGGAGGCCAGCGGAACATGGACAGCGTCATCAAAGAGAATCTTGTCGTATATCTCGTCAGAGAAGATCACGAGGTCACGGCTGCGAGCTATTTCAATGAGTTCGGTGAGCAGCTCTTTGCTGTAGACAGCGCCGGTTGGGTTGTTGGGATTGATCACTACGATCGCTTTGGTGCGGGAGGAAATCTTTGCCCGGATGTCATCCAGATCCGGGAACCAGTCAGCGCTTTCATCGCAGCGGTAGTGGACGGGTTTGCCGCCGCAGAGATTGACTGCTGCGCTCCACAGCGGAAAATCGGGCGCCGGTATGAGAACTTCGTCGTTGTTGTTGAGCAGTCCCTGCAACGCCAGAACAACGAGTTCGGATACGCCGTTGCCGATGTAGATGTCGTCGATCTCGACATTGCGCACGTTCGTCTGCTGGCAGTACTGCATGACCGCTTTACGGGCGCTGTATATGCCTTTTGCATCGCTGTAGCCCTGGGATTCAGGCAGATTGTGGATAACGTCCACCAGGATTTCCTCTGGAGCCTCGAATCCGAAGGGCGCCGGATTGCCGATATTGAGCTTGATGACGTGATGACCTTCTTCTTCGAGCCGGTGGGCTTCTTTCAACACGGGTCCGCGTATGTCATAGCAGACGTCATCGAGTTTCCGTGACTTGACGATCTGCCCGTCCAGAGTTTTTGGCAGTTGGGTAACGCGGGCTTCCTGCTTGGTCGATTCCATTGCTTAAATGCTCATACTAGAATGTCTGGTTCGGCGCGCGGCATTGTAGCGCACATCGTAGTCCTGGAATGAGGATCAGTTCAGCCTCTGCCGAGAGGCATGCACCAGAAACGATGCGCAGCCAGTTAACCAGAAGTAAATCCTCACCGGGGGCAAACGGGGCAACGAATGGCTAAAGTGACGAAAACCGATGACGAGTGGCGTTCGCAACTCGGTCCCGAAGCGTTTGAAATAGCCCGCAAGGCGGGTACGGAGCGAGCGTTTACGGGCGAGTACTGGGACACCAAAACCGCGGGAGTCTACAACTGCAAATGCTGCGGCGAATCGCTGTTCGATTCGCAGACTAAATATGATTCCAACAGCGGCTGGCCGAGCTTCTATGAACCGGTATCGAGCGATGTGGTCACCACGAAAACGGACAATTCAATGATGATGGAGCGGGTGGAAGTGCTTTGTAACAATTGTGCAGCGCATCTCGGTCATGTGTTCCCGGATGGCCCGCAGCCCAGCGGCTTGCGGTTTTGTCTGAATTCGGCCTCGCTGGATCTCGCGGAGAAAGATGAGGACGCAGCGTAAAATCCGCGACAGACCTGCTCATCGCGAGCAACCGCAGACAAACAGGTATTGAGGTATCACAGTGCACCCAGGGGTATTTGCAGAACGCTCGCCCGGCAAAGTGGCATACACGATGGCCGACAGTGGCCTGACGATCACGTATGGAGAATTGGTCGCCGCCGCGAATCAGGGATCACAACTCTTTCGTTCGCTGGGCCTCGAGCGCGGCGATCACATCGCCATACTGTTGGAGAATCACCCGCGGTTTTTTCAACTCTGTTGGGCAGCCCAGTGTTCGGGCATTTACTACACGGCAATCAGCTGGCGTTTCCAACGCGCGGAAGTCGAGTACATCGTCAACAACTGTGAAGCGCGAGTCTTCATTACCTCCTACGAGCAGCGCTCTGTCGTCGAACCCTTTATTGACAAAATACCAAACGTAGACCAGCGCTACATGATCGACGGCGTCATCGATGGGTTCGAATCGTGGGAGGATGCGATTGCGGCCATGCCGGAGACGCCGATCGAAGATCAGGCCGAGGGCGCCGCGATGCTTTACTCTTCCGGCACTACCGGCTATCCCAAGGGCATCAAGAAGCCACTTCCGGAGACCGCCTACGGCGCCGCCGAAGAAATAAATCTGCTCAGCGTGCTCTACGGCGCCGAGGAAAATTCAATTTACCTCTCTCCCGCGCCGCTGTACCACGCAGCACCGCTTGCGTTTTCGATGGGATGCCTGCGCCACGGCGTAGCAGTTGTCGTGATGGAGCACTTCGAAGCCGAACGCGCCTTGCAATGCATCGAAGAGTATAAAGCCACCCACAGTCAATGGGTGCCCACCATGTTTGTTCGCATGTTGAAGCTGCCGGAGGAGGTCCGCACCCGCTACGACGTCAGCTCCCTGCAGTGTGCGATCCATGCGGCCGCGCCATGTCCGATTCCGGTGAAGGAACAGATGATTCAGTGGTGGGGCCCTGTCATCTACGAGTACTACGCTGGCACCGAAGGTAATGGATTCGTGCAATTGAATTCGGAGGAATGGCTGGATCACAAAGGCTCGGTCGGGCGGCCGCTCACCTGCGAGCTGCATATCTGTGACGACGAGGGCGTTGAGGTACCGGTCGGTGAATCCGGCACGATTTACATGAGCGGTGGCGGCGAGTTTGAATATTACAAGGACCCCGAAAAAACACAGGAATCTCGCCATCCGCAGGGCTGGAGCACGCTCGGTGATGTTGGCTACCTCGACGACGAAGGCTATCTGTACCTCACCGATCGCAAACACTTCATGATCATTTCCGGCGGCGTCAATATTTATCCGCAGGAGGCGGAGAACGCGTTGATCACTCATGATCGCGTCATTGACGTCGCGGTTTTCGGGGTGCCGAACGAGGAGTTCGGCGAAGAGGTGAAGGCCGTGGTGCAACCGCGCGACATGGCAGACGCAACACCCGAACTGGCACTTGAGCTGATGGATTACTGCCGTTCGCAGTTGTCACACATCAAGTGTCCGCGATCGATCGACTTTCGTGAAGAACTGCCGCGTCACCCGACAGGTAAGCTCTACAAGAGATTGTTGAAAGACGAGTACTGGCAGAAAGCCAATTAGTTCCTGTCCGGAATATTCGAATCCGGAATCGGTAAGCGTTGCGGCCGCATATACAGCCTTCGGCCGCGACGCGGTGACGCTCGAACGGGGTGGGGGAATATTCCGGACAGGAACTAGTTAGCGGCGTGTTGCAAAACACACTGCCAGGCAGCCTCTGGCTATTGGTTCTGCAGCAGATTGGCCGGCGAGTACTGATCGGTCAGGACGCGAGCGGACTCATCCCAGTTTCTTTTTTTGCTGAAGCGCCGCGGAAAGTCGACGATCCGCAGATCGTAGGGTCGCAGCGCCGGGGCGAGTTGCCGCGCGATCGCTGCGAATTCCAGGCCATCAGGTAGTGGTTCGTTGCGCGCGATAATGATTCGATTCGCCGAATCGTTGGTCGTAACGTTGTAGAACTCGCCGAAGACCGCCCGGTATGTCTCAGACTCGTGGTCGTAAAGCTTGCTGATAGAAAACGTGTTTGCAACGAGGACGCCACCGGCGCGCAGCAGCTGACGGGATTCTTCCACATACTCCCGAGTCATCAGATGCTCAGGAATGTAGTCCCCATTGAATGCATCGAGCATGATCAGGTCATAGCTCTCATCTCTGATCAGTGCCCTTTTTGTGAATACCCGGGCGTCCTGCAGAAAGACCACAACCTGCTCGCTGGCAGTGAAGTTGAAATAGGTTTCTGCAACCGTTTTAACGGCGGGATCGATTTCGACTACATCAATTCGGGCGTTTGGATAAAGCTCGTGCAGCGTGGTTGGCAATGTGCCGCCACCCAGACCGATAATCAGGATGTCGTGCGGATCAGGTTGCAGCAGCAGGCTCGAGAGCATCATCTTGGCGTAACCGAATACCAGTTTTTTCGGATTTTTCTGGTCTACACAGGACTGGTTTCGCTGGTCCGATCGGATGGAAAATTGCAGGCACAGTGTCGATCCCCGCTGGTCTACCAGAATGGTGCTGTACAGGGATCGTTCCCGGTGGATGACTTTCGTCTGTGCAGCCGAACAGAAAATCGACAGGCACACGAGCACCATGCAACTGCTTGCGATGAAGCGTTGCGTCACTCGCTGCCCCCAAGCTTGTGAACCAGCACAGCGACTGCAGCCATGACCAGCAGCGCTGCGGTGAGCATCGTCAAAATCGTGTTTATCTCGAACCACAGGACAAAGTAGAACGAGGTCGCCAGTGTGCCCAAAGCGCTTCCCATCGTCGAAACGAAATAAAGTTTACCGGCAACCTGACCGGATTCGTGAGCTGATTGAACGAGCAGGCGCACGGAATACGGCGAGATCATGCCGAGAATGATTGTTGGCGCGATGAACAGAATGCTCGATGCGAGGAGGGATCCGTAGCGTGGATCTTCGATCATCAGAAAAATCCAGACCATCAGTGTCTCGCTGAAGTACACCAGTGGGTAGAGAAAAACCGCGGCCATCACGAATATCGTGCCAAAGCGTTTCAGCGACGGATCTGCGAGGGACAATCGGCCACCGAACAGATAACCCAGCGCCAGTGACAGCATGAAGATGGTGATAATACTGCCCCAGACGTAGATGCTGCTGCCGAAATACGGCGCAAGCACCCTGCCGCCGAGAAGTTCGAGTGACATAATGACGAAGCCGCCGACGAAGGCGAGCAGATATATGGTTGGCGTCATAAAAAATGCATGGAACCTGAAAAAGATCCTGGTTTTGTCCAGCAACGGACGGGTGGACGACGCGGGGCAGTGTACAAACAGGCATATGCTATTAACAACATATGAGTTGTGCCTTTTAGACACCTTCGGTCTAATTGCGCTCCATTGAACACCCGAGTGACCGCCAATCCACTCCGAACAACTTAACTGCGAAAAACAGGATCCTATGGACGCGCCGCGCGGATTCAGCCATTTACAGCTGCTGGAAGCTGAAAGTATTCACATCATGCGGGAGGTCATGGCCGAGAGCGACAATCCGGTCATGCTCTACTCCATTGGTAAAGATTCCTCCGTGATGCTGCATCTGGCGCTGAAGGCGTTCTATCCCTCGAAACCGCCATTCCCGTTGTTGCATGTGGACACGACCTGGAAATTTCGCGAGATGATCGAGTTTCGCGATAAGCGCGTCGCGGAACTCGGGCTGGATCTGATCGTGCACGTCAACGCCGAAGGGGTTGCCCAGGGCATCGGCCCGTTTTCCCACGGATCCGCCGTGCATACGGACGTGATGAAGACCCAGGGCCTCAAGCAGGCACTCGACAAGTACGGTTTTGACGCTGCGTTTGGCGGCGCCCGGCGCGATGAAGAAAAATCCCGGGCGAAAGAGCGGATTTTTTCTTTCCGCAACGCGCAACACCGATGGGATCCGAAGAATCAGCGCCCGGAACTGTGGCACATATACAACGGCCGGGTACGAAAGGGCGAGAGTATCCGGGTATTCCCATTGTCGAACTGGACTGAACTCGATATCTGGCAGTACATCTATCAGGAGGAGATACCGATCGTCCCCCTCTATTTCGCTAAAAAACGTCCTATCGTGGAACGTGATGGCATGAAGATTCTGGTCGATGACGATCGCCTTCCGCTGGCAGCCGGTGAATCGCCGCGCGAGGAACTCGTCCGTTTCCGCACGCTCGGCTGCTACCCGCTCACCGGCGCGATTGCGAGCACGGCAGCGGATCTTCCCGCAATAATTGAAGAGATGCTGGTGACGCGGACTTCAGAACGGCAGGGCCGGGCGATCGACCATGACGAGTCGTCGTCCATGGAAAAGAAAAAGCAGGAGGGCTATTTCTGATGGCCGAATCCACACCCGACATCGAGCAGTATCTGGCGGCACAGGCCAGTAAGTCGACGCTGAAATTTCTGACCTGCGGCAGCGTGGATGACGGCAAAAGTACGCTCATCGGCCGGTTACTCTACGATTCGAAGCTGCTATTCGAAGATCAACTTGCGGCACTGGAAGCCGACAGCAAACGTCACGGTACACAGGGTGAGGAGTTGGACTTTGCGCTCCTGGTCGATGGCCTCGCAGCGGAGCGGGAACAGGGCATCACGATTGATGTCGCCTACCGGTTTTTCGCAACGGATCAGCGCAAGTTTGTCGTCGCGGATACGCCCGGGCACGAGCAGTACACCCGCAACATGGCAACGGGCGCATCAACCGCCGATCTCGCGGTGATCCTGGTCGATGCACGCAAAGGTGTGCTGACTCAAACGAAGCGTCACAGTTACATCGTTTCACTGTTCGGCATCAAGCAGGTGGTGCTGGCCGTCAATAAAATGGATCTCGTCGACTACGACGAGGCCGTATTTCGTTCGATTGTCGAGGACTACCGAAAATTTTCCGCGCAGCTCGATGGCTTCGAGATCACCGCAATTCCGCTGTCCGCGCTCGTTGGTGACAATGTCATGCAGGCGAGTCGGGCGATGCCCTGGTATGAGGGTGTGACGCTGCTGGAGCATCTCGAGACGGTGCAGGTGACTGAAGGTGTGGCAGGCCAGCCATTCCGCATGCCGGTGCAATGGGTGAACCGACCTGATCTCGATTTCCGTGGGTTCAGTGGCACGATCGCAGGCGGTACGGTGCAACCTGGAGACGACGTGCTGGTACTGCCGGCCGGCACACGCTCGAAAGTCAGCCGTATCGTGACCTTCGATGGTGATCTCACAGGTGCCGGACCCAGACAAGCCGTCACGCTCGTGCTTGAAGACGAAATCGATATCAGCCGTGGCGATGTCATCTGCAGCGCAACTGAGCCATGCCAGACCTCCGATCAGCTGGGCGTCCATTTGCTGTGGATGCAGGAAGATGCACTCTTTCCCGGCCGTCAGTACTATTTGAAATCAGGTACCCGCACGGTGCCATGCGTGGTGACCGATCTGAAACACAAGATCAACGTCAATACGCTCGAAACCCAACCCGCACGAAAACTGGAGCTCAATGAAGTCGGGGTCGGCAATCTGAGTCTCAGCGAGCGGATCGCTTTCGATACTTATGAGCGCAACCGGGAAATGGGCGGCTTCATTCTCATCGATCGCCAGTCCTTTGCGACCGTGGGCGTGGGGCTCTTTGATTTTTCATTGCGCCGCGCCGAAAACGTCGTCTGGCAGACGCTGAGTGTCGACAAGGCACATCGAGCAAGCATCAAGCACCAGCAGCCGTGTGTCATCTGGCTCACCGGGTTGTCTGGATCCGGTAAATCGACGATTGCGAACCTGCTGGAAAGCGCCCTGCACGATCTGAATCGGCACACGTATGTTCTGGATGGCGACAACGTCCGTCACGGTCTGAACCGGGATCTTGGCTTCACGGAAGTGGACAGAGTGGAAAATATCCGCCGCGTGGGCGAAACGGCCAAACTGATGGTCGATGCGGGGTTGATCACGATCGTGTCATTCATCTCGCCGTATCGCAACGAGCGGCAGATGGTTCGTGAATTGCTCGATGAAGGTGAGTTCATCGAAGTGTTTGTGGACACACCATTGGAAGTCTGCGAGCAGCGCGATACCAAAGGGTTGTACAAAAAAGCCCGGGCGGGAGAAATCGAGAATTTTACCGGCATCGACGCCGAGTACCAGCGTCCCGAAAATGCGGAACTCGTCCTGCATACAGAACATGAAACGCCCGAGGAATCCGCTGCCGCGCTGTTGCAGCTGCTCGCCAAGCGGGGCATCGTCCAGGCCTGATCAACCCACGGGAGACCGCCCATGCAAATCGGCGTGACCATCAGAAACATGGGTCCGCAGTCCTCGCGGGATCTGCTCACGCAGTGCGCGTTGGACGCCCAGGCCGCTGGGCTGGAATCCATCTGGATCACCGACCACATCGCGATTCCACCGGACGATTCGGCAGGCAGCGAAGGGCGCTACCTCGACCCGCTGATCACCCTGGCCTACATTGCCGGTGTCACCAGCGACATCAAACTCGGCGTCGGCGTGCTGATCCTGCCGTACCGTGCGGCGCTGCCGACGGTCAAACAGATTGCGACGCTGCAGGAACTCAGCGCCAACCGGTTGCTCCTGGGTGTCGGGATTGGCTGGATGGATGCGGAATTTAGAGCGCTGGGCGTGGACCGGCGCCAGCGTGGAGCGATCAGCGACGCCACACTCGCTTTTTTGCGAACCTGTTTCGAAAACGATGTCGTGGAAGCGAATGATCAGCCGTTCCTGTTTCGGCCGCGGCCCGAAAAACCGCCTGTCTACGTCGGCGGTGGACCACCGCACGCGCTCAGGCGGGCGGCCCGGTTGGCAGACGGCTGGTTGCCTATGGGTCTGGAGCCGGACGCTCTGGCGAGACATATGTCGACCTACCGGGAGTTCTGTGCAGCCGAAGGGCGTAATGCGGGCCGCGTCACGCTGATGCGTGGTCTGCCGCTGGCGGATGAATCGCAGTGCCGGGCGTTGATTGCCGAATACGCTGATCTTGGCCTGGAACGACTGGTCTGTGGCGTCCGTTACGACACGTCCGGCCAGTTCCGCGAACAATTGGCGCTTCTGTCAGACCTGCTGTGAAAACTGCCAGAGCTGGTTTGAGGGCAGGTAAGGTGTCGATTGCTTAGTCCGTTCGAAATTACTGCGGCGTTTGTGCAGGGGCTGAAGCCTGAAATGGTCCCGGCGCATGGCGCACGCTTGCAGAATTGTGGTGCGGGAGCCTGGATGGCCGATCGCGTCGTGCGCCTGGGCGGTAACGTCCTGCTGCCGATACGCATGATGATCCTGGAAAACGAACCCGGTTCACTCGCCTGTTACTCGCCGGTTGAATTTGACAGCGCAACGTTGGAAGCCGTGGCCGGACTGGGAAACGTGCAGCAGGTCATCGTGGCTAACAGATTTCATATGTCGTTCGTGACTGAGGCAGTCGATCTATTTCCAGCAGCAACACTGTATGTGCCGCCAACCAGCCCCGGGCTCACCGGCATCGTGCCCAACGCGACGGTCAGCCGGCTCGGTTGCAACACAGAGATGTTCGTACTGCGAATGCGCACAGGGTTCGAGGAACTGGTTTTGTACCACGATAAATCGGAGACACTCGTCGTTTCTGATCTGTTTTTCAATCTGACGGGAGCGACGGGTCTGCAGAAGTTCTTGCTCAGGCTCAACGGTATCGCCGATCGACCGGGCCAGAGTCGTCTGCACAAGCTGCTGCTCATGCGTGAAAAAGAGCAGATTCGTAAGTTTTATCGTTGGGCACTGGCGAAGCCGTTTACCCAGATCTGCATGGCTCACGGCCAGGTCGTTGACAAAGAAGCGCGCGAAGTCTTCTACCAGCTGTTTCACCGCTATCTTTAACCGGCCACTCGGTCATCTGGAAGGCAGATCCTCGACAGGATTGCCTGCTTCTTTCCACGCATTGAAGCCGCCGTCGATGTGGCAGGCGTTTGCCAATCCCATTTGCTGGACGGTCTGCGTTGTCAACGCGGAGCGCCAACCGCTCTGGCAGTAGAAAATGAACTTTTTGGGTTCGCCGAAGATTTCTTTGAAGTAAGGACTCTCGGGGTCGATCCAGAATTCGATCATGCCGCGGGTCGCGTGAAATGCCTCGGGTACTTTTCCTTCCCGCTGCAGTTCGCGGATATCGCGTATATCGACGAACACTACGTCGTCGTTGCCGAGCAGTTCGCTCGCCTGTGCGGGGCTGAGTGCCTCAATTTCCGCCTCCGCGCGTGCCAGCAGCGCTTTGTAGCCGACTTTCAACGCCATTGTGTCACCTCTTGTTTTTCTTGATGTGCAGCTGGGCGAGAATACTCCAGTCGGCAAGCTGCGGCCCACGGCCCACCCGTACTGAGTCGGTGGGCTATATCGATGGTGTTCACAGTTTTTCGGCCTTGTCCCGTTGCAGGTCACTTTCGGCTCTATTAGGGCAGTACCGGTCGTTACCCGTCGGGCGTCGGTTTCACCTGCATTGGGCATTTAATAATTATATATAACAGTAGGTTATGTAATATTTCTTAGGTAAGTTTTAGTTGGCATGAAACCTGATTGCCTTTATAGCACCAAGGTAGGCCAGTCGGCCGCTGTGACGCCGATCAGAACGCTGATCAGGAGTCCCGGGCGATTTCAGGCGCGATTAACAAAGGTAGTATATGAGTAATCGAGTCGCTAAAACTTATCCAGAACAGTTCTTAACCGCGCCCGATCTTCTGCACGTGGTGATACCACGCGTTGAGATTATTGCCGAAATGGCGTTACGAGGTGAGCATGACGCGCTCAACGACGTCTGCCTCGCGGTCGCGATTGTGGCAGACGCCATCGGCCAGGCGCAGGAAATCGTCGAGCCCTAACGCCCCTTCCAGTCGGGTGGTCGTTTCTCGGCGAAGGCTTTCGGACCCTCGATGAAATCTTCGCTTTTAACCATCGCGATCACCGAGTCGTATTTCGCGGTCATGGATTCTTCCAGCGAACCGATACTGAGACTTTTGTAGACGACGTCTTTGCTCGCTCTGATCGACAGGGGGGCGCACTGACAGATCTCTTTTGCCCATCGCCTCGCCGCCTCGGCCAGCTCATCGTGCGGCACGACCTCGTTTACGAAACCAAGCTCTTTGCCTTCTTCAGCGCTGACGTGTCTGCCAGTGAGGATCATGCCCAGTGCGCGCTTCGAACCAATCTGCCGGGGCAGCCGGTTGAGTCCACCTGCGAGGGCGGCAAGGCCGACTTTGGGTTCCGGCAGGGCGAACAGCGCTTTTTCCGAAGCGATGATGAGATCACAGGCGAGTGCAATTTCGAACCCGCCGCCCATGGACACGCCGTTGACAGCGGCGATTACCGGCTTGGTGAGATCAAAGCGTGATGTCAGGCCCGCGAATCCGTTTGGCATTGGCACCCGTTCGCCGCCTTCGGCCTGGTAGCGCAAATCGTTGCCGGCGGAAAATCCACGGCCACTCCCCGTGATGATCGCAACCCACATGTCGTCGTCAGCCGCGAAATCATCGAACACTTCGCCGAGTTCCGCGTTAGCGGGCGGGTGCAGCGCGTTGAGTCGCTCCGGACGGTCGAGGGTGACGGTCATGATGTGGTCTGTTTTATCGATCTTGCAGTATTCGGGCATGGTTCCTCCGTTTGTTTTGCGATGCCGGCCTGGTTGCCGGTTGGGGCTGTGCCAGTCGCTGGCAACCGATTCAGCGGCCGCCGATTCAAGCGCCGCGGCCGCCGTTGTAAGCGCCTGCGGCGGTTCTTATAAATGCTGCGTCGAATTGAAGAAGTTAACGTACGGTGACTCAGAAAGCACGAGTTCCGTCAGGCTGCAGTTGGCGAAGTGGTAATCGGTCCAGCGTCCGGGATCGGTGTGCAGCAGCGCACCGAGGGCGACCGCCATGACGGCGCCATGACTGACGATCAGAATCTGATCGCGTTCATCGTGGTGCTCATGCCTGGCGCCGATGTCCCGCATTTCCGTGACGATCCGCCGGGCGACACCGCGCAGCGATTCTCCGCCAGGTGGGGCGAACGAGTGGTCGCTGGCCGCGCGGTTGATGAAGTCGTGCTCGTCAATCAGGTGCTGGAACGGCAGGTCTTCCCATTCGCCAATGGCGTATTCGCTGAGTCCTTCCAGCACCACCGGGACCAACTTGAATCGATCCGCCACAATACCTGCGGTGGTGACACAGCGTTGCAGCGGGCTGGTGTAGATTGCGCTCAGGCCCTTGTGGTTGGCAGCGAGGTGGCGGGCTGTCCGGCGCGCCTGGCGGCGACCGCGCCACGTCATTGGGCTGTCGGTGGAACCGTGCCAGCGGCCCTCGCGATTGGCCTTGATCTGGCCGTGTCTCAGCAGCAACAGCGATGTCATCGGGTTTCGTTCTATTTAGAGGGTGAAGTATTGTGTGGTAAACGGTGGCCACATGCATAGGGTGCGGCATGCGAGGATTGTTTTTGGATCGTAAACGCGGTGGTTACAGCCGCAAGCCGATGGTGTTGCTGCTCATCAATGTGCTGCTGATGGGATGCACGGGCGCGGATGAGTACGTTCGCCTGACCGGTGCGACCATGGGCACCCAATACAGTGTGACCGCGAAATGCGCTGCGCTGCCACAGCAGCTTGCGACGGAACTCGCCGCGATCCTCGCAGCGGTCAATGGCGAGATGTCCACCTACGACAGTGAGTCAATGCTGTCGCGATTCAACCGTGAGGCCGTTGGCAGTTGGTACGAAATATCCGGCTCGCTGGCTGATGTTATCGAAACGGCGCAGAGTTTGAGTGTCGCGTCAGACGGCGCCTTCGATGTCACCGTCGGTCCACTCGTCAACCTGTGGGGATTCGGACCTGCAGGAGAGCGCGCAGACCTGCCGGGTAGCGAGGAAATTACCGCTGCATTGGCGAATGTAGGCTATCGCCATCTCAAAGTACGTCGTTCGATTCAAGCAGGCGCGTTGGCGGAGCTGCAAAAAGACGTTGCTGTCTATGTGGATCTTTCGGCCATCGCGAAAGGGCATGGTGTTGATCGCGTCGCGCAGCGGATTGAAAATCTCGGTTGTCTCGACTATCTGGTGGATATTGGGGGTGAAGTTCGTGTCGCAGGCGTTAATCCTCAAGGCAAAGCGTGGCGGGTTGGTATCGAGGTCCCCGCGGCAGGTAATTTTGGCGGTGTGCAGCGGGTGCTGGAATTGTCAGAAGGGGCCGTGGCCACCTCGGGCGATTATCGCAATTTTATGGCCGTAGACGGTAAGCGTTATTCACACACGATAGATCCCCGCACCGGCTATCCGGTGAGCCACGATCTGGCTTCGGTGTCCGTCGTGCACCCTTCAGCCATGTGGGCCGACGGTTACGCAACAACGCTCTCGGTTCTGGGCGCCGAGGCGGGATTCGACTTTGCGCGGCGGGAGAATCTGGCCGCGCTTTTCATTATTCGGACCGCATCGGGCTTCGAGGAGCGTTATACTGCGCAGATGGCAAGGTACGTCTACCCGCCTGAAGGTACAAACGAAGGTTCAAAATGACGATCCTGCTCGCATTTCTGGTTACGTTAGCGATCATCGGCGTGATGGCCGTAGGCGTGATTTTCGGCCGCAAGCCCATCACGGGTAGTTGCGGTGGCATGAAAGCGCTTGGCATGGAGATGGAGTGCGAAGTCTGTGGCGGTGATCCTGAGCGTTGTGAGTCCTCACCGACGAGCGACCTGGCCGTGAATGCGATTCGGCCGCAAATCTCGGGCAACCGAACACCACGCAGCTGATTCGAATACCCGTTGTGGTGAAAGCAGTTGCATGGAGTGTTGGCAGTCGCTACGCGTTTTCCCGCGGTAGTGCCATTTCTTTCATCGGCATTGTGGCGGTGGTAGGTCTTGCGCTCAGCGTTGCCGTGCTGGTCGTCGTTGTCTCAGTTATTAACGGATTTGAGCGGGAACTGAAAGAGCGCGTGCTTGGCATGTTGCCGCATCTGACGCTCTACGGCCGGGAACCCGTTGCGGTAAGCCCCAACGAACTCGAGGCGTTACGACAACTCCCGGGTGTCACCGGTGTGGTGCCGTTCATTCAGAGCGCGGGGCTCGTTGCAGTGCCAGATAAAGTCAGCGGCGTGCTGATCACTGGAATCGAGCCGGAACAATACGCGGACGTGTCGGATCTGCACCTGTACGTTGAGCCACCGGTTGCGCTGGTTGCTGGTGAGTTCGGAGTGCTGCTGGGAGCCGGCCTTGCAAATGAGCTTCGCGTGACTCCCGGCGATCGCGTCACGTTGGTGCTACCCAACGCGACCGTGACACCTGCGGGCCTTTTCCCCCGACAGAAACGATTCACGCTCAAGGGGATCGTCCGCTCGCAATCCGAGGTGGACGGCCGGGCTGCTTACATCCATCAGCGCGACGCGCAACGTCTGTTTCGGCTTGGTGCTCGAGTACACGGCTATCAGATGCGGTTGGCGGATCTCTTCCAGGCAAATCAGATCGCGCAGCTTGCGCTCGAATCCACAGGTCGGGAGCGGATGTTCGCGCGCAGTTGGATGCGGACCCACGGTAATCTCTACCGCGCAATCGGCATTCAAAAGACGACGATGTTCGTGCTTCTGTCTTTTCTGGTTGGCGTGGCGGCGTTTAATCTCGTATCCACGTTGGTGATGGTGGTCGATCAGCGTAGTTCTGATGTAGCCATTCTGCGTACGCTTGGCAGTGATACTACGACTATCGTCAGCGCGTTTGTTCTGCTCGGTGCCGCTCTCGGCACGACGGGAATTGTCGCTGGCCTCCTGGTTGGATCCGTTGTCTCGGCGCTGCTGCCGGGATTGTATGCCTGGGCCAGCAGTTCCTTCGGCCTGGACCTGATGAATCAATATCTAGTGAGCTATCTGCCGGTCGACGTCAGGCTTGAAGATCTCCTCGGAATTGCGCTGACCGCTCTGCTGTTGTGTATCGCCAGCACGTTGTACCCCGCCTGGCGCGCGGCGCGCCTGCAGCCCTCGGAAGTGCTCGCGCATGAATGAGACCACCGCCGATGCGGCCGGTACCGATGTGTTGGTGGCAGAAAACCTGCTGAAAACATACCAGCAGGGTAGTACGGGTGTCACCGTTCTGCGTGGGGTCGGTTTCAGCGTGGCGCCAAGTGAACGCGTTGCGATCGTTGGCCGGTCCGGGTCTGGTAAAAGCACGTTACTGCATCTGCTTGCGGGCCTCGATGAACCCGATTCCGGAAGTGTGACGGTGTCTGGCATCGACTTGACTGCGGCTTCGCCAGCGGAAAGGGCAAAGGTGCGCAACCGCTACATGGGTTTCGTCTATCAGTTTCATCATCTGCTACCTGAATTCTCGGCGCACGAAAATGTTGCGATGCCTCTGCGACTCGGCGGAAGCCCGCTCACAGAGGCGATGGATCGAGCGCAGGCGGTTCTCGCACGAGTGGGTCTGTCGGAACGGCTATCGCATCGACCATCACAGCTGTCCGGCGGCGAGCGGCAGCGAGTGGCCGTGGCCAGGGCACTGGTTGCGGATCCGGTCATTGTGCTCGCCGACGAACCTACCGGAAATCTCGACAGAGAGAACGCGGAACAGATTACCGAGTTGATGTGTGAGCTTTCCAATGAGCGCGGCGTCGGCTTTGTCATCGTCACGCACGATCCGGATATGCTCGAGGGCGTACATCGCGTGCTGCACCTTGTGGATGGCGTGATTCAATGACGGCGTCAGGCAGCCAGCCCCGCGCCAGGCCAATTGTCGATTGGGTGGCGTTGACGATCGCCTGGCGCTACTTGCGCACGCGTAAGCGGCGGTTTGCTGCATTCATCACCTGGGTTTCGGTTGTTGGACTGGCGATGGGTGTTCTCGTCCTTACGGTTGTGCTCAGCGTGATGAACGGCTTCGATGCAGAACTCAAAGAGAGAATACTGGGAACGGTGCCGCACATCGTGTTGCCTGGAAAGCGGATGACCGATCCTGGGCTTGCGGAATTGGCATCCCTCGAGGGCGTCGTTGGCGTATATGATTTTTTCCTGGGTGCTGGAATGGTCACAAAAAACGGCGCCGTCAATCCCATCACGGTCTACGGTATCGATCCGAGCTCGCGGGATGCGCTGAAACAGGTAGGCGCACACATGAGATACGGCTCGGTCGAAGACTTGGCCGGCACTGGTCGGGAAATCATAATGGGCGCACCGCTGGCCGGACATCTGGCTCTGCTGCCGGGTGACTCCGTGGCGTTGATTGTTTCGGAACCGGACGGTCAGGGCGTGAAGCCGCGGATCCAGCGGTTTCGCCTGGTTGGCACCTTCGAGTTGGGCGCCGAGCTCGACTACTCGCTGGTTGTCGTGGATCTCGCAGACATTGCTGAACGGAGACTTGCGACCATGGGTACGCTCGGTGTGCGACTGACGCTCGCCAATCCCCTGCTGGCCGAAGGTATTGCCGCCACGCTTGCGCAAGCGCACCCGTCGTGGGAGATCAGGAGCTGGTCGGAAAGCTACGGTGAGCTCTTCGAAGCTGTGCGCCTGGAGAAGGCGCTGATGTTTCTCATCCTGCTGATGGTTGTTGCCGTTGCGGCCTTCAACATCGTTTCGGGGCAGATGATGATAGTCGCAGACAAACGATCCGATATAGCAATTCTCCGGACGATGGGCGCCTCGGCGCGGACAATTCTGCAGACCTTTCTCCTGCAGGGGGTGGTGATATCGGGCGTCGGTATCGTGGTTGGGTTGGCCTGTGGTGTGGTCGCCGCGTTATGGATCACGGAAATTGTCGCAGTGATGAAAACATTATTCGGATTCAGCCTGCTCGAAGGGACGTATTTTTTGGAAGTGCCGTCACGTATTCAGACATCCGATCTCTGGCTGATCGGCTTGTTATCGTGGTCGCTGTGTTTACTTTCTGCCTGGCTGCCGGCTCATCGCGCAGCTCAGCTCAATCCCATCGACGGCTTGCACACCGGCTGACGGCGCCCGAGTTCCACGCGTCGTTCAACCGCGCCCCGTTACCTCCGACCCTCCAGGAGCGCGCGTCAATGCTCGTTTTTATGCGCGCGTGCCTCAGCCCGCCTGGCCTGTCGTTCCCGCCAACGACGTAGAACATGCAGCCGCCAACCGACTCTGACCAATATGAATCCCGTCACACCGCTGACCCAACCACAAACCACTGAACCAAAAACAAGCGGATAGCCTATTTTTCCGATGTTCTCGCGCCACCAGTCCCAGGTCAGTTCGATCGCCTGCACTTCGATCTCTATGTCCAACAGCCAGGCGCCCAGGCGGTAAGTGAAGTAGAAGATCGGCGGGATGGTGAGCGGGTTCGTGATCCAGACCAATGCCACTGACAGCGGCAAGTTGCAGTGGGAAAAGATCGCCAGCGCGGCTGCTAACAGCATCTGGAAAGGGATCGGCAGAAACGCACAGAAAAGGCCGATGAAAGCGGCACCAGCCACCGAGCGTCGATGGAGATGCCAGATCTCGGGGTCCTGCAGCCATTTGCTGACAGGTCTTAATGCAGGATGCCTACGGATGTCACTGGGATTGGGCAGATACCGGCGCAACAGCTTCTTTGGCATAACTTGGATTATGCACTTTAAGGATGAATGTCGCATATGCAATCGGTTCTATTGGCATTCAGCCTGGGTGTCCTGGCATTTGCCTGCGCCTACACCACTCCGAGCCTCACGGCGTTTGTGCTGTTTGCGGTCGGTGCATGTTTACCAGCGGCGCTGTTCGGTGTTCGTGCGAGCCTGATCGTTGCAGTGCTCGCGGGCTTCGGAATTGGCACGTACGCCAACATCGTCGCGCTCTCCGAGCGGATTCCCGTTTGCAGTGACCGCGAGTATCGATCGCTGACCGTGCAGATTATCGACGTGCCCTCCGAGGTAACCATCGTGCAAACAGACGCAGAAACGCCGCTGCGGGCCGCAGCAAGCGGCGCTACGGTCGAACGGCATCGAGCTCGCTTCGCCGCGCGGATTCTCGAGTCCGCCGAATCCGATTGCCAGGGCTTGCACGATCGCACGGTGAGACTGACCTGGTATGACTCGCCCGACCTTCGACGCGGTGACATCTGGCAGGTGAACGCGCGGCTGCGGCCACCCTGGAGCTATCGGAATCCGGGTGGCTTCGACTTTGAACGCTGGCTGCTTGCGAAGGGATACAACGGCACGGGCTATGTCCGAAAGGGGACCTTCGTGTCACGGGCAGACGCTGCGCTGCTGCCGGGCTGGCGGATGCATGAACGTATTCGGCAATGGCTGCTGGCGCGTCAGACCCGGCACGCAGGAATTGTCTTTGCGCTGCTGACCGGCGACGGCTCTCTCATCCGGGCTCCGGTCTGGCAGGCGTTGCGTGACAGTGGCACGATTCATCTTGTCGTCGTATCCGGACTCCATGTCGGGATTGTGGCGGCACTGGCGTTTCTGCTCGGCCAGATTCTCGCGAGAATCGTACCCGTGTTGCTTGTGTGGCTGGGGTCACGGCGCTTCGCCACGCTCTTTGCCGTAGCGGTGACTGCAGGCTACGTTGCGTTTACGGGCTATGGCCTGCCTGGTGTGAGGGCCTGGATCATGGCGTCGGTGATGCTGGGTGGCGTCGCTTTGGGGCGCCGTTTCTCTGTCGCCCTGATGTTCCTGATTGCACTGTCTGGCATCCTCATCTGGGATCCCCTGGTGGTGCACCAGCAGGGCTTCTGGCTGTCTTTTACGGCTGTGGCTGCCTTGTTGTGGTTCTTTCAGGCACGCGTGCGTCGCGGTGGCCGTGCCGGGGCTCTGCTGCTGACACAGTGGGTGTTGCTGATTGTCATGCCACCTTTGCTGGCAACTCTCAATGGTGCCGTTCCGCTGATCTCGCCGGTGGCCAATCTGCTCGTGGTGCCTGTTATTTCGCTCGTTGTCCTGCCGCTCAGTTTCCTCACGGCTGCTGCGCTGTTCGTGTGGTTACCGCTGGCAGACGTCCTCATCGTGCCGATCGAGTTCCTGCTGGACGCCGTGGAGTTCATCATCAATATTTGTGCGCAGATGCCGCAGCTGCATGCCGGCACAATCGCACCCGTCGCCCTGTTGTTTCTCGCCATATCCTGCGCAGCACTTCTTGCCATGCCTGATGGGCGAAGAATCATTGCCTTGCTGCCGGTCTGGCTTTCCTGGCTGGCGTCAGTGGACGCTGCGATACCGCCCGGCGAATTCCAGATTACCGCGCTCGATGTCGGCCAGGGCAGCGCGATACTCGTTGACACGTCGCGACATCGCTTGTTGTTTGACACTGCACCGAAATATCCCAGTGGATTCGATCTGGGAGAGGTCGCCGTTGTGCCGTCGATTCTGGCAACGGGAACACGCGTGCTGGACCGCGTCGTGTTGAGCCATGATGACGGCGATCACACCGGGGGATTTGCGTCGGTATACCGTGATGTGAATATCGGCAGCATCTGGGTCAGCCAGGTTACGGTCGCCGATCTGCCGCCGCACGTGCAGCGCTGTCGTGCGGGAATTGTTTGGCGCTGGGATGGCGTGGATTTCGAATTTCTGCACCCGCCGTCTGGTCTAGAGGCACCTGACAACGAGCACTCCTGCGTATTGCTCATCGGCAATCGGCGGCGCAGGGTTTTACTCCCGGGTGACATCGGCAAAAAGACTGAACGGCGCTTGCTACGGCAGCAGGAAATGACGGTGGATCTGCTCCTGGCGCCGCATCATGGCAGCAGTACCTCTTCTTCAAAGCAGTGGGTGCAAGCGACGAATCCGCGGTTTGTCTTCGTCAGCGCGCCGCGTCGCAGTCAGTACGGTCATCCGCAACCCGCAGTTGTCGCCCGCTATGTGGAACGCGGTGCACAGGTTTTCGTCACGGGCATGCATGGCGCGCTGCGTTGGCGCAGTTGGCTCGACGAGCCACCTGTGCGTTGGCGCAATGACCGGGCGGCTTATTGGACGAACCAACTGCCTGCACCGCGTTAGATGGAGATCGCGGAACTAGCTATGCCGATTCTCTGTGGTGCCAGGCGAGGGCCTTAGCGGCAACCTGCCGGTCTTGCTCGTCACCGAAAGTGATTTCCTTCAAATCCCGCAGATTGTCCACCCATCGAAATTTCCGGTAGATGCTGTCAGTCGGTAGCGCGAAGTCGCTTGCAGCGACTCTGACCAGCACGTAGATCTTCATCGTTGCCGCTTCAGGCATGTCCTCGGCGCCGGTAGTGGCCATGTCGAAGGCGTGTTCGATGGCGAGCGTGGGCAGCGCGAACTTTTCGAGCAGCGACTGCTGCAGAGACTCTTTCCAGTTTTCACCAACGACGAGATACTCGCCGGGGAAAAGCCACTTGCCATGTTGTTGGACGACGAGCAGTTGGCCCTGCTCATTGAGAGTCAGCGGGCTCAAATGAATCTGGAAGTAGTCGCGACCGATGGCGAGCTCGGAGCGGAATCGCTCAACACTTTCCCACAGGTGCTTGCCGGTCTTGTTGACGAACGCAAGGCCGATGCCCTGGGCATCGCTGCGCACCACCTGCATTTCGACTGTCGGCATGGGCTGATTGTGAACCGTATCCGGGTTGAGCAAAGTCAGCTTCAACTTCGCGCCAGAGTGGATGGCGGCGTCTTCGAGGTATACATAGACACCACCTTCGGAAACATCCCGCGCAACACAGCGTTTCTTCCCCAATGAAGGATGCCGCAGCTCAACAAGAAGCGGCAACTGAACTCGTGGGTGGGATCTGTGTTCGCCTGCGGCCGCTGGATTTTGCGCCCGAGTTTTTTCAGTGTTGGCCGTCTCCCCGGCCTCACCACCGCGTCGCGCGACGGTGCGGTTCGACGCAGAACCCGCAGCGCTCGTTTCACTGGGTTCTGCAGTGTTCTCGCCGGAAGACTTCTGATCCTTCTTTTTCTGCCGGCGAAGTGATATGCGGTTGCGGCTCATCGTTTTGTTTTTCGAATTTCGAACACTGTTCTATTTTGCGTTAAAGGCAAATGTATCCACTTGGGGGTATCACGTTGGGCTGTATCAGCCGTTGAAAAAGTCGAATTTGACCGCATTGTAACAGCAGTCGAAAATTGAGGGACAGCCATGCGTGTGGACAAAATGACCAGCCGACTGCAGGAGGCATTAGCCCAGGCGCAGTCGTTGGCGATCGGCCGTGACCATGCGGCGCTGGAAACCGCGCACCTGCTGGCCGCAATGCTGCAACAGAAACCGGGCGGAAGCCGCGCCGTGCTTCGCAGCGCCGGTGCTGATCTCGAAGCACTCGACCAAGCTGTCGCGGGCCAACTGGACAATGTGGCCGTGATCAGCAATCCCACCGGCGAGGTGAATCCTTCGCCCGGCTTCATAAAGATATTGAACCTGGCCGACCGGCTCGCTCAGAAAGCCGGGGACAGTTATCTTGCAAGCGAGCAGGTGTTGTTGGCGATGCTTGGAGACGAGCAGGTGGGCGCGCTGCTGAAGCGAAGTGGGGTCGCACAACAATCATTGGAACAGGCGATCGCGATGTCGAGAAATGGTGAACCCGTTACGGATCCGGGTGCAGAGGAACACCGGGAGGCGTTGGATAAATACACCATCGATCTCACCGAACTGGCAGAAGCGGGTAAACTCGATCCCGTCATTGGCCGTGACGATGAGATTCGCAGAACGGTGCAGGTGCTGCAGCGACGCACCAAGAACAACCCGGTGTTGATTGGTGAACCCGGCGTGGGAAAGACGGCGATCGTCGAGGGCCTCGCACAGCGCATCCTCAATGGCGAGGTACCCGAGGGATTGAAAAACAAACGGATTCTGAGCCTCGATATGAGCGCACTGATTGCCGGAGCCAAATTTCGCGGCGAGTTCGAGGAGCGTCTGAAGGCTGTCCTGAACGAACTTGCCAAGCAGGAAGGCAACGTCATCCTGTTCATCGACGAACTACACACGATGGTCGGCGCCGGCAGAGCGGAAGGTTCGATGGATGCGGGAAACATGCTCAAACCCGCGCTGGCGAGAGGCGAACTGCACTGCGTTGGCGCCACCACGCTCGATGAGTATCGGCAATACATCGAAAAAGACGCGGCGCTGGAACGACGATTTCAGAAAATTCAGGTGGCTGAGCCGACGGTGGAAGACAGCATCGCAATCCTGCGTGGATTGAAAGAGCGCTACGAACTGCACCATGGGGTCGACATTACCGACCCCGCTATCGTAGCTGCAGCACGCTTGTCACACAGATACATCACTGACCGGCAATTGCCCGATAAGGCCATCGATCTGATTGATGAAGCGGCAAGCCGCATTCGCATGGAAATGGATTCCAAACCGGAGGCCATGGATCGGCTGGAACGGCGGCTGATCCAGTTGAAAATGGAAGCGGAAGCCCTCAAACAGGAATCCGATGACGCCAGCAAGCGGCGCCTGGGGGATCTACAGGATTCTATCTCGTCGCTGGCAAAGGAATATGCGGATCTCGAGGACATCTGGCAGGCCGAGAAAGCCAGTCTACGGGGTGCGCAGGATCTCAAAGAAGAACTCGACTCGCTGCGCGGCGAGTTCGAAGTTGCTCGTCGGGCAAGCGATCTCGGACGGATGTCTGAATTGCAGTACGGCCGGATACCGGAGCTTGAGAAACAGTTAGCGGCGGCAACCGACTGCGCGGAAACTCCTCGCACCTTGTTACGTAACAAAGTCACGGAAGAAGAGATCGCTGAGGTCGTTGCCAAGTGGACGGGTATTCCCATCAGTAAACTTCTCGAAGGCGAACGTGAAAAGCTCCTGCGACTGGAGCAAGAGTTGCACAAACGGGTGGTGGGTCAGGATGAAGCGGTAACGATTGTTGCCGATGCTGTGCGTCGGTCTCGTGCGGGTCTGTCCGATCCGAATCGCCCCAACGGGTCTTTCATGTTCCTCGGGCCCACCGGTGTGGGTAAAACCGAGCTGTGCAAAGCGCTCGCCCAGGTGTTGTTCGACAGTGACGATGCGCTCTTACGAATCGATATGTCGGAGTTCATGGAAAAACACTCCGTGGCGAGACTGATCGGCGCGCCGCCCGGTTATGTTGGCTATGAAGAGGGTGGATATCTCACGGAAAAAGTACGCCGCAAGCCGTATTCACTCATTCTGTTGGATGAAATCGAGAAGGCGCATTCGGATGTGTTCAACATCCTGTTGCAGGTGCTTGATGATGGACGACTGACGGATGGCCATGGCCGGACAGTGGACTTTCGCAACTGCGTACTCGTGATGACGTCCAATCTCGGGTCGGAGGCGATCCAGTCACTCACCGAAGAAGATGATCAGCCTCGGATCAAAAGCACGGTAATGGCGATCGTTGCGCAACATTTTCGACCGGAATTTCTCAACCGCGTGGACGACATTGTCGTCTTCCATCCACTCTCCCGAGAGCACGTTGCAAAGATTGCGACCATACAACTTGAGATTCTGCAGGCACGTCTGGGTGAACAGGATCTGGCGGTCGAGTTTACTGAAGACGCGATCGCGGCGCTCGTGAACGAAGGCTACGATCCGGTTTATGGAGCACGGCCTTTGAAGCGGGTAATCCAGAAGCGGATCGAAAACCCGCTGGCGCAGAAGATTCTGGCGGGCGAATTCCTGCCGGGTTCGAAGATCAAAATCGGCCTGAAAAACGGTGAATATACGTTCGCCGGCTGATCACAAGACTATTGTATAAATATACAGTAGTGGCTAGAATGCGCGCATGATGAACGTTCGTGACGAAAAACATCACAGCGGTCAATTTCGCAGACCCCACACGTTGCCGCTGTTCGGCGAGGTCGCCGAACTGTCGGGTGAGCTTCCCGGTGTCGAAGAACCGCGTGACATGAGTGATCGGGCAATTCTCAACCGTGAGTTCCGGCGCGCACGCGAGCAGCGTCGCAAGACTCGGCAGTTTCAGAGTAAGACTGCCCCGGGTCGACAGGGGCAGGATAGGCGGGATCAGCGAATAGAACCGCCGCGGCGTCGCCGAACGCCAGTGAATCCGCATCTTGCGGCGGCACGCAAACTGTCGAAAGACATCCGGCGCCTGCCGGACGGGTCACAGGAGCAGACGCTGACGGGTCGCGCCATCTGTCAGCACCTTAGAGCCCTCTTGCGTGAGACCGAACTGCACGGCTGATGGTCTACCCTGCCGGCAGCCCGCCAGCAGCCTGTTGAAAAAAGCGCGCAGCGCGCTTTTTTCCCGCCTTTGGCCATCCGTGGCCTCGGGCCCCCCATTTATCAAGCACTTAACCGCTCGATAAATGCTCGTGACGTCCTATCGTGAGACTGGCAGCGGGTTTTTCAACACGCTGCCAGTCCAGCCCGGCTGGCCCAGTCAGCCGGGCTAATCCTCCCAGCCAACCTATTCATCCCAGCCTAAATGGTGTTCAATCTGCGAACTCTTCACTGGCAGCATGCCAACAATTCCCTACTATCACGTATATCCGCCGTATAAATTGTCAGAGCAACGAATGATCAAGAAATGCCTGTTCCCGGTTGCGGGTTATGGAACCCGGTTTTTGCCTGCTACCAAGGCAATGCCTAAAGAAATTCTGCCGATCCTGAACAAGCCGCTCGTGCAGTATGGGGTGGAGGAGGCTGTCAACGCTGGCCTGACCGAGATTGGATTCGTCACCGGTCGCGGCAAACGTGCCATCGAAGATCATTTCGATGTGAGCTATGAACTCGAGCATCAGATCGCGGGAACCGGCAAGGAAAAAGCGCTGCAGGGCATTCGTGAGCTGATTGATATTTGCACGTTCTCTTATACGCGACAGACCAACATGCGCGGTCTCGGTGATGCCATTCTAAAGGGTCGAACACTCATCGGTGATGAGCCTTTCGGCGTGGTCCTGGCCGATGATCTCTGCCTTGGCAACGGTGAGGGAGATGGCGTTCTCAAGCAGATGGCCAATCTCTACAAACAGTTTCGCTGCAGTATCGTGGCCATCGAGGAAGTGCCTGTCGATCAAACGCAATCTTACGGCGTGATTGCAGGAGAGATGATGAGCGACCGGCTCTTTCGGGTCACGGATATGGTTGAAAAGCCGCTACCGAAAGATGCACCGAGTAATCTTGCAATAATTGGTAGATACATCCTCACTCCGGACATTTTCGAAATTCTGGAAAATACACCACCGGGAAATAACGGCGAGCTGCAGATCACCGATGCGTTGATGCAACAAGCCAAACAAGGCTGCGTGATTGCGTACAAGTTTGCTGGTCGAAGATTCGATTGTGGTTCGGTGGCTGGATTTGTCGACGCAACGAACTATTTTTATCAGAAGAAGTACGCCGGCAAGTGACCATGCCGTATTCGCTTCTGCTGGAGCAGGTTCGGAATCGACCCTTCGCTGTCCAGCCGCTGGCTGAACCCGTGCCGATTGCAGCGCTTCCTACCCCGGCGCTGTTGCTCGACGATGCAGCTTTCGCGCGCAATTTGAACAAAATGGGGACGTTTCTGGCGGGCAAAAACAAGGGATTCCGACCGCATTGCAAGACTCATAAATGTCCAATCATCGCAGAAAAGCAATTACAGGCCGGCGCGGTCGGAGTTTGCGCAGCAAAAGTATCGGAAGCTGCGGCACTTGTGGCAGCGGGTATTTCAGGAATTCTGATTACGTCAGCAATCATGTCACCCGCCAAAGCAGAGTTGGTAGGCGAGCTTGCGGATAACGCTGAAATAGATATTGTCGTCGACAGTCTTGCGGGTCTGGAACTGTTGCGAAGCGCGTTACCTGCCGATGCTCACCTGGGCATACTCATCGATATCGACATTGCCATGGGGCGGACGGGCACGCGATCGCTGGCCACGATGCTGCGTCTCGCCGAAGAGATATCCGCAGATGCGAAGTTGACTTATCGCGGCATTCAGCACTATGCGGGCCATCTTATGCACGTCGAGGGCTACGCGGCACGCCGCGACAAGTCACTTGCGCTGTGGGAGAGCGTAAGCAGCCTGCTCGAGGCGCTTGCGGCGGCAGGATTCACAAGCGAAGTGGTCAGCGGTGGCGGTACCGGAACCTACAATATTGATTGCGACGTCGCCGAGGTTACGGATCTGCAGGTCGGCAGCTACATATTCATGGATCAGGAATATCGCCTGATTGGTGATGAACACGGTGATCTCTTCAACGATTTCGAAGTGGCTTTGAGCGTGGCCACCACTGCGATCAGTCAACCGGTAGATGGTGCAATTACGTTGGACGGCGGTTATAAAGCATTCGCATCCGATACGGTCAATCCGGAGCCCCTGGATACTCCGAACGCAAAATTTCGTTTCGGTGGGGATGAGCATGGGATTCTCATCCTCGGGAAAGGCGCGCAGGAGCCTACCCTTGGTAGTGTGCAACGATTCGTGGTATCGCACTGTGATCCCACCGTAAATCTGTATGACGGTTACTGGGTTCATACGGATGGCATGGTGCACAGTCGATGGCCTATCACCGCGCGTGGTTGTTCCTGGTAAATTGAGATAGAAAATGGAGGTTCTCGGTGCTTGAGATTGTTCAGTCGGGCGGCTGGCTTATGGTACCCATTCTGTTGTGCAGCATTCTGGCTGCGGCGATAAGCGTGGAACGCTTCTGGACGTTGCAACGGACACGAATCACGCCGAAGAATCTGTTGGCGCAGGTCTGGAGTTCGCTCAAAGCCGATGATATGGATTCGCAGAAACTGCGTGATTTACGCAGCAACAGCCCATTAGGGCAGGTACTTGCGGCGGGTATTGCCAACGCGAAACGTAGCAGAGACATTATGAAAGAGGCGATGCAAGAGGCCGCCGGGCAGGTGAGTCACGACCTCGAACGGTACTTGACGTCTCTCGGCATTATCGCCTCCATCTCCCCCCTCATAGGGTTGCTCGGCACTGTTGTTGGCATGATCAAGGTTTTCACGGCGTTGATGCTGCAAGGCGCCGGTAATGCCAACGTGCTGGCCGGAGGGATTTCGCAGGCTTTGATAACGACCGCGGCCGGACTTTCGGTGGCGATTCCTGCGCTTATTTTTCATCGGTTTTTTCTTCGTCGGATCGAGGAACTGGTCGTCACGATGGAACAGGAAGCCGGTAAACTTGTGGATATTCTGCAAGGCGACAAGGAAGAAGATCCCCGGTTATGAAGTTCGCGCGAAGGGGCAGTAGTGAAGCTACGGTAGAGCTGACGCCACTGATCGATGTCGTGTTCCTGTTACTCATTTTCTTCATGGTTTCCACCACCTTCATTCGTGAAACCCAGCTGAAGATTGATCTGCCCGAGGCGTCTGGAGAACTCCTGGAGATCGACGACGATATGCTCGAAATTACCATCGACATACTGGGTGACTATGCAGTCAATGACCGATTGTTGGTCAACAATGAAATACGCACGCTCGTGCGAGCGCTCAAGGAAGTGCTCGCAGAACGCGAAGGGGCGTCGCATGTCATCGTAACGGCAGATGCCAATACGCCTCATCAGGCCGTTGTTCGGGCAATGGATGCCGTCGGTAAGGTCGGGCTGACCCGAATCAGCATCACCACCAAGCAGCCTACGGAGGAGTAGCCGTCGAAGCGGAAGCGCAATCCAGCGAGACTCCAGCGGCGCAAAGTGCTCCTGCGGCGCAAAGCGATTGGGCCACGTATCGTCGTCTGCTTCGCTATGTCCGGCCGTACTGGCTTTTTTTCGTCATTGCCGTGTTCGGCTTTCTCCTGGGCGGCGGCGCCGAAGCGTATTTCGCAACGCTCCTGGGTGATCTTGTCGACAGCCTGGGTGAGCAGATTGCGCAGCCGAGCCTGCTGATTCCAGTCTTGATGCTCACCGCTGCCGTTGCTCGCGGTATTGGCGCGTTTGTGGGAGAAGTGCTGCTCAGTCAGATCTCTTTCAGCGTCGTACACAATATTCGAACACAGCTTTTCGATCAGCTGCTGTCGATGCCCAGCGCGTATTTCGATGCAAGCTCCCAGGGTCACCTGGTGTCGCGGATCACCTACAACGTTGCGCAGCTGCGCAGCGCAGGCACCGATGCCCTCAAGTCCGTCGTTTCCGATGGTGGCAAGACGTTTCTCTACGTGGGAACCATGCTTTATATATCGTGGAAATTGACCCTGATTTTCGCAGCCACAGCTCCGATAGTTGCACTGGTTGTCGTATATGCGAGTCGCAGGTTCCGCCGCATCAGCAGACGTATCCAGAATTCCATGGGGGATGTTACCCATGTCGCTTCCGAAACTGTTGCTGGCTATCGTGTCGTTAGAGTTTTTGGTGGTGAGAACTACGAGCGTGATCGATTCAACAAATCGAGCCGTTACAATCGGCGTCAAAATCTCAAGATGGTGGTAACGAAGGTATCGAGCACGCAAACGATTCAGATTTTCGTGGCGACCGCGTTGTCGGTTCTTGTTGCAGTGCTCTACAACCCGGAAATCAGCGGCGACCTCTCTACAGGTGAAATGGTCACTTTTTTAACCCTTGCCGGTTTGCTCACCCGGCCGATACGCAAACTCACTGAGGTGAACGCCACCCTGCAGCGTGGTCTGGCAGCGGCTGAGGATGTGTTTGGCCAGCTCGATCAGGCTGAAGAGAACGATGAGGGTGAGCTTGAGGTAGAGCGGGTTCAAGGCAGAATCGAGTTTCGAGATCTGAATTTCACCTACGAACAGGGCAGTGGCGCAGTTCTCAAATCGCTCAACGTAATCATCGAACCTGGACAGACCGTTGCGCTTGTCGGCAAATCCGGTAGCGGTAAGTCGACATTTGCCAGTTTAATACCGCGCTTCTACGAACCCGACTCGGGGAGCATCCTTCTCGATGGCGAACCACTCGGCAAATACAAACTGACAAACCTGCGAAAACAGATCGCACTGGTGACCCAGCAAGTCACACTTTTCAACGACACTCTGGAGCGCAACATTGCATATGGTGCTCTGGCCAATGCATCAGCGGAACAGATCGACGATGCGATCAAACGCGCACATGCAGACCCGTTCATCGCTGATTTGCCATTGGGTCTGCAGACAGTAGTTGGCGACGATGGGGTTTTGCTTTCTGGTGGGCAGAGACAGCGCGTTGCGATTGCCAGAGCACTGCTGAAAGACGCGCCAGTTCTGATTCTCGATGAGGCCACCTCCGCGCTGGATACGGCTTCAGAACGTCACATCCAGGCCGCTTTAGAGGAGGTGATGCGGGGCCGGACCACCATTGTGATCGCCCATAGACTGTCGACGATCGAAAATGCAGATGTCATTCTGGTGATGGACGAAGGACGGATCGTCGAATCTGGTGATCATGAAAGTCTGTTGGCTCTAGAAGGTACTTATGCGGAGCTCTACAATGCCCAGTTTGAAGACGCAGCCGTAACAAGAAAGACAACGGAAGAATCCAAACCCAGATTGCCGCGAGTCACCCTTGCGCTGCCTGGTGCGGAAAGGACGTTGAGTTCATTCTCTCGTGCGTGGTATGCAGGTGCCTGGTGGCTCAATCTTCTCTTACCGTTGTCGTGGTTGTTTGCAAAAATCGCTGCACGTCGGCGCCTGCAATATCTGACCGGCGCCAAAGTCTCCTGGCGGGCATCAGTCCCGGTTGTAGTGGTGGGAAACATCACGGCGGGCGGCACGGGGAAAACACCCTTCGTCATCTGGTTGGCGGCGCGTCTGCTGGCCATGGGATTTCGTCCCGGGATCGTCTCGAGCGGCTATGGTGGCCGCTCTCACAAGACCCCGCAGCTCGTCACCGCCGACAGCAGCCCCGAACAGGTGGGTGATGAAGCGCCGATACTTGCTGCTCGCACCGGCCTGCCGGTAGTTGTGTGCAGTGATCGGAGCGCCGCGGTCAAAGAAGTCATCGATGCTCACGGCTGTGACATCGTGGTCACCGATGATGGCCTGCAGCACTACGCGCTGGCGCGCGATGTGGAGATCGCAGTAGTCGATGGTCATCGCGGCGTTGGCAATGGTGCTTGTCTACCGGCGGGTCCGCTGCGGGAGCCCGTGTCGCGTCTTGCTGAAGTGGACTGGGTGATCAGCACAGGGAGGCCATCGGGCCTCCACCCCGAAGAATCCCTGATGCGCGTGGTGCCACTGCGTTTCGTCAGACTTACCTCCGCTGGCGCATCGGGCTCGCCGGGACAGTCGCTGAGCTGCGACGAGTTCGTCTCGCTCTACTGCAATGTGAATGCGGTGGCAGGTGTCGGCAATCCTGTTCGATTTGCTCAGACCTTACGCGACTTAAACCTCAATCCAGTGCTCCATGCATACGATGATCACCACAAATTTGATGGCTCGGAACTCGTTTTCGAAAACGATTGGCCAATCGTATGCACGGAAAAGGATGCAACGAAGATCTCCGAATTGACCGAATTTGAACGTGAAGTATGGTACCTGGAAATCGACGTAGAACTCGATGTGGGCGCCGAACGGCGACTCGAAACGCTGCTCCTCGAGCACGGAATTACGTGTCAGTGAGCGTGTTCAGTGTGGTCATCCCCGCCCGCTATGAGTCGACCCGACTGCCGGGTAAGCCGCTGTTGGACATCGCTGGTCTGCCCATGATCGTCAGAGTCGCACAACGCGCAGTCGAATCCGGCGCGCAGGAGGTCATTGTCGCAACAGATGACCCCAGGATCGTGGAGGCAGTCGAAAGTGCCGGTTTTAAGGCGCTATTGACCCGCGCGGATCATACCTCCGGCTCTGATCGGGTCATGGAAGTGGTCGTTGCGCGTGGCTGGGACGAACAGGCAATTGTCCTGAATGTTCAGGGCGACGAACCGCTGATTCCACCCGGAGTTATTGCGCAACTCGCGCAGCGGTTGGCTGCAAACGACTCGCTTGCAGCAGCCACGCTTTGCGAACAGATCGAAAATCGCGCAACGTTGTTCGATCCGAATGTGGTCAAAGTAGTTAGATCCCGCGATGGGCTCGCACTGTATTTTTCGCGTGCACCAGTTCCCTACGATCGGCAATCATTCTCTGAACAAGCAGTAGCTCTTGCGCCCGAACGTCACTGGTGGCGGCATATCGGGGTCTATGCCTATCGGGTCTGGGCGCTGGCTCGCTTCGTTGCTTTGCCGGTCAGTGAGCTCGAAGCCACAGAGTCCCTGGAGCAGCTGCGCCTGCTCGACAACGGCATGGACATGCTTGTCGAGGAAGCCAGCGAATCCGTACCACGTGGTGTAGATACACCGGCTGACCTCGAACGGACACGGACGCTGTTGTCGGCCCGATGACCCCGGCTCACCATCGTTTCTGTAACAGCGGCCTCGACGGATTCTCCTCGGTGACGTTGACGGTAAATCCGCTGGCATTGTGGCTGAGCTCTTTTGCCGTTTGCGCAACGAGATCTTGATTGAGATCGAAGAGGGCGACTTTACCCCCCTGGTTGATTACCATTTCCGCGGTTGCCCTGCCTAAGCCTGATGCGCCGCGGGCAATCACGGCGACTTTGTTGTTCAAATCCACAGATGCGCTCCTGCTGAGTTAGATTTTTAATTTGGGTTGCAGTTTGTCTTGAGTCACTGATGAGTAAGTGAAAGATAAGCAAATGAACGCAAAGCCGGAAATTACACCGCAAGGTGCATCTCGCCAAGGTGCCTTTCACTATATGGCTGACTTTCTGGAGGGCTCGCAGGCTGATGATCTGTTCGGCTGGCTGCAACGCGAAGCGCCGTGGCGGGAGGAACGGATCCGTCTGTATGGCCGGGAAGTTCGTGTGCCAAGATTGGTGAGCTGGTACGGAGATGCGGGTCTGAGTTACCGCTACAGTGGCAACCAACACGTCGCTACCGGTTGGCCAGAGCCGGTCGCAGTACTGCGCCGCCGACTCGCTGGTTTTGCCGGGACATCGTTTAATTTCGTGTTGCTCAACCGCTACAGGAGTGGCGCGGATTACATGGGCTGGCACACCGATGACGAGGCAGAAATGGGATCACAGATCGCTTCCGTGAGTCTTGGCGCAACACGCCGGTTTGTCCTGGAGAACGCGAACGGTGGCAAAGACACGATCGAGCTCGCACATGGCTCCCTGCTCACGATGAGCGCGAAGGTGCGGCACTCCCTGCCCCGGACCTCCCGCCAGGTGGGTGAGCGGGTCAATCTCACGTTCCGCAGGATTGTAGGGAGTCGATGAGTTCTGCACTTCTTCACAACACGCTCGGCGTGAGGTGTGTGGCGCAGCATGCCTCGGAGGTGCACTCGACTGAAGAGTTGCAGGGTTTTTATGCGCAGCGCGGCCATGCATCGGCCCGTGTCCTCGGTGAAGGCAGCAACGTCGTCCTTGCGCCGCAGCTCAATTATCCGGTTTGCATCATGCGAATTCGCGGACTGGAAATGCGTGACGCAGGCAACGAGCAGGTCGACGTTATCGCAGCCGCGGGTGAGAACTGGCACGAACTCGTGCGCTGGAGCCTGGGCCAGGGTTTGTATGGATTGGAAAACCTGTCGCTCATCCCGGGCAGCGTGGGTGCTGCGCCCGTGCAGAACATTGGGGCTTATGGTGTGGAGTTGGCAGAATTCTTTGTGGAGTTGTCCGCGCTGGACACGCGCACCGGTCACATGGTCGTAATGGATCGCACCAGTTGTGAGTTTTCCTACCGGAACAGCTTGTTCAAATCGGGCGGCACCGATGCCCGCAGGTTCGTGATCACGGGCATCACGTTACGTCTTTCGCGCCAGGCCGCGCCGCGCACCGACTATCCGGACATCGAGCGCGAACTGCAAGACCTCGGTATCGAGGAGCCGTCTGCCGAGCAGGTTGCCGAAGCAGTGATACGAGTCAGGCGGCGCAAACTGCCGGATCCCACTGTCACCCCCAATGTGGGGAGCTTCTTCAAGAATCCGTGGTTGAATCGGGCGCAGGCCGAGCAGGTGCGCCGCGACTTTCCGGAGCTGAATCACTATGCGACGGCGGACGGCAGCAAGTTATCGGCCGCACAACTGATCGACCTGTGCGGCTGGAAAACGCGGGAAACGGGTCCGGTGCGGGTCTGGCAGCATCAGCCACTGGTGCTGGTCAATCCCGAGCGCTGCGACGGTCGCACGGTGCTCAAGCTCGCAGAGGCCATTCGCGATGACGTCTCAGCGCGCTTCGGCATCCGCCTCGAAATTGAGCCGGACACCGTCGGTTTCGATTGATCGCCTTACTTGGGAAGAATTCCCTCTTCCTGCAATTTCGCTTCACGCTCCCGGCGTTTGACCTCCCGCGGATCGTTGTAGGCCCGCTTGACCGCAACGGGTTCCGTCGCTGCTGGCTCTGCTGAGGTCGCAGCGGGTTCGATTTCAGCGGCGGCCGATTTGTCATCGAGGTTTGCCGCAGGCTCGCTCGTCGTTGTATCGGACGAGTTAGCATCTTCTCCCGCTGCTGCATCTGCACGCCCACTCTCGGGGGTCGTCTCAACGGTGCCGGTTGCGACGGATTCAGTTGTTTCGGCTGCCGCGTCAGTTGCCGCCGCACTGCCGCCGTCATCACTCGCATCGCTTGCGCCGGCACTGCTTGTGGGGCTTGTCGCCGGCTGCGGATTGCGCGGATCGTTGCTTGCTCTGACATTTGCAGAGGCAGCGTTCGCCTCTTGCGACGCTTGCGGAGTCTGCGCGGTTGCCGTCTCCGTGGTCTGCCCGGGCGTTAGCGGATCCGTTGATCCACTGTCTGGTGCTGTGGTTCCAGCCACGGCATCGCCGTCCCGCGAGGCTGGCTTCGGTGGCCGGTTCGGTTGGTCGCCCGCATCACGTTCAAGTTGCGACCGATCGCGTTTCGGCCGGCGTTTACTCGCCGCGAGATCCTTTTCGGAAGGCTTGCGATTTTCAATCGGCGTTGTGTCCTTCTCAGCCTGCTCGGCACCTTTCTGGCGTTCCGCTGACGAGCGACCTCTCTGACGATTTGCATCTGCACCTCTGTCGCGGTCCTGCTCGCCGCGTCTGGACTGAGAGTCGTCGCGTTTTCTGCCGTTGCGATCGTTTCTTGGCGATCTGTCGCGCTGCGTCTGGTTGTCGTTGTTGCGTCGGTTGTCCCGGGACCGGCCTTCCCTGTTGCGGTCGCGATTATCGCGATTGCCCCGCCGATCCCCGGTGTTGCGACTGCGGCTTTTCGCCGGTGCTTTTTGCTCCGGTGGAACTTCTGCGGCCTGGCTGTCGCCATCGCTGAACAGCGACTTCGTCAGGCGCGCGAAGAATCCCGGCTTCTGTTCTGAAGCGGTCTTTGCACCCTGCGGTGGCTTGTCCGGCGGCGTGCGCCTGGTGGGTAAGGGCGTGCTGGGTTGCTGAGCCTGCACCGCTGGTACTTCGGCCACTGGCAGGGCGCTTGGTGCCAGTGATTCTTCCACTGCCTGCATGGTTTCTGCCAGTTGGTAGCTTGGAACCTCACCTTGTTCCGTGAAAGCGTCATCACGAATTCGCTGCAGTTCGAATTGTGGGGTTTCCATGTTGACGTTGGGAATGATCACGACGTGTGTGTTCGTGCGTTTTTCGATGTCGAAAACATCCTGCCGTTTTTCGTTCAGTAGAAACGATGCAATGTTCAGCGGCACCATCGCTCGAACCATGGAACTGCGTTCCTTCAGGCATTCCTCTTCGAGGAGCCTGAGTATCGCAAGCGCCAGTGAACGGGTGTCACGAATTCGACCCTGCCCGGTACAGCGGGGACAGACCTTGGTCGTCAACTCCTCGAGCGAGGGTCGCAGCCGCTGACGCGACATCTCCATCAATCCGAAGCGGGAAATTCTGCCAACCTGGATGCGTGCCCGGTCGGCTTCGAGTGCTTCTCGCATTTTGGTTTCCACAGCCCGCTGATTTTTTGTCGATGTCATATCGATGAAATCGATCACAAGCAGGCCGCCGACGTCCCGCAGGCGCAGTTGTCGCGCAATTTCTTCTGCCGCTTCCAGGTTTGTGTTGAGAGCAGTCTCTTCGATGTCCGAACCTTTGGTGGCGCGCGCCGAGTTGATGTCGATGGAGACCAGAGCTTCTGTTGGATCGATAACGATGCTGCCGCCTGAAGGCAACTTCACGACGTGCTCAAACGCCGTCTCGATCTGGCTTTCGATCTGATAACGGCTGAAGAGAGGAATGGGGTCCTGATAGAACTTCACGCGATCCTTGAAGTGCGGCATGACCTGGTCGATGAACTTGCGCGCTTCGTTGTAGGCTTCTTCGCCGTCAATCAGCAGTTCACCGACGTCTTTGCGGAGGTTGTCGCGAATGGCACGCAGGATGACGCTGTTCTCCTGATACAAAAGCTTAGGCGCGGACTCTTCGGTCTCTGCGCGTTGCACGGCTTCCCACAACTGCAGCAGATAGTCGAGATCCCACTGCAGTTCTTCCGCGCTGCGACCGATGCCTGCAGTACGGATGATCACACCCATGCCTTGCGGGATGTTGAGTTGGCTCATCGCATCGCGCAGTTGATCGCGGTCCTCGCCTTCGATCCGGCGGGAGATACCTCCCGCACGCGGGTTGTTCGGCATGAGCACCATGTAGCGGCCGGCGAGACTGATGAATGTGGTGAGCGCAGCACCCTTAGTACCGCGCTCTTCCTTATCAACCTGGACGACGATTTCCTGACCTTCGCTGATCAGCTCCTGGATGATCAGCTTGTCATTGCCGCTGGTCTTTTTCTTGAAGTACTCGCGGGAGATTTCCTTGAGTGGCAAAAAGCCGTGACGCTCGGCGCCGAAATCGACGAACGCAGCTTCGAGGCTTGGTTCGACCCGTGTGATACGAGCTTTGTAGATACTGGCCTTCTTTTGCTCCCGCCCGACATTTTCGATATCGAGATCGTAGAGTTTCTGGCCGTCGACGAGCGCAACTCTGACTTCTTCAGGTTGCGTGGCGTTGATCAGCATTCTTTGCATGCGTATGTTTCCTGTTCACTTTCTTGCAGAACTGCCGATGGCGGCAAAAAAGCTGCTTGTCATTCCAGGAAAGGCTGAATGTACGGTGAGACGCGGTGGCGGCCGGTGACTTAGCCGGCTTAGCCATTTATCCAACTGATGGATCGAGAACCGTTTAGAACCGGCTGAAACACAGCGGGGTTCTATCTGGTAAGGCAGACCCGTGAGATCAGCAAACACCAGATTTGTGCGCGGATCGGTCTGTGGAGCAACAACTTCCCGTTCAGGCGTCGTTGCGATTTCCCATTGGCGTCGAAAATTCCTTCTCGCCGCGGTGTCATGTTCTCGATGTTTCCATCTTTCGTCTCGCAATATCTACCTGTGACTGTTCAATCCGGCCGTTGCCTGCTCGATGAGTTGGTATGGCGACGAACCGCGGTGGATATTGCTTACTGTACATTGCTCGAGTGCATTCGGTTTCGCTCGGCTCAAATGTCTGTCTTACGACGTGTATGTCAGCAGGCCGATTCCCAAATCCGAATTGCAATTCACCTAACTGTTGGCTTAACTCGCAATAATTACGTTAACTTGGATTGCCGTCTATACAGCATTCCAAACAGGCCAGTGGTACATCATTTACTCCTCTGGCGTCGTGTCCGGTTGGAGCCGGAATTGCCCACCGCCATGAGCGATAGGGCGGCCGGATGTTAGCAGTATCGGGTAAGTCCTTCAAACGTTTAGAAAAGATGCAATATCCGTCACATGAAGCCTGACCATCCACCCCGCGCATCGCGCGCCGCATCGGGCGCCGCCGACAGCAAGGTGCGCAAGGTGACAGTCGCCGATGAAGTGGGCCAGCGAATCGACAACTTCCTGCTACGAACGCTGAGCGATGTGCCGAAAAGCCGCGTTTATCGGATGTTGCGCAAGGGCGAAGTGCGGGTCAATGGAGGCCGAATCAAGCCAACCTATCGACTCGAAGCTGGCGATGAGGTTCGCATTCCTCCCTACTGGCGCAGCCGGCAGACCCGGGAAACATTCATCGGCTCTGAGCAACTCAGCCGCGTCGAGGCGGCCATCATTTTCGAAGATGATGACCTGCTGGTGCTCGATAAGCCCGCCGGTATTGCGGTCCATGGCGGCAGCGGGGTGTCCTTCGGCGTGATTGAGGCTCTGCGCCGACTGCGGCCGCACGATCGCCTGGAGTTGGCGCATCGGCTCGATCGGGATACCTCGGGCTGTCTGCTCGTCAGTAAACATCGCCGGGCACTCAGCCGCGTTCATGCGAGCATCCGCGCAGGCACCATGGGCAAACGCTATGCGCTCATCGTCCATGGCTTGTGGCCGGATTTTCGCACCAGCGTGCACCTGCCGTTGCAGAAGTACGTGACACATTCCGGCGAGCGCCGGGTGCGCGTGGATCCCGCGGGTAAGGAGAGCCTTACCGAGTTCAGCGTCGAAGCGCGTAGCGCCCGCGCCAGCCTGTTGACCGCGCAGCTCATCACCGGCAGAACCCATCAGATTCGTGTCCACAGTGCCGCTTCAGGCCACAGCATCGTTGGTGACACGAAGTACGCTCCGGCGGCCGACGTGGCGGTCTGCAAAAGATTTGCGATCGAGCGCCTGTGTCTGCATGCCGAGGAAGTGGTTCTGCCCTGGGATCAAGGGGAGCGGCGCTTTAGCTGCCCGCGTCCGGCAGAGTTTGCTCGAATCTGGTCGCAGCTGTCTTGACAGTCTGTTGAAAAAGCGCGCTGCGCGACCGCCTGTCGCGAGACCAGCAGCTGGTCCCTGTCCAGAAACTCCTGCGCCCCGTTCGATGGTGACCGTGTTGTGCGGCCGAGGGTTGTATATACGGACGCCGCGCAATCGCTCCGTGAGCCCCTCACGTCACGAACTTGCCCGAAGACGGTCAATTCGCTCATTCGATTGCGCGGTCACCGCCTGCAACTACAACCCTCGGCCACAACGCTCAGCGACTTTGGAATCGAATAGTCGGGACAGGCACTCGCGAAACTGTGTGTGTTCCAACACGCTGCTGCTCAAGCGAGAACGTCCAGACCCTGGCGGTCGAGCATGGTGCACAGTTCGATCAACGGCAATCCGACCAACGCGCTTGGATCGCTGCCGCCAATTGCTTCGAAGAGTGAAATGCCCAGGCCTTCTGACTTGAAGCCACCGGCACAGTCCAGCGGCATTTCCCGATCGACATAGTGGGCAATCTGCGCGTCGCTGAGTTGCCGGAAGCGGACGGGTGTTTCGACCACCGTAACGTCGCGACTGCCATCGGCTGTGTTGAGCACGCACAGGCCCGTCAGGAACGACACCTCCCGCGCCGACAACGCGGCCAGTTGCTTGCGCGCTCGCGCGGCCGTGCCGGGTTTACCGAGAACCTGTTCATCGAGCACGGCAACCTGATCCGAGCCGATGATGAGCGCGCGGTCATGCTGGGCGGCGACCGCTTCGGCTTTGCGCTGAGCAAGCCGGTATACCAGATCGTAGGGCGTCTCTGCCGGTAGCGGGGTTTCATCGATCGCCGGCGCTTCGGTGCTGAACGCGACGCCGAGCCGGGCCAGTAACTCGGCACGGTAGCGGGAGGTAGAAGCCAGAATGAGGTGCATTTCGATCTGAAAAAACTCTAAGAAATTTCGTTGGTTAGCGTAAATTTGCGGCGAGAATCCACTTTACAGCATCCCACAGGGTACCTATGATTGCGCCCGCTATGAATACCCGCGGCGATGAGACCCTTTCCTACAGGGATCTGGCGAAGCAAGGTGCGCGGGTTGAGCGGCAAATCCGAGTCAGTACCCTGCAGCGACTCACCCAGATGGTTGGGCGGGATGCTACGGTCACAGTATCGCTCGAATTTCGCTTTGACGACGAATCCGAGGTGTGGATCGCCGGTCAGGCCCACGTCAACCTGGACTTGCAGTGCCAGCGTTGTGCGCAGGAGCTGGCGCACCCGCTGCGCGCCGAATTTGATATGTGTGTCGTAGTCGGTGAAGACCGGGCGCGTGTCGCGGATGATGTACGTGATCTGCTGGTGGTGTCCTCGGCGACACAATTGACGGTCGCGGAGATCATCGAAGACGAGTTGTTGCTCAAAATACCGGACACTTTGTGTGCGGAACTGCCGTGTCCCAGGGCGCCGCAGCTCGACTATCCCGCGTCGCCGGCAGGTGGCACAGTGATGGCCGAAGAGGCGGCGAAACCGTTTGCTGGCCTGGCGGAGCTACTGGCTTGCGACGCACCGAAGCAGCGGCACTAGCAGCGTAACGTGAGTGACACCGACAACCGGTTGCTCGAACTGTAAAGATTTATCGATAATGGAGGCCACATGGCAGTCCAAAAAAGCAAAGTAACCCGCTCTCGCCGGGGTCAGAGACGCTCGCACGATGCGCTGGCAGCGCCCACTCTCTCGTTTGACCCGATGACCGGTGAAACCCATCGTCGCCATCATGTAACGGCAGACGGCTTCTACCGCGGTAAGAAAGTAACGCATCAGGAGAGCTGATCTGATCCGGGCTGGCCGGTGCGTGACACAGCGCGCCCTTCGCGCCCTTCGATCTGCAGGGTTCTCACGGCTGCGTCTGACAATCTCGAGTCTTCCGCCGGATGTGCGGGTCGGGGCAGCCGACCTTGCGGATTACCGGTAGTACTACCCCATCACCGGTCATAGGGATCGAACGTAGCGTCCAGACAAGCCCGATCCAGTCAACAGGTTACAGGAGCAGCAGTGAGTCTCGGATTTATCTTTCCCGGTCAGGGTTCACAGGCTGTTGGCATGCTCGCAGATATCGCCGAGCGTTATGCACGTATTGCTGACACGTTTGAGGAGGCCGGTGACTGTCTTTCCCTGCCACTGTGGCAACTCGTCCGGGAAGGACCCGAAGAGCGCCTGAATTCCACTGAGATCACACAACCCGTGCTGCTGAGCGCAAGCGTTGCCCTGTGGCGGGTGTGGCAGGATGAGCAGGGTCCGCAACCGGCGCTGCTGGCGGGTCACAGTCTCGGCGAGTACTCGGCGTTGGTTTGTGCTGAGGCGATGTCTTTCGCCGATGGTGTGCGCCTGGTGCATGAGCGGGGCAAGCTGATGCAGAAAGCCGTGCCCCAGGGTGAGGGTGCAATGGCGGCGATCATGGGGTTGGCAGACGCCCAGGTCGCCGAATGCTGCGCCGCCGTCGATGGTGTGGTGACGCCGGCTAATTACAACGCGCCCGGCCAGGTGGTGGTTGCGGGCGCCGCTCCGGCCGTTGAGCTGGCTGTTGCCAACTGTCAGGCTGCTGGTGCCCGGCGAGCGGTCATGCTGCGTGTCAGCGGTCCCTTCCACTGTGCTCTGATGGCACCGGCCAAAGCGGCTTTCAGCGAATGCCTCGATGCCGTTGAACTGGTCATGCCCCGCCTGCCGATCGTTCACAATGTCGATGCGGCCATCGCTACAGACCTCGGTGCGCTGCGCGACAAGCTGCTTGGCCAGCTTGCGCAGCCGGTACTCTGGATGAGTTGCGTGCAGGAGATGACCAGCAACGGCGTCTCGCAACTTGTCGAATGTGGTCCCGGTAAGGTGCTTGCCGGGTTGGTGAAGCGGATCGACAGAAGCGTGAGCGTGGCAAACATCGAGTCACCCGGCGCGTTTGACGAAGCACTGGCTGACTTGGGACGCGGATCTGCAGGAGCAAAAGACAGTGACTGAAACCGCCTCGGACAGGATCGTTGCGTTGGTCACCGGGGCTTCCCGCGGCATCGGCAAGGCGATCGCGCAGCGTCTGACCGACGACTATTTTGTCGTTGGCACGGCAACCTCTGAGCGCGGAGCGCAAGCTATCAATGATGCGCTCGGTGACGCGGGGATGGGCCTGGTCATGCGCGTGGAAGATGACGATTCGGTCAGTTCGGCCTACAGCGAGCTGAGCGAACGCAGCCTGCAGCCGCTCGTGGTGGTCAACAATGCCGGCATAACGCGGGACAATCTGCTGGTGCGGATGAAGGTGGCAGAATGGCAGGAAGTGTTGGAGACAAATCTTACCGGTCTCTACCGTGTGGTTAAGCCTGCGCTGCGGGCGATGATGAAAGCCCGCTGGGGCAGGATCGTCAATCTGAGCTCGGTGGTTGCGCGTATGGGCAATGCCGGGCAGAGCAACTATGTGGCGACGAAAGCGGGGATTGAAGGATTTACCCGCGCGCTGGCGCACGAGGTGGCATCCCGCGGTATCACCGTGAACGCCGTTGCCCCGGGCTTCATCGAAAGCGACATGACGGCGCAACTGACACCCGAGCAGGTAGAACTCATGCTCGCGCGCATCCCACTGGGTGCGATGGGTGCCATCACTGACGTCGCGGCCGCCGTCGCCTTCCTAGCCGGCAGTGAGGCAGGCTACATCACCGGTGAAACCCTGCATGTCAACGGTGGCCTGCACATGAATTAGCAGCCGGTCCTTCGGCCATCCTTGGCCCCGGGGCACCCATTTATCAAGCACTTAACCGCTCGATAAATGCCCGCGACGTCCTGTCGCGAGACCAGCAGCGTGTTTTTCAAGACGCTGCTGGTAGATCGTGAACTGAGCGATCGCGCACCAATAGATGATAGACCTGTCGCAATGCGGTTGCGGTGCAGCACCTAAATCGTTGGAGCGTCAACTTGAATTGGGTATACGCCGTATATAGAATGCGCGTCGCCCTGCACCCCGGGAATTTGAATTGGAGACCCCTGCAGAATGAGCAGTGTAGAAGAACGTGTAAAAAAGTTGATCTGTGAACAGCTAGGTGTCAAAGATGACGAAGTGAAAGATGATGCTTCGTTTGTCGAAGATCTTGGCGCCGATTCACTGGACACCGTTGAACTCGTCATGGCTCTGGAAGAGGAATTCGAAACTGAAATTCCCGACGAGGAAGCGGAAAAAATCACGACGGTTAAAGAAGCCATAGACTATATTCTGGCTCACCAGTAGCCCATACCGTCGACCGAGTATCTGTGGAGCCGCATCTACCAGTGTAGAGCGGCTTCTTAGTTATGGAGATACTTGTTATAGGCTCAGGGTGAATCTAGGATCTGGATCATGACGAAACGACGTGTAGTAGTTACTGGTCTCGGTATGCTCTCGCCCATCGGCAATGACGTAGCCACCGCGTGGGCAAATGCCGTCGCCGGCAAGAGCGGCGCGAATCGAATTGACACCTTTGAGGTTGCAGATTACGCCGTGCAGATCTGCGCTACCGTCAAAGACTTCGAGGCGACCGACTACTTCGACCGCAAGCAGGCGCGACGACTCGACAAGTTCATCCAATACGGCATGGCCGCCGGCATTCAGGCTGTGCAGGACGCGGGACTCGATTCGAACCAGGCCGATGCATCCCGCATTGGTGTCGCAATCGGCTCCGGCATCGGCGGTATCAATACCATCGAAAACACCCACTCAACGCTCTTGAAGGGCGGACCGCGACGGGTATCGCCGTTCTTCGTTCCGGCCAGTGTGATCAACATGATTTCGGGCAATCTGTCCATCCACTTTGGCTTCCAGGGTCCCAATATTGCGGTCGTCACCGCCTGTACCACCGGTACCCACAACATCGGCTTCGGCGGCCGCATGATCCAGTATGGCGACGCCGATGTCATGATTGTGGGCGGTGCAGAGCAGGCGGTTTCACCCATAACCATGGCCGCCTTCGGTGCCATGAAGGCGCTGTCTACGCGCAACGACGACCCGGAGGCAGCAAGCCGGCCGTGGGACCGTGATCGCGATGGTTTTCTGCTGGGCGACGGGGCAGGCGTGCTCGTGCTCGAAGAATTTGAGCGGGCGAAGGCGAGAGGCGCAAATATATACTGCGAGCTCGTTGGATTCGGTATGAGTGGCGATGCATTCCACATCACGAGTCCCACCGAGAATGGTGAGGGCGGTGTGAGGGCAATGCAAAATGCGTTGAACGACGCGGGCATGAATCCCGATGAAATTGATTGCATCAATGCCCACGGAACCTCCACGCCGCTTGGTGACATATCTGAAACGATAGGTGTCAAACGGGTGTTTGGTGAGCGCACTAAAGTTGCGGTCACGTCCAGCAAGTCCATGATCGGCCACCTGCTGGGTGCCGCGGGCGCCGTTGAAGCAATATTTTCGATCCTGTCGCTGACGAACAACGTGCTCACACCCACCATCAACTTGGAAAACCCCGGCGAGGGTTGCGATCTCGATTACGTACCCAACACGGCCCGGGATGCGACCATAAAAGCCATTTTGAGCAATTCCTTCGGTTTCGGTGGCACCAATGGGACTGTCATCTTTCGCGAGATTTAGCACTCAGAAGTTAGCTCTGCAGACGTGCCATTGCGATAGAATTCCGACTGTGTACCGCTGTCACGAAATTCCCTGTAAATGAAGTTCTTTGTTGGTTGCCTGGTGTTAGCCGGACTCGGTATTGCCGGTTTTCTCGCCTATGTCGGATCCTGGGCAAATACGCCACTGGGCGTTTCTGTTGCACACCGTGTCGAACTGGATCGTGGCCAGTCGTTTTCCAGCTTTGCCGCGTCCCTTGCTGAGCAGGATCTCATCACGCGACCCCGGCTCTGGAGCTGGCAGGCTCGCTGGCAGGGCAAAGCGCGCAGGGTCCAGGCGGGTGAATACTGGATTCAACCGGGAGATACACCCGCCAGTCTGCTCGACCGCTTGCTTGCCGGTGATGTGATCAGCTATGAGATTCAACTCATCGAAGGCTGGACGCTGCGCGAGGTGCTGGCCGCGCTCGCTCGCGATGACGTACTCGACCATGAACTGGGTTCGGTAGATGGCAACACGCTGCTTGGTGTGCTCGGTCTGCCCAGTGGCAACGCGGAGGGCCTGTTTTTTCCGGATACCTATCAGTTCACACGTGGTGCAAGCGATGTGGAGATTCTGCAACGTGCCTATGATCAGATGCAGCAGCGGTTGCAGGCGGCGTGGCAGAACAGAGCGGTCGGATTGCCATACGACAACGCCTATCAGGCGTTGATTGTTGCATCGCTGGTCGAGAAAGAAACGGGTCGTGACGCCGATCGAGCGCATATTTCCCAGGTTTTCGTCAGCCGGTTGCACGCAGGAATGAGACTGCAGACCGACCCGAGCGTGATATACGGCATGGGTACCAGTTTTACTGGCAATTTGACCCGAAAACATCTGCGCACTGATACGCCATACAACACTTACACGCGCACAGGATTACCGCCGACCCCCATAGCGATCGCCGGCGCGCGGTCAATCGAAGCAGCGCTGAATCCGGCGGCTGGCGACTATCTCTACTTTGTTGCAGGCGGCGACGGCAGCAGCCACTTTTCGGTTAGCCTTGAAGAGCACGAGGCAGCCGTGCAGAAATACCAGTTACGGTAATTCCCGGGCGCGACCTATGTGCACAACAGATGCGTGGGCAACAAATGCCTGAAAAGACAAATCCTGGACGGTTCATCACGCTCGAAGGTACCGAGGGTGTAGGTAAGTCGACCAACTTGCAGTTGGTGGCCGAACTGTTGCGTGATGCCGGACACGAGGTCGTCGTCAGCCGCGAGCCGGGCGGTACTGAGTTGGCGGAAGCGATTCGCGAATTGTTGCTCGGCGTCCACACGGAATCGATGTCGGATATGACGGAGTTACTGTTGGCATTTGCGGCTCGCGCACAACATCTGGAGAAAGTCATTCGTCCTGCCCTGAACGAGGGGCGTTGGGTTGTTTGTGATCGATTCACGGATGCAACCTATGCGTATCAGGGTGGTGGACGGGGATTTGACCGGGATACGATTGCGACGCTGGAATCGCTGGTCCAGGGCGAGCTGCGGCCTGACCTGACGCTTTATCTGGATGTTCCGGTCGAAATCGCGGCTGCTCGGATTGCGGATCGGGCGCACGATCGGTTTGAACGGGAGAGTCTGCCTTTCTTCGAAGCAGTCAGAAGCGCCTACCTCGAAATTGCAACGCGTGAAGAACGCTTCGTCGTCGTCGATGCCGCTCAGAATCTCGCCGCGGTGCAGCTCGAATTGACCGCAAGGTTGCAGGAGTATCTGGCAGGCCTCGATCAATGACGATCCTGCCCTGGCATCGTCACGCCATCGAGTACGTGAAGTCGACGCGTGCGGCAAATCGTCTTCCGCACGCATTGTTGATAAAGAGCTATGACGGGTGGGGCGAACGCGAGTTCGCCAACTGGCTTGCGCTCGATCTGCTTGGCCAACCTGAATCACTTGATGCGAGGGCTGTGGCCCATCCTGATCTGCTCTGGGTACAGCCCGATGGCGCCGTGGTCAAAGTAAATGCGATCCGCGAACTTGCGGAATTTGCAGTTCGCACACGCGGGTCAGCCGACTGCAAAGTGGCAGTTGTTGAGCAGGCCCATCTGCTCAACGACAATGCTGCCAACGCTTTGTTAAAAACACTTGAAGAACCACCAGCAGATACCTATGTCATTTTAACCACTTGCCGCCCGGGAAAATTACTGCCGACCATCATCAGCCGTTGCCACTCAATCGTATTGCATCCTGATAAGGTGTTGGCACGACAATGGCTGATGGAGCAATGGACGGGCGATGAACTCACGCAGAAGATGTTCGAGTATGCGAATGCGCCGCTGCTTGTCGCCGAAAGCTTCGCTGCCCAGGAGCCGTCGCTGGCACCCGTTCTCAACGAGCTTGCGGTCTCGGCCCACCCGACTGCGCACGTCCAATCTCTGCTGAACCTGGATTCCGACAGGCTGATGACCCGCTGGTATCGCTACTGCGTGGCACTACTCTCCGGCGAACCCGTAATTCCTGCGATCAGCGGGGTCGCACCCCGGAAGCTGTGTGAATTTGTCGATGAATTGGTCCGGATACGGCGCCAGCTTGCCTTTACCAACAGTGCGAATGCCCGGGTGTTGCTCGAGCGGCTGGTGACGCGATGGCGGGGTTTAAGTAGGACAGTGCCCACTGGACGTGAGTAGTTCGGAGGAAACGTGATGCGGTTCACGTCGTGCGTATTGACACAGCCTGGGCGGGGATCGATGATCAATTTCCCGTGAAATCCCTCGCTCAGGCAAGCGAAGCCGTGGGGGCGGCAACGGAAGCAGGCGCCAGGCAAGCCGATGGCGCTTTAGAATAAGGACATTTGCTCAGCATGGCGGAAAAACGCAGCGCGAGAAACGGCATTCTCTCCTTGGCTATCAAGGACAAGGCCGTGTTGTATGCGGCTTATATGCCATTCATTCGCAACGGCGGTCTGTTTATCCCCACGAAGAAAGAATATGGACTCGGTGACGAAGTGTTCATGCTGCTCAATCTCATGGACGAACCAGAAAAGCTGCCGGTAGCGGGAAAAGTCGTCTGGGTTACGCCGAAAGGCGCAGGCGGTACCAAGGCGGCGGGTATCGGCGTGCAGTTCAACGACCAGGACGACGTGGCCCGCTCGAAGATCGAGACCTATCTTGCCGGTGCCCTCCAGTCGGATCGGCATACCCACACCATGTAGCCGACCTTGCTGGTCGACTCCCACTGTCATCTCAACTACCTCGACGCGCCTGCTGTGCAGCTTTGCGCTGCGCGGAAGATGGGTGTGACCGGATTTCTGTGTATCGGCGTCGATCAAGCCGGAATCGAAGCCGTGCTTGCGCTGGCAGCGGCGCATGCGGACGTGTGGGCAAGCGTTGGCCAACACCCTGAAGCCGCCGCGGCAGAACCTCAATGGATCGAAAAAACCCTAGATCGTGAGAGTGTGGTAGCGCTCGGCGAGATGGGTCTGGATTACCATCACGAAACCGGCACCGCAGGACGTAGCCGACAACGCGAATGTTTTGCATATCAACTGTCGCTTGCCGAAAGCACGCAGTTACCGGTGGTGATACATACCCGCGCCGCCGAAGCAGACACGCTGGCCCACCTGCGCTCTCAGGCGGGAGTCAGCGGCGTATTGCACTGTTTCACCGAGTCGTGGGACATGGCGTCAGCGGCGTTGGACCTGGGCTTCTATATCTCGATTTCCGGGATTGCGACTTTCAAGAACGGCGAAAACGTGCGAGAAGTCGCCCGCAAGGTGCCGGCAGACCGTCTGCTGGTGGAGACCGATGCCCCCTGGCTCGCCCCGGTACCGCATCGAGGCAGGAAAAACGAGCCGGCTTACCTGCGCGCTACCGCTGAGTATCTGGCGACGCTGCGTGGCGTGACGCTGGAGGAACTGGCGTGCTCAACAACCACGAATTTCTTCACGCTTTTCAAGCAAGCTCAGAACTCCTCTTCGAACAGCCGGTAGTCGGTTTGCGTCATATCCAGTGCGCGGTAGGTTGCCTGTGCGGAATGGTTTTCGCGCTCGACATACAAGCGGATGCCGCACGCGTCGCGGTCGGCCAGCGCCGCGCTGCGGACCCAATGGTGCAAAGCGCTGTAGATGCCGCGGCGGCGGAATTGCGCATCGACATAGACACTTTGAATCCACCAGAAGCGGCCGTTGCGCCAGTCACTCCATTCAAAGGTGACCATCAGCGCGCCGGCGGTTGCACCGGCGATCTCGGCGACGAGATAGAATCCTTCAGCGGGGTGGTTGAGCAGATGTTGAATGCCGCTGGCCAACAGTTTCGCATCCAGGCCTTTGTCTTCACTCTCTTGTGCCATCGCAATCTGGAAACGCACCAGAACGTCTGAGTCATCGTGTGTTGCATGGCGGATTTTCGGCAGCGGATCGCTCATAGATTGCGCTCGAAGAAGTTGAGTATCAGATTGAATCGATGGATAGATACAGCCTTTTCCTGCAGTGCGTGCTTGGAACCGGGATAGGTCATCATTTCGAACTGGATATTCATGTCCTGCAGTGCTTTGAACAGTTTCGTCGAATGCGTGAACAGCACATTGTCGTCCGCCATGCCATGCATGATGAGTAACTTACCGCGCAACTGATCCAGATAGGGAAACACGGCGCTGCGCGCATAACCCTCGGGATTGTCCTGCGGTGTCGCAAGATACCGCTCGGTGTAGTGGGTATCGTAGAGTTCCCACTGGGACACGGGAGCCACGCTGACACCAGCAGCGAAGACCTCAGGAGCCCGCGCGAGACACATCAGTGTCATATAGCCACCATAGCTATGGCCGAACACGCCGATGCGCGCAGGATCCACCCAGTCAAGCGACTGGGCGAACTGTGCGGCGACCACCTGGTCGTGGACTTCGACCGCACCCATGGCGCGGTGGATGGGTGCCTCGAAGGCGGTGCCGCGGTTGCTCGACCCGCGATTATCGAGCTCCAGCACACCGATACCGCGCTGCGCGAACAACTGCAGCATCAGTGGTGCCCATTCATCTTTCACACGCTGTACACCGGGTCCGCCATATACGTAAACCACGAGCGAATGATCACGGCCGACTTGGCTGGGAGGCGTCAGGCGGTAGTGCAGGGTTTGCCCGTCCGCGGCTTGCAGCGTGCCGAGTTTCTGCGTGCTGTGAGTGCTCAGATAGGGGAAATAGGGATGGTCGGAATTCAGCGGTTGGGCGGCAATTTCCGTGCGCTTGGCGGATGCCTCCGCACGGGGTGCGTCGATATCGGCTGAACACAGCAGCACCCGGCCGGGATCCGTGAGACTGCTGACACGGTCCAGATAACGGGTGCCATCGCGGTCGACGATGGCTTCATGCCAACCGCCGGATTCGGTGAGCCGGACGGGCGTGCCACCACTTGTGGCCACCCCGTAGAGGTGCTGCTCGACGGGTGAGTCGAGCCAGCCCGTGAACAACACCCGTTCGGCGTTCGCGTGGACGATTTCATTGACCTCGCCGACGCCGCTCGTCAGTTGCCGAGGTTCGCCATTCCAATAGAGATAGATATGGCTGTGACCGTCGCGCTGCGAAGTCCACAGGAAGCGGTCGGCGTCCAGGGGTTTGAAGTTGTCATGCAGGTTCAGCCAGGTGGCCGAGGTCTCCGACAGCGCGGTGCGCGAGGTGCCATTGCGCGGATCATGGAAGTCGAGCGACAGTTCGGTCTGCTCACGGCTTTGCACCTGCACGACGATCTCGCTACCCGACCAGGCGACACGAGCCAGATAGTCCTCGGCTCTATGCTGAAAGTCGATCTCGCGGACACATGCCTCGGCACGATCGAGGACTCTGAGTCGCACCTGCGCATTTGCTGCGCCCGCGAACGGATAGCGTTGCTCGATGACGTTGAATGAATCGGCGTCGATCTCGTAGCGCTGCGATATCGCAACCGTTGCTTCGTCGACCCGGGTAAACGCAAGGTATTGTTCGTCCGGCGACCACCAGTGGCCGTCGAATCGGTGCATCTCTTCGGCCGCGATAAAATCGGCGATGCCATTGGCAATCGTCTCGCTGCCGTCTTCGGTAACTCGGCTTTCTCGTCCAGTTGCTACCTCGTAGTAGAAAAGATCGTTCGCCCGCACATAAGAGATGAAGCGACCCTGCGGTGAAAATCTGAAGTCTGTCTGGCGGGTGTCCGGCGGCGTGAACCGGTTGAGCGCGCCGCTGGCGACATCCAGCAGGTACCCGGCACCATTGGCGGGAATGAGCAATTGGTCTCCGGCGGGACTGAAGTCCGCGCCGGGGCGGAATTCATAGTGGGTGATTCCTTTGCTGAAGATCCGTTTGCGTTCCCGCTCAGCCTTCTCGGCGGCGGTCAGGGTGACGGCCTCTGCCACCAGGTCTTTTGAATTCAGCCAGCATTCGGTCTCGCCGGTTGCGATGTCATGCCGCCACAGGTCCAATCGCTCACGGTCGTCGAGCGCCGCCCGCAGGAACGTGACGAATTTCCCATCGGGAGAAAATTTCAGCTGGCTGGGCACGGTGCCAGTGAGAGGTGGGTCAGCGAAGAGGCGCTCGACAGTGAGTTCGGTCATGCGTCAGTCTTGCTGTGCCGCGCTGAAAGCATCGCGAGTGAAGTTTTCGACACCTGTAGCAGTAACCCGGACATTGTCTTCGATGCGGATTCCGCCGCAGGGCATGAGCGATTCGAGAAGTGGCCAGTCGATATCCCCGGCCAGCTTACCGGCGCGCAATTCGTCGAGCAGCTGTGGAATGAAGTAGATTCCCGGTTCAATGGTGAACACCATGTCTTTGGCTATATCGCGGGTGAACCGTAGTGCTGCGTAGCGGCTGGGTGGTGGGTTGTGACCGCCTTCGACACCGGCAAGCTGGCCGCCGACATCGTGGGTCTGGAGTCCGAGCAGATGGCCAAGCCCATGTGGCATGAAGTGCTCGGTAATGCCGGAATCGAATGCGGTTTCCGGGCTGCAGGTGATGGCGCCTGCCGCCGCGAGAATCCGGCCGATGCTGCGATGCATCGAAATGTGCAGTTCGAGGTAGTTCATCCCAGGGCGGATCGTTGCGATCAGCGAACGTTGTGCAGCATCCAGCTGGGCGACGAGATTGGCAAAAACGCTCTGTTCATCCGTCGCGTAGGTTCGGGTGATGTCAGATGCATACCCGTGGACGCGCGCGCCCGCATCGATCAGGAAACTGTGGGTCGCAACCGGCGGTTGCCGATCGTAGTGCTGGTAGTGGAGGACGCCGGCATGTTCGTTGAGCGCAACGATACTGGAATAGGGTAGTTCGGCAGCTGTGTGTTGTGCCGCCGTCAGGTAAGCGAGGTTGATCGCGAATTCGCTGCCACCATCCCTGAATGCCGCTTCTGCCGCCAGGTGGCCGGCGATGGCCTTGCCACTGGCTGCACGCATGGCGTCGATTTCGAACTCTGTCTTGTAAGCGCGGTGGTAATGCAGGTGGTTCAACAACAAGATGGGATTGATCTCAGCGGCGGGAAAATTCGCAAGTGTCCCCTCACCGATCAGCGCGATACGGTTGGCAGTGAGCCGCAGCAGCGTCTGGTGAAGTGCACGCAGTAGAGCGTCTTCATCGCCGTGCACCTCGACGTCGAAACCATCCGCCCAGTCTGGGACCCGTGGTGGCTGGTGCCAGTAGTCGGTCGGTTGGTAGAAGAAGAGCTTCGGTTTCACGCCCGGTTGCACAAGAAGCGCGCTTGCGCTGGCATCAGCCGTTGGTAGCCATTGCGCAAAGTGCGGGTTTGCCCGGAACACCGCAGACTGGTCATCCAGGAAGTAATTGTGCGCCTGACCCGCAGTGATGACGCAGGCGTCGTACCCGGCAAATTCCAGCGCGGATTCCCAACGGCGATCCAGTGTCGATAAATGTCTGGTAAAAAGAGCTTTTTGCATGGGTCGCGATTATAGGCTGCACTGTCTGCCGAACGCTCCCCCGGGCTGCGACTTCGTGGTAAATTGCCGCTCGACACTTTTCATCTGAAGTCTGGAGAATTCATGGGAGCGTACGCTTACCTGGCGCCGGGTACTGTGGCGGAGGCGATAGCCATCCTCGACGAACACGCAAATCAGGGCAGTCGTGTACAGGTTTTGGCCGGTGGCACGGATCTGCTGGTGCAAATGCGAACGGTTGACCGTGCGCCCCGCGTTATCCTCGATGTCAAGAAAATTGAAGATACGAATCGAGTTGAGATCGGGACAGAAGAAACCTACATCGGTGCTGCGGTGGCAAGTGCCGTGCTCAATGAAAATCAGGATCTGGTCAAACTGTTTCCAGGATTGCTCGAGGCTGCCGATCTGATCGGGTCGACCCAGATTCAGGGCAGGGCAACGATCGGCGGTAATCTCTGCAATGCCTCTCCCGCCGGTGACAGCATTCCGGCACTGGTGGCCAACGAAGCGACCTGTGTGATCGCAAGTGGTGGCGGGACCCGTGAGTTGCCGGTGACGGAGTTTTTGACGGGGCCAGGCACCAATGCCCTCGCGGCAAACGAATTTCTGCTCGGCCTGAAACTGAAGAATCCGGCATCAAGACAGGCCGATGCCTACTTGCGATTTATCCCCCGCACCGAGATGGACATCGCGGTGGTCGGTTGTGGAGTTGCACTCGCCTTCGATGAATCGGCCACGTGCACGATGGCTCGAGTGGCCATCGGTGCGGTTGCACCAACGGTCCTCATGGTTCCGGCAGCAGCGGATGCGCTGCTTGGGAGCGCAGTAGACGAAGCGGCGCTGCTGGCGGCAGGCGTCGCCTGCACCGAAGCGTCCTCACCCATTTCAGACAAACGCGGTACTGCGGAGTACCGCAGGAAAGTCGTTGCGGTGCTGTGCCGGCGTGCCGCACAGATTGCGAAAGACAGAGCGCTTGCCTGAAGACAATCTGGAGTAATGGCGGGTACCTGTCCACAATGGACGGGGACTGGCGTGATGAGCCGGATGCCGAGTCTTACGCGGGAAGCAGGAAAGTAGGAAAGTAGGAATAAAAACGATGGCAAAAGTACAGGTATCGACCTCTATCAATGGCGAAACTATGGAGTTCCTGTGTGAACCTCAGCAAACGCTGTTGGACGTCCTGCGCGATACTCTCGCCAAGACTGGCACCAAAGAGGGTTGTTCGACCGGGGATTGCGGGGCCTGTAGCGTCCTGATCGACGGCAGACTGATCTGTTCGTGTCTGATGCTCGCGGTAGAAGCAGGCGATTGCGAGGTTACAACCATCGAAGGGATCGCCGGTGAGGATGGCCTGCATCCGATCCAGCAGAAATTCCTGGAAAATGCAGCTCTGCAATGTGGGGTCTGCACGCCGGGTTTCATCATTGCGACGAAGGCACTGCTCGAAAAGGAGCCGGATCCGGATGAGGAAACTATCCGTTACTGGCTCGCCGGAAATCTCTGCCGCTGCACCGGTTACGACAAAATCGTCCGAGCCGTGCAGGATGCGGCCAGAGAACTGGCACACGAAGCCTAGCAGGCAAACTAATTTACGAACGACAGGAGCGAACCGTGGCAGAAGCCCAGGAATTCAAAGTGATCGGCACCTCGCCGGTACGACCGGACGGTATCGATAAGGTAACGGGCCGGGCTCTGTTCGGCGCAGACTTGAATCTGCCGAATATGCTGCACGGACGCATACTGCGCAGCCCCTATGCCCACGCCAATATCAAAAGCGTCGACCTCAGTAAAGCGCTGGCGATGGAAGGTGTTTATGCGGCCGTTGCGGGTGCCGACTTTCCATCTTCGGGAACGGGTGACGTGGGTGGTGAAGGTGGCGCAGGCGTGTCTGACCTGGCTCAGAACATCATGGCGCGCAGCAAAGTCCTCTACCACGGCCACGCGGTTGCGGCGGTGGCTGCGACATCTACGCGGCTTGCGGAGGAAGCCTGTGAGGCGATCGAAGTGGTCTATGAACCGCTCACGCCGGTGCTGGATTTGGATGCCGCGATGGCCGACGATGCACCGCTGCTGAATGAGAAGTGTTTTACTAAGGATCTTCCGGAACCTGCTGATAAACCAAGTAATATTGCTGCCGTTATGACACTGAAACGGGGTGATGTCGAGGCAGGATTCGCGCAGGCCGATGTCATTGTGGAAGGCGAATACCACATCCCGATGGCGCACCAGGGGTACATCGAACCGCACGCGTGTACGGCGTCGATAAACGAAGGCGGGCAGGCGACGGTCTGGTGCTGTACGCAGGGCCATTTCGATTTTCGCTCGATGACCGCGAAAATTCTCGATATGAACGTAGCGGATTTGAAATTCATCGCCTCCGAAATTGGTGGCGGTTTCGGCGGCAAAACGGTGGTTTATCTCGAGCCGGTCGCCGTTTTGCTGTCAAAGAAATCGCGCCGCCCGGTAAAGATGGTGATGACACGCGAAGAGGTCTTCCGGGCAACGGGTCCCGCGGCCGGCACGCACTGTAGAGTGAAAGTGGGTGCGAAGAAAGACGGCACTATAACCGCCGCGACTGCCTGGCTCGCCTATGAGGCAGGTGCGTTTGCCGGTGCGCCTATGGGACCAGGCGCGATGTCGGTGTTCGCGCCGTATGATCTGGAGAATTTTCACATCGAGGCATTTGACGTGCTGGTCAACAAGCCCAAGGTTGCGGCTTACCGGGCCCCCGGAGCACCTCAGTCCATGCACGCGATGGAATCCACACTGGACGATCTCGCGCGCGAACTCGGCATGGATCCACTCGATCTGCGGCTGCACAATGCAGCTGACGAGGGAACGCAGGCGCCGTATGGTCCTAAGTTTCCGGTTATCGGCTTCAAAGCCTGCATCGAAGCGGCGAAGGCCCATCCTAACTACAACGCACCCGTACCCGAAGGCGCCGGCCGCGGGGTGGCTGCGGGTTTCTGGTTCAATGTGGGCATGCAATCCAGCGCAGAGGTGCATATCAATGAAAATGGCACGGTGACCATCGTCGAGGGAAATCCGGATATCGGGGGTTCACGAGCTTCCATGTGTCTGATGGCGGCGGAAACGCTCGGCGTGCCATATGACGAGATCAAGGCGGTGATCGGCGATACCGAAAGCACGGGTTTTTCCAATGTGACGGGTGGCAGTCGCACGACGTTTGCCACCGGCATGGCGGTGGTGCGGGCCTGCGAAGACATCATTACCCAGTGTAAATCCCGCGCCGCTGCGACCTGGGGAGTCGATGAAGATCAGGTTGACTGGCAGGACGGCCAGGCCGTTCCGGCGCCGGGTGTGAACGCGGAACTCAAGCCCTTGAGCCTTGCGGATATTGCGCGCAAAGCCCATCGCACCGGAGGCCCTCTGCTCGGCCGCGCTTCGCTGAATGCGCAGGGCGCAGGTGCGGGTTTTGCCATCAACTTTGCCGACCTCAGAGTCGACAGGGAAACCGGCAAGGTGGACGTGTTGAGTTACACAGCGATTCAGGACGCCGGCAAAGCGATACACCCGGCCTACGTTGAAGGGCAGTTGCAGGGCGGTGCGGTGCAGGGTCTCGGCTGGGCGCTGAACGAAGAGTACATCTACGACGCCGACGGTGTGCTGGAAAACGCCGGATTTCTCGATTACCGGATCCCGGTTGCGTCCGACATGCCGATGATCGATACCCAGATTATCGAAGTCGCCAACCCAAGCCATCCCTATGGTGTGCGCGGTGTTGGTGAAACGCCGATCGTGGCTCCGCTCGCGGTCGCCGCAAATGCGGTGCGCGCAGCGACCGGTGTGCGGATCCGGGATCTTCCGCTGTCACCACCAAAAGTACTTGCGGCGTTGAGCAACGCGGAGTAGCCCCCGAGTAGGTGGGTAGCGGGCAACGGCAGAATCCGATGGCAAAAATCGTCTTCCCCGATCACCTGCTGCCGACGACCCACGGCACGAGGGAACTCGAGCTGAGCGCTGCGAATTTTCGCGAATTGCTCGAGTCGCTGGAGTCGCGCTGGCCGGGCTCACAGGACGTTCTGGAGAAATGCGCCGTTGCGATTGACGGCCAGATCTATCAGGACGCTTACCTCGAAGAGTTGCAGTCGACGAGCGAAGTTTTTTTCATGCAACGTATAGAAGGTGGCTGAAAGCGGGCTTCGACAGGGCGCCGGTCTTTTCCACGACCCACCGTAAGATTGATCGCAAGAAAATGCCAAAACTCGTCAACCTGGGTTCGCTGTGTATCGATCACGTCTACCGTGTGCCGCATGTCACAGGCGCCGGGGAAACGGTTTCAGCGTTCTCCTACAACCTTTTCGCGGGTGGCAAAGGCCTCAATCAATCTCTGGCTGCCGCAGCGGCCGGAGCCGACGTCGCGCATTTCGGCTGTGTGGGCGACGATGGCCAGTTTCTCATCGATGAGCTGAGCCGTGCCGGTGTCGCGGTGGGTGGTATCAGACGCCTGCCGGGAGAAACCTCGGGTCATGCGGTCATCCAGGTTAGCGACCGCGGCGAGAACGCCATCTTCATCACGGGCGCGGCCAACCGAAGACTCACGTCGAATGATGTCGAACAGGCGTTTGCTGCGCTGCAGGCGAACGACTGGTTGCTGCTGCAAAACGAAATCAATGATCTCGAATCGGTGCTGGCAACGGCTGCGCAACAAAACGTTCAGGTTGCGTTCAATATCGCACCCGTGGATGGCAGAGAGCGCAGCTATGACCTCGACAGCGTTTCGCTGTTACTCCTCAACCAGATTGAGGCTGCGGCGTTGGTCGGTGAACCCGGTAGCCCGGAGTCGCTGATCCGCGCAATGCACGAGCGTGTGCCGGCAGCGATCAGCGTTCTCACACTCGGCGCGGATGGCTTGCTTGCAATGGAAAACGGCAGGTTGTTGCGGCTGGCCGCATACGAGGTCGAGACGATTGACGAGACCGCTGCGGGTGATGCTTTCATCGGCTATCTGATGGCGGGTTTGCTGCGTGGTGCTGACCTGGATTCCGCACTACGGTTGGGATCGGCGGCTGGCGCGCTTGCCGTCACGAAGCCGGGTGCCGCAAGCTCAATTCCCGCTGCGGTGGATGTGCAGGCGATTCTCTAGGGAAAATCCAACCCGGTTACAGCGGCGAGTTCGCTGATTGCCTGATCTTCGCTGAGTACTTTTATGGTCTGCATGCCCAGTGCGCGTGCGGGCTTCAGGTTGATCCCCAGATCGTCGAGGAAGACCGTATCAGCCGGTGCGACGCCGAGTCTGTCACAGGTGAGTTCATATATTTTCGGATTGGGTTTACGAATGCCTTCGATGCTGGATTCGACCACGAGATCGAACAACTCCATCACCTGGCGAACCCGCTGCGCTTTGCTCCCGTCGCTCGCCATCGCCGGCCCTGTGCCGGACTTGACGTTGTTGGTGATGCAGGCGAGCTTGAAATGCCCTTTGCAGCGTTCCAGCACGCGCACCATCCGGGGGCGAAGATCGCCGGAAAGCAGCGCTACCACATCCTGGCCGCGAACCCGATGTCCGGCCGCCGCAGATTCCTCGGCAAACGCCCGATCGAAGCCCGCAAAGTCAATCCGGCTCGACTCGAATTTCGCCCAGGCGTTGTCAAACGGGTTGTTGGCGTTGATTGTCCGGATGAAATCGGCGGGCAGGCCGTGTTCGGTCTCGTAGCGATTGAAAGCTTCGAATGGACTCGTGGTCAACACGCCACCGAAATCCCACAGTACTGCCTGAATCATGTTGTCCCTCTAAAATAGTCGAGTACTCGATCGGAGGCTCCCTGGAAGACGTGTTAGAAAACGTGGTAGCCACCGTCGATGAGAAAAGTTTCCGCGGTGTGATAGGCGCTGGCATTGCTCATGATATAGACGGCGATTGCCGAGAAATCTTCGGGCACGCCCCAGCGCCGAAGCGGGATTCGCGGCATGACATTGCCGACGAATTTCGGATTGTTGAATGCACCTTCGGTCATCGATGTTTCGATCCACCCCGGCAAGATCGTATGCGCGGTCACGCCGTAACGAGCGTACTCGACGGCGAGTGCTTTGATCATCGAAACCATGCCGCCTTTGGTGGCTGCATAATGTTCACCTCGCGCCTGACCTGATATCGCCGCCAGGCTCGCCGTCCCGATCAGCCGGCCCCCGGCGTCGCCTTGTTCGGCACGTTCGCGCATGTGTCTGGCCGCATGTTTGAACGTGTGGAAGGCGCCGTCCAGGTTGACACTGAGGACTTGCTGCCATTCCTGCGCAGTCATGTCATCAAACCGGGTCCCGCGCCCGCCGATACCGGCATTGGCAAAGCAGCCGTCCACCCTGCCATGAGCCGCGAGCGTTGCCGCGAAGCTTGTGGCGACTGCCGATTCATCGGCAACATCGCACACGTGGCTGGTGATCTTCGGACCGAACGCCTGCAGTCGCGCAAGCGCCGCCGCGTTTTTCGATTCGCTGGTGCCCCAGATGCTGACTTCCCCGCCGGCGCGAGCAATGCCTTGGGCCATGCCGAGTCCAATGCCGCCATTGCCTCCGGTGATCACCGCCACCTTGCCTTCCAGGTTGAAAGGTTGATACGTCACAGCTTCTTTCCAGGCTTTCGATAAAGCGCGAGATACTAATTTTTGCTGGCGTGCGAAGCAAACCGTTGTGCTGGAGTATTCAGGGTGAGGGGCCCGCAGCGGAAATTTGGTTGGCAGCGGAATGCGCGAACCGAAGCGAGATGGCGGCTACCGGATGGTTTGCGGCCGCTGGGCAATCCGGTAAGGTGATCGCCTAACGCAGGAGTTAAGGGGAGTCAGGGATGGGTGAAAAAACACAACTGACATCGGCCGACGGCTTCACCCTCGGTGCCTATCAGGCCGAGCCTGATAGTGATGCCGTCGGTGCGGTGGTGGTGATTCAGGAAATCTTTGGTGTCAACGGCCACATCCGTGAAGTCGTGGATGGTTATGCTGCCGCCGGCTACGTTGCCATCGCACCGCAAATTTTCGATCGCGTCGAGCCAGACATCGAACTTGGTTACGAAGAACCGGATATGGGGCGCGGAATCGAGATCGCCTTTCAGGCGCTGGATCGCGATGTTGCCTTGCAGGACATTCAGGCAGCGATTGATGCCGCATCTGTTTACGGCAAGGTCGGCGTCGTCGGCTACTGCTTTGGCGGCCTGCTGGCCTGGTTGTCTGCGTGCGAACTCAACGGTGTGAGCGCTGCTTCAGCCTATTATGGGGGCGGGTTGGCCGCCGAGGCGGGGCGCACCGCACAGTGTCCGGTGATGATGCATTTCGGCGAACTCGATGCTCACATACCATTGAGCGACGTGGCGCTGGTGCGCGAGGCGCAGCCCGACGCGGAGGTATTCGTCTATGCCGCTGACCACGGATTCAATTGCAATCACCGTGCGAGTTACAACGCTGAGGCGGCTGCACTGGCGAAATCCAGAACGGAAGAGTTTTTTGCCGGCCACCTGGCTGCGTGAGACGCTTGTATCGGCTTGGACGCGCCGGAAACTGTGGTATGGGTGAAATGTGGCAGCCGGGGTCAAGCTTGACTTCCTCTGGGTGTTTGTTGATCCTTCCCGAACGGAAAAGGGGCGGGGCAAATCCAGTGTATCTGACAATACACGGGCCCGCATTGGCGGCTGAGCCGCGGATCGCAGTTCGGTCCAGGGGCGGTCGTTTGTTTACATCCTTCGCTGCATGTCCGGTCGCCCGAGACGCTGTCTCGGTTGTCGCCCGATATCGGTCGAAGGCGGGCTGGTGCTAACAGCCGATACTAACAATTGAACAATTGAAATAGGCATTGGCACCAATAAATAAGTCAGCAAGTAAAGCTGACAGGACAATCCCGGGAAGTCGTATGAATAAACAACGAATCCACAGTCTTTCGGCGTCTTTGCTCCTAGTTGTGGGCGTCATGATGAGCACAACAGTTGCAGCAGCGTCGCTGAATGACATCTTCGCAGTGGCGGAGCGGTTGAACGAGCAGGCGAGGCGTTCGCAGTCAAAAATTGATGCGCTGACTGAAGAGACTCGGCTGCTGCTCAGCGAGTACAAGACCGTACTGAAGGAAATTGAGGGGTTGAGGGTTTACAACCGGCAGCTCGAAAAGCAGATCGGCAGTCAGGAAAGAGAAATGTCGACCCTGCTGCAATCCATCGACGATGTCACCCTCATCGAGCGTCAGATCACGCCATTGATGCTCAGGATGATTGACGGTCTCGAACAGTTTGTCCAACTCGACTTGCCTTTCCTGCTTGATGAACGCTCAGCGCGCATCGAGCGTCTCAAAGATATGATGGACCGCGCCGACGTCGCAAAGTCCGAACAGTTCAATCAGATCCTGCGAGCCTTCCAGATCGAAAATGAGTACGGCCGAACGATGGAAGCCTACGACGACACCGTCAGCATCGACGGGGTCGATCGGAAGGTCGATATTCTGAAGATGGGCCGAATCTCGCTGGTTTATCAGACGCCCGATGGTGCGGAAACCGGCATGTACAACATTGCCACCCGTAGCTGGCAGCGCCTGGATGATACCTATAAGACCTCGGTTAAAAACGGGCTTCGCATGGCCCGCCAACAACTCTCGGTTGACATGTTGGCCTTGCCCATTGCAGCTCCGGAGGCAGTACGATGAACAACAATAATTTGATTCGCACGGGTCTGATCGCGCTCGTTTGCGCACTGATCGCAACGCCGGTATTTGCGGAAGAAGCAGCACCCATCGCAAGTGATCTCGTGGTCAACCAGGCGGATTCGCTCGACGAACTGTTGCAGAATGTCGAAGATCGTCGGGTGGTTGAATCGCGCGAGCACACCCGCCGCGAGCAGCAGTTTGCTCAGGACAAGGCGCAGCAGGCGGGGCTGCTGGCCAACGCTGAAGCCGAACGGCGGCGTGAAGAGCAGCGTTCGGACCGACTGGAAACCCAGTTCGACGAAAACGAGATTCGCATCGGCGATCTTTCCGAGCAACTCGACCGCCGCCTCGGTTCACTGCGCGAGCTCTTCGGTGTGCTGCAACAGGTGGCTGGAGACACGCGCGGGCTCTTCGAAGGCTCCCTGATCAGCGTGCAGATTCCCAACCGCGGCGAGTGGCTGGGGATGTTGGCGAAAAAGATGGGTACCGCCAGTGAGCTGGCGACGATCGATGAGATCGAAACGCTCTGGTTTGAACTGCAGCGGGAGATGACCGAATCCGGCAAGGTCGTCAAGTTCCCCGGCACCATCACGATGCTCAACGGCGAGCAGAACAACACAGAGATAGTGCGGGTTGGTGCGTTTGCTCTGGTGGCGGATGGCCAGTATGTTCAGTATGACCCCGATGACGGCTCCATGGTCGAACTGCCGCGGCAACCCTCGGCACGATACACCAACACGGCCAGTGATCTGCAGGAAGCCGAACCGGGCGAGATCGTTGAGTTTGCACTGGATCCGACGCGTGGATCGTTGCTTGCTCTACTGATCCAGGCAGCGACCTGGGGCGATCGCATCGGCAGCGCATTTGGCGGAATTATCAAAGGTGAGTGCTGGCTGCCGTTCTGCGACGGCCAGGGCGGCCCCCCGGGATCTGTCATCATCATGGTCGGTATCGTCGGTGTTCTGCTAGCCATCGAGCGCCTTGTCACGCTCTCTATGGTTGGCGCCAAGGTGAATGCGCAGAAGAAAACCGACATACCCAGTGAGGACAATCCGCTGGGTCGTGTATTGAAAGTCTACGAGGACAACAAAGACGTCGATGTCGAAACTCTGGAACTGAAACTCGGCGAGGCCATTCTCGGAGAAACGCCGAACCTTACCCGAAATATCACTTTGATACAGGTGATATCGGTGGTGGCGCCCCTGCTTGGATTACTGGGCACGGTAATCGGCATGATCACCACTTTCCAGGCGATCACGCTCTTCGGTACCGGTGATCCCAAGACCATGGCAGGCGGTATCTCGCAAGCGCTGGTGACGACAGTACTGGGTCTGGTTGTGGCTATCCCGACGACGCTGTTGCACGCGATCGTCGCTGCACGCAGTCGCACGCTGGTGCACATACTCGAAGAGCAGACTGCGGGCATTATTGCCGACCATGCCGAGAAAGCGGGTCAGGCACTGGGGTAACACATGTTTTACGACGCCTATATCGCAATCGTTCAGTTCATAGAGATGGGCGGCAATGTGTTGTATCTCATTGCCGCTTTGACCTTCCTGATGTGGACGCTGATATTCGAACGGGTCTGGTATTTTCGGTCGGAACACAAAGAAGTGATTCGCGACGCGAGCGTCATCTGGGAAGCCCGGGCTGAACGCCGCTCCTGGAGTGCCCACCAGATTCGCGACGGCCTTATCTCTGCCGCGGCTGAACGGATCAGCGGCAACCTGCCGTTGATACAGACCTGCGTGATGCTCTGTCCGCTGTTGGGATTGCTCGGTACTGTGACGGGGATGATTTCGGTGTTTGATGCCATGGCGACGATGGGAGGCAATGCCCGCTCGATGGCCGCAGGGGTTTCACAGGCCACCATCCCGACAATGTCGGGAATGATTGCGGCTCTTTCAGGCGTTTTTGGAAGCACGCTGATAAAGCGTAAGGTGGAGACCGAAATTGAACTGTTTGAAGATCACCTGACGATGGACCACTGAGTCTATGGTGTTGGCTGGGAGCTAATTATGCGTCGAAAGATTAGTCGATTTACCCGCGCGGACGACGAGTCCGACATCAATCTCACGCCCATGCTCGACGTCGTGTTCATCATGCTGATTTTTTTCATCGTGACCGCCACGTTCATCAAGCAGGCTGGCATCGAAGTTTCGCGCCCGGCTGCGCTGACTGCCGTCAAGAAGCCGACAGTGGCTGTGCTGGTTGCGATCAGTGAGAACGGCGATATCTGGATCGACAAAAAACGCGTCGATGTGGGTGCGGTGCGCGCGCATATCGAGCGGCTGCATGCCGAGAACCCGAAAGGCGGTCTCGTGGTCCAGGCAGACAAGAATTCGGCAACCGAAAAGGTACTCGCGGTGCTTTCTGCGGCGCGCGCGGCGGGTATGACCGAAGTCGCAATCGCAACGGAATCATGACAGTGACAGGATTATCGAAAGAGACGATATCCCCAGAGAAATAGAGGTAGCGCGATGGCAGCTCGATACGCATTCGGAGTTCTACTAGGCGCTTTTGTGACGATCCTGCTGTTTTATATCATGCAGTCGGTGATCAAGAGCGACAAAAGCGGTTTGACGGAAGGAGTCCAGGGCAGGATCGTGGATTTTGTCCGGCTGCAGGACGATCAGGAAATCGAGGTTAAAAACCGCAAACCGGAACCGCCTCCGCCACCCGATGAGCCGCCACCCGACATGCCCAAGCCCCAGTTTGAATCGAGCGATGTCTCCCAGGGTGTGGAACTCGGCGCAATTGACGTAAGTATCGATCTCAATGTGGGTGGCATTGGCGGATTCAGTTCAGATGGCGATTATCTACCGATCGTAAAAGTCGCACCGGTCTACCCGCGGCGCGCGCAAACCCGGGGTATCGAGGGTTACGTGATACTCGAGTTCATCGTCACCAGAACCGGTGCGGTGGCCAATCCAGTCGTTATCGAATCCAAGCCTCCGGGCATATTCGATCGTGCAGCGTTGAACGCAGCGCTGAAATTCAAGTACAAGCCGAAAGTCGTCAATGGTGAGGCAATTGACGTGGCCGGAGTGCGTAACCGGATCACGTTTGAGCTCCAGGATTAGGTGGGAGTGGCAAGTCGGATGAAACAAGACCCTGTAGTGCGAAGTCGCATGAAGTCCAGACTGGCCGTGAGGCCAGGATTCCTGAGCATAGTCATGGTGGCGGTTTTATATATCGTCGCACCGGTGACGGCGGAATTCGGCATCGTCGGTATGAGCGCGTATGCCGAAGAGGAGAAACGGCAGAAAACCCGCCGCGTTCCCTCAATGAGTGAGTCGACCTTCAAGAAACTCTCCCAGGCCCAGGAATTCATTGATCTCAAGGATTACCCCGGCGCCCTGGAGGTGCTGCAAAACATGCTCAATCGGTCGCGGCGCTTAAACGGCAACGAGATCGGCCAGGTCCACAATATGCGTGGATTCGTCTATTTCTCAATGGAAGATTACGAGTCAGCGCTCGCCGAGTATCGACAGGTGATTAACCAGGGCGAAGACATTCCGGAAGGCCTGGAGGTTACGACACTGTACACCCTGGCGCAGCTGAGTTTTGTTGCTGAAAGATATCAGGATGCACTGGACTACATGGATACCTGGATTTCAAAGGCTAACAACCCTGGGCCTGCACCGCATATCTTCATGGGCCAGGTTTACTACCAGATGAAGGACTACCCGTCGTCAATCGTGCAGATTGAGCTGGGAATTGCGGTTGCCACAGAACGGGGTACGACGCTCAAGGAAAACTGGTGGTCGCTGCTCAACTATCTCTACTTCGAAGAAGAGAACTGGGACAAGGTGCTGGAGATCCTGGGGATACTCGTGCGCGATTTCCCGAAGCGCGACTACTGGATACGGCTGGCGGGCGTTCACGGTCAGCAGGGCCATGAGAAGGAACAGGTCAACGCGATGCAGGCTGCGTATACCGCAGGCTTCCTCGAAAGAGAACGCGACATCACCAACTTTGTGGGCCTGCTCATGCAGGAACAGGTGCCATACCGGGCTGCCGTGGTGATGGCCAAAGGCTTCGAAGACGGGAATATCGAAAAGACTGCGAAAAATCTTCGCGGCCTCGGCCAGGCATGGCAACTCGCCCAGGAGACCGATAAAGCGATTCCCGTGTTCGAAGCGGCGGGGAAACTGTCCGATGACGGCAGAATTTTTGAGCGATTGGCGCAACTTTACCTCAATGACGACCAATACGATAAGTGCGTGACGGCATCCGACAGCGCGATAGACAAAGGCGGGCTGCGTAAGCTGCAGCAGGCCCATATCGTCAAAGGGATGTGCCAGTTCAATAACAACAAATTGCGCGTTGCGAGAGGCTCGTTTGTTGCGTGCCGCAATCTATCGCGCAAAGACGATGACCAGAACAATCAACGCATCTGCCAGCAGTGGATCACCTATATCGATCGCGAATCGACCCGCCTCGCCCTACTCGCGAAAGCCATATAATCGCTCCACCGCTTCCTTGATCCTCGAATGGGCCGGTCACACCGGCCCATTTTAGTTGGAGAATCGATGTTTACCGGAATCGTGCAGGGTTTATGCAAAGTCTGCGAAGTCACCGATGAGGTGAATCTGCGACACTTGACGGTCGATCTCGGGAAGATGGCAGACGGGGTTGCGCTCGGTGCTTCAGTTGCCATCAATGGCACCTGCCTCACGGTGACGGCGGAGCAGGAAGGCAAGCCGACTTTCGATGTGATCAGCGAAACCCTCAAGCTGACCAACCTCGGTGATCTGGCGGTTGCGGATCTAGTCAACGTGGAACGGTCGTTTCGGGTTGGCGATGAAATCGGTGGCCATATATTGTCCGGCCATATTTCCACCAGCGTGGTTGTTGCTGAGGTGGTGGAGGCGCAGAACACGCGAGATGTCTATTTTCGCGTGCCTGAGCGCTGGATGAAGTACCTGCACATGAAGGGGTTCGTTGCACTCGATGGCGCAAGTCTGACGATTGCCTCGGTGAATGCCGAAGATTGCACGATCAGCGTGAGCCTTATTCCCGAGACCATTGAGCGGACGACACTCGGCAGGATCCAAGCGAAAGCACGCGTCAATCTGGAGGTGGATTCTCAGACTCAAGCGGTGGTTGATACGGTGGAGCGAGTGCTCGACTCACCGGTCTGGCGCGACCGGCTTACTTCGCATCGCTAGCTAGCAGCTCAAGTAGCGACGGCGGTGCTGTGCATTTGCCGTAGATTGCCGATGACGGCCTGCAATGCTCGATCAAATACCTGAGATTCGGCGAGAATCGTCAGCGCGCCAGCGTCGAGAGCTGCGGCCAGTCCCAGCGGACTGTTTTCCGCCACTTTCATGCCACGGCGATTGACGAAGATATAGCGTTGGCCGGGGTCGATGATGGTTGCGAGCTTGCAGCGTATCGTGTCACCTTTCTCATCCGTCAGTTCAATCCAGACGCCCTCTGTCAGCAGTTTGATTTTCTCAATCGATTCAGGCGTGGCGGTGACGGAATCGTCGGCGACCGGTGCCTCCTGCGGCGACGTGAGAGCGACTTCTGCCATTTCTTCGAAGCCTTCATCAATACTCGGAATGTCATCGTCGTCCAGAAACTCGCTGTCGTATGTTGCAACGACTTCCAGATGCTTCTGCACGGTCGCGAGGTGCGATTCACCTTCCGTATCGGTTATCTGAATCTGATGCATGCCACCGGCAATATTTGTCAGCAGCTTTTCTCTCAGGTCGTTTCTGTGTTGTATATCTTCGGCTTCGTCCAGCGGTTGCAGAGACCAGAGCAGGTCGTCGAGTGTCTGCACGTGTCTTTGCCAAACCGGTGATTCCGTGCCTTTGGTAACAAACGCGTAAACAAGTACTTTTGACCAGGTCTCGCTGATGAAAAGACTGATTTCCGGTGGCATACGCATGCCGCTCGCTTTCTGGTTGATCAGCTTCTGGACAGAATCTTTGGCGGAGAATCGCCGTGCTCGACCAGCTTCGGTTTCTTTCACCCGCTGCTCGACTTGAGCGTTTTTCTTTTCGTGCCGATGCACGAATGCACGCAACTCGTCGAGTAGCTCAGTGAATATTACCTCTTCGTCACCGAAGCCGTTCATGATCCTGAGCACAATCGACTCGATCTGATTGTACATGGCGTCGCGCTTGAGTTCCTGCGCACCACTCCAGCCAATACCGGCGCTCGACAGTTCGTTGAGCAGCTGACGGGCAGGGTGACCGGATTGTTCAAAGAACGTTTTGTCGATGACGGCCAGTTTTACAATCGGCAGCTGCAGGCGGCCGATCAGGGCTTTCATCGGAATTGCCAGATTCCGGTCGTTGAGGATGTAATCGAACAGCAAGCCGACGAAATTCACGATGTCGTCGTCCGCCTGCTGCATTTTGCCAGCCGCTGTGCCCGTTACTTCGGCTGATCGGCTGATGACGAGTTGCCGCAGATCGAGCAGCGTGGGCACCCGTTCGAGGTCGATCGGGGCCTGCAGGTCGATCTGTGCGGCGGAGAGAACGTCCACCAGATCGGCCGTGCTGATCGAAGGACCACTGCCCATTGAAGGCGCAGGGGCGCCTGCGCGTGACGCCAACAGGAGTTCCTGGATTAATTCCATACTGCCCGGCGCCATAGCATAACCGCCACCACTGCCGGTACGAGCACCGCCACCATCACGAGTCGCGGCCGTTGGGTAACCGCTGTCATCAGCCTCGAAGCGGCGCTTACCCTTGCCGTTGAATGCGAGGTCTTCCTCACGATCTGAATGTGCACCTTTGCGAACCGGAGTTTTAGTGCGGTCACGCCGCAGCATTTTCTTCAGATCCGGCAGAACGCCAGCTTCCGCCAACATCAGGTTGGCCTCTTCGTAGATGGGTGCCAGCCGTTCCAGCACGAATCGTTCGTAGAGTTTCAACAGGATGATGCGCACTTTGATGTCCAGATCCACGCAAGCGGCAGCTTTGACAAATGCCTGGCTCAGGCGTTCGGGGCCCAGAGGATTCATTCGCTCGCTCACCGTGTGCTTCTTGTTCAAATGGTCGAAGCGCTTGGTCAGCTGCATGATCGCGAGCGAGTGCTGACTGGTCACCTTGGAAACCATGCCCGAGATGGCGACCGAAATTTCAAGTTCGTCGTCCTGCAGCATCGAGATGTTGTCGACTGCTTCGTCGAGTTCGAGTTCGTCTTCCGGCGGGGGGGCTTCGCTGAAACAGAGGTCAAAGCTGCGATAGAATTCCTTCAGGTAGTCCTGTGCGATACTTTTTCGGTGCAGACGAAAATCCCGCATGGAACCAAAATACAGTGTCTGATTGCTGTCGGTGCTCGAGCGGTCGGCCATCTCGAAGAGCGCATCGTCGATATTGTTGAACAACTCCTGCAGGAGTTCGTTGAGTTTTCCTTTCGCGCGCTGCCGCACACTGTGCAGAATTGGCGGCACATTTGCTTTGATGTGGCTGGCGGGGCTCAGCGATACGACCTTTGGTTGACTCAATGCCCTGGTATTCCATGGCTACTACTAGCCCCGGATTACAGCAGTTTTAGCCCATCATGGCAGCGAATGGATGCATGAATTGCGGGTGACCGCCGTCACATTTCACGGCGTTGCGAGTTCACATTCCGGACAGGCGGTTGTGCCGACGCGACGGTCAGCAAATAGGGATTTCTGAATTGAGAAATCGGGTCGTGAGCTAGGTTGCGTAGGCGTTGGCGTGGTAATCGCGCCAGTCGATGATATCGGTTGCCGCACCCGATTTGATCTGGACACCGACGAACCATTCCTGCTGGCCTTTGGCATTCATACTTCCAGTCGGGCGGCTCCAACGCACCTCCCCAGCCAGGAAGAACTTGCCGGGACGTGAGCAAACATCCACCCACAGGTCGAGCAGGGCGCCGGTTGGAACGGATGCGGTGGTGCGAAACTGAATCCCGCCAACCGACAGGTTGATCGCGTTGCAGGAGAGCGTGGTGCCCACCAGATCGGGGTTATCGGCCGACAGAACGACCTGGGTGAAGAGACGGTCGTCGCTCTCCAGACGCGGATGCAGCCGCTTGTCCGGGTTGTGAGCAGACTTACCTGGCCGCGCTGCGGCAAAATCGATGATGTTGTTGTCCGTTGCCATAGTTCCCTCACTCCAATCGGCACACGTTTCATTTCATTGAACCGGGTGTTTTACCCTGGTTCCGCCATCCTGCGGCAGTGTGCGCTGTCAGTGGCATCCCAAAGGAAAGCCAGAATCATGCCAGGCCGGCGAATTCGCAGTATGTATCGGATAAAGTCTTTTTAAAACAGCTATATACAACCCTTTTCAATTCTATTTCAAGTATCCAAATGGGGGTTACAAATGCCCCTGTGGGTCAGGTCGGTCTGCCCAGGTGACGTATTGCGGTATACTCGCCGCCGTGACCGGCCGCGCCCCTTTCATCGAACAGGTCCACCAGGGGTGGAACGAACGGAATTCACTGCTCTGTGTCGGACTCGATCCGGACTGGCAGCGATTGCCGGCCGCCTATCAGGCGCAGGAAGACGCATTACTTGCCTATTGCAGCGATATCGTCGACGCCACCGCCCATCTGGTCTGTGCCTTCAAGCCGCAAATCGCCTACTTCGCGGCACGCGGCCGGGAGGACGAGCTGGCGCGTCTGATTGCCTACATTCATGCCCGTCACCCACAGATACCGGTCATTCTCGATGCCAAGCGTGGCGACATAGGCGCAACGGCCCGGCTTTACGCGGTTGAGGCTTATGAGCGTTACGCGGCCGACGCGGTGACGGTGAATCCGTATCTGGGAGCGGAGAGCATCGCACCGTATCTCGAGTACGGCGATCGCGGCGTCATCGTCCTGTGCCGGACGAGCAATGCCGATAGCGCCTGGCTGCAGGACTATCCGGCGAGTGCACCGTTGTACCTCAGGATCGCCCAGGCGGTCAGCGAGTGGAACCAGCGGGGCAATCTGATGCTGGTGGCGGGCGCGACCCATACCACAGAACTCGCCCGGATTCGTCAGTGCGTCGGCGATCTGCCGTTGCTGGTGCCGGGCATCGGTACGCAGGGAGGCGATCTGAAGTCCGTGCTGCAACATGGCGCGGATGCCAACGGGCAGGGACTGCTGATCAACGTCTCGCGCGCGGTGATATTTGCCGATTCGGCGGACCCCGTTGCTGGCGCGGCCCAGGCTGCGAACAACTTTGTGACTGAAATCAGGCAGTTACAGGCTGAAATTACACCAGATCGGGCAATGGTCTGACGGCTTTTCCTGGCCGCGTATTGCCTGGTCCACGCCGCAATCCTCGAGCTTGTGCATGATAGATTGCGTGGCCATTATCAGATCGATTCTCAATCCCCGCTTAGGCTCGCGTTCGAACCCGCGGCTGCGGTAATCGAACCAGCTCCACAGCAGCGGGTCATCGTCGCTGCAGGCGGTGTAGCTGTCGGTGAGACCCCAGGCTGCCAGTCGCGCCAGCCACTCCCGCTCTTCGGGCAGGAAACAGCACTTGCCGGTGCGTAGCCAGCGTTTTGCATTGTCCGGGCCGATGCCGATGTCCGCATCGTTGGGTGCAACATTCATGTCTCCCGCGAGCAGAAGCGCTTCGCCCGGGTCACAGACCTCATCGAGGTAGCGCGCGATGTCGCGATAGAACTGTCGCTTGTTCGGGAATTTTGTCGGGTGGTCGCGACTTTCCCCCTGCGGAAAGTAACCATTCATGACCCGCACGCGGGTCCCGTCCGATGGATACACGGCCGAAATGAAGCGGCGCTGCTGATCTTCCTCTGCCCAGGGTATACCGCACTGAACCTCCAGCGGCTCGATCTGCGACAGGAGAGCCACGCCATAGTGGCCTTTCTGGCCGAAGTGGTGAACGTGGGGAAAACCCAGGGCCTGCACTTCCTCGAGCGGAAAGATGTCATCGGCCACCTTGATTTCCTGTAAGGCGAGGACATCCGGTCGATGTTTCTCGCGGATGGCAGCGAGCTGATGCATCCGCGCACGGATGCCATTGGCATTGAAGGATACAAAACGCACGGCCGCTCCTCTCCCAGGCACGACCCATACTGTGTAAACTGAACGGGGAAGGCAACCGTTGATAAAATTCTAAAAATTGTATTAGATAAGTATCTTATCTAATTGATAGTAATAAAGATTAATATAAAAAGTGTCGCAGGATTTAGCCCCTTACAACTTCCGGATGGGCGCGTCACCGAACGGTAATTAGAATAGCCTTTCAAAGCTCGGAGCCAATGTCGGGGGGCGAGGTCGCTCGCGAGGCATTGTGCATAAACCGCGATCGATGATCGGCCGCGAAATTCGTTGGACATCGTGCAGATGGAATCGCAGATCCAACGGGCAGGGAGATCCGGGGGTGACCCCCGAAGCGGTAATCTACAGATATTTGGAAGCAGCGAATCAGCAGCCGTTTGCGGCTGCGGATTTCGTGCGTGTGCTCGGCGCGGATGCTGACCTGCTGGGCCGCTGGCTCAATCTGCTCGAATGTCGCGCGGACCCGGCCGCGCTGACGGATGTGATCGAAGCTTTGAGCGGCGAGCACCTGCGCAACCTCGCCCAGGCACAGGCCTGGGCGGTGTTGCCGGTTGCCGGTAGTGCGCGTCTGGGTCTTGATCAATGGCAGGCGGTGCTGCGTTCGGCTTTCCTGGCCGAAGTGCTAGCGCAACAGCTCGGACTCAAGCACCCCGAGGGCATTCGCTGGAAGGTATTACTCGCCATATCCGGGGTGAATCTCACCCACGACCCGGAGATGACCGAACTCAGCGAATTCCGCGGTGCCAGCGCCGAACAGCTGGCAGATGCCAGTCCGCTGATCAAGGTATTTGCCGTTGTCGATGCGCTGGAGATGCTCGATGAGTACCGCGCCGGGCAATTGGCGCAACGCCTGCTTGGGTTGAATGCCGAAGATTTCTCCGAGCTGGTCGAATGGGCGGCTAGTCGGTGCAGTGATCTGGCGTCATCGCTGGAACTGAGTGTTGACAGGGAGGCCGACTGGTCAAACCGGCTCTGGGTGCAACAACAGGTCGGCATTCTGACGGAACTGCTGATGTCGAGCGCGACCCTCGAGGATCTGCAATTCGCTCATGAGTTTGCCAGCCGTAGCCTGTTTTTGCAGGTTCCCTATCTACTGGTGCTGGATTCGCAGCAGCGACTCGTGCCCATCGTCGACAATGCAATCTCGATCCGACTCGATTCAACGTCGAGTGAAATCGCCCGTGCGGTGCGTGAAGGGGTGGAGCTGCCGTTGACAAATACCGCCGAAAGTTCCGTCGGCGAACGCCAGCTGTTGCGGCGCATGGGTGCGCGCGCAGCCACCTGTGTACCTCTTGTTGCAAATGGAGATCCCGTAGGTGCGCTGCTGTTTCTGCTCGATGAAGATGTGGACTACGATTTTGCCCAGTCGCTTTATGCCCAGCAACTGGCGCTGCAGTTGGCCCGTTCCGCCGAGCAGCCCGACGCCGAACTGGAGCTGGTGAAACGCTACCGGCAACGCGAAGAAAAGCGCCTGCGTGAGTTGGTCCACGAAGCCAATAATCCCTTGAGCGTCGTGTTCAACTACCTGCACATTCTGGAGATGCAGTTGCAACACGAACCGACCGCTACCGAGCAATTGCAGATGGTAAGCACGGAACTCAAACGCACGGGAGAAATTATCCAGAAGATGCGGGAACTCTCGCCAATTGCTGATCTGGAAACTCAAGCTGAGGTGGTCTTCGCCGAATTCGATCTCAACGACCTGGCGCGCCGGGTGTTCGAACTGCATCACGGGTATGCGGACGATCACGCGGTCGATCTCTTCAGCGAATTGGCACAGGGTGGCGTGATACTCGCTTCAGACGAGCAGCGGCTCGCGCAGATCCTGAACAATCTCATGCGCAATGCCATTGAAGCTTCTTCAGGCCAGAGCGTGGCGGTAGGCAGCGAAGTCGGAGTGTTCCGCGAGGGCCGCGAGGGCGTGGAAGTGTATGTCAAAGACACCGGTCCGGGTCTGTCGCGGGAAGTGCTCGACAGTTTGTCCGAACCGAAAAACTCGACCAAAGGCGGCGATCATGCGGGACTTGGACTGCACATCGTGCACCGGCTTGTGCTGGAGCTGCAGGGCAGCATCGACGTGCGGACCGCGACCGGCGCAGGCACAACCTTTACGGTATTTCTCCCGCTCAAACCTCTTTGAGCAGATTCCGCGCGATGACGGTCTGCTGAATTTGGCTCGTGCCCTCATAGATCCGGAATAGTCGAACATCGCGATAGAACCGGGTAACCGCATACTCTTCCATGTATCCGGCGCCGCCGTGGATCTGTACTGCGCGGTCCGCAACACGGCCAACCATCTCTGAGGAAAATAGCTTGCAGCACGATGCCAGTGTGTTCACGCCTTCACCGGCATCACGCCGAGCCGCGGCATCGAGCACCATGCATTCGGCCGCATACGTTTCGGCTTTACTGTCGGCGATCATCGCCTGAATGAGCTGGAACTGGGCGATCGGCCGACCGAATTGTTTGCGCTCCACTGCATACTTGAGGCTCTCATCGATGAGACGGTTGGCGCAGCCGACTGCCAGAGCGCTGATGTGCAGGCGGCCGCGGTCGAGTGTTTTCATGGCCGTGGCGAATCCTTTGTTGAGATACGCAGTGCCGCCGATTATGGCGGATGCCGGCACCCGGCAATCGTCGAAAATTACGTCACAGACATGGGCCCCTTGCTGTCCCATCTTCCTGTTCTTAGGGCCCAGCGTGATACCCGGCGTGTCGGCATCCACCAGAAAAGCGCTGACGCCACGGGAGCCTTTCTCCTGGGCGTTGGTCCGAGCGAAAACGGTGAAGAGTTGTGCCTGGGGGGCATTCGTGATGTAACGCTTGGTGCCGTTGAGAACGAACTCGTCGCCATCGGCGACTGCGGATGTCTGCACGGCTCCGGAATCGGAACCCACATCCGGTTCGGTCAATGCGAATGCGCCGATAATTTCACCGGTCGCCATCTTTGGCAGGTAATGCGCCTTCTGCTCCTCGGTGCCATCCATCACGAGTCCCTGCGAGCCGATTCCGTTGTTGGTGCCGAACACAGATCGGAACGCAGGCGCAGTGTTGCCCAGCACCATGACCGCCCGGCACTCCTCTAAGGTATTGAGACCCAGACCGCCGTATTCCTCTGGAATCGTCATCCCGAACAGTCCCAGGGCGCGCATCTCAGCGACGACTTCCTCGGGAATGTGGTCTTCTTCGGCAATCTGTGCCTCCAGCGGCACGAGGCGCTCGGTGACGAACCGATCGAGCGTTGCGAGTAGCTGTTGCAGGGTCGACTCATCGAGCGCCATGGGGTCTCCGTTGTTCTCTCCATCGCTTAAGAGGGTTGGTCGCGGTCGCGCAGTATAGCCAACGCGATTGCAGCCGGCGAGTCACTCGATTAGCCTGTGCGCCTTCGTCATCCGGCGGTAGAGAGAATCCAGTCATGAGTAACGCGCACCAGGCCTTCGTTTGGGACGATCCGCTGCTGCTGGAGGATCAGCTGGGCGAAGAAGAACGCATGATCCGGGATACCACGCGCGACTATGCGCAGGGTAAGTTGCAACCGCGTGTGCTGACCGCCAACCGCGAAGAACGCTTCGACCGGGAAATCATGAATGAAATGGGCGAACTTGGACTTCTGGGGTCAACCCTGCCGGCCAAGTATGGTTGCTCCGAGGTGAACTATGTCTCCTACGGATTGATGGCGCGGGAAGTCGAACGCGTCGACTCGGGTTACCGATCCGCGATGAGCGTGCAATCCTCTCTCGTCATGCACCCCATCTACGCCTACGGCGACGAAGATCAACGCGAACGCTATCTGCCAAAACTTGCCTCGGGTGAGTGGGTGGGTTGTTTCGGACTCACCGAGCCGGACCACGGCTCTGATCCTGGCAGCATGATCACCACGGCGAAATCGGTCGATGGTGGATTTGTCCTCAACGGCACGAAGATGTGGATCACGAACTCGCCAATCTCAGATCTGGCGATCGTGTGGGCGAAACTCGACGGTGTGATCCGCGGGTTTGTTGTCGAGCGGGAGTTCGAAGGCTTCAGCACACCGAAGATCGAAGGCAAGATGAGTCTCAGAGCCTCGATAACCGGTGAAATCGTGCTCGACAATGTGTTTGTCCCCGACGCAAACCTTCTGCGGAATGCGGAGGGCCTGGCGGGTCCGTTCGGCTGCCTGAATCGAGCCCGTTACGGGATTGCCTGGGGCGTGATGGGTGCGGCCGAATTCTGCTGGCACGCAGCGCGGACCTATACGCTCGAGCGCAAACAGTTTGGTCGACCCCTTGCCGCCAATCAGCTCATTCAGAAGAAGCTGGCGGACATGCAGACGGAAATTACCCTTGGGTTGCAAGGCTGTCTTCGCATGGGTCGCTTGTTGGATGAGGATCGCCTGGCAATCGAGAACATATCTCTCATGAAGCGCAACAACTGTGGCAAAGCACTCGATATCGCAAGACAGTCTCGGGACATGCATGGTGGCAACGGGATATCAGATGAATATCACGTGATCCGGCATGTTATGAACCTCGAGACCGTCAACACCTATGAAGGCACTCACGATATTCATGCGCTCATTCTCGGCCGGGCACAAACCGGGCTGCAAGCTTTCACTTAAGTGATATCAACAAGCTATCGCAAAATGGAGATATCGTGAATCTATTGCAGTAAATGGCCAATGGCCATTGTCTGCATGATTAAGGGCCTCTAATGTAGCTCTCTCTTTCAGGGGACA
>SMVA01041420.1_pt1 | contig 110963 bp, 113 predicted proteins | sample 2456451 | NCBI WGS metagenome assembly SMVA01 (sample SAMN11095933, study PRJNA526329) | marine sediment metagenome | biome: Marine sediment; feature: Surficial sediment; material: Deep marine sediment; isolation source: Hadal surficial sediment | place: Pacific Ocean | collected 2014-05 | depth...
GCGGTACTTAACGCATCGCCTTGAAGAGATCAGACAGGCTGAAGTTTACGGAGTTCGACCGACAAGGACGTTTGAGAAGGCGGCTGAGAAGTATCTGGAGGAGCATCAGCATAAACGCTCCATTGATCGGGATGTGTATGCGTTAAAGGCAGTGATGCCCTATATCGGGCATTTACCGCTAGAACGCGTACACAACGATTCGCTGGCCAAGTTCAAGCGCGACCGGACCAATGCCGGTCGCAAGGCTGGCACGATCAATAAGGAACTGGCGGTGACTCGCCGGATACTAAATCTAGCTGCCCGGGTGTGGCGCCACCAAAATGGACAGACGTGGTTAGCTGCACCGCCATTGCTTGAGTTGATGAGGGGATCTGGGCGCAAGCCTTACCCGATCTCCTGGGACGAGCAGAAGCGGCTCTTTCAGGAGTTACCGGCGCATTTAGAGCGTATCGCTTTATTTGCAGTGAATACCGGTTGTCGAGCGGGAGAGGTGAGTGAACTCAGATGGGACTGGGAAGTCGTGGTGCCGGAGTTAAACGACACCTTATTTATTATCCCAGACTCAGTGGCGAAGAATGGACAGGAGAGGGTGGTCATATTGAACCGGATTGCTCGCAGTGTCGTGGAAGGCGAACGTGGGAAGGACTCCCAACGTGTGTTCACCTATCACGGCAAGCCCTTTGCCCGTGTCAGAAACCATGCGTGGTCAAGGGCACGAGCGAGGGCAGGGCTGGAGCAGGTCCGGTTTCATGATCTACGGCACACGTTCGGGCATCGTTTAAGAGCCGCTGGCGTCTCGTATGAGGATCGCCAGGATCTCTTGGGCCATAAGTCAGAGCGTATGACGACGCACTATTCGGCACCGGATTTGGCTCGCCTCATTGAGGCAACCAACAAGGTATCCGTACAGCGTCCCGCCACAATTCTTCGTGTAACGAGAAAATGGTCCCCACAAAACTCCCCACAAACGGAATCCGAGACAGAAAAGACGATCGGACCCGTTTGCTAACGAGTTGATCTGGTTAGGGAAATCTGGTCGGGGTGAGAGGATTCGAACCTCCGGCCCCTGCCTCCCGAAGGCAGTGCTCTACCAGGCTGAGCTACACCCCGACGAAATCTATTCTAGAACAGCGATTTGAACGGAAACAAGCGTAATTACTTGTTTCGAAAGAAAACAGTCGATCGTTACTCGCCGCCTTCCTCGAGAAAACTTTCGAAGCTGCTGAAATTCAGGTAGTCCCCTGAGCAGCTTATTTCGCTGAGTTCCCAGTGCGGAGGCGCTAGCCGATAGTAAAGGGTCTCCGCGACCCAAGGCTCAGCTAGAGCCACCGGATCCTCCATCGTGATATCGAGCTCCAGATTCAGGTTGTCGATGCGGTGGAAAACCTCCGTGACGCGTAACTGGTCGCTGTGCTGATAACCGGAGCGATCGAGCCATGTCCTCTCGTCGATGCCGACCGTCGTCACCACGAACGTGGTGTCATCCTCCCAGTGACCTACCGAATTCCCGAGCCACAGCATTACCGGGTCATCTGGATTCGGCCGACCGTCGGTATAGACGCGACGAATCGTGTGATCGTACTCATAGAGCATGATCGTCTCTCTGGCGGTGTACACGATCTCGAACGGATACGGGTGGAAATAGATGCGCGGAACGCCCGGCGGATAGCATCGCGTGAGTACCGGGTCGTTGGTCTCGCCGAGGGAGAATCCGCCCGCATTGGAGTCTTTCGACGTCGCAAGTTTCGCTTGACCCCACTCCGTTAGTTTCGGCGGCTCCGGCGTCCATGTGGACCCGCTGCGAAACACGCCTTCCGGTCTGATTCGCGTCCAGACGCCGGAGAGGTCACGAACGGGCGCCGGGCCGTCCTCATGCGCTTGCAGGTTCGTTGGCTGGCCCGTCCCGAACTGTGCGAGGCTCGCCGCCGAAAAACTGAGCGTGGTTACGAGTATGAGGATCGAATACGTTGCCCGGCGCATACCAATGCTCTTCATCGACATGGGATCTCGTGAATGACCGACCGTACGCGGCTCAGTCGAGCACTTCCCACAACGGGATGCGTTCCCCGTCGGGCATGATGATCTCGTTGATGACCACGGAGTGTCCGTCATTCCGGGCGGCACGGCCGCTGATCGAAATCTCGTCGCCCGGAGTGAGCGTGGACTTGGTCCAGCCACCCCTGGCCAGCTTATTCGGTGCGGTGAGCTCGCCTTGCCAGTGCTCGATCTCGCCTGCCTCGCTCGTGATATCGAAATAGATCTGGACGTGAGGATTCACGAAGCGAAACTCCGTCACGGTCGCTTGAAGCGTGATCTCCACGTTCGAATAAGACGCCCTGCCGTGATGGGCGAGCGTAGTAGAGACGACGAGCAACGTTGTCAGGCCTGTAATCAACAGCGTGAAGCCTTTGGTTCGCATCAGATAAAACTCCGTTTACGCGTCTCGGCTAACGCACGTTATCGTGGTGGGTGCCGTCGACCATGTGGACGAGGTCGCGTTCGATGCAGGGCGGCGCCTCGACGACCTCTTGATCGGTCAGGTGGGCAATCCGCGGCCGGAGCGCCCAGGGTTCCTGCAAGACTTCCGGGTCGTAGGCTGTCGCGAGCCACTCGAGCGTCTCGCCGTCCCGGCTGATCCTCTCGATCACGCGCAGGTCTGTCGTGTGAAACGATCCGTCGTCCGTGAGCCAGGTCTGATCGTTGAAGTTGACCGTCTCGACGACCAGGGTGTCGTCCTCCCACCAGCCGATCGCATCGCCGAGATATCCGGGTTCGACATCGGTCCGGTGCGGGCGCCCGTCAACCGGGACGATGCGGAAGAAGTTACCGGCGTAGTCATCGTAAAGGAAAATAATCTCGGCGGACGTCTGCACGATCTTGTCCGGCGGGCCTATGCGCGGCAGGCCGGGCGCGACGCAACGGAGCACCGTGTCCTCTTCGACCTGACGCTCTTCCAGGTCTCTGACTTTCGCGACGAATTCGGGTCGATACGTCGGCCGGTCCCCTCTCTGCGTCGGTTGTGGGTTCTGCGCACAGCCTCTGACACAGATCGACGCCCCGATATGAACGGGTGCGACGAAGTCGATGCCGGCGCCATTGTCCCAGGTGCCGGACAGGTCGGGATGACCGTCGGGAGCGCGCGGCGCGTCGTCGTCGGCGGCAGTTGCCAGTATGGGCAGCACGAGAATCCACAGCGCGGCCGCCAACGTAGCACCAGGACGCGACGTCCTGGCATGTACAAATCCGGGATTATTCATTTCGACTCTCCGTAACCCGCCTGTCTGAAATCGCGCGGGTTACTCCTCGCTCAGTTGGTAGTAATGTCCGTCGGCATAGGTGATCTTGAGTGTATAGCCGAGATTCGTCGTGCCGTCACGTGCGGTGCGACAGCGAACCGTCACGGGCCGCCCATCGCCGATCAACATGGCCTTGGTCAGCCCGGCTTTGCGCAGCATCGCCGTCGGCAGCGCTTCCAAATGCCACGTGACCGTGTTGCCGTCCTCGTCCGTCACGTCCATGTAAATGTAGGTATGTGGATTGATCCAATCCATGCCCGTAATGATGCCGGTTATCTCGATCGGATCTTCCGAGTTGAATTCGGCGAAGACCGAGTGATGGGCCGCTGCCCAGGGTACGGGCACGAGCAGTAAGAAGAAACCAGCCGCTAAGCTCTTGTAATTCATGGCATATCCTCGGGCATTAGGCTAACACAAGAGGCATCGGTCCTGCACCGGAATTCCACGGAGCCGCTAACCGCCCGAAGGCTCGAACATGAAACGGGTGGCCTGGTTCAGATCGCAGCCGAATGCCGACATCTGCAAGTGCGGCGAGTACTGCCACTCGAGCGTGCCGACGAAGGATTCGGTCAGGTACTCGGGATCTTCGAGCATAAAATCGATCAGGATCCGAGACCCGTCCTCGCTCAACGTGTAGCGTTCTACGACGTGTTTCCGGGCGCCCGAGGGCAGGCCGGTACCGGGCAACGTCGATCGATGGTCGGCGAAGTGTGTGGTATCCACGACCAGGACGTCGTCGTCCCACCAGCCGATGGAATGGCCCTGGTTGGTTCGTTCGCCGTCCTCGGGATGTCCTCGCCCATCCATATAGACGATCCGCTCGACGTCGAAAAACTCATAACGGATCGTCACCCGATCGTCGTCGACGGTTATCTCATTTAAATACTGCGGTGCGGCGACGATCATCGGTGAAGGGTAGGCGACGCATGCCGCGACCGGGTTCTCGGACCGGATGTCGTACTGCGCCCGCGCGGCGGTCCCCTTCTCGGTCGTGGAAACGTTGGCCGCGCTGGTGTAAAAGCCAAGGAAGTTCTCGAAGCGCTGCTCCCAGATGCCGGACAGATCCGATGCCGCACTCGTCAGCGGAGGCGCGTTCGGGTCCCCGGATGTCGGTGTCAAAATAGTACCGTCGTTCTTTTCGAGAGATATCAACAGTCCATGCGCCCGGTCCGTGCGCCTGTCCGGGCTCGCGCGCACCGATACCACGTCGCCCGGCGTCAGCGACTCCGGCGTCCAACCATTGCGTAACAGGATCGGGGTCGCATCGGATTCGAATTGCCATTCGACCGACCGGCCGGTCTCGTCTGTCGTTGCAACGAAGATATAGACATGAGGATTCGTCCAGTCGAACCGGGTGACCGGGCCCTGAACGACCACGACCGCGTCGGCATCGAAGATGATGGGGCTGTGGTGCCCGGAAGCGGCTGACGCGGCAGCCAACGTCCCGGCAAGTAGCACGCTTTCCCTAAATTTCACTTCAATGCGCCGTGCCGCGCCGCGCGCTCGTCCCGAGCGTCCAGCTGAAGGCAGCCTGCACGCCGAGGCCATAGTCGTCCTGAAGCAAAGGGCTATCGCGATTCTTCGCACCGCCGTTGATCCACAGCTTAGCGGAGCCGTCGAACTTAAGCCTTTCCGAGATCTGGCGGATCAGACCGACCCGGAATTCGGAGCCGATATAACCCGAGGACGCGTTGAAGCCGGGACGCTCCGGCGTGGCGAACGCGGGCGCTACTTCGTAATAGTAGTCCGCATAGTCTTCGCTGGCCCAGACCGACCGCCAACGCACGCTCCAGTCGTTGCGCGTACCGAATGCCTGGTCGAGCCGATACTCCACTTCCGGGCTAAAGACGACGCCGCGTCCGGTCGCGTTCGAGCCATCGAACGACACCGCGGCGCGCAGTTGCAGTGCGAGCAGTAATTCGCCCTCCACGGCCGGGCGATTGTTGAGCTTGATCTCCAGCTCGGGACCGATCTCAAGCAGAAGGTCCAGATCCGGCATGCCCTGCCGTACCGAGATGTCTTCGCTGTCCGCTCCAAAATTGACGTTGAAATTAATATCGAGGTCGATGCGTGATCGGGTGAGTACCCGCCCTTCGGCGATCTCGTCCAAGTCGTCGCCGAAGCGCAAGCGGGATCCTCGGTAGACGGGGTAGGGCAACGGCAGCAGCGTCAGGTTGTGGTCCGCGGCGCCCGGGTAGGCTGGCGAATAACGGCCGAAGGCGGCGACGCGGAATTCCCACAGCGGCAACTCCTCGGACTCGGGCGGCTGCGCGGCCAAGCTCTGGGCCGTGACCAGGCAGAAGGCCGTTAGCGTTGCCCTGAAGCCCAGGCTCGAGCGGCGCACCCGAGACAGCGCAGAGTTTCTTCTAGCGTCGAAGCGCCTTGGCACGCTTAGAAGGCCATCGCGTAACAATCGCGGCGTGGGTCCGCGCCGGCGAAGCGCGCCTGCGTGTCCGGGTCTAGCATGACGATTGTCGCGCATCCCGCTAGACCCAGTGCCGGGGCTTGAAAGACCTCGTGTCCCCTCGATGCCAGGTCTCGCAGGACCGAGATCGGCACCGTCGTCTCGGCGTTGAGCCGGTTGAATCCGGTGTCATGCGGCCAGAATGAAGCGTAGTAGTGCAATGTCTGAACGCGCGGCGCCACGATCGCCTCGTGCAGGTTAGGGTACCACTGGTCCTTGAACTCAACGATGTTGAGAAACGTCTGCAGTATGGTCTGTTCCTGGTTATCGCCGCCGGGCGTGCCGATCGCGAGGAACGGTTCGCCGTCACGCAGTACGATGCTCGGCGTGAGCGAGTAGCGCGGGCGTGAGCGTGGCCGTAGTTGTGCGGCTCTGGTCTCGTCGAGCCAGAACTGCTCGCCGCGTACGCTCAACGCGATGCCCGTCTCACCGAGGATAACCGAGCCGCCGATCCAGCCGCCGCTCGGGGTACTGTCGAAGATGTTGCCGTCTCCATCGATAACGGAAATGTGTGTCGTGTCTTTCCAGGCGCCGTTGTAGTCGATGCCGGCGAGCAGCTGGCTCCCGCCGAGTACGCCAAGTCCTGCAATCCAGTACTCCCAGTCGTCTACGTCGTCATCGAATTCGAACGGGTTCCCGGCGAGAAACGATGTCGATGCCCGGTCCATGTCGATCAACTTCGCGCGCTGCCTCGCGTACTCCTTGGACAACAAGCCTGCGGCAGGGATCTCGACGAAGTCGGGGTCGGCGTAGTAGGTATCCCGGTCTGCGAAGGCGAGCTTCATGGCTTCGACGATGACGTGCAGGTAGTCGGCGCTGTTGTGCCCCATGCGCTGGAGGTCGAAGTTCTCGAGGATGTTGAGCATCTGCAGAAGCGCGGGTCCCTGGCTGTTGAACGACTGCTTGTAGACGGTATAGCCTCTGTACGTCGTGCTGGTCGGTTCTTCCACGCGCGCGTAGAAGTCGGCGAAGTCGTCGGCTTCGAATGGCGCCCCGTGCGCTTGGAGGAACGCCACCATCTCCTGCGCGATATCGCCGCGATAAAATCGATCCCGGGCAGCCACGATTCCGGCTTCACGGCCCTGGCTCGCGGCCTCCCGCTCGGCGGCGACCATTCTCGTCAGTGTGTTCACGAGCGTCGGCATGCGGATGATCTCACCGGCCTGATAGGGCACGCCGCTCGGCTTCAGCCAGAAGCGCCGATTGTCGGGCCACTGCTCGATGAAGCTGCGCTCCCGCTGCAGGGCTCGCGCGGTCCGCGGCGACAGCGCGAACCCGTTCTCGGCATACTCGATGGCGCGCGCGGCTACGGTCTCGAAGCTCATGGTCCCCCAGCGCTCGAGTACGGTCAGAGCACCGTGTATGGCACCAGGCACCACAGCCGGATCCAGTCCCGCACCGTCGAGGTCCTTCGCCCGCTCGCGGTACCAGTCGATCGTGCGGCCGCGCGGCGCCCAGCCCTGGCCGGCGATCGATGTCACGACACCCTCAGCCCTGGGATAGACGAGCACCAACGCCTCGCCGCCGAGGCTGTAAAGATCCTGCTCCACGACCCCACCGACGAGCAGTGCGGCGACACCGGCATCGAATGCGTTGCCGCCGTTTTGCAGAACCTCCAGCGCGGCCGTAGTCGTCAGCGGGTGCCCGGCAGACACGCCTGCGTTCGGCCCCATGACGGATGGGCGGAGATCGTCGGGCACCACGGTGACGCGTTCCACGCGTGTTTCCGGTCGGGCGACGGACTCGGGGGGCTCCGAGGGTTCGGGCGTCGTGCAGGAAATGACGATCCCACAGAGCGATGTCAGCAGGGCGGTTCGTGTGAGTAAGCGAATCATGTCGATCATAGGCCTCAAGCGTTGAATCAGGGAGTAACTGTCGCAGAGACACTCCGCTGTCTAAACAGAGAGTCGAGCCTGCCGAGGAACACCCGGCGAGTCCGGGCTATGGTATCGCGTTACGCCGGATTACTGAAAACGACTTACGCCATCGCGCTCCCGCGCGGCCGCAGCCTGTTTCTGAAGGATTCTTCATCTCGTTCCAGCGGGGGATCTGGCACAATCTCCGGTCCATTCGCGCTTGCGACGTTACAGGCCAGGGATTGCCTTAGATTCTCATGAACGGTATTACTCGTCTGTCGCCCGTCTTGCTGCTCTTGGGGTTGGCCTCTGCAGTCGCCCAGGAGCAAAAACGCACGGTGATCACGCGAACGGACTCACCGCCGACGCTCGATGGCGTCCTGGACGATCCGGCCTGGTCCCAGGCGACGGTGCTCGACGACTTTCATCAGTTCCGACCCATGGATCACGTCGAGCCCAGCGAGCGGACGCTCGTCTATCTTCTCTACGATGACGATTACCTGTATGTCGCCGCGCGCATGTGGGACAGCGAGCCCGATCAGATCAGGGCGCGGCAGATGGTCCAGGGGGAGAGCACGCGCTGGGATGACAGCTTCACGATCTATCTCGACCCGTTCAACAATAAACGTACCGGATACCGGTTTCAGGTGAACCCGAACAGTGTACGCGGCGAGGCTACGTTCGAGACGCCCACACGCCTCAACTATAACTGGGAGGGCATCTGGTACGCGGAAGCCGCGTTCGCCGAGGACGGTTGGGTTGCGGAGATGGCGGTGCCTTTCAAGACCCTGAACTTCGATCCCGATAATCCGGACTGGGGTTTTACGTTCGAGCGGAGCATCGCGCGTAAACAGGAGGACATCTCCTGGTCGTCCTACAATCGGAGTGTCAACCCGGGTTCTGCGGGTTTGATGACGGGCTTGACGGGACTGCGACAGGGCAGGGGACTCGATATCGTCCCCTCCATCGTCACGACCGGGTCCCGGAATTATTCTACGGGCATCAGTGACAGCGACACGGAGCCGGCGCTGGACGTGTTCTATAACTTCACGCCGTCGCTGACCGGCGTGTTGACGCTCAATACGGACTTCTCGGCGACCGAAGTCGATGACCAACGGATCAATCTGACCCGCTTCGGGTTGTTCTTCCCGGAGAAGCGGGATTTCTTCTTGCAGGACGTCGATATCTTCTCATTCGGCGAACTGCGGCGTAACGGGATGCCGTTCTTTTCCCGCCGGATCGGCCTCAGCGCTTCCGGGCAACCGGTTGACCTGAACGTGGGCGCCAAGCTGACGGGCCGCATCGGGCGCTTCAATGTCGGCGTTCTGGGCGTGCAACAGGACGAGTTCCAGGGTGTCGCCAGCAGTGAGCTATTCGTCGGCCGACTGGCGGCCAACGTGCTCAGAGAATCCAGCGTCGGCCTCATCGTGACCGACGGAAATCCCCGAAGTGATGAAGAGAATTCTCTCGTGGGCGTGGACTTTCGTTATCGCAATACGAATCTGCCGTCGGGCCACACCGTGGAGGGCGAGTTGTGGTATCAGAGTACAGATTCGGAAGGGGTGGACTCCGAGCAGAATGCCTGGGGGATCCGACTCTCCTCGCCCAACAGCGAGGGGTTCCGCGGCGACTTTGGGTATACGAGCATTGAAGAGAACTTCAACCCGGCGTTAGGCTTCGTCAATCGACGAGGCATCAATTACACGGAGGCCGGCTTCGGGTATACGAATCGGCCCGAGCATCGCTGGCTCAGAGCGATGACACACGGTTTTAGATTCCGGAACTACGACCGGATCTCTGGCGGCCTGGAGAGTCGTTTCCTCTTCATCGAGCCCTTCGAGCTCGAGACGAATAGCGGCGATGAACTCGGCGTGCAACTAACTCGCAGTCGTGAAGTCTTGCTCACGGACTTCGAGATCTCCACCGGGGTGACGATCCCTGCCGGAGACTACGAATTCGATCGCTACGGGATCGAGGTGTCCGGGGCCAACGAGCGAACATTCGCGCCTAGTTTCGAAGTGGAGGCGGGCCAATTTTACGACGGCGATCGCGTCGAAATGAAGGCCGGATTCGACTGGCGGCCGAATCGGCGGTTGGCCTTAGGGCTCGAGTACGAATACAACGACGTCACGCTGCCGTCCGGGGATTTTGTGACCCGGCTGATTCAGGTGAACGTCGACGTCGCGTTCAGTGTCCGGTGGTCGTGGCTCAACTTGCTGCAGTATGACAATGAGTCGGCGTCCGCAGGCATCAACAGCCGCTTGCATTGGAGTCCGCGCGCCGGTCAGGATCTCTACATCGTCCTGAACTACGGCTTCAACGCGACCGGGGTGTTCTCCGGGCTCGAGTCGGCACAGTCGCAGTTCTCGGTCAAGTACACCCAGACCTTCCGCTTCTAGCTGGCCCCGCGATTTGCGTCGAGCCAGAACGCAGAATTGCGCCCCGCAGGTAGTGCCGTAACGGCATGCCGCCTGTATCCTTTCAGTTACTGGCTCAGGGCGGAGTGGATGGCGTCGAGATTGTTCCTCAAGATCTGCTGTAGGCCGTCGGTCACTAGCTGGCGATTCTCGACCATGCCGGGATCGGCGGAATCGAGTACGACGAGCGTGGCACCGGCGTCGCTAACGGCGGCCTGGATGGCATCGCTGGGCACCCATTTGTGAATCACGACCCGAATATCGCGTTGCTCCAAATGGTTCGTCAGCGACGCTAAGTCGGCCTCGGTCCAACGGATATCCTGTTTGATGAAATAGCCGTCGACGTACAACCCCATATCGTTGGTCAGGTAGACGAAGTCACCGGTCAGGGCGAAGACGGTGTCGTCGCCGGCCTCGATCAGGCGATTCTGGTACTCGTTGCGAAGATTCAGCAGCGACCACTTCAGCTCGTCCAGATTCTTCCTAATCGCCGTTTCGGAGTCAGGAAAGAGTTCAACCAGGTCATGGGCGATGATGTCGGCCATGCGAATCGTATTGGACAGGCTCAGCCAGAAGTACGGCGCGGTCGCTGAGCTGACCGGGTCGGTATCCGTGCCCCAATCAACGTTAGAGACCGGCGTATCCGTCAGGGCGACGCCAGCCGTACTGAACGACCACGGCGAGGCGGCATCGATATCGACGATGCGGATATTCGCATCGCGGGCGAACCGGTAGATCGGATCTCCGGGCAGGGCGTTGGTCAGAGAAATGACCGCCGTCGCCGAGGCAAAAGTCGGTGCGAGCGCCTCCGTTCGCCTGCCGATATAGTCTTTCAGCAGCGACAGCCGGCGGCCGTCTTCCGGTACGTTGAGGGCGTGGATGGGCGTCTCGCGGGTCAGTGCGCTGGCCAGTGAATAGGTCGCCTGCGTGCCCGTCAGTATGGTCTGTGACGGCTGGGCCGTGGCCTGGACGTGGACGGCGAGCAACGCGAGGATAGCCGCCCTTACAGTCCGGGTACTTGGCGAGCACCTGATCAGACTGCCCATGGCGTAGTCCCCATGTCAGATGCTCGCTTCCCGATACTGGGGCAGCGCCATGCGTATGATCATGGTCACAACGAAGATTATCGCCGCAGTCAGAATAATGGCTCCGCCCGAGGGGATCGGCAGATCCCAGCGCATCGGTGCGTAGATGCCGATCAGGCAACTGGCGGTCGAGAAGATGACGCTCCACAGCACGAAACCTCGAATCGAGCGGTTGAGATTGCGCGCGGCAGCAGCGGGGATCAGCAGCAGTGCCTCGACCAGAACGGCGCCGACGATCTTCACGCACGCGACGGTCAGAATGGTCACCAGCAGGACGAACACGTACTCGAGTAGATGGACGTTGATGCCGCGGACATGAGCGAGGCTCGGATTGAGGCTGGCGAGCAGCATCTGGTTGTAGAGCGGCAGGGCTACGAGCGCAGTGATCACTGTCGTGACCAATAGGACATTCATGTCGGTGTCGTTCACGGTGAGGATCGAACCGAACATGATGGTATCCAGGATATGCGTGTTGACTCTGGCTGATACCCATAGCAGCGCGGTCGCGCCGATTGCCAGAGAGATTGACAGAAACACCCCGATCAGGGTGTCCGAGGACATCTTGGTTCGATTCTTGGAGAAATTCAGGAATAGAGCGAAGAGGATGCAGAAGCTGAACATCGACATATACGGCGCCGTGTAGGACTCACCGATGATCACGCCGATCGCGACTCCAGTCAGCGCGGCGTTACCGACTGCCTGGGAAAAAAAGGCCATGCGTTTGATGACCACCATGGTCCCGATTCCGCCGAGCAGTGGGCCGATGACGAGCGCACAGAGAAAACCGTTGACGACGAACTCATAGAGGAATGTGTAGTGGATAATTCCTTCATCGGCCAGGCCGATGATGAACTGGCGGAGCAAGTCATAAAACGCGCTCATGATCCTAGTTCGCCTCGGAGGTCTTGGTATCGAGCAGTTCCAAGGTCGGGAACAGACGCGCGGCCGCGCCGCTGGCAAGCACCTGACGCGGGGCGCCGTCCAGCAGTACCTCCCGGTCGATGTAGGTCAGCGTGTTCGCAATCTCGTTGACCTGGGCGATGTCGTGATTGATCCAGATGGCGGTTCCGCCGGCGTCGGTGAACTCTACGATCGCGCGTTCCAGGATTTCTCTGCCGTGCACGTCGAGACCCGTCATCGGTTCGTCGAGGACGAGCAGAGCGGGCTCCGGAGTCAACGCCTGAGCGAACAGCACTCGCTGCCGTTCTCCACCGGAGAGACTACCGAGCTTGGTCTTGCTTTTACCGATCATCCCCACCCGGTCCAGCACCTCGTCGATCTGGCTGCGGCGCGAACGGGCGACGCCGAGGAATATCGGACGGTTCTGGCAGGTCATGCCCATGAAGTCGAGAACCGTAACCGGCAGGGTCTTGTCGAATTCGAGCAACTGCGGCACATAACCGACGACGCGGCTCTCGTGCCAGTTGATCGTGATCTTGCCGGAATGCGGCATTTGGCCCAGCATCGAGCGTATCAGCGAGGTCTTTCCGCCGCCGTTGGCGCCGATGATGCAGTGGATCTCGCCGGCGCGGATGGCAAAATTGATGTCTTGCAGAATCCGGGTGTTGCCCAACGTCAGGTTGACGTCTTCAAACTCGATCGATGGGCCCTGCATACGGAATTCCTTTCCTCAGGCGTCCAGCGATTACTGGTCTGTGGCGACGTCGTTGATCGCCTGAGCCAGTGTGTTCAGGTTCTCGCGCATTTCCTCGACAAACTTCTCGGGCGTGTAGGGGCCGCTGCTGATGTGCGAGATCGAATACATCCTGACTCCGGTAGCGTCTCGAATGGTGTCCGATAGCTTGCTGGCGAAATACTTTTCGGCGAACAGCACGTTGACATCGGCGATATTGATACGGTCGATGGTGTCGGCCAGCTGACGGGCGGTCGGCTCGACACCGTGGCGCGGCTCGATCACCGCCGAGACCTGCAGGCCGAGTTCCTGAAGAATGTAGTCATAGCCGCTGTGCATCGTAGCGGCGAGGAATCTCGATAGATCCGTGCCGGTGACTTTCTGATCGAACTCGGCGCGCAGTTTGCGAATCTCCAAGGCGTACCGGCGCGCATTGTCGCGGTAGTAATCGGCATTGTCGGGATCCAACTCTCCGAGGCTGCGGGCGATCGAATAGACCTGCTGGATGGCCGCGGTCGTCGAGATAAAGGTGTGCGGGTTGACGATCTTTTTCCCGCTGTTATCGCCGGCGATCGGGATCAGCGAAACCCCGTCATTGGCATAGATCAGCGTCAGCCCATCCTTTCGGCCGGCGGCGTCGAGGATCTCGAACGCCCAGGAATCGTGACCGATGCCGTTGACGACGAGCACATCCATCGACGTGATGCGGATCATATCGCTCGGCTGCGGCGAATAGCCGTGGGGATTGGCATCCGCATCGATCAACGGGATGATCTCCGCGCGGTCGCCGACGATATTGGCGACGAAACTGAAGTAGGGGTGCAACGTAATACCGACGTTCAGCCCGGCGGCAGACGCCTCACTGCCCCCGATCATTAACAGCAGCGTCGAAATAATGCCGAACGACTTGAAGATCCTGTGTGTGGGGGAAATCATCCAACTACTCTCCAAAAATTCTCCTGACTTCTTCGCTCCCGCTGTAGGGTACGACTTCTCTCCAGCCGCGCAGAATCAGAGAATCACGAAAGCCGTTCTCCGGCATCTCGACGTGATTCGCCTCATTCCACCAGATGACGATGGCGTTACTGTTGGTGAAACCAGCATGAATATGTCCGATCACCAGCAGGAAGGAGCCTTGCCCAGGGAGTTGTCCATCGGTTCCCCGGTAGAAGGTTGACCCCTGCATCTCGCCTTCCGGCAGCGGCTCGAACAATGTCCATTGCAACGAACCGTTCTGTTCCCAGCTGGTGTCCATAAGAAAAGGAGGCAGGAGGTAATCCTGAAAGTCCTGCAGATTCGGCCAATGAAATTTCTCGCCGGGCTGGTTGAAGTAATTGATATCGTCGTAGATGTAGGGAATCTCGTCCTTGACGGTGTAGAGCGAGTTGTAGATCGCCTGATCAGCACCGGTCAACGTGTTGAACGCGCTGACTTGCCACCCATAGATCTCCTGGACCTCTACGTTCTGTCCGCGTTCGTTGACGTAGAGTGCCAGGGTGGCCAGCAGGGTCACGGTGATCGCGGACAGCACCATCCCTTCGAAGCGACTGCCGGCCGGGCGGACTAGATAGCTCGTGGTATCCAAGGGGTTCACCGGTTACTTCGTCATTTCCGTGGCATGGACCCACAGCACGGCGTCGAGGGAGAGCTCCTTGCCGTTGTATTCGAGGCCATCGTCCAGATCGAGGGCGCAGATTCCCCACCAGCCGGCTTTGGGCAGTCCGATCGTCACTTCGCCAAGTGCGTTGGCCCGAATGCTCAACGTGATGAACGAGCCTTGTGGGGCCGTCACCTTGCCTTCGGGGTCGAAGCGGAGCTGATCGATCTGTGGCTCGTGATTGAGGTACTCGATCTCGATTTCCGCATGGGGTACCGGGTTGCCATCGGCCAGGACCACCGCGCGGAAAACGCCCCCTACCCAGTTCGCGTAGGGCTTGTCCAGCGGCACGATCTCGACCGGCAATCCGAGAGGCTCGTCCCAACGTCCCGGCAGGCCGCCGACGTTGATGACGGTCTTCGTGATCTGTTGAATGTATTTGTCTTCCGGTTCTTCGTAGTAAGGTGCGGGCCGCAGGACGAAGGTGTAGTCACCGAGGGATCGGGTCACGCTTCTCGGCGGGCGGGCTATGAATGCGTTGGCCTGGCTATCGACCCCGGACCACGTAACCGGCTCCAGGTATTGCAGCAGATCGGTTTTTTTGCGCTCGGCCTCGGCGCCGCGTTGGCTGATGACATAGAAAGCCTCCGGCTCGCCCATGTTCATCGTGTACCCGTTGTTAAACGGATGGGAGAAAACCAACGCCAGCGGTATCGCACGGGATTCATTCAGAGCCGCTTCGGGCGTGTAAAGCAGTTGAAAGTGGGCATGGGCCGTGGAACCGGCGGCGGCGATGAGCAGTGCGGCCAGCCAAGCGACCGGTTGGCTCACGCTTCTCGAGCGAATTGTTTGGGTCATCTTATTCTTCAATGTCACGTCCATCGATCTGAATCACGTGACCGGCGCCTCCCTCAAACTCGACATGGAAGTTACCGTCGGGTTTTGCGAAGGTGAAGTCGCTCTGGTCCGTCATAACGCCTTCGATCAGTATTTTCCCCGCACCGTCAAATACACGCATCGGTACGCCGACCGCCGTCCCGCCATCGGAGAATCCGCCCTCGCAGGTGATGGTATTGTCGCCGTTGTCGTAGCAGTCGCAGATCGGCGTGTGAGCATCAGCGAGCTGAGTCACTGCGGCTAACGGGAGCAGCAGAAACGCAAATCGTCGGTTCATCGAATTTCTCTCCTTCTGGACTTGTTAGGATCGGCGGGTATATGTAATGAGTATAATCCGAAAACACACGGGCTCTCTCAAGAAAACCCAAGAGCTTAGCCAGTTAATAACAGGTTAAGGATTAGGTTAAGCACGACGATGCTTGCGCGCTGATGGGCGAAAAACCCAGTTACACGATGCACGGCGAATTTCGCATGCCGATGGGGTTTCCGGTGGCGGGATTCTCGTCGGCTCTGGAATATCGAGCCCGGCCCACGGATATATTCGTGGCCGCCTATCCAAAATGCGGGACGACCTGGGTGCAGTACATCGTCTATCTGCTCCTTCATCAGGGGGTGCCATTAGCCGGAGACCGGCTCCTCGGTGAGACGATCCCGCACCTGGAGGAGGTCGGTAGAGAGCCGGTCGAGAGGCTGCCGGAACCGCGGGCGATCAAGACTCATCTGCCGTTCGGTATGACACCCGCGCACCCGGAATCCCGGTACATCTACGTGGCTCGGAATCCTTTCGACTGTGTCGTGTCGTTCTATCATCACACGCGTGGGTTCGCGCAGCACTACGATTTCTCTGCAGGCAGCTTCGAGGATTATTTCGAGTGTTTCCTGGCCGGAGAGGTCGACTTCGGCGACTACTTCGACAACCTGGCCTCGTGGTATGAACACTGCGACGATCTGAACGTGCATTGTCTGACTTACGAGGTCTTGAAGGCTGACGTGAGGCCGGCGGTCGTCGCGATCGCAGAGTTCCTGGAGTTGCCAGGCGGCACCGACGAGGCTACGTTGAACGCAATCGTTCATCACAGCAGCCTGGCCAATATGCGTAAGGGCCAGGGACGCTGGTCCAGTCGGCGGCCGGAGGAGTGTCCGGCGTTTATCCGCAAGGGTGTCGTCGGCGATTGGCTGAATTATTTCTCACCCGACCAGGCGCATCGTCTGGCGGACAAGTTCCGCGCCAGGGCCGAGAGGTCCGGATTCGGGCATCTCTGGCCGGACATCATCGAAGCGGCGCGGTTGATGAGTTAACGAATCGAAGAGGCGGCCTAGGAGATCAACATGGATTCTCAAACACAAATCGAACTGGAAGCCGCCGTTCTGCGTCGGCTTCTGGCGCATCTGGACGAGCGGAAGGACGTGCAGAATATCGAGCTGATGATACTGGCGGGCTTCTGCCGTAATTGTCTAAGCAAATGGTACGTGGCGGCCGCCGAGGAGAGAGGCTTGGAGGTCGATATGGACACGGCCCGTGAGCGGATTTACGGCATGACCTACGCCGAGTGGAAGGAGCACCATCAGCAGCCCGCCACCGAGGAGCAGCTTAAGCGCTTGGCCGCTCTAGAGGGGGGCGTACCCGGATAGTCTTGCTCGACTCAATCTCGCCTCGCCGTCCATGGCTCGGCTCGAATCGTGAGCTCGTCGCTTTGGGCCATCCCTGGCACGCTCCTCACCCACGACGCTCGCAAGACTATCCGGGCACGCCCCCCGCGGCATCGGCGGGACGCCGGGTCACTCCGTCGGGAACCGACAGCTGACGGTGCCGAGCCCCTCGACGGTCGCTTCGAACGCGTCGCCGGGTTGCGCGGGGATGATCGGGATCAGGCTGCCCGCGAAGACGATCTGACCCGCTCGCAGCGGGTGGCCGGCAGCGGCGAGCGTCTCGGCGAGCCAGATCAGGACATTCAGAGGGCTGCCCATGCAGATGGCGCTAACGCCGGAGCCCACGACGGCGCCGTTTTGCTCCATCGTCAACGCGATGCCTGCGAGGTCGAAGTCAGGCTCCAACGGGTGGCGTTTGCCGAGCACATAGCCGGCGGCTGCGGCGTTATCTGCAGCCATATCGACGGCGTCGATCGTACCGCTCATACGGCCATCCGGAATCTCGAGCGCAGGATAGATCGCGCCGATCGCCGCGCGGACCGTCTCGGGGTCCAGCGCGTCGCCGGGCAGATCCGTAGACAGCTCCATGACGATCTCGCCCTCGAGCATCGGTTTCGCCAGACGCCCTGCAGGAAGCGCCGACCCCGAGGGGAACTGCATGTCCTTGAACAGCGTGCCGTAGACGGGCTCAGTGGTCCCGAACAGCTGCTGGGACTCGCGTGTGGTAAACGCGACCTTGTAGCCGGATTGCTCACGGCCCGCATCGAGCCAGTAGCGCCGGTTGATGTCCTGGATGTCATAGGCTTCGGCCATCCCGTCGATGCGGTCGTGGACGGGCTCGATGGTCTCGAAGCCACTCGCCGAACGTATGCGGCCAGCGAGTGCGACTATCGAGGCGGGATCCGACACGGCGAGAGGGTCACCGGCATTACCGCCAGTGGGTCTCCCATTCTTCGATCAGCTCTGCCGTCAACTCGGGATGATCCATGGCGATGTCGTTGGTCTCACCCGGATCGACGGAGATATCGTAAAGACGCCACGGCATCTCCTCCCCCGTCCCGCCCGGTGGGCCTTCATTGATGAGCTTGTAGTTCCCCCTGATGATCGCGCCGGCCCCGTTGGCCGACCAGCCGGCGACATCCGCTGAGTCATGGACCGCGGACTTCTCGCCCGAGAGATAAGGCCAGAAGGATTCTCCGAGGATCGGCATGATCTCGCGGCCCCGGTAAAGCCCTTCGCCCGGGTGCTCGGTTCCAGCGATCTCCAGGAAGGTCGGCAGGATATCCATGACAGTCATGTAGGTGCCGTCGATCCCGGGTTCGGAGATCACGCTGGGATAACGAATCAACGCGGCGGCCCGGATGCCGCCCTCCGAGAGCCGCCCTTTGAAATATTTCAGCGGTGCGGTGGCCGCTTCGCCAAAGCCTACGCCGTGATCGATGAATGAGCCGATACGGCCGAAGTTCTCGAGTCGATTGTCTTTGTTGTCGGGTATCGGTGGTCCGCCCGTCATTTTGGGTCCGCGCCCGGTATAGACGGCGTGTTGCCCAGCCGACGCGCCGTGATCGGACATAAACACGACGACGGTCGTATCGAGCTGGTCGCTGTCTTCCAGATACGCGATGACGCGACCGATGCTCAGGTCCAGATACTCCACCATGCCCGCGTAGATCTCCTGGGCGCGTGAGAATTTCGCCCGCTCGTCAGCGCTGAGTTCGGACCAGGGTAGCGCCACCGGCTCGAACGCCTCGAGCGTCGCGCCAGCGGGAATCACGCCCAGCTCGCCGGCGCGGGCGGCACGTTCGGCACGCAATACGTCGTAGCCGGCATCGTAGTTGCCGGCATGACGATCCAGCCAGTCCTCGGGCACCTGCAGTGGCCAGTGAGGGGCGGTGTAGGGCATGTAGGCGAACCAGGGGTTATCGCCATCGTGTGCCTGCAGGTATTCCAGCATCTTGTCCGTATAGACTCGCGTGGAATAGAAATCCTCGGGCAGGTCTTCAAGCGCCAACGGCACGCCATCTTCCTCGTAGTAGGGCCTCCCACCCCACAAGCTCTCGGCGAAGTGGCTGCCAGCGGCCTCCGTTAAGACGAAGGAGCGGTCAAAACCGCGTGCGGCGGGCGCGTACTCGCCGGACAATCCCAAGTCCCATTTGCCCGCCATATAAGTGCTGTAGCCCGCGTCCTGCATGAGTTCCGGGAGTGCTGCGATCCTTGTCGTCAGGCTGTTGTCGCGCTGGCCGTCGGGGCGACGCGGATGCGTCTCGATGACTGACGTGACGCCGCGGCTCGACATCAGCATGGCACGCGTCTGTTGGCACGCCCTTCCCGTGTGCAGATTCGTGAGGCGGACGCCTGCGAACGCGAGGGCGTCCAGATTCGGCGTGGGGATCTCGCTGCCGAAGGCGCCGAGATCCGTGAATCCCAGATCGTCAGCGACAATCAGCAGAATGTTCGGTCGCGCGTCGGCCGTTCGGCCATCCGGTGCCGCGGGCGGGCTGTCGTTTGAACATCCGAAGACCCCGCCCAACATCGCGATGCCGAGCCATTTCGTCCAGCAACCCATGGCCACTCCCTGCGTTCTTAATGTTAGAGTTTTCCGGCGCCGTTAGAAGCGTCGGCTGACGGCGAATTCTGCGAGACTTGCAAGTCCCTGTTTGTAGTCGCTGTCCGGCAGACTGCTCAGCGCGTCAACTGCGAGCTCCGCTTCGTCCCGCGCCCGCTCAGCCGTGTAGCGGAGGCCGCCCGACGTCTCGATCGCGAGCTGGATGGACGTCAGATTCTGGGTGCCGCCGGTCTCTATGGCCTCTCGTATCATGTGCCGTTCGGCAGCGCTGCCGTTGTCCATGGCGTAGATCAGTGGCAGCGTGGCCTTCCCCTCTGCGAGGTCGTCGCCGATGTTCTTGCCGAGTTCTTCGGTCGTCGCGTCGTAATCGAGCGCGTCGTCGACCAGTTGGAACGCGAGTCCGAGATGACGGCCGAAACTGACGAGCGCTTGTTCGCGAGTCTCGTCGAATTCCGCCAGGATCGCGCCGATACGCGTTCCTGCCTCAAAGAGCTTCGCCGTTTTGCGGTAGATGACTTCCATGTAGTCCGCTTCGGTAATGTTCGGGTTGTTGCAGTTCATGAGCTGCAGGACTTCCCCCTCGGCGATCGTGTTCGTCGCGTTCGCGAGGACGTCCAGTATCTTGAGTCCGCCGATTTCCACCATCATCTGGAAGGATCGCGAGTAGAGGAAATCGCCGACGAGTACGCTAGCCTGATTACCGAAGACTGCGTTCGCCGTCTGCCGGCCGCGGCGGAGGCCCGAATCATCCACGACATCGTCATGGAGCAGTGTAGCGGTGTGGATAAACTCGATGATCGCAGCGGCTTGCACATGCCGCGGGCCTTCGTAGCCGCAGGCCCGTGCCGCCAGGATCGTAGTCAGCGGCCGTAGCCGTTTTCCGCGGCCGCTAATAATATGATGCGCAACCTGGTTGACCAGCGCGACATCGCTACCCAGGCGCTGGAAAATTATCCGATTGACGCCGGACCAGTCCTCCGCGACCAGGTCTCTGAGCGCATCGAGGGAAGGCGTATGGAGTGGTGTCTCTGCCAGATACATCAGGGGGGATAATGCCTGATACGCATACGCTTGGCGATATTGACACGCAGTGCGATCCGGTGTGAGGGCCGGGCGTAGGGCGGCCTAACTCATTGACCCGACTAGGCCAACTCACTACAATCGCGCGGTTCTCCGGCGCACGTCGCGCCAGACACCCGACCAGGAGCTTGCCCCAATGTATGCGGTATTTCGAACAGGCGGCAAGCAATACCGTGCCAGTAAGGGCGACAAGATTCGTATTGAGCGCTTGGATGTCGAAGAGGGCGCTACCGTGGAGTTCGACGAGGTGCTTCTGGTGGGTGAAGGCGCCAACGTCCAGCTAGGTTCGCCCCTGCTAGCCGGCGGCAAGGTGAAGGCCAAGGTCACGGCCCAGGGCCGCGCCAAGAAAATCGTGGTGCTGAAGTTCAGGCGCCGCACGAACTACAAGCGGGTCAGGGGCCACCGGCAGCACTATACCGAGGTAGAGGTCACGTCGATTTCTGTCTCGGCGCCCAAGACGGTGGCGAAGCCAGACGCCGAGACGCAAGCTCCAGAGAAAGTGGCCAAGACGACTACCAAGAAAGCCACGACGACGACCACCAAGAAGGCTGCGAAGACGACGGCCAAGAAGGCGGCCAAGAAGACGGCAAAGAAAACGGCCAAGAAAGTCGTGAAGAAAACATAGGGCGGCACTCACGGGTAGCATCTTCCGAGGACAGCACGATGGCACATAAGAAAGCAGGCGGTAGTTCTAAGAACGGTCGCGACTCAGAATCCAAACGGCTCGGCGTGAAGCGTTTTGGCGGCGAGCATGTTCTAGCCGGCAACATCCTTGTTCGGCAGCGCGGCACGCGCGTTCACCCGGGTGTCAACGTCGGGTTAGGCAGAGATCACACGCTGTTCGCCACAGCGGAAGGTCACGTGCTGTTTGAGATCAAAGGGCCGAAGAAGAGGAAGTTCGTCAGCGTCACGACGGGGTAGGCTCCCGTTCGGCCTGGCCGGTCAGGCACCGTTCCGCGGGGCTGCTCATTCGTCCAACGCTCCGAACAACCCTACAATGCGCCGATGAAATTCGTCGATGAAGCCGATATCTGGGTGGACGCCGGACGTGGAGGCGACGGCTGCGCCAGCTTTCGTCGCGAGAAGTTTATCCCGCGCGGGGGTCCTGACGGCGGCGACGGCGGCCATGGCGGCAGCGTTCAGCTCGTCGCTCGAGAACGGATCAATACGCTCGTGGACTTTCGTGTCAGGCGGCGTTTTCGAGCCAAGGTTGGCCGCGGCGGCGCGGGCCAGAACCGGACCGGAGCTTCCGGCGCGGATGCGGTGGTCGAAGTGCCGAGAGGTACGATTATCGCCGACCTGGATACGGATGAGACGCTAGGCGATCTGACTCAGGACGGGCAGACGCTGCTCGTCGCTCGCGGCGGACGCGGTGGCCGGGGAAACACCCGCTTCAAAAGCAGCGTGAATCGCGCGCCGCGTCAGTTTACTCAAGGCGAACCCGGTGAATCTCGTCATTTGAGCCTGGAGCTGAAGCTGTTGGCAGACGTCGGTTTGCTCGGACTGCCCAACGCCGGCAAGTCGACGCTCATCGCGGCGGTCTCCGCCGCTCGTCCGAAGGTGGCTGAGTATCCTTTTACAACGCTTCACCCGAATCTTGGTGTTGTCAGCGTAGGCTTGGAGCGTAGTTTCGTCATGGCGGATATCCCCGGGCTGATCGAGGGAGCGGCCGAAGGGGCCGGGCTCGGAATCCAGTTTCTCAAGCACCTGCAACGGACGCATCTGCTCCTGCATCTCGTCGATGTGTCTCCAGACGGCGGCAGCGGCAATCCTGTCGACGATGTTCGCTCGCTCGAGGCCGAGCTGGCGCGATACTCGGAGGAATTGGCCGGCCGCCCCCGCTGGCTGGTCCTCAACAAACTCGACCTGTATCCGCAGGACGCCTGGGAAGAGCAGCGGCGGCGCTTGACCGCCGGCCTTGATTGGGAAGGACCGGTCTATGCCATCAGCGCCGTGACCCGCGAAGGCACGGCTATCCTGACGCAGGACGTGATGACGTATCTGGAATCGACCGCTGACTGAGACTGGGGATCGCCGCAGAGGCGTCGCGCTCAGGCCATGCCTTTGACTTTGGCATTCAAACGGCTCTTGTAGCGTGCCGCCCGGTTCTTGCGGAGAATGCCTTTGGTGACCATCCGGTCGATCTCAGGCGCGGCGGCTTTATAGCCCTGTTGAGCCTCGTCCTTGTTGCCCTTCTGGATCGCCGTCTGCACCTTTCTCAGGGCAGTGCGCAGGCGAGAGCGCATCGCCATGTTATGGGCGCGGCGTTTGTCGTTCTGCCGGGCGCGCTTCTTTGCTGATTGGATATTGGCCAACGGTCTGACTCGGATCTCGGGCGTCTATAGCGGGCAGGGGCCCGGAAAAGGGCGGTATTATTGGGGAGCCCCTCAGCGCAAGTCAAGCTGGGAACAGTGGGAGTGGGCTGGGCGAATCAAGCGACGCGGAGTCAGGTGCGCAATGAGTGTGGACGCGAAGGCCGGGGAAGCCGAGTCAGGCGGATTACTGAAAGCCACGTCCGTGGTCAGTTCCATGACGATCCTCTCCCGCATCAGTGGGTTAGCCCGGGACATTACCTTCGCCCATTGGTTCGGTGCCGGCATCGTCATGGATGCCTTCTTCGTGGCCTTCAAGATTCCCAACCTGCTGAGGCGATTGTTCGCCGAGGGTGCATTCTCGCAGGCTTTCGTCCCCGTCATCGCCGAATACCGGGCGCTCTCATCACAGCGCGAGACGCAAGCGCTGCTGGACAACGTGACCGGAACGCTGGGTCTGGTGTTATTCGGGATCACGGCTGTGGGCGTGGCGGCTGCTCCGCTCCTGATCATGGTATTCGCTCCCGGATTCCTGGGCGAAGACGGTCGCTACGAAGTGGCGACCGATATGCTTCGGTTCACGTTCCCTTACCTCTTCTTTATCTCGATGACCGCGCTCGCGGGCGGCATTCTCAATACCTACCGGCGCTTCGCCGTGCCGGCGTTTACGCCGGTTCTGCTGAATCTGGTGTTGATCGGGTTCGCGGTATGGGTCGCCCCGCGGATGGAGCGGCCGGCGATGGGGCTGGCGCTCGGGGTGTTCGCGGCCGGTGCGGTTCAGCTCTTGTTCCAACTGCCGTTCCTGGTGAAGCTGAAGGTCCTGCCGCGGCCACGGTGGGGCTGGGCCCACGAGGGCGTGCGCCGGATCATGAAGCTCATGCTCCCGGTGATTTTCGGCTCGTCCGTGGCGCAGATCAATCTCCTGTTCGACACGCTGATCGCTTCGTTCCTCGCGGCGGGCAGTATCAGCTGGCTCTATTACTCGGATCGGTTAATGGAGTTCCCGCTCGGGGTTTGCGGTATCGCCGTGGCGACCGTGTTGTTGCCGCATCTCGCCGAGCATCACGCGAAGGACTCGCCCGAGGCCTTCTCTGCATCGCTGGATTGGGCGCTGCGCGTGGTCGTCGTGATCGCGGTGCCGGCAGCGCTCGGCCTGGTGCTGCTGGCCGAGCCCCTGTTGACGACGTTGTTCTTCGGCGGTGAGTTCACGGCGAGGGACGTGACGATGGCCGCGGCCTCCCTGATCGCGTATTCGGTCGGGTTGCTGGGGTTTATCCTCGTGAAGGTGCTCTCGACGGGTTATTTTTCCCGGCAGAGTACTCGCGCCCCGGTCCGCATCGGCGTCATGGCGCTCGTATTGAATATGGGGTTGAATATTATTTTCGTCGTCACGCTCGTCAGGGCCGATTTCTATGCGCCGCACGTCGGGCTCGCGCTGGCCACGACGATCTCGGCGCTGTTCAACGCGCTGTTCCTGTACCGTGGCTTGCGGCGCGAAGGCGTCTATCAGCCGCGCCCTGGTTGGGGCCGCTTTGCGATACAGATCGCCGTCGCCAGCAGCCTGATGAGTGGCGCAGTACTGTGGGCCCGCGATCAGGCAGGAGACTGGCTGGCGCTGAGCTCGGTCGAACGCCTGGGTGCGCTGGCGGCCTGTGTCGTCGGCGGCATGATCGTCTACTCTCTGGCCTGCTATCTGGCCGGGCTGACGCCCGCCAGTCTGCGAAGGCAAAATCCGCAGACGCAACCGTGATGGGTCTTCCTCGCCGCTGACGCCCCGATGCAACTCTATCGCCACTTACCTCACCTGAAGCGCTCGGGCGCGAAGGCTCGGGCCGTCACGGTCGGCGCCTACGACGGCCTTCACCTCGGGCATCAGGAAATACTGCATCGGTTGACCGAATTCGGCCGGAACGCAGGCTTGCCGACGCTGGTCTTGTCCTTTGAGCCGACGCCCAAGGAGTTCTTCTCTCCGGCCAATCCGCCGGCGCGGTTGACACGTTTCCGGGAACGGTTCGACCTGTTGACACAGTCTGGAGTCGACGAGTTCTTCTGCCCGCGCTTCAGCAGCATCCGCGACCTGAGCCCGGATGCGTTCATTCGCGACCTGCTCGTCGACGGCCTGGGTGCCAAGCACGTCGTCGTCGGTCACGATTTCCGATTCGCGTCTCATCGTCTGGGCACGTTGGACGATCTTGATGCGGCTGGACGGATCTGTGGGTTCGAGGTGACGGCCGTACCGGCCGTCTATCAAGACAATCGCCGCGTGAGCAGTACCGTGATTCGGGCCGCTCTTCAGAGCGGTGACCTAAAGACCGCCCGCGACATGCTTGGCCGCGACTACTCCATGTCCGGTAAAGTGATCCGCGGCCTGGGCCTGGGGAAAAGTCTTGGTTTTCCGACGGCGAATGTGAATCTGAATCGGCGTCTCACGCCCGTCGATGGCATCTTCGCTGCGCGAGTCGGCGGCATAGCGGAAGGGCTGTTGGACGGTGTGGCCAGCGTCGGGACACGGCCGACGGTCGGCGGCGTCAAGCCACTGCTCGAAGTCTTCGTCTTCGACTTCGATCGCGACATCTACGGCGAGTACATCACCGTGCACTTTATCGAGCGCCTGCGCGAGGAACGCAAATTCTCCGACGTGGATGCCATGGTGGCGCAGATGCATGACGATGTAGTTGACGCCCGCGCCGCATTGGCCGCCTAATCCACTCCTTTTTCCTGGCGCACCTAGGAAGTGATGACCGATTACAAGGACACATTGAACCTGCCGAAAACGAGCTTTCCGATGCGCGCGAATCTCGCTCAGCGGGAACCCGCCATGCTCGAGCGGTGGGAGGCGCAGGACCTCTACCGTCAGATTCGCAGCGCCGCGGCCGGTCGGCCGAAGTTTGTCTTACACGACGGCCCGCCCTATGCGAACGGCGACATTCATCTCGGGCATGCGCTGAATCACGTCCTGAAAGACATGATCGTCAAAGCCCGCTGCCTGGCAGGATATGACGCGGCGTTCGTACCCGGCTGGGATTGTCACGGGCTGCCCATCGAGCATCAGGTCGAACGCAAGCACGGCAAGGTCGGCGAGAAGCTGGACGCGCGGGCGTTCCGTAAAGCCTGCCGCGAGTATGCGGTGACCCAGATTGACCGGCAGCGGGTCGACTTGAAACGTCTCGGGGTTCTTGGCGACTGGGACGCGCCGTATCTGACGATGGATCCTCGCTACGAGGCTGAGCAACTGCGGGCGTTTGCCAAACTCGTGGAACGCGGACTCGTCTACCGTGGCTACAAACCGGTCCACTGGTGTATGGACTGCCGCTCGGCGCTGGCCGAAGCGGAGGTGGAGTATCAGGACAAGCGTTCCAGCGCGATCGATGTCCGGTTTACCGTTATCGACGTCCCGGACTTTATCAAGCGTTTCGGACGCGAACTGCCGAAGGACGCCGGCGTCTCGATTCCGATCTGGACGACTACGCCGTGGACGCTGCCGGGTAATCAGGCAGTCGCGCTGAATACCGTGCTGAACTACAGTCTGATCGAAACGAATCTGGGTGGCGGCCCGGAGTACTTACTGGTGGCGACCGAGATGTCCGAGCGCGTTGCCGCGCGTTATGGCGCGGCGAGTTGGGATGCGGTGGGAGAAACGACAGGCGCGGCACTGGAAGGGCTGGAGCTGCAGCATCCTTTTTATGATCGTGTCGTGCCGGTCGTCCTCGGCGATCACGTGACCACGGAGGCCGGCACCGGTGCCGTGCACACGGCTCCGGGGCACGGGCTGGAGGACTTCGCGCTGGGCGTGAAGTACGACCTGCCGTTGGACTGCGCTGTCGGTGGGGACGGTAAATACGTTGACAACACACCATTGCTTGCCGGCGAGCACATCGTGCCGGCCAACAAGCGAATCGTAGAAATTCTGACCGAGCGCGAAACATTGCTGCTGCAGCAGGATGTCGAGCATAGTTATCCGCATTGCTGGCGGCACAAGACGCCGGTGATCTTTCGCGCGACGCCGCAGTGGTTCATCGGGATGGAGCTTGGCGATCTTCGTCGCAGGGCGCTGGAGTCGATCAAGGGTGTGAAATGGACGCCGGGCTGGGGTGAAGAGCGCATTCGCGGCATGGTGATCAACCGCCCGGACTGGTGCATCTCCCGGCAGAGGACCTGGGGTGTCCCGATTACGCTGTTCGTGCACAAGGACACCGGCGAGCTGCATCCGGACTCGCCTGAATTGATATCACAGGTCGCCGAGCGAGTTCAGGAGCAGGGGATCGATGCGTGGTTCGAACTGGATCCAAGCGAGCTTCTCGGCGATACCGCCGAGCACTACGACAAAGTCTCTGACGTCATGGATGTCTGGCTCGACTCGGGGCTCAGTCATCACATCGTGAGCACGCTGCACGACGACGTCGGGATGCCGGCGGACTTGTATCTCGAGGGCTCCGACCAGCATCGTGGCTGGTTTCAGTCCAGCTTGTTAACGTCGGTCGCTCTCTATGATCGCGCTCCCTACAAGGGCGTCCTGACTCACGGGTTCACCGTGGATGAGCAAGGGCGCAAGATGTCTAAGTCGATGGGCAATGTCGTCGAGCCGCAGAAGATCTATAAGACGCTCGGCGCGGACATTCTGCGGCTCTGGGTTGCCGCTACGGACTATCGCGCGGAGATGAGCGCGTCTGAGGAGATTCTCAAGCACGTCGCCGATGCCTACCGGCGAATGCGCAACACGCAGCGATTCCTGTTGGGCAACTTGTACGGTTACGAGGCGAGCGAGCACGAAGTGCCGTTGCAAGAGATGGTCTGGCTCGATCGCTGGGCGATCAAGCGCACGTTCGAGCTGCAGTCGGAAGTCGTGGCAGCCTACGACTCCTATGAGTTCCACCACATCTTCCACAAGGTGCACAACTTTTGCGTGCTCGATATGGGCGGATTCTATTTTGACGTGATCAAGGACCGGCTCTACACGATGCCGACGAACAGCCACGGTCGCCGCTCGGCTCAAACCGCCATGTTGCACATCAGCGAAGCCATGGTGCGCTGGTTGGCTCCGATCCTGAGTTTTACGGCCGAAGAGGTCTGGCAGGAGTTACCCGGCGAACGCGATTCGTCGGTATTCCTGTCGACGTGGCACAGCTTGCCGCAAGACCAAGGAGAGTCGCCGGTCAACTGGCAGGCGCTCTTGAACGTACGCCAAGCCGTCTCGAAGGAAATCGAAGGACTACGGATAGCCGGCAACGTTGGGTCGCCATTGGACGTCGAAGTTCGGCTCTATTGTTCGGACGCCTTACGTCCCGTGTTGGCCAGCCTGGGTGACGAATTGCGTTTCATATTTATTACTTCAGCAGCCAGCGTACATCCAGAGTCTGAGCGGCCGGCCGACGCAGTTGCCGCCGGCGACGAGGCCGAGCCCTTTTGGCTCAGCGTCGCGGTGTCCGAGGCCGAGAAGTGTATTAGGTGCTGGCATCATCGGGACGATGTCGGCGCTGACAGCGCCCACCCAAAACTTTGTGCTCGCTGCGTAAGCAACGTAGAGGGTCCCGGGGAGAGCCGGGTGTACGCATGAGCCGGAGTAGCGGATGAAGATCCGCTTCAAAGCTCCGTTCGATCTGGGTGCGAGCAACTGGCTCGGGCTGACGTTGCTCGTCATCCTCGTGGATCAATGGACGAAGCGGCTGGTAACAAATCGTCTGGATGAGTTCGAAGCGGTCGTGTTGCTTCCCGTCTTAGACTTGATGCGGCTGCATAACGAAGGGGCCGCGTTCAGCTTTTTGAGTAACGCCTCCGGATGGCAGCGGTGGTTCTTCATTACTTTGGCTATCGGGGTCAGTGGCGTCATCTTCGTTTGGCTCCGGCGTCTGCCCGCTCGGGGACAGAATCTTTTGGCAGCGGCGCTCTGTCTGGTCATGGGCGGCGCGCTCGGAAACGTTATCGACCGGATGCGATTGGGCCATGTTATCGACTTCATCCGCGTTCATTATGCGGAGTGGTACTTTCCGGCCTTCAATGTCGCGGATTCGGCCATCACGATCGGGGCAGGACTCCTGATTCTCGACATGATTCTGCAGCCGAAGGACCCAGCGTAGATCGGAACGGCGGCATCCGCCCCGCGGAAGGAGTTGTCTTAGTCCACTAGACCGTGTCCCGGAACACTCCCGCAGGGTTCACACGCTAGCCAGTCACTCCCAAACGGGCTCGAATTTCTGAATCCGCTTGGCGTGTTCCACTTCGCCCGTGTAGATATTGCCGACGGAGTCGGTCGCGATCGCGTTGATCCAGTGGAGCTGACCGGCGTAGCGGCCGTTACCGCCGAACGAACCGAGCGTCTCGCCGCTCTGCCGATTCACGATCCAGACGCTGGAGTTCGCGGTATCGGCTACGTAGAGGTACTTCTGCTCGGAGTCCTTCGAGATGGCCATCTTGTACATCGTGCCGCAGGGAGGCAGCGCTTTTCTGTTGCCCACGCCCCCGCACTGGGTCGGACCCAGCCTCTCAGCAGGCGTGCCCTCTGCGACGTAGATGTCTCGAACCCAGGCGCCGTCCTTCTGGAAGACCTGCATCCGGTTCTGGCCACGCTCGCCGATATAGACGAGCCCGTCGTTGGAGATCTCAATGAAGTGCAACGCCGGCACGAATTGCCGCTCGTCCGGCGGACGAGTTCCGTCCCATTCGTAGGGAGGAATAGGATCATTGGTTATCTCGCTCAGGGGCATGCCGTGACCGCCCCAGCCGCGTTTGAAATCGCCGGTGTCCATATCGTAGACCAGGACCCGTTTCCAGTTGAGGATGTAGATTTCGCGTGCATCCTGGTCTAGCTGAAATCGCCCTTTCTGTGTGAGAACTTCGGTCTCGGTGTTGTCTTCTTCCGGCTGTACGCCCTCGGGCGGGCGACGACCGAAATCCCACACGAACTCACCTTCACGGGTGAATTTGAGAATACTATCCCCCGGCGCAAGGCCACCCACCCAGACAAAACCGTCACGGTCCGCGATGATCGTCTGCAAGCTCCTGGGCCAGTTGGGATGGTGGGCTGCGTTGCCCCAGGCGTGGACGATGTGGTCGTCCTGGTCCATCGCGATGACCTCGGGCCCCGATACGCAGCAGGCCATCCGCTGCGGATTGTCTTCCCCGCCTATCTCATCGCCCTCAGCACCGTTGGGACGGTTCAAGAACCAGACGATGTCCAAGTGGTCCACGTAGATGCCCGTCACCTGCTGCATGCTCCAGCGGTTCGGTAAGGGACCGGGCCAAAACGGATCTACCTGGAAGAGGGGCGTGCCGTTCTCATCCATAGCCTGAACCTTGTTCTGGGCCTGAGCGCTCCCAGTCGCCCCCAAGAAAAGCGCAAATGCTGAAACGATGACGGTAAGGGCAGATTTATTCGTTTTCACGGAGCTTCTCCTCCTGCTTGTATTTATTCACCGCGGCCGAATTCCGACATGTTACTCCGAACACGAACTTCCCGTTGGGCTGCACATGAACGTCCGCCGGCGAGTTGACTCCCGCGTCTCCCGTAGGGATGGTCGACACCGTCTGAACGAGGCTCAGATCGCCATTGTCCGGATCGAAACGGTACGATACATAGTATTCACGGTGATTCAAAATTGCGGTAATGTCTGGACATGAGGATTTCTTCTACCACGGCGGATCGCAATCGTACGGCACAAGTGACCAGGGAGAGATGTGGAGGTAGACATGACAAAGATTAGGATCCTTGCAGTCACTGTGTTGCTGTCAAGTGCAGTTTCCCCGGTGGGATTCGCACAGCACGGTCTCGAGGGCGGCACCCCGATGACATTCTTCGTCACCAGCGAGCCGATCGGCGACGGCGGCAATCTCGGCGGCTTGGCCGGCGCGGATGCGCACTGCCAGAGACTCGCCGAAGCCGTCGGTGTAGGCGGCCGGACGTGGCGCGCCTATCTCAGCACGCAGGCCCGCCCCGGTCAGCCGGCCATCAACGCGCGGGATCGAATCGGCACGGGTCCCTGGTACAACTTCGATGGCGTCATGATCGCCCGCGACGTCGCTCATCTTCATGGAGATACTCTAGAACTTGCGCGACTTGGTAATAATCTAACGAAGCAGTCAGGACTTACCGAGAAAGGGCAGATCGTACCCGGATTAAATGACTACAAACATTCTAGAGATGGCGATTGGGAGTACGTAAAGACGACACCTTATTCCAATCGCCATGAAATTTTAACGGGCTCTCGAACGGACGGCCGTGCGTTCACTGAAGACCTCGACTACACCTGCGATAACTGGACAAGCAATAGAGACCCTAGTCCTGGGCAGGCTCCAACAGGGCTGGGAGCCAGCCCGGATAAGCCGAATGTTCAAATAGGATTTCCCGATCGTAATGGGGGCGGTGACGGCTCTTGGAATTCATCGCATGGTACACGCGGCTGCAGTCAGACCTCTTTAGTCAGGACACATGGCGTCGGTAAGCTCTACTGCTTTGCGATCAATTGAGAAAGCTGATGAAAAAAACAAGTCTAGGAATTCTCATCAGCGCACTTGTCTCGTTGACAGCGTTCAACACGGCCTTAACGCAAGACGCGGACAACATGCCCGACTCGGAAGATATTCCCTCAAGCCTGATGACGTTCTTCGTGACCAGTGAGCCTATCGGAGACGGGGGAAATCTTGGTGGGTTGGAAGGTGCAGATGCGCACTGCCAAGCACTTGCAGCAGCAGTCGGTGCGGGTGACAAGGCCTGGCGCGCCTACCTTAGTACACAGGCACGGCCGGGTCAGCCGGCAGTCAACGCACGAGATCGTATTGGTACCGGGCCCTGGTACCATTCCAAAGCTAGGCTCAGTGACTACCTGGGTCGTCGACTGAACCGGCCGATCATTCAGTCTCAGATTCACGGGGACACCCTGATTGAAGCTCAACGTGGCAGTAATCTGACTAAAGAATTCGCGCTGACCGAGCACGGCGAGCTGATCAATGGCATCGGCGACCCATTGCCTACTCGCCACGACATACTCACGGGTTCGCAGACAGACGGGCGCGCCTTTACTGATGACGCTGACCATACCTGTAATAACTGGACCAGCAACAACGAAGGTACGGCCCAGGTCGGTCATTCCGATCGCGTCGGCAACGGCAACATTTCATGGAATTCCTCGCACGCGACGACCGGATGCAGTCAGAACGACCTGGTGAGCTGGGGTGGCGTCGGCTTGCTCTATTGTTTCGCGATTGATTGATTTCGCTCGCGCGTGCGAATCGCGATACCTCTGCTGAATTCCGGACGGGGCAGTGGTGAAGTAGCGCGGCAGCGTGTATATCCCGGGCGAACCCGAGGTGCAGGACATCGACTACCCCTCGGAATACGGTGTCGTGTTTCCGGCGCGTCTCTATATTTACGAAGACGGTTCGAACCGCTACGCCGTCACTGTGGTCGACTATACGGACTCCAAAAGAATACATTCCGAGCGCACCAACAAGACTTCTGCAGATGACGGATCGCTCTGACAGCAACCCGACACTCCGCGCACGTTCTGTAGTGCCAAAAGTGCGTGGTGGATCAATTTTTTCAAAAACGGCGCGCTCTATACTGATTAGAGAGTCGCCAAGCTGTCACCACGTCGATGAGCGTAATCAACATTGTTATTGCAACGAGTTTCTTCTGGTTGCTCGTGTCGTTCTGGCATAGAAACGACTTGCCGCAAAACATCGATTACATACCAGAACTTCTCAACGAGCCTCTGCAAACAAGCACCAGGAAACGGTCATTCGAGGCAAGCTACAACGGTGTCGAATACCTGATTGAACCCGAGTATGAGTACGACCTGTACGGCATGATTGTTTCCTATCGACATCATGATGGCGATAGCCGCATGCATCGAGCGACGAATGATCATCTCAATATGTTAGACGTGTGCGTCATCTGGGGCGATAACACGGCCAATCGCCGCCTTCATAAAATAGATTTCTGGAGCGGTATCTTTACTTGTAACTTCCAGACGAGGGATCAGGAAGCGTGGGAGTCATTCGACATTTACCAGATTTCTAACAATCATCTGATATCTGACGATGAGTCTATACGCGAGCGCGTCAGAGATATTCACATCGGTGACCAGATACGCGTCCGCGGCTACCTGGCGAGCTACGGCAGCGACAAGGCCAGAATGCGCGGCACGAGTACGACGCGACTGGACGCCGGCGACGGCGCCTGCGAGACCCTGTACGTTGAGCAGTTCGAGATTGTCGAGCCGGCAACAAGTTTCTGGCGGATGTCGATGTACTTTTCTCTAGCGTTATTCTTCCTCGGTCTCGTCGTACACTTCAAGCGACCCTATCGGCCTAATCGAAAAGCCTAAGCAAGACAGATAAGGGCGGAGGCCAGGATAGGACGACGCTGCTTTAGAAGCTTCCCGGCCCGAAGATATAAAAGCCTTGCCTATGCGTAGACGTGGCATTGCGCGGGGCGGTCCCCTCGGCGACGACGTCGAAGTGAAAGGCCTGCACTGTACCGAGCGCGCCGACTCCGATGCTGAAGGCGCGATCGGGGATCGGAGTGGCTTCCTGAAACGTTGTGACTGCCCGCACCGAAGCGCTGCCATCGCCTAGCGTTATGGGGCGAAGCACGAACTCAGATCCGTCGATTGCCGCACCGAATTGTCCGCTCGCGATTGCGATGGCAAGGCCCGTCTCCGCGGCCTGGAAGGCCTGTTGATAGAACTGGGCGTTACCCGCCATCGTCAGCTCCAACGCCCCGGTGGTCATGCCGGAGATGCCGAGCACCGTCAGAATCATCAAGAGGATGAGTCCTATGACGAGGACCGCACCGCGTTGCCTTGAGCCGGTGGCGGTTAGAGTCCTTAAGTTCGCAGTCATTAGATTGGCAGCCTCGCGTTGCGCAGGTAGATCGTTTTCGAGATGACGATCCGGCGAAAGTGGTCGTTAGGTGCCGGCACGATCTGATCCGCATAGGTGTAGCTCATCGTGTCGGTGAATCCGTTCTCCGGTCGTTCAGCGCGAAGCCTGACCCAGATACGGACAGCAAGAATCGTGGCATCGGGGTTAAACGCAGCCCTGAACGGGTCCAGGATCGGATCGCCCGGATTGACGTATCGATTGATCGAGCCTCGGGCGGCCGCACCGGCGACATCCGTGTCGATGCCGAATTGGACCTGAAAATCTTCTACGCCCGGCAGAACTTCCTGATCGACGATGCGAGGCCCGCGTGCGCCACCGACGAGTGTTTTCACGCGTAAGGACGGCACGCTATTGCCGGGGGTGTCGAGCGACGAATGGGCGCTGACGTAATAGCCGTTGACGGTGAATCGGTATGTCTGCGATGTTGCGGGCAGATAACCGGCGGGCACCGACGGGCCCACGAAGAGCTGGCTATCCTGGAACCGCGCCGACTGCACGTACAGCGTGCCGCCCTCCAGTGGGGGCGCGACGGGGTTTGCGTTGACGCGCCTCACTACGAAGCTGTCGGCCGCGGGTTGCGCCGCGCGACCGAATGCCGGGCACGACCAGCGGTAGGCGTTGTTCGTTCCGCTAACTTCCTCGGTGACGTTGATGGTCCAGTTGGCACCGCAGTCGTTGCCGACATGAAGGCCTGGGGGGATCGGCGCTTGCGGTGTCGCCCGGCCCTGGATCTTGTCGGATCGGGAGGTGAGCCCGAAATAACTCGCCATCCGTATGTCCGGTTCTAGCGCATCGAGCGCGAAGCGCGCGTTCTCCTGCAGGCGGGAGACGGACTCCAGCACGCGGAACGCGGTTTTGCTGTGCATCAACACGGTGACAGCGCCGATCAACAGGAACGAGCCGATCGTAAGTGCCACCATGAGTTCGATCAGCGTGACGCCTGTAAGACGCCTGCTCTGCCGGGCGATCGTCGCGCTCGGGCGAAGTGCCTGACGATGATGGGCGTTCACCGCGAGGGCACCTTGACGCCTACGTCTCTCGGACCTGGATCAGCACTCGATGCTCGATCGTTCCTTGCCCAACCTCGACCCAGGCAACCTGAATCGTATAAGTCGGCGGTAGCGTAGCGCCGTCGAACCGCACCTGGCCTCGACCCTTCGGCAGGAGTCGCTGCACCTGCTGGCTCCAGAGAAACACGTCGTGGGCCGCCATCTCGGCCGGCGTGCAATTCATGCCGCCTGGCGGCCCGCAGCCGTGATGACTTGGCGGGCCGGCGTAGGCCGCGAGCGCTGCCCGGTTGGTGCGGATGCGGTCTGCCATGTCGGCGACGAGATTGATGGCCTGAGTCCGATACAGAGCCGAGCGACTGGCGCCGAGCCCCTGTGCATACATCGCGGCGATCCCGAGCATGCCTACCGATAGCACCGTCAGAGCGACCATCACTTCCGGTAGCGTGAAGCCTTGGTGTTTTCGCCCTAGCATCGGGCACTTTGCCTCGGGACGGATTCCTGTCGTCACGGCGACCGCGATTCGCGCATCATGGCGTATTCGCACACTGTAGAGTCCGCCCGCCGGGTCCTTCCGCCGCTACGCGTGGCCGGCCGGTATAACTCACGATGACGGCGCGTGCGTGGGCATCACCACGGGCGTCGCAGAAGGTCACGGTGCCGTTCGTGCTGCGCCAGCCAAACGGGCGAAACTCGAACAATTGCCGGTTGGCGGTGATCGACGCTGCTGTCTTCGGCGCGTGAAAGTACAGCAGTTCCTCGTCGGGGGAGCGGTTCGGGGGGCGGACTTCGTCAGTATTGACGAACACCATCCAGCCGGAGTCGAAGTGGTGTTCGCTGCCTGCGCAGGCACGACGATCGAGCGTCTTGCATAGCACGACCGGCATCCCACGCTTCGCCGCCTCGCTACGAGACAACTGGACCGCAACGACGAAGTCGTTGATATTCGCCGTCCGGCGAGCGTCTAACAGAAAACTTCTAAACCCAGGCACACCCCAGGCCGTGATGATTCCGGCAATCGCCAGAACGCACAGAAGCTCCCAGAGCGTGACGCCACAATGCCGGGCGCTGACGTTGTCGTTCATGTTCGCTGTTCACGTCGGAGGTATAACGACCGTGACAATCATCCGGTCAGGAAGTCTGTACCTAACCGGGCCGAGGCTACGCCGAAGCCGCCCGGCCGGGGAGGCTAGAAACGCAGCAGTCCGGACGGATATGGCGGTGCGTTGGGTTTCGGTTTGCCGTTGTCATCTGGGGCTGGTGCGGAGTATACTCGGCAAGTTACTGATTTTTAACGAGTAGATCCCGTGACACGAGACGAGATCGCACAGCGGTTGGAAAGCTTCGGCGTATTGCCTACGCCGAAGCGCCTGGATGTCGGCGAGATGATCTTGTCCCATCCCCAGCACGCGTCGGCCGACCAGATCCTCGCCGGCGTACGTGCAATGGGCTCGAAGATCTCCAAGGCGACCGTCTACAACACGCTGAATCTATTTTGCGAATACGGCCTCTTGCGCACGGTCACGGTGGATCCGACGCGGCAGTTCTACGATCCGACGATCAAGCCTCACCACCACTTCTATAATGTCGATTCCGGTGAGTTGGTCGACATCGCGCCGGACGCGATCTCGTTGCAGGTCAACACCGCTCTGCCGCGCGGCACGGTGCAGGCGGGCGTCGACGTGGTCATTCGCGTGCGAGACCGCAAGCCGGCGAAGCGGACCGCCGCCTGAGGCGCCGCCACGCGATCCGCGTGATGTGCTCTAATCGGCACGCTCCAAAAGACAGAACGTTCAGAAGCCGAATCAGTCATTAATGGGAATGCCGGTGTAGCTCAGGGGTAGAGCAATTGTTTCGTAAACAATAGGTCCGCGGTTCAAATCCGTGCACCGGCACCATCCCCATGTAGTCGCCTTGCCTACATTCGAACGCTCTCATTTCACATAACGATTGCAATTTCGACTAGGTCCTTAACTCTAAAGGCCTAGCCGTGTATTTTCCGGCTGCTCCTCGGTCTATCTGGCTGTCAACCGATGTCGTTGAAGAGCGTTTGTAACGTTGGACATCCCTCATACCTTAGGGATTACCTGTTGCAGCAATGAAAGGAGATCAGTTATGAAAGCCCCATGGATACTAATCTGGGCGCTTGCCGCAGTGCCCGTTTTCGCTCAGGAGCCGCTCTCGAACGAGGATCGCGGCGCGGCCTTTGACTTGATCCTGAACTTCGTAGACGACGCGAGGGCCGACGAGCTTCAGGCCAGTCGTGATGCCGTCGACGTCGCACGGGCCGTGCTTATGGCGTTGCGGGATTCGGAGACATCCGATGATGTCGCCATTGCCGACGCGCGAGAGAATCTGGTTTCGCTGCGTCGTGCGCTGAGTGATGAAATTCGCGATGAGATCAGTGCCAATGACGACCTTCAGGCGGAGTTGAGATCCCTGGTTCAGGAGTCGCGTCCGGATCGAGTCGAAGCAGTGGCGGCACGTCGCGATGAGAATTTCGACGCTGTGCTGGGTGCCGCAACAGGCGATCAAGTGGCTAGTCTGGTCGAGAATCGTGACGCGATCGCGGGCTTGACCGACGAGCTCAGATCCCTTCGGGAAGATGGTGCGACACGCGACGATGTCACTGATCAGCGTGACGACCTGCGCGCGTTACAAATGGATCAACGGGATCTCGTCCGGGACATCATCGAGGCCAACGACTATCTGCGAGCCGATCTTCAGAGAGACGGTCGAGAGACCCGGCGTGATGCTCGGCGGGACTTTCGCGATTCGAACGATCGCTTCCTGCGTGATCGGCGCGACGGGCAATTTGGAGATGAGCCGACAACGAACCTGAATGGCGGGTAAAGAAATCTCTTCAGCCACACGGTAAGCTCTCGCCCCCCGCGGGCGGGAGCTTCTTTTTTTTAAATCAACCCGGGACCCGGAACATGACTCGAATCACGCTGCGATTTCTGGTCGCGCTTACCCTAATCCTGCCAGCCTACGTCACGGCGCAGCTTGATACCAACGCGGCCTTCAACGCAGGTGCGGCTGCGTTCGCGGCAGGCGATCTGGAGACTGCGCGCGAGGCATTCGAGTCAGTGCTCGAAGTCGAAGGCCCTTCTATCGAGACGAATTTCTCGTTAGCGCTGGTGCTTTACCGCATGGGGGAACTGGAGGACGCAGAGCGGCTGCTTCGAGGGTTAGTGGACTCGGAACACGGGCCGCGAAGTGCTTACTACCTGGGCCGTATCGCCGAGGCACGCGGCAATTACCCATCGGCCAGGGCATGGTTCGCTCGGGCTGCGGATCAGTACGACGATCTCGAAGTGCAGGCCTGGGCTGATGATTCGGTGATGGCGCTGATGTTCGCGGAGCAGCCCAGCCGCACGCAGCGCAGGCCCCAAAGCTACGCCTTCATTTCCACGCAATCGAGCATCGTGGATGGAATCCTGGATCCCGTTGACACCACCATCGAGGACGCCGCGGACAGCTCGCTGTCCGTGTTCTTCGCCGGCTCCGTGCCGGTCTGGAACACCGAGGGCTATCCCAGCTTGAGTTTGGGCGGTTCCGTCTACCGCGAAAGTTACAGTGAATTCTCCGCTTACGACATCGCCTCCACTAACGTGTTCGCTAGCCTCGACGGTGGGCGTGACCCATATTATTGGGGCCTCGAGTTCGGTTACACCGAGTTTCAGCTGGGGGGTGAAGACTACGTCAATCACCGGGACATTTCGTTCTCCAACGAGTTCGCATTGAGCGCGAACTTGGATTTGATGGTGTTGGTCCGGTTCACCGACGTGACGAGCCCCACCGCGCAATACCTCCGATACGAGGGCGAGCTTCGCGAGCTAACGGTCGGCCTTGACGGTGGTGATCGCCTTCATTGGGGCGTGGATGTCGGCTACCGAGTAGAGGATCGTCTCGATGAGACGACCCAGCTGGTCAACGACTCGGGAGTCAACTTTCTAGGCTTTCGCAGCTATTCCAGAGACAACCTGCAGTTACGCGTTCGCTTGGACTGGGACTACAACCGTGATTGGTTTCAGGTCCTCGAAGCTAGCGTGCGACAGACCGACTACCATGACCCCGATTTGTATCTGACGGACAGCAGTCAGAGTAGTCTGACGTCCCTGACCCGTTCGGCGAGCCGGTTCACGCTGCGAGCCGAATTGGGCCGCTGGATTGGCAATCGCCTGAAGATTGCGGCGTTCGTCGAGTACCTGGACGAGGACGCGAACAACGATATCTACGACTTCGACAGTCTGTTGTTCAGCGTCGGGCTCGATTACATGTTCTAGACGTCCTCGGACGCCTCTTCTCACACCGTGGTCACGGCTCTGTGCGTGCGCCCGCACGAACCCTTCACCTTCACCGGCCGCTATCCTAGAAGTTACTTGAACTTTCCCTTCTAACTATGTGACCTCCGCGGATGGCTGCCGAAAGCAGAGACGGATTTCACCAGATTTTGGGCTATCTCCTAGACCTGGTTTAGGTTGAATCTCGGGCCGAGGAACGTTCTGGAGCCAGTCTGACGCCCGATATTTTACGCGCGCGGTCTTCCCGAGCGAGTTTCGTGCGAAGATACCGAGGATGCAGCGCCGAATCTCAATCCTGATCTCGGCGGCGTTAGCCGGCACCATGCTGACAGGCGTGCCGGCGCTCGGCCATCACAGCTATATCCGCATCGACCGAAACTCGGTCGTCGCATTCGAAGCAACGGTACTGGCCTTTCAATGGCGTAATCCACACGTCTATGTCCGCGTCGGGACCGTGAACGAGAATGGAGAACCTATCGAATGGGAAATCGAGACCGGAAGCACTCCGATACTTGCGCACAGCGGCTGGTCGGCAGACTCGCTCGAACCGGGCGACGTCATTAGCGTTCGGGCGCATCCGGAACGCGGTACCGATCGCCGTTATGCCGTGCTGCAATCGCTGACGACGCAAGACGGAACGGTCCTTAGGCAGGGCATACTACCGTCGCAGGCAACGGAGACCACGACCGACATCAGCGGCGTCTGGAAATCGCGACTCGAGCCGGGCGCGCCAATCGAAGTTTTGAGTGCGCTGTTCGCCGACTTCATGGGCGATCCGCCAACTGAGGCGGGCCAAGCATCGATCGAATCCTACGATCACGATCGCGACAATCCGACCGCGATCTGCAACGGATACGGTCTGCTCGCCGGGTTGACGTCGCCGCATTATCTAAACGAGATCGAAATTCTCGATGACCGCGTCATCATCCGCGACGAGTGGTTCGACGCCGAGCGCATAATTTACACAGATGGTCGCGAGCATCCCGTTGGTGGTGAGCGCGGGCGTCTCGGTCATTCGATCGGTCGTTGGGACGGCGATACGCTCGTTGTCGACACGCGGCTCTTCGCGCCACACCGTTCACCCTTCGGTATTGGCCTAGCTTCCGGCGTCGACAAGCACATTGTCGAACGCTACTCATTGAACGACGATGGCCGTGGCCTGACGATCGAGGTATTCCTCGAAGATCCCGAATTTCTCGCCGATAGCTTCAGCGGCACGCTGAACTGGGACTACACGCCCGACTTCGAATTCTACCGCTACGACTGCGATCCCGAGGTCGCGACGCGGTTCAGCCTGCAGTAAAGTGTCTCAGCGGATGCTCCAAAAATGAAGAACCTCAACCTCTGCCTGGCAATGAAATCGATGATATGAATAATTCTATGACGAAAATGATTGTGCACAATTTACCTCCGCACACGACCGAGGAGAGCTTGAATAGGTTGTTCTCGGAATTTGGTACGGTTCGATCTGTCACCCTGGCTACGGACATCATGACGGGGCGGTGTGGGGGCTTCGGTTTTGTGCATCTGTACGAACAGGACACCGGCGCTGCACGTGACGCGCTGGATGGGAGACGCCTTGGGGGTCGCGTTCTTCGTGTGACTTTCGAGAAAAAACAAATCACGCCTTCCAGACCGACAGGGGCGACGTCGTGACGAACCGTATTGTCGTTTTTCTAAGCATTCTGATACTACCGGCCGGGTTGGTGATGGCGCAGGATGCTCGCAGCATATTGCAGGCCGCCGCACGAACGATGGGCGCCGACGATATGGAAACGATCCAGTTCTCCGGTACCGGTTGGTTCGCGAACGTCGGCCAGAGTTATGGCCTAAGCGACGATTGGCCGCGATACGAGGTGACGGACTACACGCGGATCATCGACTACGATACCGGTTACTCTCGCGAAGACCTTACGAGGCAGCGGGGCAGCTATCCGGCCCGTGGTGGCGGCAGGCCGTTCCAGGGCGTGCAGCGGATCACAGAAATCTTAAACGGGGACTATGCCTGGAACCTGGTGGGCGACGGGCCGGTACCGCAAACACGGCCTTACCTCGATGGCGTGCCGGTAGCTGAATTCCGCAAACTGGACATCCTGCTGACGCCTCACGGCTTCCTGAAGGCGGCGTTGGAGAGTGACGCCGAGGCTCTCTCGCTGACGATCGCCGGCACGTCGAACGGCGGCCTGACGCAAGACGGCAGACAGGCGACCATCGTCTCATTCCTGGCGTACGGGAAATACCGCGTCAACGGGACGATCAATGACCAGAATTTAGTCGAGCTCGTCACGACCTGGGTCCCCAACCCCGTGTACGGCGACATGCTCTTCGAGATGCGCTACACGCAATACCAGGACTTCGGCGGGGTCATGTTCCCGACCGTCGTGCACGAGCACCAGGGCGACCCGGTCTTGAACCCGGCGCACAATTCGATGGAAATCAGAGTGACCGACGTTCAGGTGAACCACGCCGTCGTCCAGATGGCGGTACCCGCAGCCGTACAACAGGCCGTCGTGCCGCCCGTGAGCGTGGAATCCGAGCGGCTCGCGGCAGGTGTCTGGAGACTCTCCGGCGGCTCTCATCATAGCGTCGTCGTCGAATTCAGCGACTTCGTTGCGGTCATCGAGGCACCGCTGAACGAAGCGCGCTCGCTTGCGGTCATCGACGAGACCGGCAGACTGATACCGGGCAAGCCCATTCGCTATGTCGTCAATACGCACCACCACTTCGACCACTCGGGCGGGTTGCGAACTTACCTCGCCCAGGGCACCACGATCGTGACTCACCAGGGGAATCGGGATTTCTACCAGGACGTCATGTTTCACCCGGCACCCCGGACGCTTTCGTCCGACCGGCTGGACAGGTTCTATCCGATGTTCACGGCGAGTCGCCGACCGGCACCGATCGAGGCCGTGAATCAAAAATATGTCGTCAGTGACGGTGTGCGGACACTGGAGATTCACCCGGTCCAGGGGCTAGATCATGCTCAGAATATGGTGATGGTTTATCTGCCGGGGGAGAAAATTCTCATCAATGCCGACCTCTATACTCCGCCGGCGCCGGGCGCACAGGCTTCATCGCCGCCGACGCCCAACATGCTGAGTTTGTATCGGAATATGCAGCGGCTGAAGCTCGATGTCGTCCAGCACGTGCCTCTCCACGGCGGCGTCGGGTCGAACGAGGAATTCATGCGACTGATGGGCGAGGCGGGTTAGCCTGCGCATCGCGCGCTGACAGCTAGCGGTCGAACAGTCTCAACGCGGTGACGGCAGCATGGTCTGCAGCCGCGGCCTGGCGTCACGGTTCCGGATACGCGAGGACGAAGTTCTTCCGGTTGGGCATCTCGACGTCCGGCAACGACTCCGCATCCATGACCTGGTCGTCGTCGATGATGCCGTTCAGATACAGTAGGTAGGCGGTGAGTGCATAGGTCTCATCGTCGGTCAGGGTCTGTGGCTGCAAATAGGGCATAGCCCGACGGATGTAGTCGAAGATCGTCGTCGCGTAGGGCCAGTAACTGCCGACGGTCTTGGTCGGGGCCGGCCCGCCGATCGTCCCGTGTCCGCCAACGAGGCGGTCGTTCAGGAGTCCTTCGCCCTCCTGGCCGTGACAGCCCAGGCAATTGAACGTGTACAGGGGCGCCCCCTCGATTGCCGTACCGGAACCCGCCGGTAGCCCGGTTCCGTCCGCTGCGACGCTGATGTCCCAGGCGGCGATCAGTTCGGGGCTTGGCGTTTCGCCGAGATCGGGGCCCTGCTGCGCGGCGGCCGTGGTGAGCAGCATCACGGTTACCGTGGCGAGACCCACTCTAAACATAGACATTGGTGACTTCGCCGTCGGCTCCGATGCGCCAGGCCTGGACGGCGTTATTGTGGTAGGACACCTGGGCGCCTTTCTCGGCCAGAAATTCGTCGCGAGACGGCTGGACTTCACCGGTCTCGTCGATCGCCCGACTCACGAGGACGGTGGGCCCGCCATCGCGGCGCCACGCCATACGAAAACGTGTCAGCGCCTTGGGGAGGACGGGCTCGGACAGCGCGGCCTCGGCCCAGGTCCGGCCGCCGTCGGCCGAGACTTCCACGGCCCTGATCTTGCCCGCGGCTGACCACGCCAAGCCGGAGATTTCGTAGAGCCCGGGGCCGTCCAGCGTCAAACCCGGCGACGGCGAGGTGATGACGGACTTCACGCGCATCGGGTAGGTAAACAACAGCGACTCTCCGCTGGGAAGCAGGTCGGAGTACTTGGAGGTTTCGTCTCTCGTCATGATCGGCTCGGCCGTGACCTTGAGTCGCCGTAGCCACTTCACGCTGATATTGCCCTCGTAGCCGGGCAGGAACAGGCGTACTGGATAGCCGTTCGCCGGCCGTAGCCGCTCGCCGTTCTGATAGAGCGCGATCAGTGCGTCGTCCAGCGCCTTGGCCATGGGCACGCTGCGCGACATGGCTGCGGCGTCCGTGCCTTCCGCAAGGATCCATCGACCATTTGGCGCGACGCCCGCTTCGTCGAGGAGTATCGACAACGGGACACCGGTCCATTCGCTGCACGACACCATGCCGTGGATGTCGCCACAGCTGCCCGAAGGCGGCGTCGCGCTCAGATTCGGGCGGCTGTTTCCCGAGCACTCGAGAAATTGAATTCGTGTCACCATCGGGTAGCGATGCAGCGCGTCCATGTCGAAGATCAACGGCCGCTCGACCAGACCGTGGATCAGCAACCGGTGTGCATCCGGGTCGATCTCGGGAATGCCGCTGTGGTGGCGCTCGAAGTGCAAACTGCTCGGCGTGATCGTGCCCTGCAGGCTCTCCAACGGCGTCCGGGAAGCCCCCGCGCCGGTCGTGCCCAGCGCGGTCACGACGTGGCGAGTGACATGAGACTCGAACGGCGAGCGTTCGCCGTATTCCGACATGCCGAGCCCGGGCGCCCTCATCCAGGACGGGATGTCTTGTGACGCGGCCGGTCTCGCGGCGAGCAGGCCGAGGCTCCCGGCGCCGATCAGCGCAGCGCCGTGAGTTAGAAAGATTCGGCGGTGCAGCAAGCCGTTTCCGGCAACCTGCTCCGGCGTGGAGTCGGGAAGGATCGGCTTCGACATGGTCCTACTCTACCTATCTGTCGCCTGTTGATGTTGCGCCCGCCTCCTGAGCTGCGGACTACCGGTGGACTATATACCGGCTCGCCACGAAGTGCTTCACGGAGTCGAGCGATCGTCAGCGTTAGAGCCAGCTCCGCGACGTCGGCTCGTCGCGGGGTCGTCAAGGCCTAAGCAGCCGGGCCGAGTTAAACGTATACTCCCCGGTAACAAATAACGAGTTGGACGATCTGTCCACCGATAGGGGATAAAGCCATGCCATACATCCGTGTCGTCAAGTCTGCCCTGGTGATCAGTGTGCTCCTGCCTCTTTCCTGTGGCGTCATGGCGCAGCAGGCGCCGACGAGGGCCATTACCGAAATCGCCGACGGTGTTTACTGGGCCCAGAACAATAACCATCACTCGGTCTTCCTGGTCACGGACGAAGGGATCATTCTCGCCGATCCGATCAATGCGGACTTCTCCGCCTGGCTGAAGGCAGAGCTTGACGATCGATTCGGCGTCCCGGTCAGGTACGTCGTCTACAGTCATCATCACTGGGATCATGCGTCCGGCGGTGCGGTCTTCGAGGACACGGCTCAATTCGTCGGACATGAGAATATGCTGGGCAATCTGGCGTTAAGGCCCGCCGGCACGCCGTTACCCGCGAATGCGGCTGAGTTGGACGCCAATGGTAACGGTCAGATAGAGCCGTCGGAAGCCAGCGGCAACTTTGCGCAATCCTTCGACCTTTACGATGCCGACGGTGACGGCATGATCAGCGGCGCCGAAGCGACGCGAGGTGCGCTAAATGACGTACGCGTGCCGGACATTGTTTATCGGGATCGAATGACGATCTCGCTGGGCGGGAAGAGCGCGGATCTGATTCATATCGGAACGATGGACCATACCGACGACATGAGCGTCGTTCTGTTCCAGGACGAAGGGGTGGTATTCGTCGTCGACTACATCAGCATCGGCCGCGTACCGTTCCAGACGATCTTCCGGTCGACCGGCCCTGGCACGCTGGACGCACTGTTGAACTCGATCAGGCTGGTCGAGATGCTGGACTTCGATGTCGTCGCGCCGGGTCACGGCGTCGTCGGCGATAAATCCGATATCGCTGCGTACAGGCATTATCTTGAAGAGCTTCGAGACGCGGTCGTCGCAGGCATCGCTGCCGGTAGATCGGTCGAGGAGCTTCAAGCGAGCATCCTGATGGCGCCTTACAGCGACTGGATGAATTACGAGAACTGGCGACCGTTGAACGTCGCGGGTATGTACAACCAGTTAACCCAGGACTAAGCCGATAGGCCTGTCCGGCGACGCGGGTCCATCGGGGCCCATGACACGTAGACTATTCAGCGCTCGAGGTACTGAAGTTTATCTGGCGTTTCCAGCCAGTCATCGGCGTCATCCGGCGGATCCTTCGCCTGCGTGATGACGGGCCAGCCCGTAGTGAGTTCGGCGTTCAGTTCGATGAACCCTTTCTGAGACTCAGGTACGTCTTCCTCGTCGAAGATGGCGTCAACCGGACATTCAGGCACGCAGAGTGTGCAGTCGATGCACTCTTCGGGATCGATGACCAGCATGTTCGGGCCCTCGTGGAAACAGTCTACCGGGCAGACCTCGACGCAGTCCGTTAATTTGCACTTGATACAACTGTCTGTGACGACGAATGTCATAAATTTATTCCTCGATACTCAGGCGCCCGATCCCGGGACGTGGCTATTGTAGTGGTTGATCGAGACCTGTGCTAGGTTCCGGCCTCCGTTCACGAGTAGCCGCGCCGGACTAGTTCCAGTGTCCCATTAAATGTCTCACTGGCATCCTGTCAGCGGCTGACTCCGCCACTGCCGTCGAAATCAGAACTGATGCCGACATGGTCGATACCGATCAGGTCGACCGCTCAGTTCTCCAACACGAACGTAAATTTGTTGAGCATGCCATGGGATTCCACAGGGTCCCCGTCGATGACACGCGGCTTGTATTTGAACTTGTAGGCTGCGTCGATCGCGTAACGCTTTGCTCCTCCGGCGGCCGGATTTTCGCGGGCGGGGGCCGGTCATCCGCGGGTACATCGGGCCGAACGCGAGCGAACGGGACGAGTCGATACACCGTCGAGGAGACAAACGGACTCTCACCGGTGGCGATCAGGTGCTGCATCAGCAGTAGCAGACTGAGCGTGATGGCCGTCCCGAGTGCGACTGAGCCCGCATAGACGGGCGACTATTGGCTGGGTCATGGCGGTTACCTCGCTGTGTTTCAGGCTTGGCGGGCCACGGTCCTCTATACATCGAACAACGAGGTATAGTTTTACATACCTTGAACTAAAAGGTATAGTCGGTTTTCTCATCAGCGTGTGTGTTGATCCATGGGCCAGTCCAATCCTCCCTTCATGAGTGGTGTGCCGGAGCTACTGGTTCTGCGCCTGCTTGCGCGTCAGGACATGTACGGTTACGAACTCGTCAAAGCCGTACGGATCGTGACCGGCGAAGCGATCGCGTTGGGTGAGGGCGTGATCTATCCGGCCCTGCATGCGCTGGAGAGGAACGGCGCGCTCAAGTCGACACGCCAGCCCGTCAACGGCCGGACCCGGGTGTATTACCGCGTCACCGCCAAGGGACAGCGTCGCCTCGACCGCTTGACGGCGGAATGGGATCGAGTCAGCTCCGGGATTCGAGCGGCGCTGGGGCAGGCGGGGCGTGCCTAGCCCTAAACTGACTGCGCTAACAACGTCACTGCGCGATGGCGGGGTGTCCGCCGCGTACATCAGCCGGCTCGTGGCTGAGCTCGATGATCACTATGCGGACCTCGAGCAGGAAGAACGAGCGATCGGACGGGAGCCCGCGGTAGCGGCCGTAGAAGCCTTGCGGCGGCTCGGCCAGCAGGACAGGATCGCCGCGGAAGTACTCGCCAAGCCGGAACTGAGGTCATGGCCTTATCGCTGGCCGTGGATCGTGCGCGTGCTGCGGCCGGTGCTGCTGCTTTTGCTGTTGCCTGCGGTGCCGGTGCTCGCGTGTGCCGGCCGAGGTCCGGCGATCGCCAGATGGAGCGTCTCGATCGGCCTCGGTGCCGTGCTGACCGGGGGACTGCTGCTGGCTATGGCTCAGTCGATGGTCGTCGCGATCTAACGACGCCGGGCGCCCGATGTCCGGGCGGACTAACGCAGCATCCGCGCAACCTCTTCACCGATCGCCAACGATGCGGTCAGACCGGGTGACTCGATACCGAACAGATTGACCAGTCCGGCCGCGCCGTGTTGCTCGGGACCCTGGATCACGAAGTCTCCCGCCGGTTCGCCCGGGCCCACCAGCTTCGGCCGGATGCCGACGTAGCCTGGCGCCAGAGATCCGGCGGGGATAGCCGGCCAATAGGCCCGAATCGCTGTGTAAAAGGCCTCGGCCCGGTCGGGATCGGGCCGGTAGTCGATCGCGCTGATCCATTCCACGTCGGGGCCGAAGCGCGTCTGTCCGGCCAGATCCAGAGTCACGTGTACGCCGAGTCCCGCACCTTCCGGCAGCGGATAGACGAGGTGCTTGAACGGACTTTTCTGCCGCAGGACGAAGTAAGTCCCCTTGGCGTACCAAGTCCTCGGCACATGCCGGGAGTCCAGGCCGGCGAACAGTCCGGCGACATCGGTCGCGCGCAGTCCAGCGGCATTGACGACGACCTGCGCATGAATATGCAGATCCTCTCCGTCGCTTCTGACCGATAGCCGGATACCGTCGTCGGCGATGGATCCACCGACGAACTCCGACAAGACGGCGACGCGACCTCCCGCGGCCTCCAAGTCGCCGTGTAACGCCAGCATGAAGCTGTGACTGTCGAGAATGCCCGTTGATGGAGAGAGCAAACCGGCAGTACACCGCACCGCAGGCTCGAGTGCTGCGACATCCGTCTTCGACAGCGGTTGCAGATCGTCAACGCCGTTCGCCTCGGCTTGGTCGAGAAGAGCCGTCAGTCTGAACTCCTGGTCGGCGCTCAACGCGAGTACGAGTTTTCCGCAGCGTCGATACGGAATACCCCTGTCATCGCAATATCGGTACAGGAGATCTTTGCCGCGTACGCAGAATCGCGCTTTGAGGCTATCCGTCGGATAGTAGATGCCGGCGTGTATGACTTCGGAACTGCGCGAGGAAGTCTCTTCACCGATTCGTGCGTTGTGCTCCAGCACGACGACTTCCCGGCCGGCCCGGGCGAACTCGCGAGCGACCGCGAGCCCGACTACGCCGGCGCCGATGACCACCACGTCCAGAGATTCGTCCATTAGAACAGCTTGTCGTATGACATCCGGGTCCCAGACTGGCCTATTGTGCCGCCGCAGTCAGCGCGAGAACCACCGTGTCGTAGCTACTGTCCGGGATCGCTGCGGTCACGACCGTAGCGAGATCGTCGGAGGAGGCCTGCCCTCGGTTCAGATTCATCAGCGTGAGGTAGCAAGTCAGATTGAATACCGCGGCTTCGAGTTGCTCATCCGCGGCCAAGGGTCGTTCCGGCGCTGGCTCGCTCAGGGATTCGAGGCCGATCTGCTGTAGGCGTTCCGCTGCTAACTCGGTCGCTTTCACTTCAGCGCGAACCTCCATCGAGTCTGCGCGCGGGATGCATTCGCTCTGGCGGCCGGCCGTCTTCATCCACGAACGAACTTCGCGCAACGGGCGTACCACGTTCGCGGACCAGGTCGCGGAGAACTCGAATGCGGACTTCAGATCGGACTCCCGGATCGCGCCCCGGGACGCGCCGATCCAGCAGCAATAGAGGAGCAGGTTGACGTCGAGTCCATGTTGATCCTGTAGAGCGAGGCAGGCGTCGGCGACCCCGGGTTGGCCGTATACTCGGATGGAGAAATCCCAGAAGTCGCTTGATTCGCTCATGGCGCTCATTGAATCAGTTAGGGTGCGTTTAGACTAGCAGGCTGTTGGAAATGACTCGGACGGCATAGCATAGCCTCGTGATCTCTAATTCCACGGCGTACGTTCTATTGACGCTCAACATGGCGCTCTGGGGCAGTTCACTGGTCGTCGCGCGGGCTGCTCACGAGATCGTGCCGCCGTTGGCGTTTACATTTTGGCGTTGGGCGATCGCGGTGCTTGTGTTGCTACCGGTCGTCTGGCGGAAGCTGCCCGGCACGCTGCCGTATCTGCGGCGATCCTGGCGCAGCCTTTCCCTGCTGTGCGGGTTCATGGTCATCGGGACCACCCTCTCGGTGGTTGCCGTGAACTACACGACCGCCATCAACGCCAGCCTGATTAACGGCAGCCAGCCGTTCGCGACGGTGCTTGTCGCATTTGTCGTGCTGCGAGAACGTATGTCGTTGAGAAGCGGCGTTGGCATCCTCGCGGCATTTATCGGAATTCTGGTCATGATCTCCCATGGGAGTCTGCAGTTCCTCCTTGATCTGGCCGTTAATATCGGTGACCTCGTGATGCTGATCGCGGTCGCCGCCTGGGCATTTTATTCTGTAGAACTACATCGACAGCCCGAGCACCCCGGCGGCATTGTGCTGCTGTTCTTTATAGCCTGCGCGGGTCTGGTGACGGTGTTGCCGTTCTATGTCGTGGAAACGATATACGTCCGGGAATTCGTTCCGAGCAGAAACGGCGTGGCCGCTATCGTCTATCTGAGCATCGCTGCGACCTTGTTGGCCGTTTACTTATGGAACCTCGTCGTGCGTTCCGTGGGGGCAACGCACGCGGCGCTCTTCCTGAATCTGATTCCGGTGTTCGGCGCCGCGTTCGCGATGCTGTTCCTCGGCGAGAGTTTGTATGGCTTTCACCTGATCGGCGCCGCCCTCGTGTTCCTGGGTATCTTGATCACCGTTCGAGATCGACTGGCGACGTCTACAGGTAGTGCGTGAAATCATTAGGTTAAGGAGATTTAATGAGGATTTCTTTAACTGTCCGACTGGGCCGCGTGCCAGCTTGCTTGCGCGAGCCCAGGCCTCGTGTTGTGATCGGCCGCTCGACGAACTCACGCCGGCCCGCGTCGGCGCGCAGCCTTACTGAGACGTCGCTTTGCCGCGAAGGCAAGAGCTAGTCGCCTGGGAGAGACGGATGCCAGCCATGTTGAATCGATTGAATATCGCTCGTGCACTGACGATGATCGGGTTTCTGATCGGCTTGCGTAGCGTCGGGTTTACCTGGGCCCATATCGGCGACGAGATGTTCGTCTTGACGTCGGAAACTCGCCTGGCCGTGACGCATAGCTGGCACCACTACTTTCGGGAAGTGTTCGGCGACGTCGCAGCGATGGTCGTCGTATTACTTATCCTCTTCGTGCCCAAGCAGCTACGCCAACCCGCGGTGTGGTGGTCGATGTTGATCCTGCTGTTCGGATTCTACGCGCCGTTCTGGGTCGGCGTTCCGTTTATGGCGGAACTCGCTGCGCCGAGCATGGACGCTGAGATCCAGCACATTATCATGGCGCTGCCGGCGGTCATCGGGCTGTTTCTGTGCCGGAGCTATTATTTTCGACCCGACCGCTTAGTCTCATCGACGTAGCCCCAAGCCTCCGTGGCCGCCCGTTCCGCTACCGGGCAAGTTGCGACTCAGCTTCGAAGTCCGTCACGGCGCCGCGCGAAGCCCCTCTGGTAAGCTGCGGGCATGCGCAAACTCAAGTTACTGGTTTTTCAGCACGTCCCGTTCGAGCCATTAGGCACGCTGGATCGTCAATTCAAGGCCGCAGGTTTACGTGTCCGCTACGTGAACTTTTCCCGCCTCGCCGAGGCCCGGCCGGACGTAGGACGCTACCAGGGGCTCATCCTGCTGGGCGGCCCCATGGGCGCGGATCAGTCCGATCGCTATCCGCATCTTGAGATAGAGAAGGACGCGATCCGGCGGGCCGTCGATGCCGGGATACCGGTGCTCGGCATCTGCTTAGGGGCGCAGCTCATCGCCAGTGCGCTGGGTGCGCGGATCAGTCGGAATCCAGTCAAGGAAATCGGCTGGTTTGACGTCGTGCCGACGGCAGCGGGTTGCGAAGACGCTCTGTTCTCGAAGTTCAATGGTGTCGAGAAGATTTTTCAGTGGCACGGCGATACGTTTTCGCTCCCCAGTGGGGCCCACCACTTGGCGGAGTCTGCAACTTGTGCGAATCAGGCGTTTCGTTTCGGCGAGAGCGTCTATGGCTTGCAGTTTCATCTCGAGGCGGACCGAGCGCTTATCGAGCGATGGCTGCGGACGCCCGTGCATGTCCGCGAGCTCGCCGAGTGCGGTACGGCCGTAGATCCTGACCGGATTCTTGCAGATACCTCCCGATTTATCGATCGCGCCACAGCACTGAGCGAAACGCTGTTCGGTGCATTCATCGAGCGGTTCTACAGCCGGCCGCGACGAGTCGCGCTGCCGTCGCGCTGAACGGTCGCCGACCGATGGGGGCTACCGAATCCGTGACAACGCAGTGCTGGCTTCACGCCGCGCTGCGGATGCCTCCCGTTGAGCCGCCGCCACCTGTCGACTGAGATCCCTGACTTCCCGAGTCAAGCCACTGACCTCCCGCTCCAGGGCATCGATTCTGATCTGTGCGGCCAGGCGGGCGTCCTCTGAGCCGAGGGAGCCAAGACCGGCGGTAGTCCTCGTGTCGAGCCGGGTGTCGAGCGTGGCGAGCTGGCTCTCGAGCGAGGCGAGACGCTCTTCGATCGTCAGTGGGACGCTTGGGGTTTGGCTGTAGCCGGCAGGGAGAACAAAGAGCGCGACCCCGAACAGAATGTGTCTAGCCCGCATGCTAGCCCTCCGCGTCCGTCGCGAGTGGATGACTCGAACCCGGAGCGCGGGATGCCCGCGCTCCGGTTGCGTCTGTTAACGGGGCGCTATTGCCCCATACCCATGCCCATGCCCATGGTTCCGCCACTTTGCGTCGCTTCGATCTGAATGTTGATGGAGATATCCGTACCGATATTCGGCGCGCCGAAGCTCATGCCGTAGTCAGTCCGGTCGAGACTGGCAGTCGCGCTGAATCCCACCTTGTCGGCGCCGCTACGGTCCTTACCGAGCTGGTTCTGCATGACATCCAGCGTGACGGGATTCGTCTCGCCCAGGATCGTGAGATCACCATGGACGGCGAGGTGATTCTCGCCCAACACCTCGACTCCGGTGCTGACAAAATGAAGTTGCGGATGAGTCTCAACGCCGAAAAAATCGTCCCGCTTGAGGTGGTCGTTCAGCCCCTCGTGGAACATGTTGACACTTGCGGCGTCGATCATAATATCCAGCGAACTCGCGGTCGGGTCATCCGCGTCGAAATTGAACGTTCCGTTAAAGTCACGGAACAGGCCGCGCATGATCGAGTACCCCTGGTGGTTGACGTCGAACCAGATTCTCGAGTGGTTCGGGTCGATGTCGAAGGGCATAGGCTCGGCACTCGCTGGCCCGGCAATCCCTAGCGTGACAAGCGTCATAATTGCTAAACGGTTCATGTGATCTCCCTCGTCGTAGGTTTAATGTTGTTAGCTCAAGTTCCTGCCAGGCGGCCAAGCTTGGATCGCCCGCAAGCATCGATCTTCTTCGTGGAACGGATCTTAGCGCGATTTGGCGCGAATTGCCCGATGCGCCGCTATCGCTCGGTCAGCGCGGGCTACAGAGCCGGTGCACTACGGCACGTCGCTGAGGACCCCCGGAGGCGCGGACCCCGGTTTGCGTCCGCTCGCCGGAACCGCTAGGTTGCGGTGGCTAGGCTGGCGCAACGCCGCGACGGGTGATTTTGTCATGAGTTTCACGCAACGAATTCTTCTCGCCATGGTGACTGGTGTGATCGTCGGCGTGTTCCTGAACGTCGTGGGCCCAAATTTCCAGGCCGTTAGCGATTTTCTCGTCAATGGATTGTTCTATGTAGTGGGCACGATATTCATTGCCTTGCTCAAGCTCATGGTCGTGCCATTGGTGCTGGTCTCGCTCGTCTGCGGAGTGACCGCATTAGGGGATCTTCGGACGCTCGGGCGAGTGGGCGGCAAGACGCTTGGGCTCTATCTGGTGACGACGGCTATCGCGATCACGTTTGCGTTGACGATCGCCAACTTGGTCGATCCCGGTCAAGGCTTCGAGCTCGCCGGCGAAGAATACAGCTACGAAGCCAGGGAGGCGCCTCCGCTCGCCGAGGTAATCATCAGCATGATTCCGGAGAACCCGATCCGGGCGATGGCGGACGGCCAGATGCTGCAGATCATTATGTTTGCGATGTTGTTGGGTTTCGCCATTACGTCGGCGGGTGAACGCGGCAAGCGCGTCGCTGCACTGTTCACCGACATGAACGAAGTGATCCTGAAGATGGTATTGCTCGTGATCAAGACGGCGCCGATCGGCGTATTTGCACTGATCTCAAGAACGTTTGCGACCCAGGGAATAGAGATCTTCCGGCCGTTGTTAGGTTACTGCATCGCCGTCGTGATCGGCCTGCTGCTGCATTTGTTGATCACCTATGGGTTGTTACTGCGCGCCAGTGGACTGAGCCCGATACGGTTTCTAATCCACATGCGGGCTCCGATGTCGTTCGCGTTCAGTACGTCCTCATCCAGCGCGACCATTCCGGTTACGCTGAATACGGTAGAGACGCGCCTCGGCGTGAAGAACTCGATCGCTTCGTTCACGATACCCTTGGGCGCTACGATCAACATGGATGGCACCGCGATCATGCAGGGGGTCGCTACGGTGTTCATCGCCAACGTCTACGGCGTGGACCTCGTGCTGGCGGACTATCTCGCGGTGATCCTGACCGCCACGCTGGCGTCCATCGGCACCGCGGCGGTACCGAGCGCGGGCCTGATCATGTTGGCGATGGTGCTCGGGCAGGTCGGCTTGCCGGTGGAGGGCATCGCGCTGATTATCGGTATCGACCGGCTTCTGGACATGCTCAGAACTGCCGTCAATGTGGCCGGCGACGCTGCGGTCACCTGTTTCGTCGCTCGGAGCGAAGGCGCGTTGGATCTCGAGACGTTCCGGAATTCTAAAGAGGCTCTCGATCCTCGGGCGCAGCGCGAACCGGTGGCGGGTGGCCTCTAGCTCCGCGAGTAAATCATGAGTCACGATCCCAACATACTGCTGGTCGGTTGCGGCAATATGGGGCGGGCGCTCGTGAAGGGTTGGCTGACCGAAGGCCGTGACCCGGAGCGGATTCAGGTCGTCGACCCGAATACCGAGGCCGCGTCGGTTGCGCGCGAACTTGGCGTGAAGGCGGTCACGAGTTTGTCCGAAGTTCAGATGCCGGTGGCAGTGATCGTCCTGGCGGTTAAGCCGCAGCAGCTCGAAAGCGTCCTACCGGCCTATCGAGATCTGGCCGCCGCGGGTACCGTGGTCTTGTCGATCGCGGCAGGAAAGCAGATCGAATTCTATGAACGGGCTCTTGGCGGAGAACCTGCCATCGTCCGGGGGATGCCGAATACGCCAGCGGCGATCGGTCAGGGGATGACGGTCCTGTCAGCGAATCGTGCCGTCACGGCCGAGCAGCATGCCCTGTGCCAGTCGCTAATGGCGGCCGTCGGAGAGGTCGCGTGGCTGGCGGACGAACAGTTGATGGATGCGGTCACTGCGGTTTCCGGCAGTGGGCCGGCCTATGTGTTCCTGTTGATCGAGTGCCTGACCGACGCGGCCGTGAGCGCCGGGCTGGAGAAGAATCTGGCACGACAGCTCGCCGAGCAAACCGTCGCCGGCGCCGGCGCCTACGCGCTTGTCTCAGAACAGGACGCTGGTGAACTCCGGCGACGAGTGACGAGCCCCGGCGGCACGACCGAAGCGGCGTTGGAGATATTGATGCGTCCGGACGGGCTTCCGGCCCTGTTCGTGCAGGCCGTGCAGGCCGCGAGCAAGCGCGCCCGGCAATTAGCCTGAACGACTGCCAGCCGCAGTAAAAAAACCCCCGGGCCTTGCGGGCCGGGGGTCAGAGGGAAGGCGGGGCGTCCCTGCCCCTCCGGGGGGGGACTCGATGCATAGTGATCCTGACGTGGTCAGAGTGTCGGTCGTCTCATCATTTGACATATTCTAGAGAGGCTAAACGCGCTTCTGGCCGCGCCGTTGACGAACCGCCGAAAACTCATGTGATTATGTCGCTAAAATGCCCGTCGTCTTGCGGCTGCGGGGAGAAGAGAGAAGTTATATTCCGCTTGTATTCTACTGAGTTACTGTCACAATCGAATGCGGTTTCAAGGCTGGAGCGGCGAATCGGCAGTCGTCTCACAGATGCTCTACGGTAATGGCTGATCGCACGGGGGATACCGGCATGACCGGGACGCGGTCGAGTCAGACGAGCCCCTCCGGTCGGACGTCGACGGCGCTGCGCGCGGCCGGACTCGATCTCATCGGGACCCAGATCGCAATCGAATTCCTGAACCTGCGGAGCGACGACGTCGAGGAGCGGATCAGGGATGGCTTGCGCACCCTGACCGAAGTCACCGGCGCCGACGCCGTGTTCGTCGCGCTACTCGATAAGTCGGGGCAGACCTTCGAAGAGGTCTATGCCGAGCGTGCGACCTTTTCCGCCTGTAACCCGGAAGTCCTCAGGAACCGCGAACTCTCCGACTTTCCATGGATCAAGAAGCGTCTCAAGCACGTCAAGCTGCTGGAGATCAGAGATACCGGGAAACCGTCGCCGGCGCAACGGGCGGACGCCGAGCAACTCGTGAACCTCAATGTCGGGGCACTCATGGCAGTTGGCTTCGAGATCGGTGATCGGCCGGCCGGCCTCCTGGGTATCTTTAGTTCGATTCCGGATCCGGACTGGGGCGTGGAGTTGCAGCTGACGCTGAAGCTCATCGGCGTCAGCTGTGCGAGCGGGCTTGAGCGAATTCGGCTGGACGAAGATTTACTCACCGTCAAAGAACGTGACGACCTGGTCACGAGTACGGCGAATGACGGCTTGTGGGATTACGATGTCCGCAACAATTCAATGTACTTCTCGCCGCGATGGCGCGCGATGCTCGGGTATCCTCAGGACGACGACATTCCGGAATGGCGCTTGCTGGTTCACCCGGATGACATGGCTCGTGTTCAAGCGCAACTTAGAGAGCATCTGGATGGCCATTCGGACCTGTTCGAGAGTGTCCACCGTATGCGGCACGCCGACGGCGGCTGGCGCTGGATTCAGAGCCGAGTCAAGGGGCGCGTCGACGAGCACAACCGGCTGCGGCGCCTCGTCGGCGTAGAGACCGATATTACGGAGCGCAAGCTCTATGAGGAGGCGCTGTTCCGGGAGAAGGAGAGCGCCCAGATTACGTTGCAGTCGATCGGGGACGGTGTGGTGACCACCAACGCCGAGGCGCGGGTCCAGTACCTCAACCCAGTAGCCGAAGAGCTTACCGGGTGGCAGCTGGACGATGCCGTGACGATGCCCATCGACGAGATTTTCAGAGGGTTTCACGAAGAGACCTGCGAGCCGATGGAGAACCCGGTCTCGGTGTCGATGCGTCGAAATCGATCGATCAAATCGACGCGCCCGATATTGCTGATTCGTCGCGACGGGAACCAGCTGTACATAGAGAGCACTGCCGCACCGATCCGAGATGCGAGCGGTAACGTCACCGGCGGAGTGCTTGTATTCCATGACGTCAGTGAGGCCCGAGACCTCAACAATAGACTCAATTTCAACAAGAGCCACGACGCACTGACCCTCCTCATCAATCGGGAGGAGTTCGAAAGACGTCTCGAGCGTGCGTTGAAGAGCGCCAAGGCCGAGGAGACGTCTTATGCGGTCCTGCATATGGATCTGGATCAATTCAAGATCATCAACGATGCCTGCGGGCATGCTGCCGGGGACGAGCTGCTGACACAGCTTAGCGTGCTATTGAAATCGAAAATTCGTTGGCGAGATACCCTGGCGCGGCTCGGAGGCGATGAGTTTGGCGTCTTGGTGGAGAGCAGTACGCTCGAGGAGACGATGAAGATAGCGGAGGCGTTGCGGGAAGCCGTGAACGAGTTCCGTTTCGTCTGGGATGATCGAACATTCCGGCTCGGCGTGAGCATCGGAGTTGTTCCGGTTATCGCAATTAACGAAGACGTAGCCGCGCTGGTGAGCGCGGCGGATAGCGCGTGTACCGCAGCAAAAGAGGCGGGGCGAAACCGCGTCTACGCGTACGAAGAAACCGATATCCACCTTATGAGGCGTCGTAAGGAGATGCAGTGGGCGGCGCGTCTCACTACGGCGTTGGAAGAGAACCGATTCGAGCTGTATCGCCAGACGATACAGCCGTTGCAGTCGGGGATGGATTCCGGCGCGCACTACGAGCTGTTATTGCGCATGAAGGACGAATCCGGCGATATGATTTCACCGGCTCTCTTTATAGCTGCAGCGGAGCGTTATGGTATTACCCCCAGTATCGATCGCTGGGTGATCAGCCATGCGTTTCGCTGGCTGGTCTCGGAGGCTGACGAGCGGGAACGCCTGTCCCTGTGTTCGATAAATCTTTCGGGCCAAAGTCTTACCGATGAAAAGTTTCTGCCGTTCGTCATCGATCAATTTCAGACGAGCGGTCTTCAAGGCCACCAGATCTGCTTCGAGATAACGGAGACCGCCGCGATCGCAAGCTACTCGCAGGCCAATCGGTTTATTCACGCGTTGAAGGACTTAGGCTGTAAGTTCGCGCTGGACGATTTCGGGACGGGCCTATCTTCGTTCGGTTATCTCAAGCACTTCCCAGTCGACTACCTGAAGATAGATGGCAGTTTCGTGAAGGAGATTCTTCACGATCCGATCGACCGGGAGATGGTGCGTTCGATTAACGAGATCGGGCATCTGACGGGCAAACTGACAATCGCGGAGTTTGCCGAGAACGCGGAGATCATTACCATGCTCCGTGGAATGGGCGTCGATTTCGCTCAAGGATACGGCATAGACAAGCCGAAGCCCGTTTTACTGGCTGTCGCCTGAGCGCAGAGAATCGCGGAGCCTAAAGAAAACGCATCGAGAAGTCGACGGCCGTGACGTGCTTCGTCAGCGCTCCGACAGAGATGAAATCGACGCCGGTTTCGGCAACCGCTCGGAGGTTCTCGAGTCCGATTCCCCCTGATGCCTCGAGCTGTCTTTTCGGGCCGTCATGAGCGTCTCGAGCGGCGACCGCCGCTCTTAATGACTCCAAGGAAAAATTGTCCAGCATGATGCGGTCGACATCGGCCGCCAGCGCTTCGTGGACCTGGTCGAGCGTCTCCACTTCGATTTCGATGAGCGCTGCCGGCTCGTGTCGTCTCGCGGAGTCGGCCGCGGCGCGAATGCCGCCCGCCGCAACGATATGGTTTTCCTTGATCAATATGCCGTCATAGAGGCCCATGCGGTGATTATCGCCGCCGCCACACAACACGGCATACTTCTGCGCTCGGCGCAGTCCTGGGATTGTTTTGCGAGTATCGAGTAGTCGTGCTTGCGTAGCGGCGATCGCCAGAACGTGCTCGCGAGTGACTGTCGCGGTTCCGGACAACGTTTGCAGAAAGTTGAGCGCCGTGCGTTCGCCGGTAAGGATCGGGCGGGCCGGGCCGGTGACGTCACAGATGGGCCGCTCGGGAGTGAGTTCCATGCCGTCGGAGAAATTCCATTTCACGGCGACTCGGTCATCGAGTTGGCGATAGACTTCGTCGAACCAGGCACAGCCGCTTAGCGTAGCGGTGGCGCTTACGATGACCTGCGCGCTCGCCGTCGTGTGAGCGTCGATCAGTTCCGCGGTCAGGTCGCCGCTGCCCCGGTCCTCTTCCAGAGCCTGGGCGACCACGCCACCGAGATCGGGCGGCAGCGGGATCGACTGTTGAGACATGTTCGTGATCGAGGCTGAGAAAAGAAAAACCCGGAGAGGTATTTTCCTCTCCGGGTCGCAGACAGCGTCAGCTAAAATCAGATGATGAATCCGCCATGACCATAGCCGACCATGCTCATGATCATCGGGAAGGACAACAGGGTATTGGTTCGTGATGCGAGCAATGCGATACGCTTGGCCTTGGCGATTTCCTCGGCCGCCGCTTCGACGATCCCGAGTATCTTCTTCTGGTTCGGCCAGATCAGGACCCAGACGTTGAATAGCATGATAGTCCCTAGCCAGGCACCGACGCCGATGATGCGAGGAAGGCCATCGGTCAGCATGAATGCGTCGCCGAGTATTCCCAGGTGCGCGAGGTAGGCGACACCGGAGACCCACGTCACGACCGCGGTCCAACGGAACCAGAACAAGGCGCGCGGCGCGACATATTTCGTGATGCCGGCCCCTCCCGGGCCGCCGTCATCCGCCGCCGCGTCGGCCAACGCGGGGACCTGCACGAAGTTGAAATAGTACAGCAGTCCTATCCAGGTGATACCGGCCCAGACATGGACCGATACGATCAGGCCGTTGACGTTGAAATTGATGCCCATGGTCGCGAGCCCGAGCAGGACGGCGAGTACCATGCCGGCAATAATGGTGCCTCGCACCGAATTCAATGGGTTCATGGGAGTTCCTCCGCGTGGGTCATTATGTTATTGCTATCCACAAATCGGCCAGATGACTTGCCCTGGCCGAGAATCTCTTGAAGAATAGGGTAGCGGTAGCCATTATTCAATGATTCCTGATCGGCTCCGGGCTGGATGTTCGGTCGTAGAACGCTACCGCAGTCCGTGTGGACAGACAGTGGAGGTCGAGTGAATGGATGTCAATGAACGAATTCAGAAGCAGCTGGCGGATAACCCCGTGCTCCTGTACATGAAGGGCACACCGGACTTTCCGCAGTGCGGGTTTTCGGCACAGACGGTTGCGGTACTCCGCGACATCGGCGCCGAGTTCGCCTTTGTGAATATCTTCGAGGATCCGGAAGTCCGGGAAGGGCTGAAATCCTACTCCAACTGGCCTACTTTTCCGCAGCTGTACGTCGGTGGCGAGTTGATCGGTGGCTGCGATATTGCGCTGGAATTACACAAGTCCGGCGAGTTGAAGGACATCGTCGCGAAGGCCGGACCGTCGGCAACCGACGCGGCTGAGTAAGCCTGCAGGTCTAGCGTTCGTAAACGCCGCGGAAGCGATTAACAATTTCGCAGAATAACATCGCGGTCCGTTCCGCATCATAAGCGGCCGAGTGCGCTTCCGCTTCATCCCAGGAGAGTCCGGCTGCGGTCACCGCCCGCCCCAATACAGTCTGACCGAATGCGACGCCGGCCAACGTCGCGGTGTCAAAGCTCGAGAACGGGTGAAACGGGTTGCGCTTGATCTGGGTTCTCTCGGCCGCGGCGTTCAGAAAATGCAAGTCGAAAAAGGCATTGTGTCCGACGAGAATCGCACGGTTGCACGCTTGTTCTTTGACTTCTCTTCTCACTTCTTTGAAGACTCGCCGCAGCGCGTCCTCTTCGTCGAGTGCGGCCCGCAGCGGGTTAAAAGGGTCTATGCCAGTCACTTCGAGCGAGGCCGGCTCGAGCCTCGCTCCCGGGAAGGGTTTCACGTTATAGCGGATGGTTTTACCGAGCTTCAAGTCGCCGTCCTCACCGAGGTGCAATAGCACGGCAGCGATCTCCAACAGCGCATCGGTCGCAGGATTGAATCCACCGGTTTCCACGTCGACCACCACGGGCAGGAATCTTCGGAATCGCGCTGCGATCCGCGACGATGGCTGTTCAGCCGTGGTCTGAGTCTCCGGTGTCTCGGTCACGCGGGCGGTATTCTATTAGAGCGTGGTGGATGGATGTTGGTATCACGAACGCGACGGATGATCCTATCAGGAGCGCCCATCGAATTCACCCGCCGCCCCGTCTCACTGCCGAGGAACGGTCGATATGGCGCAACGCTGCGACTGTGCGGCCATCGCTACACGGTCTTTGGCTTGTAATCGCACAGATCCGCGATCACACAGGTCGGGCAAGCGGGCTTGCGCGCTTTACATACATAGCGGCCATGCAAAATCAGCCAATGGTGCGCGTCGCGTTTGTACTCGTCCGGCGTGAACTTCTCGAGTTTTTTCTCGACCGCTAACACGTTTTTGCCGGTTGCAAGGCCCGTCCGGTTCGACACCCGGAAGATATGGGTGTCGACCGCGATCGTCGGTTCCCCAAACGCCGTATTGAGAACCACGTTAGCGGTCTTTCTGCCGACGCCCGGAAGGGCCTCTAGCGCTTCGCGATCGCGAGGCACTTGGCCATTGTGCCGTTCCACGAGAATCCTGCACGCGCCGACAATATTTTTCGCTTTACTATTGAACAATCCGATCGTCTGTATGAAAGGTTTCAGCCGATCCTCGCCCAGCGCGAGGATGCCGGCTGGGGTGTTGGCTACCTTGAACAGCTTCGCGGTTGCCTTGTTAACGCTTATGTCGGTGGCTTGTGCCGAGAGCACAACCGAGACCAGTAGCTCGAATTCTGACCGGTATTTTAATTCGGTTCTCGGGTTTGGATTCGTCTTAGCCAGGCGCTCGTACAGCTGTCTTCGTTTTTGCGCATTCACGACGGCCGCTCCTCGGCCTGTGCCGTTCGCGTCGCCGGCGTCGCAGTGCTCTGCTGGTCACGGCCGAGATGATTCTTCAGCGCGATCAGCAGCGCGAGGCCGAAGAACGCGCCCGGTGGTAGCGCGGCTACCAGGATTCCATCAATCGGTAGATCGATGTAGATGCCGGCTGCGGCGTCACCCAGCAGTTGATCGAGCCCCACGAACAACGTGCCTCGACCGACAATCTCCCTGCAGCCGCCCAGCGCGATCAGAGCAATCGTGAAGCCCGCTCCGGTGCTGAGTCCGCCCAGAGCCGCCACCCCGATGGGTTGGCGGCTGGCGAACACCTCGGCCTGGGCGAGGATCACACAGTTGGTGACGATCAGCGGGATAAACAGGCCCAGGGTCTGGTGCAACTCGTGGAGATACGCGTTGGCCAGTAGATCGACGATCGTCACGAGCGAGGCGATTATCAGGACGAAGACCAGGATACGCGCTGCGGGTACCAACGCACCGCGTATCAGTGACACAATCACATTGGTCCCGACGAGCACGGCGGTCGTCGCCAGTCCCAATGCCAGGCCGTTCACGAGCGTGCTGGTAATCGCCAGCAGCGGGCAGAGTCCCAGCAGCTGTACCAGCGCCGGGTTGTTACGCCAGACGCCGTCGAGAACGACTGCCCTCAGATCACTCATCGGCACTTTCGCCCGCTAACGAGCTGTTGCCCGACGGCCCTGAGAACAGCTCGTCATGGTGTCGCTGAAAATACAGCAACGTGTTTTTCACGCCATCGACGACCGCACGCGGTGTCACGGTCGCGCCTGTAATTGCATCGAACAGGCCGCCGTCTCGGCTGACTGCCCAGCCGTCCAGCGGCGGCGACGAGAGGCTAGTCCCGTCGAAGCCGAGGATCCAGTCGGATTTCTCGATCTCGATCGGATCGCCCAGACCCGGCGTTTCGCTGTGACTCGTCACCCGGACTCCGGTGACGATACCGTCGTCGGCGATCCCGATCAGCAGGTGAATCGGGCCGCTATAGCCGCGGGGAGCAACACTTGAAAACAAGGCGGCGACCGGTCGTCCCTCCCGGGTAGCGATGAAGACGTCCACCGGATCTGCGCTGCCGAGGAGCTCGGGGTCCCGCACGGTACGACGACTCTGAGTCAGCTCATTGTCATGGCTGGCCGGATCGAGGACCTGGTGGAGCGTGCGAAGAAGTCGTGCCTGACGATTCTCCTCGATACGCTCGTGGCTGATCTCATAACTTCCGGTCACGAGCACGGCCGCGCCGACGGCGATCGCTGTGATCGACGCGATCGCGCCCAATGTCCGTTGCTTAGGGCTGGCCATAGATCCGTGGTCTGGTATATCGATCCAGCAGCGGTACCGTCGCGTTCATCAATAACACGGCGAAGGCCAGCCCGTCCGGATAGCCGCCCCAGGTCCGGATGGCATAGGTGATCGCGCCGATCCCGGCGCCGAAGATCAGCCGGCCACGATCCGTCGCGGCGGCCGTGACCGGATCGGTCGCGATAAAGAAAGCACCCAATAGCGTAGCGCCGCTGAACAGATGGAAGCCGGGAGACGAGTAGCGACTCGGGTCGATCGCGTGGAAAATCACGGCGCAGGCGAGAAGACCGGCAAGTAACGAGGCCGGGATGTGCCAGCGGATGACGCCGTGATAAAGGAGGTACAACCCGCCCAGCGCGAAGCAGCCGTTAATCCATTCCCAGCCTCGGCCGCCGTAAAAGCCGAACAGTGGGCCTGCCTGGATCTCGTCGAGCGTTCGCATCCGGCCTAAACCTTCCTTGACCTGGTCGAGTGGTGTCGCCTGGGTGAGCGCGTCGATGCCAAGGCCCGAAAGGGTGTGGCCGGTCACGGCGTAGTTCAGATTCGCCCAGAACCCGAGTTGCTGGGTGCCGGGGTCGAGCCCAACCGGCGGCAGCCACTGGGTCATCTCTACCGGGAAGGAGATCAGCAGGATTGCGTAGCCCACCATCGCGGGATTGAACAGATTGGATCCGAGGCCGCCGAACAGATGTTTCGCCAGGACGATCGCCAGCCCGGTGCCCAGAGCCGGTAGCCACCACGGGGCTAGCGGCGGTATCGCGAAGGCCAATAATATGGCCGTCACCGCCGCGCTGGCGTCTGCGATGCCGGGTCCGATCGCGCGCCGTCTCGCTCGCAACATCAACGCCTCGGCCGCGAGTGCCGCAGCAACGGCGATCACCATGTTGATGAGCAGGCCCCAGCCGAAATACCCTGTGGTGACGATCGTTGCGGGGACGAGCGCATAAAGAACTCGGCGCATGACCAACGGCACGCTGGTAGTCGGAGTGACATGCGGAGCGGGCCTAAGTGCGAAGGACATAGTGGACCAACAACGCTCTGTTGATGGGTTCAGCGAGAGAGTCACTCATCGTCAGCACCGCGTCGACGCTGGACGCGATCGATGGCCGCTTGGACGGTTGCTCGTCGTATCCGGGAGTCGGGGGCCACTTGCGCTTTCAAGTCGGTACGACGCTTCTCTGTCTGCTCCTCTTGTAGGCGCAGGCGCTCCTGTTTGCTCAGGTAGCGGGCCTGCGCGGTATCCGCGAGGCGCCGGTGCCGCTCGTGCATTCGTCTAGCGTGCTTGGCGTCCCGAAAATATTCGGTCAGAGGAATATGGCTTGGACACACGACGTCACAACAGCCGCACTCGATGCAGTCGCTCAAGCCCAGAACATCTAGCTGCCGAAAGTCGTCGGATTTGGATCGCCGTAGCAGATCCTGCGGCAGGAGCCGAGCGGGGCACACGTCGGCACAATTTCCGCAGCGAATGCAGGGCCATTCCTCGTAGCTGTCCCGGACCTCATCGGCGCGTGCCGCGATGATGCAGTTGGTGGCTTTTGTCACCGGCAACTCGTCAGACGCCACCGCGTAGCCCATCATGTTGCCGCCGAGGATCAATCTGGCGACCTCGCCAACGTAGCCGCCGCAGTGCTGAATCAACTCCCGGATCGGCGTGCCGATGGGTACCTCGAGATTCTGCGGCGCCGACACGCCGTTGCCGGTGACTGTGACGATTCTCGTCGTCAGGGGCTCTCCGGCGCAGACGAGCCGATTCAATGCGTAGGCGGTGGCGACGTTCTGGCAGACGCAGCCGGTTGCGATCGGGTAATGGCCGCTGGGGACTTCCTCTCCCACCAGCAACTCAACGAGTTGTCGCTCGCCGCCGGCCGGATAGACGGTAGGCACCTCTTCCGTCCGGATACGTTCGTCACCGAGCTCGGTGATCGCCGCCGCCATGGCTTCGAGCGCCAGCGGCTTATCACGCTCGATTGCCAGCAGGCAGACGTCCGCGTCCAGTAGGCCCATCATCGTTTGTGCGCCTCTGAGTATCTCCGGAGCACGCTCACGCATGAGCATGTCGTCGCAGCTGATGTACGGCTCGCATTCGGCGCCGTTAAGAATCAGCGTGGTGCAGGCCTCTTGCGCAGAAAGTTTGTCGGCCGTCGGAAACGCAGCGCCGCCCAGCCCTACGATACCGGCGGCCCGGATCGCCCGTATGCGGTCGGCGTGCCCATCCGGCCAAAGAGCCGGTGGTTCGGCCCGCGCGTCCGCAGGCTCATCGTCCACGGCGAGTAGAACGCATTGTGCTCTGACGAGTCCGTTGCCGCCGGGCACCAGCCTCTCCTCCACGGCCAGGACTTCGCCGGATCTTGGGGCGTGGGCCGCCGCCGATCGCGTCTCGCCCGGTTCGCCGATGACCTGCCCCCGGGTTACCCGTTGACCGACCGCGACGATCGGCGTCGCCGGGAGACCGGCCTGCTGGGTCATCGGGATCACGAGCCGTTCCGGCATCAGGTCGCGATCGATAGGCGATGACGTCGACATTCGTTTGCGAGTGGCCAGGCGCATGCCGCCGGTCAGGCTGCGACGAAATTGGAGCTCAGGCATCGCGGGACTCCAATGCGATACAGTCTACCGGGCAGGGAGGAAGGCATAGTTCGCAGCCCGTGCAATCGCTCGTGATGACCGTGTGCATCATCGTGGAGATTCCCACGATCGCATCGACGGGACAGACCCGTGCGCAGAGATTACAGCCGATACAGAGATCTTCGTCGATGCGAGCGACTCTATCGAGGCTCGCGTTGCCCAGCCCTGCGAGCAGGGGCTCCGGTTCTCTGCCCAGCACACTGGCAAGCCGGCGTACGGTTTCTTCGCCCCCCGGCGGGCAGCGGTTGATGGGTGCGTCGCCGGCGGCGATGGCTTCCGCATAAGCACGGCAGCCGGGGTAGCCGCACTGTGCGCACTGGATTCTAGGTAAGATTTCTTCCAACCGGTCGGCGCTGGGGTCCGCTGCAGGCGGGAGATAGTGACTGCTAAGAATTAATAGTATCGCCAGAGTTACGGCGAGACCGGCCAGAACAACCGTGCCGATAATCACTACAGGCGCGCAAAGCCGTTGAAGCCGAAAAAGGCCAGGGACATGATACCGGCTGTGACGAGGGCGATCGGTGCGCCCCGGAACGGCGTTGGTACGTCGGCGTCCTCCAGTCGCTCGCGTAATCCGCTCAGCAACGTCAGCACGATCCCGAATCCCAACGCGGCGCCCGCGCCGAAGAATAACGCGGAAAGCAGCGTCCGTTGTTGTGTCGAGTTGAGTAACGCCACCCCGAGGACCGCGCAATTACTGGCGATCAAGGGTATGTAGAGGCCGAGAATGCGATGGAGTATCGGTGAGACTCTGCGTAAAGCCAGCTCGGTGAATTGAACTGCAGCGCCGATGACCAGAATAAACGAGATCAAGCGCAAGTAGCCGACGCCCAGAGGCAAGAGCACGTAGTGTTCGATCAGATAGCTAAGGCCTGACGCGAGCGTGAGCACCAGGCCTGTGGCCAATGCCATGCCCAAGGCACCGTCCATGCGTTTGGAAGCGCCGAGAAACGGGCAAAGCCCGAGAAACTGAACCAGGACGAAATTATTCACCAATGCCGCAGCGAAAATGATAAGCATCAGCTCGGTCATGGCAGTCAAGTCACCTTCATGCCGAGTTCTGCTCCGGGCTGCGGGACTCTTGAAGCATCGCTTCAATCTGTTCGCGGTCAATGCGTTGCAGCAGGCTCTCGAAGCGCGCTATGCGGCGCCCCAGCAGAGGTTGCTGCGCGTCTGTCCAGATCAGCGCGTCGACGGCCAGGAAGGCTTCGGCCCTTTCCGTCACGCCCGGTATGACGGGTTTCAGGTAAATCATCAGCGTACGGAACAGGTTCAGGCCCAGCGTAGCGATGCCCACGACCGCGTCATCCTGCCCTGGGTTCTTCGCTTTGAGCCAGGGCTTCTCATCGTCGATGTATTGATTCGCTTTATCGGCAAGCGCCATGATGCGCCTGATGGCGCGCGCGTAGTTTCTCGCTTCATAGTCCGCGGCGATCTCGTCTCCCGCCTCGGCGAAGACGGCAAACAGCGCCTCATCCGGCAGCTTTTCGGCCAGGCGCCCGGAGTTGAGTCGATGCACGAAACCGGCGCAGCGGCTGCCGATATTCACGAGTTTACCGACCAGATCTGAATTCACTCGTGCGACGAAGTCATCCATGCTCAGGTCAAAGTCGTCAGCGGTCGGCCCGAGCTTCGCGGCGAAGTAGTAACGTAGACAATCGGGATCCAGATGCTTCGCGTATGTTGCGGCCATGATCAGAGTGCCCCTGGACTTCGACATCTTTCGCCCATCGACGGTCAGGAACCCGTGGACGAAGATGCCTGACGGTTTGCGGTAGCCAGCTCCGCTGAGTACGGACGGCCAGAACAACGTATGAAAATAGACGATGTCCTTGCCGATGAAATGGTATAGCTCAGTGGTGCTGTCCGCGTTCCAGAACTCATCGAAACTAAGATTCGAGCGACGGCAGAGGCTGAGGAAACTCGCCATGTAACCGATCGGTGCATCGAACCATACGTAGAAGAATTTGCCGGGCTCGCCCGGGATCTCGATGCCGAAGTACGGGCTGTCCCTCGAGATGTCCCAGTCCCTCAGGCCGGCCTCGAACCACTCATCGAGTTTGCGTACGAGCGCTTTATCGACGTGTTGTGGTACCCAGGAACGAAGTTCTTCCTCGAAGTCTCCGAGCCGGAAGAAGAGGTGTTCCGACTCTTTCTCGGAAGGGGTCGTGCCGGAGATCACGGAGATCGGGTTCTTCAGCTCCATGGGCGTGTAGGTCGCGCTGCAGTTCTCGCAGGCGTCACCATACTGGTCAGCCGTGCCGCAGACCGGGCATTCGCCGCGGACGTAGCGATCCGGCAGAAACATCTGTTTCTGCTCGTCGTACGCTTGCTGAATCCTACGTCGAGTGATGTGCCCGGCCTTGAGCAGGCGCCGATAGATTTCCGTTGTCAGCTCCTCATTCTCGGCGGAATGAGTCGTCAGATAATTATCGACGCTGATCCTGAACCGAGCGAAATCCCTCTCGTGGCTTGCGGCGATCTCGGCTACCAGCACCTCCGGCGCTACGCCGGCGGCCTCCGCGCGTAACATGGTCGGGGTACCGTGAGCATCACTGGCACAGACGTACAGGCACCGGTGCCCCCGCATTCTCTGAAATCTCGCCCAGACGTCCGTCTGGGTGTATTCCACGATATGCCCGATATGCAGAGGCGCGTTGGCGTAGGGTAAGGCGCTGGTGACCAGGATATCTCGATGCTGATCCAACTAGTGACACTCCACGGTGAACGAAGGAGCGGCCGGCGAATCGCACGAGAACGATACGACGAGGCTGTCGCTCCGACCGGGATTATGCCACTGGCGTCTAAGGGATGTTGCTTAGGCGACGTCTCTGAATTTTTCGAACTTGCTCTTATCGAAGGCCTGCATGTAGGCCTCCTCGCCTGAGATTGCCCTGCTATCGAGAAGCTCCTGGAGAGCTCCATCCATCGTCCGCATTCCAAAGGCTCCGCCGGACTGCATGACGCTCTCGAGCTGTTCCAGCTTGCCCTGTCGAATCAGATTCGCCACGGCCGGAGTATTCACGAGGATCTCCAGGACGGCTACCCGCCCTTTACCGTCCTTTGTCTTCGCCAGCTGTTGCGAGATGACACCGCGCAGAGACGTAGACAACATGTTGCGAACGTGGTCCTGCTTGTCCGCGGGAAAGACATTGATCACGCGATCGATGGTGGGGGCCGCGCCATTCGTGTGCAGGGTCCCCAGCACCAGCACGCCCATCTCGGCCGCAGTCATAGCGACGCTCATGGTCTCCAGATCTCTGAGTTCCCCGACCAGGATGACATCGGGATCCTCGCGCAACGCGGAGTGAAGCGCGTCTGAGAAGCTCTCGGTGTGGATGCCGATCTCCCGTTGGCTGATCAGGCAGTTCTGGCGCTTGTGCACGAATTCGATCGGATCTTCAATCGTCAGTATGTGGCCGTGCTGGCTCTGGTTGATCTCGTCGATCATGGCCGCAAGGGTCGTAGTCTTGCCGGAGCCGGTCTTGCCGGTTACGAGCAGCAAGCCCTTGGTCGCGCGCGTGAAGTCGCGCACGGCTTTCGGCATGCCGAGCTCTTTGAGCGTCATGGCGACCGAAGGGATACCACGAAAAACGGCGCCGATGCCGCGCAAGTGGCGGAAGACGTTGACTCGGAACCTGGAGAGATCCTTGATCTCGTATGCGAAATCGGCCGAGTCATTAGCCTCGAACTGTGCTTTAGACGCTTCGGACATGATGCCGTAAAGGGCGTCCTTAAGCTTCGCAGGATCGAGCACCTGTTTCTGCAGGGTGACGAGATCACCGTTCACTCGCATGCGTGGCGGATCACCTGCGATCACGTGCAGGTCGGATGCTTTACGAAGCTGAATGTTGCGGAGGAAATCTTCGATCATTGACGTCGTATCCCTACCGGTCAGGCGACTTCCAAGGTTCGCAAAATGGTCGAATCCGTGACGAACCGTTCGAATTTCTTGATCTCGGTCGCATAGCGACACGCGTCGCCCGGGTCAATACGCTTGTCTTTGATGGCCTCCAGTAAAGCTGTATCCATCGTCTGCATGCCGAGGTCTTTACCGGTCTGCAGCTGAGTCGAAATCTGATGGGTCTGGTCCGTTGTAATCAGCTTCGCGATAGCCCGCGTCATCACGAGGATCTCGTGGACGGCCCTGCGTCCGCGACCATCCGGCGTTTTAACGAGATTCTGCGTCACGACGGCGTGCAGGCTATGGGATAGAAAGCTCTTAGTCTGCGCCGCCTGAGCGGCCGGAAGCGCGTCAATCAACCGGTCTATCGTCTTGACGGCGCCGGTGGTATGCAGCGTGCCCAGGACCAGGTGGCCGGTCTCGGCGGCGGTCATCGCCATGCTGATGGTATCTGCGTCCCGAAGCTCGCCGACTAGAATCACGTCCGGGTCTTCCCGCAGGGCGGCGCGCACGCCTTCGGCGAAGCTTGGGACATGCGTGCCCAACTCGCGCTGTACGATCTGAGCCCGCTTACTGTGATGCACGAACTCGATCGGGTCTTCCAGGCTGATGATATTGAGGTCTCGCGTGTTATTAAGATGATCGATCATCGCGGCCAGCGTTGTGGATTTGCCGGTGCCCGTCGACCCGGTTATCAGCACCATCCCCTGGTGAAGGTCACAGAACTTGTACATCACCGAGGGAAGATTGAGGGACTCCATCGACGGAACTTTGGTGGGGATATGCCGAAACGTCGCGCCGACGCCGGTTTGCTTGTGAAAAATATTGACTCTAAAGCGCCCGCCGTCCTCGCTGACATACGAAAAATCCAGATCCTGATTCTGGTTGAAGTGTTTTGCCTGAGCGGTCGTCAATATCTCAGTGACGTAGCGCTCCATCTCCCTCGCGGCGAGATCGCGGAACTTGATCGGCATCAGCTCGCCATTCAGGCGGATCATCGGCGGGACCCCGACAGCCAGGTGAACGTCCGAACAGCCTTGAGCCAACCCCAACTTCAAAAATGAATCGATTCGAGCCATAGCGTCTAACTTAATTTCTCGACGCTCTTTATGAGGGCGTCTCTGAGACTGTCCATGGATTTATATCGCTTGTCCTTATCGACCGTCATGGCTTTCGTCACGACATCACTGAGTGCCTTGGATACGTTCTCGTTGCACTCATCGAGTCGTGGTGCCTTTCCCTGGACGTGCTGATACATGACTGACATATGATCGCCCCGGCTGTAGGGCGGCTTGCCGGCCAGCATCTCGTACAGAACAATCCCGAGGCTGTAGACATCGGCCGTGACGTCCACCTTCCTGCCGAGTATCTGCTCTGGCGCCATGTATTTAGGCGAGCCGATGACGTAGCCGGTCTTGGTGAGCTGGGTATCGGAACTGGATGCAGCCGCCGCGACGCCGAAGTCCACGATCTTCAGGAGACCCTCATCGTTGATGAGGATATTCGCCGGCTTCAGGTCACGGTGGATGATGCCCTGAATATGCGCGATCTGCATGCCGGTGCAGACGTCACACGCATAGGAGACGGCCTTCTTCGCATCCATCGGCTTGTTATCCGTAATCTCCTTCCCGAGCGTATGAGACGGGAAGTACTCCATCGAAATGGCGTAGGCACCACCTATCGCCAGGAAGTCATAGATACGGATGACGTTCTTGTGGGTGATCTTGCGAGAGTAACGGAGTTCGTGGACGAAACGTTTCATAATTTCTTCGTTGGAGGCCACGTTCGCGTTCAGGAACTTCAGAATGAGCTCGTCGTCCACAACGGTGTCGTGCACCAATAGCACAGTGCCGAACGCGCCCTTGCCGATTTTCTCGATGTACCGATAGCGGTTCTCGATCATCTCGCCGGGCTTCAGCGCCTCGATGTCGAGCAGCGGCGCCGACGTATCGGCGTCGTCGTCGTTCTTGATCTCGACCGCCAGTGGCGTCGGGTTCTTGTCCCTCTCGATTGGGGACACAGCTCCTCCTCCATCATCGAGCTTCTGAATTGCGTCGGCGGCGATCTTCGCTATCGTGCTGCCTTTGCCGCTGGCATGCTTGCGTATGAACGTCCCCACGGACTTGGCATGCCGCGCCTCCGTCAGGTTAGCGACCGTCTCGATGGCGGCCGCCTGGATTTCTTTGTCTTTGCTCTTGACGAACGGAAGAATTGTTTTCAGTACTCGCTCATCACCCAATTTGCCGATGGCCTTCAGAGCAGTCGGCGCGGACTTACCTTGACGCTCGAGCATCTTCAGCAAAGCCGGGACGGCCTTGTCGTCGCCGATCTCCCCGAGTGCATCCGCCGCTCGTTCGCTGACCCACCAGTCTTCGTCGGCGGTCGCGTGGATCAACTGATCGAGGGCTCGCGGATCGTTACAGGTGTTGAGAATCTCGATGGCTGAGCGGCGAATGTCCTCGTTTTTGTCCTTGATGAGATCGAGCACCGCATCGACGACGCGCTCGCCGCCGATTCGGGCGAGGGCGTCACACGCTCGTGCGCGAACCCACCAGTCTTCGTCAGCGACCGCTTCGAGGAGGTACTTGATGTCCTTGGTCGTACCGATTTCGTTCAATACCTCGACCGCTCCGCGGCGGGAGTACTCATTGTCGTGTTCGAGTGCCGACATCAGGTACTTGACGGTGTCGGGATGCTTCATTTTGACGATCACGTCAATGGCTTTGTTGATCACATCGACATCGGGGTCTTTGAGCAGTGAGCAGATCAGCTCGATATCGACCGAACCGTTCATTCGGGATAAGCCGCTAAGAGCCGCTTGCCGGACCATTTTGTTCTCGTCCTTCAACCGTTCCTGTAGTGCTTTCTGGACATCCTCCCGCTCGAACTGAGAGATGACGTTGATCAAGTGCATCGTGACGGCCGGATCCTTGCCGTTCATCCGAGTGAGCAGCCCCGGCACCTGGTCCTCGGTCGCGAGCTCCTGCACCAGCTTGAACACCGCCGCCTTCTCGCTGGGCTGAAGCTCGTACACCTGAGCGAGGAGGTGGTTCAGACTCAACCGGTCTTTGTGAGTGAGCAGGATGTCCACGATGGCCGACTTGGCGTAGATGTCGTCCCCCAGGAGATCGACGAGGCGATTGGGGTTGTAACGGCGACTGGACGAGAGCGCTGAGGCCGTGCCGGCCACGGTCTTCGGGTTCGGGTCGGCTAACCCCTGCAAGACGATCGGCAGGGCCTTATCGGTCACGAGTTTCGCGAGAACATCGACGAACTCGACGGTTTGCCGCTTGTCCGCACCACCCAGCGCTTGGAGTACCTTCGGGATCGCCGCCGCGCCGATCTGGCCGAGCTTGTCGAACGCCTTTTTGGCGCTGGGCGAGACAGGATCCGCTTCGCCCTGGATCTGGGCGATCAGCCGGTCTGCCTTAATAGCGCTGATGAAGTTCATTGGCGTCCGAGCGCGAGGACACGCCTGTCCTCTGCCGGGGCGGGGTATCCTACATAATCAACAAATTACAGAATCTGAGCAATTATGCCAGGTGGCCTGTTCTGAAAATGGAACGTGCCTCACAGGTTTCGCTGTCGGCCTGAAATGCCGGGGAGGCCCTGGAATCACTGAGCCATAGGATACAATCCGACCCGCTCACAGGAAGGACCGCAGCATGAGCCAGGCAGCCTTGACGACATTACATAAGCATCTCGGGGAGTTCATCGTCCCGTATACCGCTTCCCGGCTCGGGGAGGCCGGCACCGCGTTCGAGATCGCGGAAGATCCGGGCGGTCCCCACGTGAGCATCAAGCTGGGTTTTCCAGCCGCGCGCAGCGGCCCGGATCTGGTCGCAGCCCTGAAAGCGCACTGTGAGGAGCTCAATCTGCCAACGCCTCCAGAATTCTCCGTGACGTGGTCTATCGAACCGCATTCCGTGCAGCACGGGCTGAAGCCGCTGGACGGGATCAGTAACGTCATCGCGATCGCCTCCGGCAAAGGCGGGGTCGGCAAATCGACGGTGGCCGTCAACCTCTGCCTTGCGCTGGCCCAGGAGGGCGCGCGCGTCGGCATCCTGGACGCGGACATCTATGGACCCAGCCAGCCCAGGATGTTGGGGTTGACCGGTCAGAGGCCCACGACCGACGGCAAGACGCTTAATCCCCTGGAAGCACATGGCGTGAAAGCGATGTCGATCGGCTTTCTGGTGGACGATCGACAACCGATGGTGTGGCGTGGCCCGATGGTGACATCGGCGCTGAACCAGTTGCTCTCCGATACGCGCTGGGGGGAGCTGGATTACCTCCTCGTCGATATGCCGCCAGGCACCGGTGATATTCAGCTCACGCTATCGCAGAATGTTCCGGTCAGCGGCGTCGTGATTGTGACGACGCCCCAGGAGATCGCCCTGGCCGACGCACGCAAGGGACTTGAGATGTTCCGGAAGGTCAACGTACCGGTGCTGGGCATCGTGGAGAACATGAGCGTTCATGTCTGTTCGAGCTGTGGGAATGAGGACTCGATCTTCGGCCAGGGGGGCGGCGAGCGCCTGGCCGCACAGTACGAGCTGCCGTTGCTGGGCGCGCTGCCGCTGGATCGGCAGATCGGTGAGCAGACCGACGAGGGACATCCCAACGTCGTCGCCGACCCTGACGGCGCGATCGCTCAGGCCTATCGCCGGATAGCGCTGCGAACCGTGGGGCAGCTGGCGGCGACCGGCAAGGACTACAGTAGTCTGTTCCCGACCATCACCGTCGAGGAGGGCGAATGAGTATCAAATCTGATCGCTGGATTCGGCGAATGGCTACCGAGCACAACATGATCGAGCCCTTCGAACGCGATCAAGTACGCAACGTCAACGGTGAACGCGTCATCTCTTACGGGACGTCGAGCTATGGATACGACGTTCGCTGTGCCGCCGATTTCAAAGTGTTCACGAATATTAATTCCGCCGTCGTAGACCCGAAGCAGTTCGACGAGTCGAGCTTCGTCGACAAGCGCTCTGACATCTGCATTATCCCGCCGAACTCGTTCGTACTGGCCAGAACGGTAGAGTATTTTCGAATTCCGCGAACCGTGTTGACGATCTGCCTGGGGAAATCGACCTATGCGCGCTGTGGAATCATCGTCAACGTGACACCGCTGGAGCCGGAATGGGAAGGGCACGTAACGCTGGAGTTCTCCAACACGACGCCATTGCCAGCCAAGATCTACGCCAATGAAGGCGTGGCCCAGATGATCTTCTTCGAAGCCGACGAAGCCTGTGAGACCAGCTATCTGGAACGCGGTGGGAAGTATCAGGGTCAGCGCGGCGTCACGCTACCCAAGGCCTAGCACTCGGCGTACAGGCGGCGGTGACCTCTGGTTAGTCTACCGGGGGGTCGAGCCACTCGACGGACTCGAGCAGCAACACGGTTCGAGTCTCGCCGTCACGTTGCTGCTCGATTCGAGCCGGCAGATAGTGAAGTTCGGGCGCGGCCCACACCAATACCCGCCGTGAAGACCCGGCGCGTTCCTGAACGAACGCCTGCGTTGCCAGGCTACCGAGCGGGGTCTCCAGCACCCTGTCGGCATCGGCCCGATAGTCGTAGGTCCTCAGGCCATCTTCGTCAGCGAGCGTGTAGCTGCCCAGCGGGCCGGGCCGGGCCATGTCCAGCATCAGTTGAACCTGCATCGTGCCCCGATCCAGCGTGCCAGGCGGTAACGGGAACTCCCTCCGCCCTTCCTCGGTCTCGGCGATCGTGAGCCCGTTGTCCCAGTCGAACAGGAGATGAAAATTGTCGTCTCCGCGCCGGCTGCCGTCCTCATACCAGAACTCCAGTGGTGTGATTCTGCCGGCCTCGGAGACGAATTCACTGCGTTCAACGACGGCATTCGGGGCAACGAAGAATTTCAGTAGCCCCCGCAAGGCGGACCTTGAGCTGAATCGATAGACACCGCGACTCGTGTCGTAGCGAACCGAGAACTCCGACGTGCCAACCGTTCTGCCCTTGTATTGGATCTGATAGACGGCCGAGTAGGCACGAATGGCGGGATCGGCGGCTATGGGGGCAGACGCCGGCCAGGCCGCGGTCGCCAGTAAGCTAGCGATTACGAAGATAAGCCCCGTCGTACGAGCGCTCATTCTCGGGCTTCCCCTTCGACCCAGACCGGCTGGGTCAACTGTCTACCGTCCAGCATGACCGCTCCATCGGCCAGTCTCAAGCGCCGCTCGGCGAACCAGCCGACGGCCCGGGGCAGGACAATGTGCTCCCCTTGAGAGACTCTGGCTCTGAGCGAGGACGCGGTGTCATCGGGCCGGATGGGAATTCGATACTGTATGACGCTGGGCCCCCCATCCAGGTCCCCCGTGACGAAATGAACGGTCGCGCCGTGGACACGCTCGCCTGCCCGGAGGACCCGATCGTGTGTATCGAGTCCCTTCAAACGCGGTAACAGCGATGGGTGAATATTCAGCATGCGCCCATGAAACGTCTCGACGAAGCCTGGGCCCAATACGCGCATGAACCCTGCCAGTACCACCAGCTCCGGCTCATAGGCGAGGATCTCTCGCGCCAGGGCCGCGTCGAAAGCGGCGCCATCAGCGTAGTCTGCCGGGTCGATATAGCGGGCGTCGATAGCCGCCCGTCTTGCCCGTTCAAGGCCCTGCGCGTCAATGCGATCGCTGAAGACGGCTTGGATAGTGCCGTGAAGCTCGCCCGCCTGCTGTGCGTGAATCAGCGCCTGAAGATTCGTACCCGATCCGGAGATCAGGACGACCACGTTTGGCGCAGGGCGATGCATCATTCGACAGTGACCTGCTCCGCGGAGTCGGCTACGACCTCACCGATCAGCCAGGCCTGTTCGCCGCTGTGCGTCAGCGTCGAGAGCGCGAGTTCCACGTGTTCTCGAGCGACGATCACGACCATGCCGACACCGCAGTTGAACGTCTTGAGCATCTCCGGCCGTGACACGCCGGCTTCTTCCAGCCACTGAAAGACCGCGGGCGCGCGCCAGGCTGTCTGCCGCAGGCCAACCCCGAGTCCGCTCGGCAGCACTCTGGGGATATTCTCCGTTAGGCCGCCACCGGTAATATGGGCGATTCCCTTTACGTCGGTCCGGGCGAGCAGATCGAGTATCGCCCGAACGTAGATACGCGTCGGCCGAAGCAGCAGGCCCATCAGCGGCTGCCCCTCGAGTTCGATCTCGCCGGCATTCGGGACTCGCTCCAGCACCTGCCGGAGCAACGAGAAGCCGTTGGCATGCAGGCCGGAGGAGGCGAGGCCGATGACGCTGTCTCCGGGTTGGATAGTGTGGCCATCCACGAGCTTGTCTTGATCGACCACGCCGACGCAGAAGCCGGCTAGGTCGTACTCTCCCGCTGCGTGCATTCCGGGATGCTCGGCCGTCTCGCCGCCGATCAACGCGGCCCCCGCGATTTCACAGCCACGAGCGATACCGTTGATCACGCGCGCCGCGATCTCGACGTCCAGGTGCGGCGTGACGTAATAATCTAGAAAGAACAAAGGCTCAGCGCCCTGGACGATCACGTCGTTCGCACACATGGCCACTAGGTCGATACCGATCTCGTCGTGACCGTCATGTTCCAGAACCAGTTTCAACTTTGTGCCCACGCCGTCGGTCCCGGACACGAGGATCGGAGCGTTATAACGGTCGGCAGCCAGCTTGAAGAGCCCACCGAATCCACCGAGGCCGCCGATGACCTCCGGGCGCGAAGTGCGTGCGACCGAGTCCTTGATACGCCTCACGAGCTCGTTGCTGGCATCGACATCCACGCCGGCGCTCTTATACGTGAGTGATTCCTTGGCTGTCATGATTTCCGTCTCGGGCGCGGCGGGGATTAGGGCTGAGGCCGGTATAATAAGCCAGGTCATTCTCCTGTGGACAGAGATGAGTCGATTCGATCAGACGGACTGCGTGGCGCGAGCCGGTTTGGTGCTCATTGCCGCCGCTGTCGTGGGCACCGGCAGTTCGGGTCTGTCCGCGGCGATCGTCGAGGATCTCTACAGCGTCACCGTGATCCGGAGCGTGGAGCTGGCCCCAGGCCAAGTCCGCCGGACACAACAGGACGAGATCCGTTTCGCGCTGGGTCAGCTATTGCCGAGGGTGACGGGTCGACTCGATGCTGCGTTAGAGCCGGCTCTGGCGGATCTGCTACAGAACGCTGAAGACTACGTTGAGCAAATCGGGGCGCTGGATCGCGAGACGTTGTTAGTTACATTTGACGCGCGTGCGATCGAAGAAGCACTGATCGCTCGTGATCAGCCGATCTGGGGTCCGGAGCGTCCATTGACGCTGCTCTGGCTGGCGATCGATACCGGTCGGGGCGAGCGGGGCATACTCGCCGCCGGCGAAGCAATGACCGACATCAGCCCGGAGTTCCTGGAGCTGCAGGCGAACTTCCGCGATCAACTGAGTTCGGTCGCAGAAGAACGCGGCTTACCGCTTTCCCTGCCGCTGATGGATCTACAGGATATGAGCGCCTTGAGCTATATCGATATCGTGGGCGGTTTCACCGATCAACTGAGTAAGGCGTCGATTCGGTATGGCGCGGACGCCGTGTTGACCGGGCTAGCTCGAGTCACGAGGTCTGGGGTCAACGTGCAGTGGACGCTGCTAAAGGACGGGGGCCGGTTCGCGTTGGGCGGTACCCTGATGCGGGACGGGCTCAATCGCCTGGCGGACCTCTATGCTGCGGAGTTCAGTACCTTCGGCGGCGTTCGCACGACGTTGATCACGGTGCTGGGTATCGAAACGCTCGAGGACTACGGCCGCGTCATGCGTTATCTGGAATCACTGAGCCTACTCGAGGCTGTCGGTGTAGAAGAGTTCGTGGACGGAGCGCTCTCGATTCGGGTCTACGCTCGTGGTGGCACGACTGTGCTAGAGCGTGTGTTGGCACTCGGCAACATACTGACACCGGCGGTCGTACCGCTCGATCAGGTGGCGAACAACACTCAGCTCGCGTTCACGCTAACCCGCTAGGAGACGCCGTGAGATGACGCTGAGATGGCTCCCGAACGCAATCTGCGTCTTTCGCGTGCTGCTCGTCGGACCGGTCGTCGTGGTGTTGTTGCGCGAGCAGTATGTCGCCGCACTGATATTGATAGCGATCGCTGGCTTCTCGGACGCCCTGGATGGTTTACTCGCGCGAAGCTTCGGTTGGCGGACGCCCCTCGGCAGCATATTGGATCCTGCTGCGGATAAACTATTGATCGTCAGCGTGTTCCTGACGTTGACCTATCTCGGGCTCGTCCCGGTGGGGCTTACTGTGTTGGTCGTCGCGCGGGATGTCGTGATCGTTTCAGGTGCGGTGACTTACCAGTTGCTGATCGCTCCCGTCCGTGGTGAACCAGCTCTGATCAGCAAGCTGAATACGGCCTGCCAGCTCGGCTTCGTCTTATTCACGCTGACCGGCGCGGCATTTCAATGGCCGCCCCAGATCGTCATAGTCATGCTCGGTGCGGCTGTGACCTTCACGAGCATTACCAGTGGTCTGAATTACGTCGTTGGCTGGAGTAAACGGGCCTGGCGCAGCACGCACGGTGACGCCGTCGCTACCAATTGACCCAGGCACACGGAGTTTATGCGGGAGTCATCGCTCCGAGGCCGCGAGCATTCGTGCCAGTCTCGCTACCCGCCCGCCCAACGCATGAGCGAGATCGCGCTCGTGCTGGGACAGGGAGGTATTCCACGGCGCGGCTAGATGAGATGCGCCATAGGGGCCGCCCCCAGTGCGTGTCTCTCGAATCGCGGCGTCGGTATACGGGATGCCTACCCAGAGCATGCCATGGTGAATCAGCGGCAGTACCATCGTCAGTAACGTGGTTTCCTGCCCGCCATGTAGGCTGCTGGTCGAAGTGAAAACACCGGCCGGTTTATCCACGAGTGAACCATCGAGCCAGAGTGCACTCGTCCCGTCCAGGAAGTACTTCAGCGGTGCCGCCATGTTGCCGAAGCGGGTTGGGCTGCCGAGTAATAAGCCGTCGCACGCTTTGAGATCCTCGAGCGAGGCGTACGGCGGGCCGGCGTCGGGGACGGTCGGTTCTACGGCTTCGGTCGTCGGGGATACCCGCGGTACGGTTCGCAGCATCGCTTCGGCACCGGCGGCTTCGACACCTCGCGCCGCGTTTCTGGCGAGATCAGCCGTGCGGCCTTTGTGAGAGTAGTACAGCAGCAAGATCCGGACCGTCATTCGAAAAGCTCCCGGAAGGGCTGCGGCGGACGGCCGATACGCGCAGCGGAGGGCGGAATCTGAAGGGTTTCGCCGAGCTCCCATTCCACGCCCACCGCCTCCAGAAGCGCGCTTGTCGCCCCGGATCTGGCGCATCTGGAGTTGTGGGGAAGTGTAGTATTCATCCGTAAGCTCCTATTAATACGAGACTAAAGTACATATTCGACGCCATTCGACCGAGCCGCTCGGACCAGCAGTCTAGAAATTCCTTGAGCGGCTTACCAGGCATTTCTCGCCTGGCTTGACGGCTGTGAGAGCCCCCTGTTAGGTTTCTCCCGTCCGGATGATTAAGAATAAGAATGATTCATAGACGAATCATGACTCGACTCTCAGCGGTGCTGATCACCGTGTTCGTACTGGGGTGCGCCACGTCTCCCCCGGTCCAGGAGATGAGTGATGCGCGTCAAGCGATTGCGGCGGCCGAAGATGCCAACGCCGTAACGCTTGCGCCGACGCCGCTGGGAGATGCCAGACGCTACCTGAGCCAGGCAGAGACTCAGATTCGAAATCGCTCGTTCAATCTTGCTCGCACCAATGCGGTCCGTGCCAAGAATAGCGCCGTGGATGCTTTGCAGGTCAGCCAGGCCGCAGGCCAATCCGCCGACAACTGATTTTCCCGTCATGAGTGTTGACGAGCAAGCGGTGCGCTGCCTCGTTCATGGGCGTGTGCAAGGCGTGTGGTATCGGTCGACGGCAGCAACGCGAGCCGAACAACTGAAGCTGCGCGGCTGGGTTAAGAATCTTGCCGACGGGCGCGTCGAGGTCGTTGTGGCGGGGTCGCCGGATGCCGTCGCCGAAATGTGCCGTTGGTTATGGACCGGTCCTGCCGGCGCGCAGGTCACGGGTGTCACGGTGGCGGAGTGGACCGATACCCTCGGGCCCGGGTTCCATGTGAGCTAGCCGGCGGTCGGGTCGGCCGCAGCGTTTAGGAGCGATACCACTTGGTGCGCAGTGCGTCGATGACGCGGTCGGCATACGCGCGGCGGCCCAAGCTGCCGTTATAGCGGCCTAGGGCGCGTACGAGTTCGCCATTCTCCATGTCCAGGTAGTACTTCAGGATCCGGCAGCCCAGCAGCAGGTTGTACTGGACCTCGAGCAGCTCGCTCGGATTATCACCGCCCAGTTCATGGACCCAGAACGGCATCACCTGCATGAGACCAAGTGCGCTGCTCGAGGAAATCGCGAAACGGTCGAAGTTGCTCTCGACTTGGATGACCGCGAGAACGAGTTCGGGCGCGATATTAGATCGCGCGGCTTCATGGTGAACCGTTCGGAGTATCTGCAGGCGCTCGTCGAGATCCGGTACCTGCCTGGCGAGACGCTGCGACATGTCCGTGAGCCAGACCTCTGCGGCGAATCGGTCTTCGAAGCTGTCGGCGTTGGCGACGGCTTCGAGCAGTACGGCCCTGAGTTGAGGATCCGTTTCGGCATCGGTATCCCCGGTTCGCAGGCCCTGCGCCGAGCCAATACTCGTCAGCAGCCCGAGCGCGAACAGCGTCGCCAAGCCCGCGCGGCGGCGATCAACTCTGCCGGCCGCAAGCGCGGCGATCTGTCGAGCGTTCATCGTTCCCGCTTCTCCGCGAGAAATTTCGTGATGGTCTCGACGGGGGTCATCTCGGTGTCGGCGGCGCGACGCGCCTTGTATTCGATCTGGCCCTCGTCCCATGCTTTCTCGGTGATGACCAGGCGATGGGGTAGGCCCAACAGGTCGGCGTCGGCAAATTTAACCCCTGGTCTCTGGGGGCGATCGTCGAGCAGCGCGTCGAAGCCGGCGTCGCGTAGCTCCCGATAGAGTGATTCGGCTGCCTCTTTGACGCGGTAGGATTTGTCCATGTTGATCGGGATCAAGACGACGTCGAAGGGCGCGATCGCCTCCGGCCAGACGATCCCGTGGTCGTCGTTGTTCTGCTCGATCGCCGCGGCGACGACACGCGTGACGCCGATGCCGTAGCAGCCCATCTGCATGGCGCAGGCCTTGCCCTCCTTGTTCAGCACCGTCGCTTCCATGGCGTCACTGTATCGACTTCCGAGTTGAAAAATGTGACCGACTTCAATTCCTCGCGCAATCGCCAGCGGGCCACCGCCCGCGGGGCTCGGATCTCCAGCAACCGCATTACGTAGGTCTGCGATCGTGGGGACGGGGAGATCTCGACCCCAGTTCACGCCACGGAAGTGATGCTCCGCTCGATTCGCACCACAGACGAAATCGCTCAGACTCGCGGCCGCCTGGTCCGCGACGATCGGGATCTCCAGGTCTTTCGGACCGAGATACCCTGGTTCGCAGCCCGTCGCGTCTTGTACTTCCGTCGCTTGGAGCATTCTCAATGGCTGAGCCACGCCCGGGAGTGCCTCTGCTTTGAGACGATTGAGTTCGTGATGGCCGCACAGCAATAGCGCAACGGCCGGCGCGTCCGCTCCCTGAACGACGAGTGTCTTGATGCAGTTAGCGGGTTCCACGCTCAAGAACTTACTGAGTTCTTCTATCGTGCGAACCGCGGGCGTCTGGACCAACTCGAGGTCGGCCTTCGCCTTCTCGGGTAGGTCGCCGGAGGCGGGGATCGCCACCGTCTCGAGGTTTGCGGCATAGTCGTCGGCCTCGCAATAGGCGATCGCATCTTCTCCGGACTCGGCAAGGACATGGAATTCCTCTGAACGGCTGCCGCCGATCGCACCGGGGTCCGCCTGGACGATTCGAAACTTCAACTGCAGCCGCGTGAAGATCCGGTCATAGGCGACGCGCATCTTCTCGTAACCCTCGAGGAGGGACTCCTCATCCAGGTGAAAAGAGTACGCGTCCTTCATCGTGAACTCGCGCGCGCGCATCACCCCGAACCGCGGCCTGATCTCATCCCGAAACTTCGTTTGAATCTGATAGTAGTTAACGGGCAGCTGCCGGTAACTCTTGAGCTCATTGCGCGCGATATCCGTAATGACCTCTTCGTGAGTCGGGCCCAGACAGAACTCACGTTTGTGTCGATCGTTCAGGCGTAGCAGCTCCGGGCCGTACTCCTCCCAGCGTCCTGACTCTCGCCAGAGCTCAGCGGGCTGTACCACGGGCATCAGGAGTTCCAGGGCCCCGGCCCGGTCCATTTCCTCGCGGATAATCGCCTCGACCTTGTGTAACACGCGTAGACCGAGCGGCAGCCAGCTGTAGAGACCGGAGGCCAGGCGCCTGATGAGGCCGGCTCGCAGCATCAACTGGTGGCTGATGACCTCTGCCTCTGCCGGCACCTCCTTGAAGGTCCGCAGCGGGAAATCCGTTAGTCGCATGGCCTAGCCGTCAACCGTTTCACGACTCGCTGAACTTATCAATATAACCTTGTTGGGCCACCCGTGTCTCAATCCCTGGTGAAGAAAGCATTGCGTCGGCTGGCCAATTGCCGCAGCATCACACGAGTGGTTAGATGGGATTGAACGACGATGCCCAACGATCCAAGAACTAGCTCCCGCCGCAGGGGCATTTACCTGTTACCGAATCTCCTGACGACCGGCGCGCTGTTCGCGGGATTCTACTCTATCGTTGCCGCGATCGATGGCAATTTTCTCGGTGCCGCATGGGCGATTTATATCGCGATGTTCTTAGACGGCCTCGATGGCCGTGTCGCGCGAATGACGAGTACCGAGAGCGATTTCGGCAAGGAGTTCGACAGTTTGGCCGACATGGTGTCGTTCGGCCTGGCGCCGGCCATCGTCATCTATCAGTGGGGCCTTGAGCGATTTCCCGAATACGCGGCCGTGTGGGGCAGGTTGGGTTGGCTGGCCGCGTTCCTCTTTACCGTGGCCGCCGCATTTCGTCTCGCGAGATTCAATACCAGCACGGCGATCAACGATAAGCACTTCTTCCAGGGGTTACCGAGCCCGCCCGCGGCATCCGGCATAGCCGCCACCGTGTTGCTCAGTATCCAATATGATATCGGCGGTGTGCTGGCGCTCGTCATGGGTCTGGCCGTCACCGCGCTTGGCGGTCTGGCGATGATGTCGAATCTACGCTATCTGAGCTTCAAAGACTTCAACCTGAGTAGCCGTGTCAAGTACGGCAATTTGCTGATGATTCCTCTGCTGTTGATCCTGGTCTCCCTCAACCCGCCGGTCGTTCTGGCCGCGATGTATTTCACCTACGCCACTGTGGGCCCCGCTATCTGGCTCTGGCGGTGGCTACGCCGCTACTGGAAATCCTCGGGGGCAATGAACGTATGATCGCCGCGCGCGAGCGCTATCTCGCCACGATGGGAATTCCGGTGTGGGTGCTGCGTCGCACCGAGACTCCGGAGCGTGACGAGGTGGTGGTCACGGAGCTCGACTGGCCTGCGTTAGCCGACAGGGTGCGGACTTGCACTGACTGTGAGCTCCACCAGGGCCGGATCCAGACCGTATTCGGCGTGGGCAGCGAAGAGGCGGATCTGCTGATCGTCGGGGAAGCGCCGGGCGCCGAGGAGGACCGCCGGGGCGAGCCATTCGTCGGGCGCGCCGGGCAACTCCTGGACGCCATGCTTCGCGCCATCGAACTCTCTCGCGAGGAAGTCTACATCGCCAATATTCTAAAGTGTCGGCCGCCGAATAATCGCGACCCACGAACCGTTGAAGCGACGGCCTGCACACCGTATCTCGAGCGCCAGATCCAGCTCCTGCAGCCGAAAGTCATACTCGCACTGGGCCGGATCGCCGCGCAGTGGTTGTTGAAGTCCGATGCGCCGATCGGTAGGCTCCGAGGCCAGAGACTAGGCTTCGGCAATCCGGAGATTCCGTTGATAGCTAGCTATCACCCGGCTTACCTGTTGCGCAGCCCAGCGGCGAAAGCCAAGGCCTGGGAAGACCTCAGGCTCGTGCGGCGAATTCTTCGAACGGCGACATGAGTGCATCGCTACAACCGCAGACTCAACTTCGAGCCATGCACCCGGCCGATCTGAATGCCGTGGCTGAGATCGAGGAATCGAGCTATCGGTTCCCATGGAGTATCGGGATCTTCAGAGACTGTCTGCTTGCGGGCTATCAAAGCCAGGTGTTGGAAGTATCAGGCGTCATCAGCGGCTACAGCATCATGTCGGTCACCAAGACAGAAGCGCATCTGCTCAATATCTGTGTGCACCCGAGCTGTCAGCGATTGGGCTACGGCCGCCGCTTACTCGATGCGGTGTTGCTGAAAGCAGACGAACTTATCGTGGAACAGGTGATCTTGGAGGTTCGCCCTTCGAACGAGATCGCGATCGCGCTGTACCGATCGGTCGGTTTCGAGTTAATCGGAACCCACCCGTCCTATTATCAGGCGGACGGTGGACGTCAAGACGCAGTTATATACGCCGCCACGATAGATCCTACCCACTGACTCGCTAAAGCGAGGCCGCCCCCTCACCATGTCAGAACAGCTGGAGCGTCGTACGTTCGCGATCATTTCGCATCCGGACGCCGGCAAGACCACGCTCACCGAGAAGCTTCTGCTGTTCGGTGGCGCCATTCAGATGGCCGGGACGGTCAAGGGCCGCAAGGCGCAGCGGCATGTGCGGGCAGATTGGATGCGGCTTGAGCAGGAACGGGGTATCTCCGTCACCTCTTCCGTCATGCAGTTTCCCTATAACGGGAAACTCATCAACTTGCTGGATACCCCCGGCCATGAAGATTTTTCGGAAGATACCTATCGGACGCTGACGGCGGTGGATAGTGCGCTGATGGTGATCGACGCCGGCAAGGGCGTCGAGGCACGAACGATCAAGCTCATGGAGGTCTGTCGTCTGCGCACGACGCCCATCATGAGCTTTATCAACAAGCTCGATAGAGATGGACGCGACCCGCTCGAACTGCTCGATGAGATCGAGACGATGCTGAAGATCGAATGCGCTCCGGTGACCTGGCCGATCGGTATGGGGCGCGAGTTTCGCGGTATCTACCACTTCCTCGACGATTGTCTTTATCTCTATGAGCGCGGTGATGCGAGCCGGATCTCCACCGCCCACAGGGTCGACGACCTGGCGTCGGCGGAGGTCGACGACCTACTCGGTGCCGACGCGCACGCGTTGCGCGAACAAGTGGAGCTGATTCGCGGCGCAAGCCCGAGCTTCGACGTCGGAGAATATCTCGAGGGGCGCCAGACGCCCGTGTTTTTCGGCGCCGCGATCCAGAACTTTGGTGTCAAGGAGTTGTTGGACGCGTTTGTGGCGGACGCTCCGCCCCCCCAGCCGCGCGCGACCGTCGATCGAACGGTACAGCCCACCGAGAGTCAGCTGAGCGGTTTCGTCTTTAAGATTCAGGCCAATATGGATCCGGCCCACAGAGACCGGATCGCGTTCCTGCGCATTTGTTCGGGCACTTATACGCCCGGCATGCGTCTCTACCACACTCGGCTGGGACGCGAGGTGCGCGTCGGCGAAGCCATCACATTCATGGCTGCGGATCGGCAGCGTGTCGAGGAAGCCGTCGCCGGCGATATCATCGGTCTCCACAATCACGGGACCATCAATATCGGTGACAGCTTCTCGCAGGGTGAGAAGTTGGTATTCACCGGAATTCCGGATTTTGCTCCCGAGCTGTTCCGGCGGGCTGTACTCCAAGACCCGCTCCGGCTGAAGGCGCTGAATAAGGGGCTCGACCAGCTCTGTGAAGAGGGCGCGACGCAGTTGTTCCGACCGCTGCTGAGAAATGAGTTGATCCTCGGTGCCGTTGGCCCGCTGCAGTTCGAAGTCGCGTCGTTCAGGCTACGCGACGAGTATGGCGTCGAGTGCGTCTTCGAGCCGGTAAAAGTCGTGACCGCGCGCTGGATCCGTTGCGCGGATCAGCGAATGCTCGATGATTTCTCGCGAAAATTGCAGAACAGTCTGGCATTGGATCATGCGGGGGAGCTGGTCTTTCTGGCGACGAGTTTGGTGAAACTGAATCTGACCCAGGAGCGCTGGCCGGACGTAGAGTTTCAGGCGACTAGAGAACACGGGCGCTCTGCCCGAGCCGCGTCTTGATGGCGGGCGTCAGGTGGCGGGGCTTGGCTTGAAGCTCCTCACCAGCTGCTTGAGTCGCTCGAGTTCACTGGCACCACTCTCGGGCTCATAGCGAACCCTGACATAGGCGTCAGTAATGCCTTCGATGTTCGCGGACGCGTCGGGCAGTGCTTCGGTCGCACGCCGGCCGAAGTCCACTGGGCCCTCGGCGGGACGACGCGGCGGAACATTCGCGCGGCCCAGCTTTCGGCAAAAACTGCGGAAATAGCGCGCCGCGGCATCTTCGTGTCGTTTCGCTCGATAGGTCCACGTCAGGTAGATCATCAGAGCTCCCAGCAGCAGGGTCAGAAGCACGGCGCCGAGGCCGACGAGCTTGCTCCAATGGGGCCTGGCTATTCCTAAGGCGCGGAGCAGGTTTCTTTGCAGCTGCGGGCCATAATTCATGACCCAATCATTCCAGTAGGTATTCGCTGCATCCCAGGCCAGGGCCATGGTTCTGAGCCACGCGAGTCGGCTGAATGCCCCGCCGGCAATCCGGTGGCCGGCGAGCGAGCCGCTCGACAGGCCGTAGCGAATTCGGTCGGGTGCGACGGCCGCGGTGGGGTCGACACGCACCCAGCCCTCGTCCTCGAGCCACACTTCGGTCCAGGCGTGCGCGTTGGATTGGTAGACGATGTAGTACTGACCGAGCGGGTTGAGTTCGCCTCCCTGGTAACCGGTCACGACCCGGGCAGGTATGCCGGCCGCGCGCATCAGAACGGTAAACGCAGAGGCATAATGTCCGCAGAAGCCCTCCCGTGTCTGGAACAAGAACTCATCGGCCGGATGCGCGCCGAGCGCGGGTGGCGTCAGGGTGTAATAGAAGGTTTCGGTGCGGAAGATGTTCAGTGCGCTGCGGATGATCTCTCTTGGGTCTGGGCTGACTTCGCGCCACTGCTGCGCCAGCGCGCGGCTGCGCGGGTTGCTGCCGTCGGGCAGAGCGAGATAGACATCGCGCTGCGCATCCGTCAGTGCCTCGCCGGCGTGATACGCGGGATACGAGGTCAGCTCGTAGTCGACTCGCGAGCGAATGGAGCGCGGGAAGCGTATCAGCTGGTAATGACTCTCCATCAGGATGCCTTGCCCGTCCGGCCACTTGGCCGGCATGTCCAATGCAAATACCCAACGCCGCCCATGGGGTTCCAGCATCACGCGGTAGTTGATCGGGTCGCCGCTGTATTCCAGCGTGTCGACGATTCGACCACGAAGCTGGACGCCATCGGCGGACCAGGTCCGGCCGTTAAAATTACTGAGTACTGGGCCCCGCCAATAGAGTTGACCGGGCCCCGGCGGGCGCTCGTGAAACTCGACACGGAAGGCGACGTCGTCTGAGAGGCCAAGCTTCGTGAGGTCTCCGGGACTCATCGTGTCGGACAGGCCGCTGCGTCCGCTCGTATTGGCGCCGGGGAGCGCCCAAAGGGGGCCCGGCAGCCTCGGGAAGAGCACGAACAGTACGAGCATGATCGGCAGCGCGTGCAGCAGGAGCTTTCCTGCGAGTTTGGCGGTCGTCCACGTGCGGAGCAATGGGCCACGGCGTCCTAACTGCAGCAGGCCAATGGTCGTAAACCAGACGAAACCGAGCAGATAGAGCACGATAATGAGGTTGTTCTGGCGGAGGAGACCGGCGAATAGCACGAAATACGAGATGATCATCAACACGAGTTGGTCCCGGTTCGTGCGTGTCTCCAGGAATTTCAGTGCCACCATGACGACAAGAAGTGCGCTCCCCGCCTCGACGCCATTTAACGTGTGGTACTGAGCGACCACTGCAGCGAAGGTGATGACCGCAAGACCGAGCCGAACCGTCGTGTGCGGCAGCGGCAAGGTCGTGAGATCGGCGGCAAGCCGCCAAACGATACACCCGCACAGCAGGACGGGAGCCCACAGCGGAAGTGTCGGCCAGTGCGGGAGGCTAGCGCCGGCGACCACGCCGGCCGTCCAGTAGAGGCGGTTGGTGGCGTCCCGGCGATCAGCCGCTGTCGGGTTCATTGGCTGGTCGCCCCGTCGAAAAGTGCCAACGCTTTGAGGCACTGATGGAGATGGCCGCGATCGAACCCGAGAGAGATCGTCGTGCCGGGTATCACGAGCCCGAATGCCCAGCCCTCTTCGGCCGCATCCAGGCACCAGCGAGTCAACTGCGAGAGGCGCTCCTCGGTCTCGAGTCCGGCGAGCGCGTCCCATTCGAGGACCTGCGCTCGTTGTTCGCCGCCAGTGAATTGCTTAGCGAGAAGTTCATTGCTGCGGGCGTACGCCTTCCACGCGATTCGCTGTGGTGGATCGCCGGGTACGGCGGTCTTCAACCCCGCGAAGTCTGCATCGCCTTGTTTTGCCGTGACACGCGAGCCGTTGTCGCCGCCGCCGCTCACCGGTAACGGTCGGCCGACACTCGCGGGTTCGGGATAGACGATGCACTCAGCATCCATATGAATCCATACCCAAGCCTTGAAGAGGTTGCCGGGGTAGCGCGTGGTCACCGAGCATCGTCGAAGTTTAACGAGGCCGCGCGTCTGCGTCGGGACCTTCAGCGCCAGCGATCGGGTCTCTCCGGGCTGCAGGTCCAGCGGTTCGGTGTGGTAGTCGTCATGGCGAAGTGTCAGTTCATAGCGTGGCGCCCCGGCGTCGTTTCCGACGACCAGCCGGAACTCGCACGGCTCGCCGGCGAAGACGGGATGCGCGCCGGAGAAACGAATCCGCGTGCCTAGCAAGTTGCTGTGGCAATGATGCATGGTGACGAGCCCTAAGCCCGTGAGCATGAATGCCAGCAGGAAGCCCAGGCTAGACGCGTAATTCATCGCGCCAAGGACCATCGCGCCGACCAGGATCCCGAAAACGACGCCGAAGCGGCTCGGCAGGATGTAGACACGGCGCCGTTGCAGTACGAGGTCCAGGGGATCAGGGCCTTGGCGTTGTTCCGCCCAGGCGGCGGCCCCGAGTCGAAATTTTTGCGTCGCCGTGCTTAGCATCGCATGAGCCTTGGTCGTTAACCCACTAAAACTTAGCGGCTAGGTGACCGGAACGGTCTCCAGGATCGACTGGCCGATGCGGCTGGCGGACTGCACGTCACTGCCTTGCGCGGGCTCGAGTCGATGACCGACGACACTCGGTAACACGGCCTGGACATCCTCAGGGTGGACGCCCCCGTGGCCGGCCATCATGGCCCAGGACTGCGAGGCTCTGACCAGCGCGATGGCTGCGCGCGGTGACAGGCCGGAGCTGAACTCTCCGGACTCCCGCGTATGGGCGACGAGCGCCTGGATGTAATCGAGCAGGGCGGCAGAAACGTGAATGCTCGCGATCGTATTCTGGAGCTTCAGCAACGCATCTACACTGAGGACCGCTTCGAGTTCGTTGACCATATCGCGACGATTACCGCCGACCAGTAGCTGGCGCTCTTGTTCCGGTCCGGGATAGCCGAGGGTGATCTGCATCAGAAAACGGTCGAGTTGGGACTCCGGCAGAGGGAACGTCCCGATGTAATGGGTCGGGTTACGAGTCGCGACGACGAAGAACGGCGTAGGCAACGAAAACGTGTTGCCATCGACCGTGACCTGGCGCTCCTCCATGGCCTCCAGCAATGCACTCTGCGCTTTAGGCGTAGCGCGATTGATCTCATCCGCCAGCACCAGCTGGGAGAAGATCGGTCCCTTATGGAATTCGAAACGACCGGTGTCGCGGCCATAGATGGAAACGCCGATGACATCGGCGGGCAGCAGGTCGCTGGTGAACTGGATACGTTGATAACTCAGGTCGAGCGCTTTCGCTAAAGCATGCGCCAGCGTGGTCTTGCCGACTCCTGGGAGATCCTCGATCAGCAGGTGGCCACCTGCGAGTAGGCAGGCCAGGCTCAGACGGAGCTCCCGGGTCTTGCCGACGATGATTTCGTCCAACGCCGCGACGACGGGTTGGACCAGTGCGACCGGGTTCGAAGGCGCGCCAGTCGCGGCGCGTAAGGTCGGTGTAGCCATAGAGTGGAATGGTGTCCCAAACGATGACTCCAGGACAGCTTGTTGCCGGCCAACTGTGACCCAGTCTGCAAATTACGGGCTCGCGGCAGGTCTAGGGGCTGGGATACGCTGTCTACTCTGCGGCCCGCAGTCGCTCGAGCTGGCCATCCAATTGCTCCAGCCTCAGTGTCAGCTCAGCCGCTCGGCCTCGCTGATCGGCAACGATCTCCTTCGGTGCGTTGCTGAGAAACTGCGAGTTGGCGAGCTTGGCCCGACACGTGTCGAGGCCGGCTTCCACTCGTCCCCGTTTCTTCGTTAGTCGTTGAACCTCCGCCTCCAAATCGAGCAATCCGGCCAGCGGGACGACGATGCGCATCTGCCCCACGAGCGCCGCCGCCGCGGCGGTGACGGTCGCATCGTCCTCGATGAGTTCTATGCTTTCCAGTCTCGCCAGTGATTTAACATAAGCGCCGAGCTTATCGAGTCGCCTTCGATCCGTCGCGCTCGACTCTGCTAATTTCACAAGCAGTTTCTTGCCGGGGTTGATATCCAGCTCGCCGCGAATTTGCCGGACTCCGACGACGAAAGCTTTGACCCAGTCGATCTCGTCATCTGCTTCCGTGTCCGTGGCGAAGTCATCCTTCTCTGGGAGCGTTTGGAGCATGACCGACTTTCGGGGTATGTGGTTTCGCTCGCAGTACTCCAGCCACAGTTCTTCCGTAATAAACGGCATGATCGGATGGAGGAGTTTGAGGATTGCGCCTAACGTATCCGCCAGCGTCCTGCGCGTGCCACGAAGGCGGGCTCGGCTAGTCTCCGGATTCATGATGATCGGCTTCGTGAGTTCCAGGTACCAGTCGCAGAACTCGTGCCAGATAAATTCGTAGAGCGCCTGTGCGGTCAGATCGAGCCGGTAGTCGCCGATGCTCTTATGCACGGTTGTCACGGTCTCGTTGAGTCGCGACTGTATCCAGCGATCTGCGACCGTCAATTCGATGTCGCCGTCACTGTCGTCTTCGGTATGGGTAAAGACGTAATGAGCGGCATTCCAGAGCTTATTGCAGAAGTTCCGATATCCCTCGACCCGGCCCAGGTCGAGGCTGACATCGCGCCCGGTCGTCGCTAGCGTGGCCAGTGTCATACGCAACGCGTCGGCGCCGTAAGGAGCGATTCCATCCGGGAACGCCTTCCGCGTCGCTCGCTCGATCTGCGCCATCAGGCGAGGCTGCATCAGGCCGTCGGTGTTTTTCTTCAGCAGGTCGTCCAGGTCGATACCGTCGACGATGTCCAGAGGATCGAGGACATTGCCTTTGCTCTTGGACATCTTCTGGCCGTCTTGATCTCGAATCAGACCGTGTATATAGACTTCCCGAAAGGGCACGTCGTCCATGAACTTCAGTCCCATCATGATCATGCGCGCGACCCAAAAGAATATGATGTCGAACCCGGTGACGAGAACGGAGGTCGGATAGAAGGTTTTGAGTGCTTGCGTATTCTCTGGCCAGCCCATGGACGAGAACGGCCACAGCGACGACGAGAACCAGGTGTCCAGAACGTCATTGTCTTGCTGCAGTTCGATATCGTCGCCGAGCGCATGTTTCTGTCGTACAGCTGCTTCGCTCTTGGCGACGTAGATATTTCCGTCCGCGTCGTACCAGGCCGGTATCCGGTGCCCCCACCAGAGTTGGCGTGAGATGCACCAGTCCTCGATGTTGTTCATCCATTCGAAATAGGTCTTGGACCAGTTCTCGGGAATGAATCGAATCGCTCCGGATTCGACGGCTTCGATGGCCGGCCCGGCAAGTGGTTTAGTCCGCACATACCACTGATCGGTAAGGAAAGGCTCTAAGATTGCGCCGCTGCGATCACCGCGCGGGACGTTCATCGTATGTGTGTCGACGCCGTCGAGTAGCCCAAGCGCGTCGAGATCTGCGACCACTCGTTCACGCGCCTCGAAGCGGTCAAGTCCTCGATAGGCATCAGGGACGCTATCGTTCAAGTGGGCGCTCTCGTCGAAAATATTGATCATGGGTAAGTCGTGGCGTCGCCCCACTTCGTAGTCATCGAAGTCGTGTGCTGGCGTGATCTTCACGCAGCCGGTACCGAACTCCGGATCCACATGCTCATCCGCGACGATCGGAATCGGCCGTTCGGCGAGCGGCAGTGTCACCTGCTGGCCGACGAGCTTCCGGTAACGCTCGTCGTCCGGGTGTACCGCCACCGCGGTATCACCGAGCATGGTCTCGGGCCGCGTCGTAGCCACGACCACATACTGATCACTGTCCGCCAGTGGGTAGCGGAAGCGCCATAATTTTCCATGCTCTTCGCTGGAGAGCACTTCCAGATCTGAGAGGGCCGTGTGGAGTACCGGATCCCAGTTCACGAGGCGCTTGCCACGATAGATCAGGCCCTCCTCGTGCAGGCGAACGAAGACCTCGGTCACGGCTGCCGATAGCCCCGGGTCCATCGTGAATCGCTCTCGTGACCAGTCGACCGAGCTTCCGAGCCGTCTGAGCTGTTGGGTAATCCGATCGCCGGAGCGTTCCTTCCATTCCCAGACGCGTGTGACGAAGGCTTCCCGACCGAGATCCTCTTTCGACTGGCCTTCGGCAGCGAGCTGACGTTCCACCACCATCTGGGTGGAGATCCCAGCGTGGTCGGTACCTGGCTGCCAGAGCGTATCGCGGCCTCGCATCCGTTGATAGCGAATCAACGCGTCCATGATGGTGTAGCCGAATGCGTGTCCGATATGTAGCGTACCGGTCACGTTCGGCGGCGGGATGACGATAGAGTAGGGGTCGCCTTTGCCCGACGGCGAGAAGAAGCCCGCGTCCTCCCAGCGTCGATAGTGCCGCGATTCGATCTCCGCGGGTTGGTAGCCCTTGACCATTTTGGCGCTGCGGCTAGTCTTCGTCGGTCTCGGTGACGAGGTGCTCTCGCAGTACCGTGTCGACGAGGTCGGGAAGATCCTGGCGGAGCCGATTCAATACCTTCTCGAAGAGCGTGGCCTCCATGTCGGAGATCGCCGACCGCAGTAGCTTCTCCGTCAGGGCGAACGCGTCTGCCGAGAGCTTGGTCTGTAGCTCTGCGATCAGGATCTCCACGTCGGCGGGGAGTTCGGCTGGACTCGTCGTGGGAATCGCACCCTGCTCTACGATATCGGTCAGCACTGGGATTTCGGTGGCGGCGGTCGAGTCGTCGGGCATAGCCATCTCAGACATTGTGCGTGTTTAGCTCGTAGCCTCGGTCACGATAGAAGCGAAAGCGCTCGCGGCCATTCTCGCGTCTGATGGGATCGGCGTCGATCACTTCAGCGACACGGGCGTAGCGGCTGAAAATTTCCGGTACCTGCTTCGTCAAATTTATCATCAAATCCCATCTCTGAGTCACCTGCGTATCGACGGGGGTCTCCCCGGCCAGATCGTTGCGGCCGATCAGCACCGATTCCTCGAATGGCTCGTCCGAGCCCGACCCAACGAGTCGATGCGGGATAAAGCTTCCCTGGGAAAACGTCCAGAGTAGTCCATCAAGCCGGCTCGCGTCAGTTGCGTTTTCAGAATGCAGGTAGACGTTTAGATTTTGCCGTATGGCTTTCTCGGTGATACGGCAGGCGAGCCGCAGCCAGGAATCTTCAGATTCTGTGGCAAGGATATAGAAATCGACCTGGGTCACTGTCGTTCGAGAGTCGCTATAGGTTTAGAAGGAAATCGGTGAGTAACGGCACCGGGCGCCCGGTGGCGCCCTTGGCGGCGTTCGACAGCCAGGCAGAGCCCGCAATATCCAGATGCGCCCACGGGGTGTCGTCGACGAATCGGGACAGGAACTGGGCTGCGATGCTCGCGCCGGCCTCTCGACTGCCGATATTGGCGAAATCCGCGAAGTTGCTCTTCAGCGACTGTCCATACTCTTCATCGGCCGGTAGGCGCCAGACCGGGTCGAGAGAACGAGTGCCCGCATCAAGCAACGCGCTGGCCAGTTTGTCGTCATTGCTGAACAGCCCCGTGTAGAGATGTCCAACGGCAACGACGCACGCGCCCGTCAATGTCGCGACGTCCAGCAGGTAGCGCGGCTTAAAACGTTTCGCATACGTAAGCGCATCCGCCAGTATCAGGCGCCCCTCGGCATCGGTATTGAGAATCTCCACCGTCTGGCCTGACATCGTCTTGACGATGTCGCCCGGGCGACTCGCGCGGCCGCCCGGCATATTCTCGCAGGCCGGGACAATGGCGATGACGTTGAGATCGGGCTGCAACTCGCCGAGGGCGGCCATCGTCCCCAGGACCCCCGCAGCGCCACACATGTCGAATTTCATCTCGTCCATCTTGTGGGCAGGTTTGATCGAGATGCCGCCGGAGTCGAACGTGATGCCTTTCCCGCACATCACCACGGGTGCGCTGCGCGCTCCGGCGCCGCGATACCGTACGATAATAAATCGCGGTGGTTCCTCTGCGCCCTGAGTGACGGACAATAACGCGCCCATGCCCAGACGCTTCATCTCGCGTTCGCCGAGTACCGACACATCCATCCTGTCGTAACGCTTGCCGAGCGCGCGGGCTTCGCGCGCGAGATGAGATGGAGTGCAGACGTTCGGCGGCCGATTGCCGAGATTTCGTGCGAGGTTCGTGCCGATAGCGATGGCGTGGCCGTGGCTCGTGCCGCGGCGGTACTCCTTGGCATCCTGACGATCGGCGATCGCGATGGCGAGTTTTGCTATCTTGTATCTTGGCTCGGAGCGGCTCTTCAGCTCCTCGAATCGATACAAGGCGGCGTGGGTTGCCTCGACGTTAATGCGTCCTGCGTAGTAAGCACTGAGACCCCGATGGCGCGTATAGGTCAGATAGCTCGTGGCTTCCTTCAGGCCGGAATCGCGGAGCTTGCGCACGGCGGCTGTCAGCGCCCGCCGTAAGCGCTTGGCGTCGAATGCGGCTTGCTTACCGCAGCCAACAAGCAGAGCCCGCTGAGCCGTCGTTCCCTGCAGATGTGGAACCAGCAGGGTCTCGCCGAGCTTCGCCGAGGCATCGCCGCTCTTCACGAGCTGACTCAGGAGGCCGCCGCAGGATAGGTCGACTTCCCGAGTGGGCCCTTTCAGTCCTCGACCTTCGAATACAGGCAGAATCGCACAAGCGGTCTTCTGGGACGCCGGCGCCCCCGTCTTGATGGGAAACTCCATCACAATCTCCTAAAGCCTGGCGGAATCGCAAGCGGCTGCGTGATGCCCCCGGTAGAACGTCAGTTCTAAGGCCGCCATACACTTATGTTATCGTATCTTAATCCCAGCCGAAAAAAGTGCGGGCTAGTGTACTCGATTAGCGCAACGTACTGAAAATCCTCCGATCCCGTGAGCCTCATTAGTCGTTACATCTTCCGCGAGACGTTTGCGGCCTGGCTGACGGTGACGGTGGTTCTATTCGTCATCCTGATGAGTAACCAGTTCGCCGAGATCTTGGACGACGCGGCCGCAGGCAGGCTCCCCAGGGACGCAGTCTTCGCAATCCTCGGCCTCACGTCGTTACGGTATCTGATGGTGCTCACGCCCATCGGGCTGTTTCTGGGTGTGATGTTGGCACTGGCGAGGTTGAACCGCGACTCGGAGATGGCCGCGCTGGCGGCATGTGGCGTCGGGCCGGCCCAGTTGCTCGGGCCGATCAGCGTCTTGACGGCGGCGCTCTCCGTCTCGGTTGCCTGGCTCGCTTTGGAACAGGCGCCCGCCGCAGCGCGTTCAATCGAAGAAATCAAGCTCAAGGCTCAGGAAGAGCTCGAACTGGGCGTCCTGGAGGCGGGCAAGTTCACGTCTCCCGATTCGGGCGATACGATTATCTACGCCAAGGAGGTCGTGGGTGAGGAGATCTTCGACGTGTTTATCGAGCATCAAGACGGTGATCGCGTGATTGTGATTCTTGCCGACCGTGGTGAGCGCGTGCACGATCCCGAGACGGGCAACTTGACCTTTGTGCTGTATGACGGCCGCCGTTATGAAGGCGTCCCGGGTCACAAAGATTTCCGCATCATGGATTTTGCCGAGCACGGTATGCCGATCCGGTTAGACAAGGACGAGGATCCTGAAGAGCCCGTCGAGACGAAGCCGAGCGGAGTGCTGTTCGCGTCTACGACGCCAGAGGATCGGGCGGAGCTACAGTGGCGCATCTCAGCACCGATCTCACTGTTCGTTCTGATGCTGCTCGCCGTGCCACTCAGCCGTTCGCGGCCGCGAGAGGGTCGCTATGGGCGGCTGGGGATCGGCATTCTGATCTATATCACCTACGTGAATTTGCTGTCGATTGCCCGCGTCTGGGTGGAGCGGGAGCAAGTGCCCGAGTGGGTCGGACTCTGGTGGGTCCACATTGCGCTCGGCCTGGTGGGGCTGACGCTGCTCGGTCATGAGTCAGGCTGGTTCGCATCCAGCCCACGGGTGCGCCGAGCGGAGTCTGCGTCATGAATTTACTGGATCGTTACATCGTCGTTTCGGTTTTAAAGGGCGTCACGAGGGTCGTCATGGTCTTGCTCGCCGTGGTGACGTGCGTCGAGTTCGTCGGGCAGCTGGACGACGTCGGAACCGCCCAGTATGAGCTGGCGGACGCGCTAGCTTATGTGGCGCTACGAATTCCGCGTCTGATCCTTCAGATGCTCCCCGCAGCCGCGTTAATAGGCGCACTGCTCAGCCTCGGCAACCTCGCTGTTCACCATGAACTCGTCGTGATGCGGGCGAGCGGCGTCTCACGGTTCAGACTCGTGGGTTCCGTGGGCATCGCCGGAGTCGTGCTCATGGTCGTGATGGCGTTACTCGGGGAGTCTCTGGCGCCATCGCTCGGGGCGTACGCCCGTCAACTCCGTTCACAAGCAATGCTCGATAGTGTCGATATCGCGAACGCGCGATCGGCGTGGATGAAGGACGGTGACCTGATCTTTAATTTTCGACGCGCAGAGGACGGCATTAACTTCGGTGGCGTCTTCCTGTTCGAGTTCGATAAGGCCGGATCTCTCAAACAGATCGCACGCGCCGAGTCCGCCGAGATCGATGCCCAAGAGCGCTGGATTCTAGCGAACTATGCTGCGACGCAATTCGCCGATACCAGTATCAGTTCGAATGCTGAGCGGCGCTCGGTTCAGCAATACGATCTGAGCCTGGAGTTGCTCGAACTTTCCGAGGTGCGACATGACCTGCTCGACACGCAGGGGCTCAAGCGTTACATCCAGTATCTCGAACTGAATGAACTCGACGCGGATCGTTATGTGACCGCTTACTGGGCGAGGATAGCCAGTGTCGTGTCCGTGTTGCTGATGACGGTGTTGGCGCTGCCGTTCGTGCTCGGCAGCTTACGCTCCGCAGGGGCGGGTGCTCGCCTTCTCGTCGGCTTGCTGATTGGCCTGGGCTATTACGTGACAGCGCAGACGTTCGTCAATAGCGGTGAGGTCTTCGACCTGAATCCGGTCGTCGTCGCCTGGCTGCCGGGTGGCGCGCTACTCATTATCACGAGCATCGCGCTGCTACGAATCCGCTAACGGCGTTCGGCATGCCTGATGCAGACGCAACCAGTTCACCCCAATGGCATGTCTATGTCGTGCGCTGCGCGGACACGACCCTGTATACGGGCATTGCCACGGATCTCCACGCACGTATTGCTCAACACAACGCCGGGCGAGGCGCCAAATACACGCAGAGCCGACGTCCGGTGACGCTGGTTTACCAGGAGACGGTGGCGGACCGTGGTGCGGCGCTGCGACGAGAACATCAGATCAAGCGCTTGGCGCCACGGGCAAAGCGGACACTGGTATCCGGATAAGCCGGTGAGGAGGCGGGACGGCTATTGAGGGACTGGTCTCGCCTGACTGCCCGGCACAAAATACTGCGCCTCGCCGGTCGTCAGCAGTTCGTACAGCGCGGTCAGATTCCGTTCGCGACGCTCGTAGCCACGCCAGCCGCTGTATTGCGGGAAGGGATTCGCCAGCAGCATTGCCTCGACCGACGCCCCCCGGTCGATCGCGTCGCGCACGCCTGCATGCAGATTACCGAGGAATTCGATGAAGTCGTCGAGATCCTGCTCGGTCGCGATCGATCCATGCGGTGGCAGGTACGAGTCTGCGTCGATGGCTTTCATCGCCCGCAGAACGCTGATCCAGCCGTCGATCGAAGGCGTATACGAGGTATTGGCCCAGCTTCGATTGTGAAAGACGCCACCCGTATGCAATGCCCTGGCGTGAGGGAAGTAGACCAGCGTGTCACCCTCGTTCTGGCCGGCGCCCAGGTAGATGAGTTCCACCGCGTAGCCCCCTAGATAGAGCGTCAGTCGATGATCGAATAGCAGGTCAGGGAGGACGAGTTCGACTTCCTCTCGATTCTGGCCTCTCTGCTCGAAGGGCCGGGTTGCGACTTCGTAGTCGAATCGCTCGAGGATGACAGCCTGTGTGTCACGATGGGCGATAATCGTGGCGCCCTCACGCGCGAAGACCGAGTTGCCCATGTAATGGTCACCGTGAAATTGACTGTTGATGACCCAGCGTATGGGCGCATCGGTTCGTTCGCGAATCTCCGCGAGTAGAAGTTCTGCATCGTCTGGGTGCGTCCGCGTGTCGACAACCAGAACGCCGTCGTCGGTGATCAATACGGCTGAATTGGAGCCAGCGAAGTCATAGTTGAAATACAGACCAGGGCCGACTTGCAGGAACTCGGACGCCGGCGCTTCTTGAGCCGCTGCCTGAAAAGCAATGCCGTTCGCCAGCAGCACCAAGCCGCCCAGCGTGGAGCCGCGTGCTGCGAGGAGCGAACGTGTCCTTATCATCCCGACGAGTTCCTGGCGGAGGTGCGTTGAGGGCCAGACGCTAACGCCGGCGCTGGGACATTTCAAGCTGCCGCGGTGTACGGAGTGAGAGTTAGGTCACAGAAGCACGCTGCGGAGTGGCGTAGGTTATAAGCCAGGTACTCCTCAGACGTTCCCCCTGAATTGCCCGGCCTTGCGCCGGGCTTTTTTTTGTCGCGAGCAAGGCGGGGGGTTGTTGTACGATAGGCAGCCGGTCGGAGAGCGGAACTGTCGCGTTGGGGATGACTTTCATGAAGCCGTTTATCGTCGCCTTACTCGTAGTCGCATGTAGCGGCTCTGTCTGGGCTCAAGACGAGCCGCTGTCGATAGAGGGCCTAGCGCTGCGTAATGCACGATTGTTGATTGCCGGAGTCGCGTTCGGACTCGGCGCTTACGACGGTGAGCTCGCGTCGACTGGGCAAACAAGGCTCTATTGTTCGCCCGACGGAGTCAATATCACCGGTAACTTCCTCTGGGAGCTCGCCGAGGAGGAACTGGACGGCGACCACGATCTCGCCACGGTCGCGGCGACAGTGCTGCAGCGACTGCGGACGCTCTATCCCTGTTCCAGCTGAGTCTGGGCGTTCGCTGGAGGGTCCCGGCCGCCTTGAATGTCTGCGGCATGCCAGCGCTAATGAGGTATATTCGTCGGCCAGGGCAATCAGGTGCTAGGGGAGGTGTTATGAAGTTTGTGGGCGAGATCCTCAGTGCTAAGGGGAGCGACGTTTGGTCCGTGACGCCGCAGCATACGGTCTTCGCGGCATTGGTGCTGATGGCTGAGAAGGAAGTGGGCGCGCTGCTCGTCTTAGATGGGGAGTCGCTTGTCGGGATATTCTCGGAGCGTGATTACGCCAGGAAAGTCATCCTCGAAGACAAGTCCTCGAAGGACACCTCGGTCAGCGAGGTCATGAGTGCACCCGTGTTTACTGTAGGGCCGGATCAGTCGATCGAGGATTGCATGAGTTTAATGACCGAGAAGCGAGCGCGTCATTTGCCGGTGCTCAAGGACGGGACACTGATTGGACTGATCTCGATCGGCGATGTGGTGAAGGCGGTGATCTCGGAGCGGGAGGCCGTCATCGGGCAGCTCGAGAGCTACATAACCGGCACTCAGTAGCGACTCAGTTCTGCGTTTCGTTGCCGCGATGTTCGGCCGGATCTGACAGCGACTGTTTGCGTGGGGCCGGAGCCCACTCGCAGAGCCGGGCCAAAGGATAGGCCGTGAGGCGCTCCAATCGCTGTGCGATAACGCGCCGCGCGAGCCGGGGAATATCCGTGTGAGTAATTCTTAGTTCGGCGTATCTCATCTTCTGACTCTCAACGTCTCTGGCGCCAACCCCGACTCGTGCCGTTGAGTTCGCGCTCCAAGTTCCTGCCGATGGACTCGATGTCGACTTCGGTCGGCGATGCGTGTGCATGAAATGGCCATCAACGGCGGCAGTTTCGCGAAGACCAAGTAGGGTAGCGGTGACCTGAGTCACATCTGGTATCGCGCTGAGATTAAGTGAAGTGCGGGACACAGATTCTGAGTATTGTGTCGAGAATAATGCGCCCGTGGGCGACGGGTGCCGCACACGTTGATACGATCCGCTGGGCGGAATGGAGCGTTGGGATGCTTTGGGGCGAGGGCTAGTCTGCGCCTAGAACAAACGAGAGTTCGTCGTCGAGAACGTCCTCTGTATCGATGTCCTCATAGTCCTCTAGAAATGTGTCATCGAGGGCTTCTGAGTCGGCAAGGAAATTGGGGTCCGGCCTGTACTCGAGCACCCCAGTCGCTTCGAAATTCTCCATCTCAGTCATTACGTCGTCGTCCATCGCGTCGCTCGGCGCTGGATCGATTTTGGCCGTATGGTTCATGACTCCGCCTCATGCAGTTCGGTCCGCGGAAGGTTCTGACATTTTTCGGCTGAGTTATGTGACGGAGGTCACCGTTATGTGTCATCAGTCGGCAGTGTCACGGCGCACACGTGGCGGCCTGATCCCTGAATGTGTTTCTGGCGGCGTCGGGCGGGCGCCTCTCCTCCGGTCGTGCGGAGGATTCCGTTAGACGGCGGCTGGACCCAGCAGTTCGAATAACGCGATCATGATCATGACGAGTACGATCGGCAGAACGACCCCTGCTAACAGGTACCATCGGTCGCCCAATTTATCGGCTAAATACATTGCGGATCCCCTCTGTGTGGTCCGGGTTCGATAGGGCTCATATTACTTGAACGACGTTCAGATAACCGAGCTGCCGGCAGGATCAACGCCTCCGAGGGGCGGGATCGGCGCTAAAGGTGACGGGTTTCCGGGCCGGCGGCCATTCCGAGGAGTAGATTAGCCCCGGGAGCAGGGATTGCTCGCTAGGATTTCACAACGGAGAGGTGCGCATGCGAAAGTTTCTCGCGGTTGCAATGGCGGTGATCCTGATCGGCGCGTCCAGCGCGTGCGGCCCCAGTCAGACCAGTCAGACCAGTCAGGGCGATGGCAGGACCGAGGCCGAGAGGCAGCAGGCCTTGCGTGACTCGGCATTCAGGTCGACGGCCGAAGCCTTGGACCGCGTCCGAGGCGTTGAGCAATTGCAGCGGGATCGCCAGCGTGAGCTCGACGAGGCGATTGAGGGTTCCGGACGGCGATAGGCCGGCGCGCGAATCAGCGACATCACGATGCCCCGGACGCCGTCTGCTCCAGCCGACGTCGGACGCTGACGATCATTCTACCGGCGGCGCGAGGCGCCGGAGTTCCTCGAACCAGTTCTGCACGACGATGATCCGCGCCGTCGTTCCTTCGGCACCACCTTCCTCGATCGCCAGAAACCGCTGGCCGTCGTCTGACACGTCATACGTACGGCCTGCCCCCTGTAGTCCGCGATACGGCCAGTCGAGCAGCGGCGTGCGCAAGCCAGACGAAAAGACCGTCTCGGTCGCTTCGATGGACACGGATATCAGTCGCGTCGGCGGACCCGGCTCCAGGTAGAACAACTCCCGGCCATCCCGCGACCACAGCGGCTTCACGCCACCGGCGTTCGAGACCGGCCACAGATCGTCATCGACGTGCGGGAACGGCCGGACGTAGATCTCCCACCGTCCCGACTCATCCGACTGATACGCCATCCAGCGGCCATCGGGGGAGAGCTCTGCGTTCCGCTCGTGGTACGGCTCGTGCAAGAGCCACACCGGCTCGGCGTCGCCGCCGATCGTGACCATGCCGATGTCATCGCCGGTTTCCGGGTTCTCTTGATCCCGAAACACGAACTCGGTGCCCGAAGGCGTGAAGAAATAAGAGCTGGGAGTGTTGCTGCCCGGCCTCGCCACGCCGATGGCGAGCCGTTCCGGTCGGCCGGTGTTGTTGGCCGCCTTCCAGTCGATGTTGCCGGTCCTGGGGTCGTAGGCGATACGCGCCCCGTCCGGGGTCCACACCGGGTAGTTGCCACCATTGGCGCCGAGCGTGAGGCGGGTCCGCGTTTCGCCGACGAAGTCCCAGACCCAGACGTCGTTGTCCGGATTCCGGTCATCGAGCGCTACGCGCCTGCCGTCGGGCGAGATGCGTGGATAGACGTACTGACTGCGTTCGATTGGAATGGCCTCTTCACGCCCCTCCCGATCCACCCAGATCAGCGATTGCAGCCCGGCCGCGTTCCCGGTGACATAGACCAGGGTTCCGTCCTCGGCTACGCCATAGTTCGCGGCACCTGTGCCGATAGCGCGCATCACTCCCTGCACGAGCGGCACGGCTCTGCCGGCCACCGTCAGGCTGTCGGGGTCGAACGCGACCGCGAACAGCCCGTCCTCGAATGCATAGACGAGATGGCCGGTCGGAAGATAGTGCGCATCACTGCCACCGTCGATGAGCACGGTCCGTTCCCCGGTCGTTAACGACTCCACGACGACTAGCGCGGTGTCCCAGTTCCCGTCCGTCCCGATACTGAACAGCACGGAGTCCCCATCGGGCAGAAGCTCCGGCCCATGCAGTCGTTCGGGCACCTGAGCCGGGATGATCAGTTCGGCCGCACCGCTGTTGGCCGAGACGCGCAGGATCCCCTCGAACTGTCCGTAAAGAATCATCTCGCCCGGCCCCCAACTCGCGCCGAACGGAGCGCTGATGTCCGTAATGGTCAGAGCTGCGCCACCGTTGATCGGGAAGCGTTTCATTTCATTGTCGAACCCGAAGGCCGCGACCGACTGGCCGTCGGGCGAGAAGAACGGCGTGCCGAAGGCCTCCTCCGTGCCGGCGATGAGCCGTGCGTCGAGCTCGCCCATCGCCCGCAAATAGAGGCCCTCTCGAGCGAGGTAGACGAAGTGACGCCCGTCTGGGGACAGCGCCAGCACGGACCGGGTCGGGTTGGCGAACGCCCGTCCCTGCGGGAGCTCGTAAGCGAAGCGATTGACCGGCTGCGGGTCCGGCTGGGTGCCGAGCCACAACGCGAGACCGGCGAGGACTGCGCCACTGAGGAGCGTCGCGGTGGCGACGGGAACGGTTCGGCGCCACGCGGGTTGCGCGGCTGCCGCGGCATCTCGAACGGCCTGAGGGGAAACCGTCTCGAATGCGCCTCTGAGTGCGAGACGCACATCCCGGATGTCGGCTACGCGCTCTTTGACGTCCTTCTGCAGGCAGAGTCGCAACGTCTGTCGTACCGCGGGCGAGGTCGTCGCCGGCAACGAATCGAAATCACCCTCGCGTTCGAGTACGCGCGCGAGCGTGATCGTGACGTCCTCGCCACCGAATACCGGCTGGCCCGTCAACATCTCATACAGCACACAGCCGAATGCCCAGATGTCGGCGCGCTGGTCGACCGGCCGGCCGCGTGCCTGCTCGGGACTCATGTAAGCCGCCGTGCCGAGAATGACGCCGAGCTCGGTTGCCGGGGTCGACAGCATCGTCGGCTGCGGCCCGCTCGTGGCAAATTTAGGGTCAAGCGCCTTCGCGATACCGAAATCGAGCACCTTGACCGTGCCGTCGGGGCGCTGCTTGATGTTGGCCGGCTTTAAGTCCCGATGAACGATCCCTCGGCTATGCGCCGCTTCGAGGGCTTCCGCGATCTGCATCGCGATACCGAGCGCTTCATCGGAAGGTATGGCCCCTCGTGCGATGCGGTCCGCGAGCGTCGGTCCCTCGACGAGTTCGAGCACGAGCGCCGTGACACCGTCAGCCTTCTCGAGGCCATAGATCTGGGCGATGTTCGGATGATTCAGCGCGGCGAGCATCTTCGCCTCGCGCTCGAACCGGACGATGCGCTCAGCGTCCGAAGCCATCGACTCCGGCAGCACCTTGATCGCCACCTCGCGATCGAGTGTCGTGTCCGTCGCCCGATACACGACGCCCATGCCACCGGCACCGATCTCATCGGCGATTTCATATGGACCGAAACGAGTTCCAGAGGCGAGTGCCATCGTCAGTTCCTATGCTCTGTGAGGCTTGGACTTGACCCCAACCGCCGTACATCCTACAACAGAACCGGAAATTTCAACCTTTCGGCGAAGAGGTTGCTGCGGCTCTCGATTTATCGGCGGCAACATCGTACGGATCGTCTTGCTTGGTGTCGGCAGGCCCCTATGAAACGATTTCTCGGTTTCATCTCAGAGCTCGTTCGCCGTAAGGTTGTGCGCTTACTGGCTGTGTATATCGGCGTCCTGTGGTTGTTAGCGCAGGGTTTCGCAGACCTGTTCCCCGCGTTCGGCTTGCCGGATTGGGCGCTTCGCGCGTTCATCTTCTCCGGCATCGCCATGATCCCCGTGTTTGCGCTGCTGTCGTGGAAATACGATCTGATGCCGCCGCAGCTCGTTCGAGATCCCAACGACCTCGAAAGCACCAACCCCGGCCTGAGCTGGGCCATGCGCCGTCATAACAATCTCGATGCCGGGTACGTGTTGTTGAAGTGGAACGGGGCCGGTGACACGGCCAAGGAAAAGCGCTTCTTCAGGGCGGTATCTATCGGTCGGGGTCTCGATAACGACGTGGATTTTTCGGACGAGCGCGTGAGCCGCCATCATGCCGTTATCTGGGCCGAGGAAGGTGCGTGGCGGGTGCGCGATCTGGACAGCCCCAACGGGACATTCATCAACCAGATTCCCGTCACCGACACTGCTGCGCTGCCGCAATCCTGCGAGTTGAGATTTCACCCGAACGGCCCGGCCGTAAGCGTCCATATCGATAAACCGGCTGAGACGATGGTGACGTAGGCGGGGTTTCGGGTAACGGTAGGGGCGTTGAGCTGCCTCCCTGACATTTAGGTAAGTAGTAGAATGGCGGGACTTCGGAGTCGAATGAACTCTGCCGAGCCTGTATGGCAAACCAAAAAAAAGGAGCTCCTTATGCGTGGTCTTTATCTATTCATCGGCGGGATTGCGGTTGGACTAGCCGTCCAGATGGCTATCGCGCAGAACCAGAGCCGCGACGTCGTCGGCCTGAATCACGTGGCGATCAGCGTAGCCGACCTCGACGAGGCGGTTGCGTACTACACCGAGACCATGGGATTTCCAGAGGCGTTCCGCGCAGTCAACGACGCGGGACGGGTAACGCTGGTCTATGTCCAGATCAGCGAGAACACGTTCCTGGAGCTACAACCGGCCAATGATCAACGACCGCCCGGGCTCAATCACTTCGGCGTGCATGTTGAGAATATGACGGCGGCAGTCGCGATGTTCAAAGAGCGAGGAGCGAATATCTCCGAACCACGAATCGGCAGCACGAAGGCCATCCTGTCGAACATCACCGATCCGAACGGAATCCGCATTGAACTCGGCGAACTCCCCTCCGAGTCTCTGCAGCGGCAGGCGATGGAGCGCTGGCAATAGTCGAATCGATTTCGTCGCTCAGTGCGACGAGTCCGCGGGTCGAGATGGCGTCACTGCATCGTCAGTGGCGACGTCTTCTAGTTCCAATGCAACTCGTGCAGTGACGTCCTGTATCGTGCCGGCTATTCGCACAGCCCGTCCGGCCTGGTCGACAATTACCTCGCTCCGGGCGATCACATTCTTGACCGAGCCGTCCGGTAGGACAAGACGATAGTCCTGCACGAACGGCTCCCCGGCCGCGATCGCATCTGCTGAAGTCTGACGCACGCGCTCCCGGTCCTCGGGGTGCACTAGCTCTAAGAAGCGTTCTCGGCTGGGCTTGAACGTCTCCGGGGTACGCCCGATAAGCTGATAGCATTCGTCGGACCACCACACCTCGTTGGTTGCGAGATCTCGGTCCCAATTACCGATTTTCGCCAATCGCTGCGCACCGTTGAAACGAGACTCGATGATACGGAGCTCCGCGGCGCGTTCCTCTACGAGACTCCGTAGGTCCTCGCGTTCCTCCCGCTGGGCCGTGTCCTCCAGTTTGCGGTCGGTGACGTCCTGAACGACGCAGCTGACACCCAGGACCGTGCCGTTCTCGCACTTGTCCGGATAATAGTCGTGCTTGTAGTGCCTCAACTCGCCTGGATGAGCCGCCGTTTCCACTTCGGCCTCTCCCTCGATAATGGGTTCTCCCGTATCGAGCACGTGCCGGAGTTGCGACACGATATCCGTTGCAACGCCTTTAAGTACGTCGTCGACCGTTCTTCCCAGGTGTGCTTCCACCGAAATGCCATTGATGCGGGCTAGCCACTCGTTGATATAGCGGAATCGCAGTTCCGCATCGAAATAGCAGAGCCCGACTGGCGCGATCGCGTACAGACGTTCCACCCCGTTTTCCTGCTCAGACAGTTCGGGTCCGTTGATGGTCGACAACAGTGTGCTAATGGCGGAAAGCTGCTCGGCTTCCAACGTGCTCAACGTGCTTCTGAGCTGGTCCAGAGATCGCTGCGTTGCACGTCGGTAGGCCCGCTTGCCCTTAGCCGTCGTCGAGATCAGTACTTCCCGGCCGTCGGACTTATTCGCTCGGCGTCTCACGAAGCGTTCGCGTTCGAGTGCGGCGACCATGCGGGACATCGTCGGCAGACTCACGACTTCCGCGTCGGCCAGTGCCGAAATCGAGACCGGTTCATGCACCCTAACGGACGCTAGCGTGCTCAGCCTTTCATTGGTGAGGCCATCGGGGAGATCGAGCGCGCGTAGACGCCGTGAAAGCCTGGAAAAAGCTTCATGTATTTTTCGCGCGAGCTCCAGGGAGACCGCATTGTCCAGGTCCTGTTCTGCCATCAGCTTTCTGCTTTTCTGGACCGGTGTTTGGTCCTTCGCGACCGGGGATCTTAATTCAGAATGAAGGACTTGAACAGTCCCTGCGCGGACACTCTCTACGCCCCGCCTGTTGCGGGGGCTTGCGGTGGCACACCTGGCTTACATAATGGCGGTTCGGCGATTTTCGCGCCTTGTAAGTCACATGTAAGTCCGGTGTAACCCGGTAGTCAGCGCGGTCCTTCTACCCTTGGAGACCAAGATGGGCTTCAAGGGACTTTCGATGACACAACGGCAACACCGGCGGCGCCTGTACTCCGTCCGAAGCGTCATCGCTGCGTGTCTGAGTGCGGTGCTGGCCGGATGTGCGGTCTCTCCGCCGGCCCTCGAGAATCCGGTGTCAACGGGTGCGCCGATGTCACTGGCCGCAGCCGACGCTCGCCATGACGAGGATCGTCAGAGGCGGCCGCGGGTCGGCAACAATACGGGATTGCGTCGAGTGGCCGGGGTAGTGCAGACGGGTGCCTTGCTGGTCAAGGCCGCCTATATCGAACCATTGATCAGGCCCGTATCGACCGAGCTAGCCTTGATTTCCCTGGTGCTCAAATCCACCGGCGGCTTCGTGCGCCGGGTAGCGATCGACTTGGTCCAGTTTCAACGGCTAGAGCGCGAACCCATTCCACCACTTGCGCAAGGACCCGGCATGGACCTCGAGCGGTGGGAACGCGACCTCGATCGGATCGGTGGGGTCGCCTCGACAGGGAGGATCGAATTCCTGATCGACGGAGACGAATTCTTCCCGCGCCTGATCGGCGCCATCGAGGGCGCTCAACGCTCTGTCGACATTCGCACTTATATTTTCGACAACGACGACTACGCGGTTCAGGTCGCGGATCTGCTCAGGTCACGCTCGGAGGATGTGGAGATCACGGTGCTGTTGGACGGCATAGGCGCCCTGCTGGGGGCGCAGGCCGATCCGGAGAGCCTGCCGGTGGATCACCGGCCCCCGGTCTCGATGACGGCTTATCTGCGCAACGACTCTGAAGTTCGGGTGCGCACCGGTGGTAACCCCTGGCTTACAGGCGATCATACGAAGACGACCATCATCGATGGCCGGCAGGCGTTCGTCGGCGGCATGAACATCGGCCGAGAGTATCGTTATGAGTGGCACGACATGATGATGGAAGTCACCGGTCCGATCGTCGATGTCCTGCAACGTGACTCTGACCGGGCGTGGGCAAGGGCCAGCGTGTTCGGCGACTTCGCCGCATTCGCCCATGCCTTCACGAGGCCCGATCGACGCGCGGACGACCAGGGCTACCCGATAAGAGCGCTGTACACGCGACACCAGAACTCGGAGATCTACCGCGCGCAACTCGCGGCGATTCGGCGTGCGCGGAGCTACATCTTCATAGAGAACGCTTACTTCTCAGATGACCTCGTGCTCTACGAGTTGGCGAAGGCCCGTCGGCGTGGTGTCGATGTGCGCGTGATCCTGGCCGACCATGGCAATCACGGTCTTCTGAATCGCAGCAACGCTGTCGCGACGAACATCTTGTTGCGAAATGGCATTCGCGTTTACCGCTACCCCGGTATGTCGCATCTCAAAGCTGCCGTCTACGACGGCTGGGCATGCGTCGGCTCCGCCAACTTCGACAAGCTGAGCCTGCAAGTAAACAAGGAATTGAATCTCGCCACGTCGGATCCCGAGACCGTGGACGAGTTGTTGCTCCGCGTCTTTGCCACGGATTTCGAGCGCTCCGAAGAGCTTCATGCGCCTGTGCCCGTGACCTGGACCAATTACCTCGCCGAGTTTGCGTCAGACGAGATGTTCTAAAGAGTACAGGATCAGATTTAGAGGAGATTCGAGATGAGAACTTTAGTTGCAACGTTCCGCTCTGCCGGAGAGACGCTCTTTTCGACTTTCGGGTTTGCGGTCGCACTGCTGGCCGTGTTGATCTGTGCCGGCCCGGTGCAGGCGATAGAGATCAAGGTGGCCAGCCTTGCCCCGGATGGCTCGAGCTGGATGCATGAGATGCGTGCCGGCGCGGAGGAGATTCGAGACCTCACGGACGGCCGTGTCGTCATCAAGTTCTACCCGGGCGGGGTCATGGGGAACGACTCGCAGGTGCTGCGTAAAATCCGGATCGGACAGCTCCAGGGGGGTGCGTTCACCGGCGGCGGGATAGCCGAACGCTACGCCGGCTTCAATCTCTACGGCATACCGTTGCTGTTCCGGTCGCTGGACGAAGTGGATTACGTCCGGTCGCGGCTGGATACGAAGCTGCAAGCGGGGTTGGCCGATGCCGGCTTCGTCAGCTTCGGTCTTATCGAAGGTGGCTTCGCACAGCTCATGTCCAACGAACCGATCAGTCGCGTAGAAGATATGCGTCGTCGCAAGATCTGGATTCCGGAAGGCGACCCGATCGGATTCAGGGTATTGGAGGCCATGGGCCTGTCACCCGTCGTGCTTCCGCCAACCGATGTTCTCACCGGCTTGCAGACGGGGCTGCTCGACGTCGTCGCCGCTTCGCCGGTGGTGGCGTTAGTCCTGCAGTGGCACACCAAGGTGAACTACATCACTGATCTGCCCGTGTCTTACAATATCGGCATCTTCGCCATCGATGCGCGGGTCTTCGATCGTCTGTCTGCTGCCGACCAAGAGGTGGTCCGGACGGTGATGGGAGCTATCATGAGAGGTCTCGATATGAAGACCCGCCAGGACAATCGCGACGCCCGGCCCGTTCTCGAGCAAGCCGGTCTGCAGTTCGTGCCCGTGGACCCTGAGCATATCCCGGAGTGGCGTCGAACCATCGAAGGTCTCTATCCGGAGCTACGTCAGCGTAGCGATATCGATACGAATCTGTTGGACGAACTGCTGGCTCTGCTGGAGGAGTACCGGGCGCGCGCCGATACCTCGATGGGTTCGCTGACGGAGCATCGGGCCGCTGAGCGCGCCGGTCTGAGACTCTGAGAACGTTGAATTCGGCAACGAAGGACAGGCTTCAGGATGCCTAACCGCTAGCTTGCTAGGCGGTTGTAAGTGAACTGGAAGCCATAACCGCTCGCAGGGAGACCCATCTGAGCGCAAGATGCAAGGTCAGAGGACACACTGAATGGTGCAGCCTAGAGTCAGACTAGCCAAGCTGAGCCGGCCCACGCTGAGTGGCGTCGTGCCCAGGGAGCGGCTCTTTGCACGGCTCGACAGCTTTCGCAAGAGTTCCGTGATCTGGATCGCTGGACCTCCAGGGGCCGGCAAGACGACCCTGGTCGCCGATTATCTGGATACGTTCGCGTTGGATTACGCCTGGTACCAGTTGGATCAAGGCGACGCGGACGTCGCCACGTTCTTCTACTATATGAGTCAGGTTCTCGAAGGCCGTGATGCCGGCGCCGTGGAATCGTTACCGATTTTCTCGCCTGAGTATCTGACCGATTTGCCCGTGTTCGCACGGCGGTTCTTTCGGGCGTTCTTCAGCCGGTTGACCACTCCATTCGCGCTGATATTCGATAACTACCACGAGGTTCCAGCGCATTCGCGGCTTCATGAAGTCATCAGGGAGGGTCTCGATGAGATCCCTACTGGCGGCTATGTAGCGATCGTCGGGCGTAGCGAGCCACC